>Ga0307510_10010538_pt1 | contig 10979 bp, 12 predicted proteins | sample 12_EM_MG_FD_207224 | JGI IMG/M metagenome (GOLD analysis project Ga0307510, IMG submission 207224) | Populus trichocarpa ectomycorrhiza microbial communities from riparian zone in the Pacific Northwest, United States - 12_EM | ecosystem: Host-associated > Plants > Roots > Unclassified | place... | reverse complement strand
TTAGATATGCAATGAACAAAATTGATCAAACTTCTATTGCTCGTCACAACCATTTCCCAGCAACAAAATGAAAATTTGTAAGTCATATACTCCGACCGATGCACTGTTATTACTAAAAATATTATCCCAAGCGAAGTTCAGACAACCGCCCTTCCGACACCGCTCGCTCCGCCACCAAAACACTCACACCCCGCCAGTGTCCACGGATCCCTCATCAAAGCCTCAATCTCCTGCCTCTCCTTCTTTACCAACACCTTAACAACCTCACAATCCAAATAGCTATCCCACCTCCCCGTTACCCCCGCATCTTCCGCGTGCCGCGCCTGTGCCCACGCCAGTAGATTCTCACTGGGAGCGGAGGGGTCCAAGAAGCCATTCGCCAACGCCAGAAATTCCATATCATCCTGACCGGGCGCATAGCGTAGAGCATGTAGTGGCCAATTCTGCGAAGCGTATCTCAACAAGGAGTGATCATTCACCCTCCCCTCAAACTCCGCCTCATCCCTTGTGGGTCCCAACTCGAAATCTTCAAAGGACAAATATGTCAGGCACCGTTTCGCAAGGAGTACATGTGTCTTCTCGAGGTCTATCCTGAATGGCGCAGCAACGGGACTTGTCGCGATTTGCGGGGATATCAGGTACTCTTTTACAGAAAAGTGAGCTAGCCCGACGGTCTTCCCGTCGTCGCTGAGACTGACTAGGCCGGCGCATATGTCTGTTATGTCCTCGGGATCGTTAAGAAGGGTTGCTCGGTCGAGCGTGCAGGCTCCGGGTTCTATTGCTATGGCCTCGACAAGTTCTTCTAGTGTTAGCGGCCGGAAGGAGCATACGAGCCATAGCAGGACTCGCTGGGCAAGGATGGCATCTTCTGGGGGGATATTTGCGAGTATGCGTTCGTAGGTTTGGTCCATATCGCGGGAGAGGGTATGGAGGGTGGATTTTATGGCTTTGTTAGAGCGTTGTCGGGCGACGCGGTCCAGGGAGTGTTTTACCCAGCGGAACCTATAATTTGCACCTGTCAGTGAGTTGCACGTCTGATGTGATTGGAGGAAAATGAGATAGGGAAATGTATCGCACATTCCGTCAGCGCCAATTGACAAGGCGTTCATGATCTCCGTTTTCATGTGCGGCGGCAGACGCCGAAGCTTTGGCTGGCGTTCTATCTCTGTTGTGATGAACCTCTTGATATCATCTTTGATATCTGCTGGTTTGATTGCTATACTCGGAGCTCCTGAGAATGCCCACTTGATATCTGTTTCCTGTCGACTGGTGATAAGAAGATTGACCTTCCCACTCGCCGGTTCGTGGAGTTTTGGTAAATCATCAAGGATCTCTGAACGGTCCTGACACTCATCTAGTGCGTCAATTACTATAACGGTTTTAGGCCGCGCTGCTAGGAGATTAGTAAGGACTGGTTTTAGGTCGTCGAGATATGGCGGGCTGCCGTTGGCGTCGTCGTAAAGTTTTTCAACCTCAGGAGTGACATCTCCATCGTGCTCCAGGAGTTGAGATATTAGGTTTCCGTAGAGGTCGCGAGATGTTTGTTTAGTGGATTCTTTAAAGTCAAAGTAGTAATATATTAACTCTGTGTCAGTTTGTTTGATTTCGTCACAGATTTTGTCGATTATTATTGATCTGAACTGGCGTTAGAAGTGTACAGAAGTGGCTTGTTTGAGCACTTACGACAGGATGGTTTTTCCGGAGCCAGCTGGAAGTCGCTAAAGTTAGCCTCCGAGTACTGATACGATACCGTAAGAACTCGAATAATTGGACCATGTATCAGGCAGTCCAAAATTTCTTCCTCTATTACAAAAGGGCCGACAAACACCAAAAAAGCCTGCTCTCCGAGACAGACAAAGGGAAAAACCAGACCTTGCTGGGAGAGGCAACTCCCACGTCCTAGTATATGGTCCAACTATTCGAGTTCTTAGGATAGTAGTAGTGGTGGTGGTGAGGACGCACGAATCCCGTGAACCCAAAGCATTGAATTATCCTTCTGCAGCCACTCCTTGAAACCATCCCTCTCCGTCAACCACTCACCCGTCCCCGGATGTCTCAGCATGCACGCCGTATCGTAGTTTTTCCGATGATCCGCTGGCGACAGCCAATTCAGTGTCTTAAGAAACTTGTCTCCTACAATAAACCCCTCGCAATTAGAACGCATATTGGGAGAATTCTCCGGAATAGCAACCTTTCCTCTTCAAAACCGCTAATCTCCTCTCCTCCTCCTGGTCCTTCTTCAACTCGAGTACATTCACCGATATAAGCCGCGAAAGATGCCTAAAGCCACCCAAGTTAGTCTCACCACCCCTTCATCCACCCGTAGAGTGTAGGAGAGGGGAATTCGAAACACACAATCCGTCCGTAGACAACGCTAGTGAAAACGTGCTCTTGTATCCCTCGATCCTCCTAATCCAGTCTTTCGTCTCCTGCTCTTTCAGCGGCCACATCATCCTCTTCACAGCCTTCTTCACCTTCCCGTACGCCGGGTCCTGATACTTTTGTAAAAATAGTAGGAGTCTCTTCAACTGCGTAGCGCACTCGTCGAGGTCATTTTGCAACGAGTTCCCGATCAGTGTCGGGTGTGCTCCTGTGGCCGGGATTTTGGTAGGGTCTAGCACCCCTTTTACCGCGTCGAGGATTGTGCTGAAGGATATTAACTCCGCTGCTAGGTCTCGGAGTTCCTTGGGGCAGCCCGAGACGCCGGCGCCGTAAGAGTAACCGAGAGATATTAGCTGCCCGGTTAGGGTGACAACGGTGATTACACTGGCGGTGATGGAGAGGGGGTCCATTTTGGTGGGTCTTTTGCAAGTGCCGTGGGGGGCGGAAGTAGAGGGGATGTTCTTTATCGTCCCTTTTTCTGTCTATTGGTCTGTCTGTCTGTCCGTTTACCCGCCCGCCTGCCTGTGTGTTTGTCTGTCTTGATAGATTTCCGTTCAGTGAGTTGTATGTATCCACCTGCCCTCGAAGGGCTGGTTCAAGTTCTGAATGCCGGGGGACAGCTTTTTCATGGTAGGAAAAAGGGAAGTATCGCTTCTATATGTCTTCACTGGAGCTACGAGCCCCTGGGCGCCAAGTGTGTGGGGGAAGAGGAGTGGTCAATGGGAGGGGAGAATTGAGCTGTGTCCGCCTTAGACGCGCTGTGTGGGAACCTCCTGCAGGCTGCCAGGCACTGCCACAGCTTCTTGTTGGTGATATATACATGGTCTGAGACAAACACAGCAGACAGCTTTCAGATACGTAGTGTACCGGTGAGCGGTAGTAGGCATGAGGCACCCGAAAGCAGGAATCAAAGGTTTGTATGACAGGAAATTATCAGTGCCTATCTGAGTGCTCATAGAAGTACCAAATTCAGACTCAAATGTTCGAGTATCTCATACTGGATCTTTGTAGCGGGTTTGGAAGAGGGGTAACCTGTGGGGTATTGTGGGGTCCTGTATGGCGGCTTTTGGACTGAACCGGTTTTAAGGGTAGAATTCCCTCACTTCCATCATCCTAATTAATTCACTCTCTCGTACGCTGGGGAGAGGCTTTGTAGGCGCTGTGGCACCGCACGATCCAGCGATTTGAGATAGGCACAGTACCGGATTTTTATCGCTCAACCATAAAGCACTGTACGGTCTCCCCAAACCGCAAAGTCCCCATCCACCACGGGCCATTAACCTCTGTGACAACAACCACCCACAGTGATGGGCTCTTGAGTTTATAAAATAGGTTTGTATAGGATCATACATCTGTATTGATTTCTTTTCCCCCTTGAATCCATTGTGACGGGAGTTGATTATGACATTGTGCAGTTGTATTATGATGAGTTAGGCTGCGATAGAGAAGCTTTACGAGATTTTCCCCTCTTTGCCACCCAATCGTGGCGCGGTCCGACTCACTGCCCACAGGTACCAGTGGCGGTACCTGAGCCTTCCTCTCCGGCAACAAAAATAATACTCTAATCAAAAAAGCCAGAACTCCCTATTTTGCTCAACCTTCACGCGGCAGAGCGCACGATAAAACTACGGTAGCGTGGTTCGGTGAAAAAGGCTGGATTCCGCAGCGGAACGGCCCGTCGAATTAGCCGCTCCCTTGTGGCGCTTAAATCCTCTAAGAGCCTCGTGAAACTTCCCAGCCCCAACCAACGCGGGACACCACCCGTGGCGAGCCATTTTTTTCGGTGTGAGTGAGTAGAGTACTGGGACCATATGGATTACTTGGGAGGGGCTGTTCCCGCTCGGGCGGTGCTTGTGGGATGCGAGATGTGGTCATTTGACCATCTAACACCGGCTATGTTATGATATATTAGGATGGGTTGACGGGAGATGTGCTTTCAGAGCCTTGGTGTACCCTGGTGCTAATTTGCTACCTGGTACTGTGCTCGATAGTACCGGTACTGCGCTTCAGTACAACCAGTCCGTCAGAACCAGGGAGAGCACAAGCCTACTGTATGGGGCGCTTCCCTAGTACAGAGAGCAACGAAGTTCCGAACCAGGCCTCAATGATAAATTCTTGACATCCCGAAAACTTGAGCTGTATTGAGCCTCAACTGCCGCCCACTAGCTGTTCGAGCGTATTTATCGCGCAAGCCGAGCCGGCTTAAATTTGGGGTCTAACTCGCGTCGAACCGGCTCGTGCCAAACACTATTCTTAATGCATAACTTTGTTGAATTGCATATAGGGCATGCGGTTAGGCCGTTATGTGGTTCGGTGATAATGCAGATATACAGTTGCACGGATATGCGGGTATCATAATATTATGCAGATAGGCAGATGTGCGACTAGGAGATATACGGATAGGGCATGTGGCTTTGTGGTGCACGGCATTTAGGAACTCAGCAGTGGGTTGTGGCTTTCACGTCCTGTGCCTAGAGGCATAGGGTACTGGTTTTTGGTTTTGTTGATACCCATTGCCCTTGAGGATTGGGTATGATATCCGGTATTTGGTTTTATGATGTATCTTTCATGCCCTTTCTCCCTAGACGCACGGGAGTTGGCGCATTGGTAGGGCTTAGGCTTTGGGGATCACGGAGGATCATGGGATGTCAGGATGGTTCTAGATTGGCTGTGATCGCCAGAATTTGGGCTTTTTTTTAGCTTGGTGTGTTTCCTTTTGAGGTTGTTAAGTGTTGGCAGTTTCGCGGTGTTGTTAATTAGATGGAGATATGTATCTCCCAGCCTGTCCTTAGCTAGCGGAGAGAGTAGAAAACTAGTCTACCGCTCTTCCATACCGGTATTCCGCTGCGCGATTGCACTTTTGTTTTTTCCTTCTTTCGTGCTTCCCTTCGGCTCCATCAAATTTCTCCTGCTGCTTCGCAAAGTGGCATCCAATCATTCAAGACTCATCTTACTACCTGCCAGAGGAATGCTTTTGTGTGGGTGATCAGCTTCAATAAATTCAATCATGGCGGAGAAAATTCGGGATGGTTTTTGAAAGGGCTCAAGTCGCCTCCAAGGCAGAATTCTTGGGCAACGTTCCGTTAAACGGTTCAACTGCCAATGACGTGCGGCTACGAAACATGGCTCTGATTTATAGACTGCATATCTTGCAAATCTACTTCATTTACCGGGAGTCATAGGCTCGCTAGTCCTCCAGGCATCAGCACCGAGGGAGATCGGTTTTTGCCGCTTCTCACGAGTATTGGAACTGTCTGTGCTTCATAATTTTTTCTCCATATTCAAGAAGCTTTCAAGTCTATACTTTGGAGGGGGAAAAAGGAGTTGTAGGAAAAGAATACGAGAACAGCGGATGTGCGAAGAGGACTTATTTACAACTAGAGAACGACGATAGAGGTAAATATTGTGGAAATTTCAAGCGCACTGGCTTATCTTAACGCAATAGAGATAGCCCCCGCAGGCACCGAACTCTAGAATATGAGTAGAAACTGATAAATCCTGACTCGGCTGCGAAGGAAAATCCGTATCGGAGCCGGGGCGGATGTGTGATATAATAACTATTCTATCTTATCCGTATGATTTCCCTTAGTTATTTGAACTGAGCTTCTGTGGTAGGCTCAGGTCGCGCTGGGGTGGCGGATGTTGGGGGCTGTAGTAGCGCCATCGCCCCTATGGCCACGTTTAGTAGCCCACTAGAGTGGTGTAAGGCCAAGATACCGGTAATCTGGTTTGCCAGGGTTGACGTCGTCCTCCAAGTAGTACTTTTATCACTCTCTCGTGCTCATTCTCAGCAGCACAGCAGAGTGATGTTCGGCCATACTCATCTGGTGTATCGGGATTAACGTCGTTCCGTCCGAGTATCGTTTCACCGCCCCACGAATAGCACCCCAACACAGTGGTTTTTGGCTGTGCTTATCTGGTTTTTTGGGACCGAGGTCGCCCTGCCTGAGTAGTATTTCTACCACCCCCCCGTGTCCACTGCGAGCAGCCCAGACGAGAGGTGTGTTGCCCACTCAGTCTTTTTGGTTGACATCACGACTCCACCTCCACCAAAATACCCACGATCCCAAAGATAGATGGAAGCACAATGTATGCCACTGGACAGGAAGAGCTTGTCAACAGCGGACAACGGTCCCGGTTCTTTCAAGCGGATTCTAGTTGATCTGTCGCTCTTGTAGTCGTCGGGTAGTCTCAGAACAAGCTGTTTCGCGCGATCTAAAAGGTCCCTTTTTGCGTGGACTCTCCAACACAAAGATGGATATTCGAGAGAGGGTGTCTTGAAAATCGGAGAAAGAGCTGGCCAAAAGAGCTCTGACCCGCTGGGAATTTAGATAACTTAAGTAGGTCTCTGCCATTGCCGGGTGAGCGGTACCAAACAGCTCGGGATGAGCACGGAGGTAAGTTACTCTTGCAAGGTAAAGTAGATTGACCGGACCGTAGAAGCCTCCTTGTCTGCAACAAGTTCTTGAAAATAGGCTAGCAGTGTTCCTATTGAAGGAACGTTGCTGGAGTAGCCATTCCGAGCCCCGATTTTTCCTCCCCCTGTCCCTTTACCCGATGCAGCGTTGCGCCATGCGCACCCCCCAACCCCGGACCACCAGATATTGCGCCGAGCATTTTATCGTCTGCGATGAATTGTAGTTTCTCGCAGGATCGCATCGATACTCAGCGAGACTTGTAGGAATCTAGACATGTTTCAGCTAGTGGATGTCCTGAGGCGGCTTCCCAAGCGCCTCCACCTCTATCATACTGTGCGTATATTTCAGAAACGTCTTTAGGAATTTTCTTCGGTTTTTTACAAGGGAGTCATTTATTATCACTCGTCTAAGTCTACGACCCCAACGATTAAGTTTTTAAAGGGTGTAAGATATAACACAATAATATGGTGCAGTGCGGCCGGTTGACAGGCGGAACACAGCAAATTCAAGCACACTTACAAGACAAACGCACCACGGGCCTCCCCTGAAATCGGACCTTTTACTGCATTTTCCTCTTAGTTCGTGATAATGAATTCCAGATATGTGGCCGTTGTTCTTGATGCGCTAAGGCTATGCTATCAATCACATCACATCACAAAGCGCCGATGTTTCGCAATATTTTTTTCTTCCCCTTTTATTTTATCTCGGAGAGTAGGTTTCTTTTGGTGTGTTTGCCGACCCCTTCCTAGAGGAGGGAATTTTTGGATTGTGTAGTACAAGTATCATACATGGCCCAATTTATTCGAATTCTTATGGTATCGGTGGTATCAGTAGCACCATACAAGAAAGACTTGGATAAAGTAAATCGAGATCTAGCTTGTGTACCGCAGCCCAGGTGAAGGATCCTCTTCGATAAAATTATCGTTATTACACAAGAGGGGATATTCATGCTCCCAAGCCCTTTCTTATATAAAGGGCCCATTGCTACAGGCACAACCCAATCGTCGGACAGCCGGCCACTCATGAGTGTGTGAAACGCAAAGGATCACTCGTCGCTGTTAGAGGCTAAAGAAAATGCCAAAGAAGAAAGGGGCGAAAGTGCAATCGCAGTGGGCTCTAAGCACAGCAGAACATGGAAGAATGGTGGACTGGATGGCTTCTCCGTCTATCTGCTAGCTAAGGACCGGCCAGGAGATATATATCTCCGTATAATTAACAACTCTAGAAATTCCCGAAACTCAAACGGACTCTAATGAAACACTAAGCTGACAAATTCTGATCCCTAGCGATCTCGAGCGATCTGGAATCATCTTGATATTTCATGATCCTCCCTGACCCCTAAATCCCATGCCCTATGCCGACTGCCGTATGCCTGACGGCATGGGGTGTGAAAGAGACATGACGAAACTAAAGACATACCAGATACCAATGTCCCATGCCTAGCAGCACAGGATGAGAAAGTAACAATCGACTGCTATGATACATGCCTACCGCGCGCCTCAAAGCCAAAAAGTCCTATAATCGCACATCTCCTAGCCACATAACCGTATAGCTGCATAACCGCATGCCCTATGGGAAATCTAACAGTCACTCATATGGATGCATGAACGACAGCGTCAGTGGCCAAATCCCCGGAGGCCCCCGGACGTAAGCCTCAGGAGCAGCTGGCTCGGGGACCTCGTGTACAAAGGGTTCGCTACCGAAATTGGTCCGAACTCTAGCCCCTGGCTGGAGTCTGATCATTGGACGTAATTTCCCGCGGATCCCGGGCAGCGGTCGGCCTGTATTCATCAGTACTATGAGGGTCAATAAGATAATGAAAGAGGGCTTACAGGCTCGTTTCCCATTCAGTGTGAACGAGACTCCACCTCTTACTCGGTCGAAATGACAGCCCACGATGTCATTCGTGGTGAAGGCTAGGGCAGGTTCCGAAAGAAGTTCGTCTTCGGGAAAGATGTGTCCTGCGGCGTAGCACCAGGAGCGGAGGGTCTGCCCGAGGATGGAAGAGTAGAGCTCGAAGCCATCGATAACATAGTGGAACATGGCATCCACGAAGCCTATTTCGCAGGCTTCTGGTCTCTTTAATATGTGAACCTCGAAATAATAGTCGTCCACGACCGGTGTTATAGGAAATTTCGCCCGGAGTTGTTGCACAGAGGTCGAGGCTGGGAGATATGTTAACCTTGGGATACTGCCGGGAAGTCGGTTACTTACTATTCTCAACCTCGCATCCATCTTCACTAATCTCCAGGTCTGTTGAATTACCGACAACTTCCCACCTTCCAGGCCCCATTCCCGTGACGCTCATAATTTCCGATTTCTCATCCTGCCCAAGTACTGCCAGTAGTTTCTCCACGGAGCCCTCTCTCAAACACTGCATAGCATAAAACATCGGAGTCCAGCCATGTTCGTCTTTGGCACGCGGGTCCGCCCCTTCTCGAAGCAGCATCTCGCTAATCTTTGGAAACCCCCTCGCAGTTGCAAGGTGAAACGAAACTCCTAATTTAAGCGAGTCCCTCTTCTTATTTCTGAGTAGCAACTCTACCATTTTCGTCTGCCCATAGTAAACAGCGCCCTCCAAAGCTGCTGCAAAAATGTCATCTCTCAAAAGAATTGCCATAGCTCCCGGCTTCTGTAGTATGAATTGGAGAGTTTTGGTTCTGCCGTACTCTGCCAAGGTCTTTAAGGTCCTGGGGAAATGCTCGTTATCGTCACAAATAATCCGAGAGCCATATTTCTGTATGAGCATCTGTATGGTCCCGTCAAATCCCATGGTCGCAGCGTAAACCATCACTACCCAGAAAGGCATGTTGTCATCTGTCTTTGCGTAATATTTTGAAGACAGGCATGCATTAAAGACGCTCTCATGCCCGCCAAGTGCTGCCTCCTCCATGGATGCACCATACGGGCCGATATCCTTGTTGTCACTCGTTCCGCCAGCTGCTATAAGTGCCTCCACGCAGTCCACATGTCCGGAACCCGCTGCAGCCCGCATTGCGTCGCTGTTACCTGTCGGTGTTGTATTTGCGCCACACCCTAGCAGGGCTTTAAGGGTTTTAATATGTCCATGTTTCGCTGCAGCTTGTAGTGGGGTATAAAGCGGACCGCCGTAATGGTTAACATCAGCGCCTCCACCAATTATCCCTTTAATTAGTTGCCAGAGACCAACTTCGGAAATGTAATATAGCGTGGACGCGGAGGAGGTCCGTGAATTTAGATATTCAGTGACTTCTCTGCCACTGAAACACTGTGCTTGCCGCCATGAAATGAAATTCGGATTATTATCGCTACTGTAAAATTGCGCAAGTAGCCCATCGAGGACCATATCTGAGCCATATTTGTACTTGGGCACGTGCTTCCAGCCATGCTTAGCAGCATACAGAATTAGAGGGTACTCTTTTTGCCGGAGATCAAACTCAGCAGTAGTGCTACAAGGACCTGTACCGAAATCCTCGAGCAATAGATATGTGTATGTGATCTTTGCAAGTTCGGTGTTTCCTAGAGTTTCAGCAACATGGTAATATGAAGCCTTGCTCTTAGCCAGATTCGGCGACACCAAATATTCCTTTACCGAGAAGTGCGCCAACCCTGCTATGTTCTTCTCATTCTTATCAACGAGTCCGCCGCAGATGTCTAGAATATCTTCTTCATCATTCAGCCTATTATCGGGATCCATCCGGTCGGATCCAATCTCTACAGCTAGGCCTTCTCTGATCTCGGAAAGTGTCAAAGTCCGGTCACCGCAGATCAGGAATCGAAACACTTGTAGTGCGAGCTCGCGGTCCTCCTCCGCTATGTTGCATAAAATTCTTTCATACGTTTCATCCAGGGTTGGGGGAAGCGACTCTAAAGCGGACTTGATCGCTTTATCGCTTCTAAGTTTACCAATCTGGTCGAGGCAGCATTTTGCCCAGCGGAACCTTTACGAGTCGTCAGAAATGACCCTCAATCTAAGAGCATGTTTGGCTGCAACGGTTCCGTTCCGTTCTCCTACACAAATGGCCCTTTTCCTTCTGTTCCAAAACGGAGAGGTCATTTTCACAGCAAAAACGGCCGCCCAATGGAACGGAACCGGTGTAGCCAAACAGGCTCTAAGGGATAGCAGAGGTCACGCACATTCCCAGAGCTCCTTTTACCAAAGCGTCGATGATCTCGCGTTTAGTGCAGCTAGACAGGCGT
>Ga0307510_10010537_pt1 | contig 10979 bp, 2 predicted proteins | sample 12_EM_MG_FD_207224 | JGI IMG/M metagenome (GOLD analysis project Ga0307510, IMG submission 207224) | Populus trichocarpa ectomycorrhiza microbial communities from riparian zone in the Pacific Northwest, United States - 12_EM | ecosystem: Host-associated > Plants > Roots > Unclassified | place... | reverse complement strand
GAAGGCACGAACAATTCTTTTATCAGAAGGTTAAATTGAAAACAAAAAAATAACAAAATTAAAAAAAAATTAAAAATATGAGGACCAAATTAGAAAAAAAATATAACAAACTTAGATTGAAGGATGGAATTGAAAACCACCAAAACCCTAACAAAAGAGCCAAAGAAAAAACTAGAAATCAAAAGAAGATGGAACAAATTGAAAAATATCTATATAACAAATTAGAATTGAGGATGAAATTGAAAAAAAAAAAATTCACAAAAAGATCTAGTAAAAAATTCAGAAATCAAAACAATAAAGACCGAATGGAAAAAAAAATATCAAATTAAAATTAAAAAACTAAATTAAAAATAAATAAAACTTATATAAAAGGATAGAAAAAATAAAAATCAAAAGAATAAGATCGACATACAGCGTACTTAATGAAAAAGAAAGTGGTTGCACATCCAATGAGATGATGAAAGTGCTTGTTCGATCACTGGAAAGCGCCGCACACGCCGCCTAAAGGGCATGACGTCTCCTATACGCTAACGCTGGATAAACACACCAATAATTTTAAATAATAAAAAATTAATATTTTAAGAAAAGGAATCAAATTACTCCCTATGAATATGTGATTCACCATAAAACCTATTTGAAAAAACAAAAATACCTTTGGGTGAATTGTTCATTTCTCATTGACTGCAGGCAAAAATGGTTATATAATTATTTTTTTAAATTAGGAGTAATTAAATAATTTAATTGTTTAAAAATTATATAAAAGATATAAATATTCTTATACAATTATTAAATGATTAATATACTGTAAAAATAACTAAAATACCCTTAAAACTAAGACTTATGATTTTTTTAGTGAATGGTAAAAATATCATTTTATTATAGTGGTAAATAAAAAATTATGTATATGGCTACAATAAATTTGCCTTCCATGTTAGTTGTCTTTTTTTATTAAGTAAGGAAATAATCATTATTAGTACTTTAATTAAAATTAGTATTTGTAATATAATAAGCCAAAGCAATAAACGTGTGGCAGTAATGGAAAGCGAGTAGGCAATATCTCAATTTTTAAGGCATTCCGTGTCAAGAACAAGACACGTCTCCTCCTTGTTATAAACAAGATAGAACATGAAAATTAGTTACATCCTCTTACTTACCTTTTGTATCTACTAAAGAAAAGACAAATATAAACTGAAAATAGAAGATGAAATTAATTATCTATTTTTAAAAATATCTTTATTTATATATATTTTTTATTTTTTTAAATTGACACAAAAATAACTTATAAAATATCATAATTTAAATCTTATTATCGTAAAATTTCTTTTTAGTAATTATCAAGTTAAGATTAATACCAAATAAATTTCTAGAATATATTATGTTGATACTAAAGATACAATCTTTAAAATTATAAGAAAATATTTAATTTTGATTAATATACAAATTAATTCAAAAATGTATTTTTACATGTAATAAAAAACCTAAATTTGCTAATATCATTTCAGTCAGCACGTGTATTACACGCGAACCAACATCGCGTTTTCGTTTCTTTCTTTATAGGATTACAAAACACATGGACCCACTTAGTTGAAACTTTGATGGATGATGATCTTTGATTCTTTTCCTCGTTCGGTACTCTACCCTTTCGTGCCTTCCTTCTCTATATCATTCCTTCATTCTCTTTTTATCTATCGCCAAGCACTCTAAAAAAAGAAAAAATAAATTTATTTGGTCCCTCAACTCTTTAATATTTCTTTGTTTGATGATTTGATCCCCTAAAATTAATTTTTTTTATCATTACATCCTCCAGTACCTCTTGTTTCTATAACTCTGTCCTTTTGTACCTATTCATGGGAGAGGATTTTAATTTTAAAAGTAAAGACCATAAAAACAAAAGAATTACTATATTTTACAGAAGAAATCTTAGTAATATTAATAACAATAACTTACAAAGAATCTTGAGGGGTGTAGCTCAATTGGTCAGGTTTTAGATGCGCTTTTTAGATATCACTAATTCGAGTCTCACAAACCTCAGGGCCACTGGAGGCTTATATAGTGATTAATTTTAGGGCTTGTGGGATTAGTCAAGTACACGCAAGTTGGCCCAGACATTCACGTTAATAAAAAAACAATAACTTACAAAGCAAATCTTATAAAACAAAAGGAAATAATAGAGATACCAAATTAAAATAAATTGGAGAGTCATGGGACCGAATTGCATTATTAACAAAAAAAAAAATTCAACAGGGATAAAACACAACTCCTTGTTGGATCATTAAAAAAAGAGACAGAAGTCACGTATGTGTATTCTTCAACACCCACACACATTTGTGTATGTTTGATGAAAATAACCATAATTACAAGTTGAAAACAAATTAAAAATAAAAATAAAAAGGGAAAAGGGAAACTCTCTCTCTGTATATAAGTATAAATCAGAGAAAGTTCTGATTTTGTTTCTCTTGTTGTTACAAATCTCTCGATCTCTCCATATCTCTCTCTCTCTCTCTTTCATTTCACGTTGGAGATCTCGAACAGGTTAGTTCTTAATGTGAATTCTTCTTGTTTCTTTCAATTTCTGTTTCTTGTTTGAATTTTGGAGATAAACTGCTAGCGTTTTTCTTTTATTTTTTATTTTTTTATGGTGAACTTTTGATTTTCGTAGTATCTAGGGCTTTGGAGATGTTTCGAAATATAGCAAATAGCAAATTGTGCTGTGAATTGGTTATAGTGGATGCTTTTATGTGATGAAGGGTTAGGGTTTTGAATGTTGTGATTATTTGTTTCTTTCTTTCAAATAGTAATTTTTGTTGCTTCTTTGTGTTTATTCAATTCTTGCAGGTTTTTGTGGTGATGATTTTGTGCTTTAAATTGGAAGTGAATGGAGGGGAAAGTCTATTTTGTCTTGAGAGAATGAAATAGGGTTTTAAATATGGATAATTTTTTGGTGTTGCAGATTAATGTATTTCAAATAAGTTTACCGAGATAGTGATTGGAAGAGAAATGCTTTTTCTTGTTATGGTTAATTTGTTTTTTTTTTAATTGAGAAAACAAACAAAAACTGAGTAGAAGGGAATTCTTGGGAGTACTGGATGGGGAATAAGCTGGGGAGAAGGAGACAAGTGGTGGATGAGAGGTATACAAGACCACAAGGTCTTTATGTTCATAAAGATGTGGACCATAAAAAGCTGAGAAAGCTCATTCTCGAATCCAAGCTTGCCCCTTGTTTTCCAGGGGATGAAGACAGCTGTAATGATCATGAGGAATGCCCAATCTGTTTCTTGGTCTGTATTTCTATCACTATCTTTGTTTCCCTGTCCTTTTTTCCCTCAAGTTTATTATGATTTTGTTTTGCTCAGTTCCACTGTGTTTAGTTGCTTGCCAAGCTGAAGAAAAAGAAAGGAATTGCTTTTTGTATATTCTCATTAATATTTTCTTGAGAAAATAGCATTTGATCGATTCTTTCCCTTCTTTTTGAGAGACCTAGGAAAATTATTTTAAGATACCATGGTTTTTCCTCTCCCTTTGTTTACTCGTTGACCAAGGAGAAATAATTGATTTCCTAAAGCTTAGATTGAATGGTATTAGACGCTGTTATATATTGTTGGTGTGACCAATCTGGCACTTTTGTTTTGTTTCTTTCTTAGTATTATCCGAGTCTCAACCGATCAAGATGTTGCATGAAGGGCATTTGTACAGGTAATTGCCAATTGATTTCTGCAATTTGACATGCAAAGTTAGTTATTCATATCATGTACACAATTTGATCAGTGTTCTCTGTACCAGAGTGTTTTCTGCAGATGAAGAATCCTAATTCAACTCGTCCTACCCAGTATCCTTCATTCTTTATTATTATTATTATTATTATATATATTTTTTAATTTACTTGCATATTTGCTTAATTTGACTGTCATCATCTTATTCCTCATGAAGCCATATTTCTATGCTTGTGGTACTTAATGTTATCAGATGTCCATTTTGCAAAACCTCAAATTATGCTGTGGAGTATCGAGGTGTGAAAACAAAGGAGGAAAAGGGTTTGGAGCAGATTGTAAGATTTGATTGGCATACAAGCCCTAATTTTTGTTATTTGGTGAACTGTGTGCTTATATTTTCCACATGTTGGTTGAGATTTATATGCATTTCTTCATTTTCTGCAGGAAGAACAGCGTGTTATAGAAGCGAAAATTAGGATGCGACAGCAGGAGCTTCAGGATGAAGAAGAGAGAATGCAGAAAAGACTAGATGTGAGTTCGTCAAGTGCTAATATTGAACCAGGGGAGCTTGAATGTGGGCCAACAACTGGTATCCTCTCTTTGAAATTCTGATATCCACTCCTATGCTTATGTCATGGTTACTGTGATAGTTATACTTTTTATTCTCCTCTCCAATCCTCTCTCCCAGTTCCATCCGATACGACTCCTGTGGAAAGTGGGGAAATCGTTTCGTCTCAATACTCAAGCAGACGTCCTCCGCACGCTGGAGCGAACAGGTATATTGCGTCTCTTGCCCCCCCTCCCCTGGATATGATTTTTGTATTCCTTACCTGTTCCTGAATCATGGAGTTCCTGTGGTGATGGAATGAAAGGAAGGAGAGAAGATAGCAGTGTCACAACTGCTTTGCACTGTTAAGTCTCTCTAGAAAAAGAAAAAACAAAAGCTTCAATGCATGCTGTATCTCATTGGGACTCAGAGTTTGTTTTTTAATCAAGGGAAGGCATAGGTTAGAATGACTGTAAGTTTTGTTATGGTTTGTTGACTTCAAATTCTAAATCAAATGTGTCAACAGTTCCTTATTACATGATGTCAGATAGCTTGTTCCTCAGATTGTTGTTTTACCCTTTTTTTTATAGATTTTATCAGCACCAGCACTCAGAATAGCATATGTAATACCATATTTCCAGTTCAGCAGCTTGTTATACTAGGCTCAATAACATTCTTAAACTGATTCTGATTTTCTTTCAGATTGCCATTGTTCTAATTTATATATCAAATGTTTATTAAATTTATAGGGATGATGAATTTGACCTGGATCTCGAGGATATTATGGTTATGGAAGCAATCTGGCTTTCCATTCAGGTAAACAGTCTTTGATTGATTACCTCCAACTTACATGAATATTGACCAAGAAATTTCAGGTGTTTAAACTAACATTTTAATTTTATTTTCTTACCTCTAGTATCTGATTGGATTTTTCACATGTATTAGTCTGGCATTATCCATGCACCATTCATAACTGTTTGCATCTTACCTGTCTAGGGATTGGATGCGATTATGATTTCCTGTACTCCAACTTTATGATCACCCATTTATAATTATAACCATGAGAGTGTCCCTTCAAATCAATTCCAGTAAGGTAGTAGAGCTTCGTTAGAAACCTCTGTAGTTTTGGCATTTGATGGGATGCACTTCCAAAATTTTCTTGTTTGACATTGCTGCTCGAAATGGATGCTCTTGACTCTTCTAGAACTTGAACAATGTCTCTCAGCTATTGTTGTTGTGATTTAAGTCCAGAAGTGAATGGTCACATTTTTGTCTTGTCAATCTAATTTTATGCTAATTTGGTCAGGAAACTCTATTTTCCAGATTATGACTCAGAGTGAGCGCATGAAATTTATGATGAACAACAATAAATTGATTATTTGTTTGAAAAATGAGCACTTTAGAGGATTTGGACCTTTGTCTCTTCAGGTTTTACAGAAATTTTTAACTCCCCATTTTACTTACTGTCATTTCTTTGCCCTTTCCTTTTCCATTGCCTATGTCTAGCTTAATCTTGCTCATACAGGTGTGCTAGAAGGATCCTGGCATTTATCCCTAATAATTATCATAGCATATGCATCACACATGGATTACTCATGCTATATGAAAATTTTGTCAAGGCTTAATGTAGGATTGAAAACTAATGTAATTTATTGAATCAAAAAGCTATTGGAAAGATAATTTGAATAAATGTATAAAAGACACTTTTAATATAATGAAATAGAGGTATGAAACTTTATGTATTGAGTTGCCTACCCAGTAGAATTATGAACAAATCTTTACCTAAATAATTTAGCTCTGAAGTCATGAAGTTTTTGTTTTCAACTATTTCTGTTGAAAGAAATAAAATTCTAATTATGCACGTTAATTAAGTAGCTAACATCATCCCCTTAAGAATATAGAGATATCATATCCAATAGAAGTTTTCAGTAGAATGAATTTTAGATTAAATTGTGTGTAATTTTGTGAGTCATTTATGTTTGGGGTAATTGTGCCTAATAAGCAGAATCTCTGTTATTATTAGAACTAATTTTATATCATTGTTGCAGTTTATGGGGCTTCATATTAAATACAAATACAATGGTACTGTTAAGAATGAATCAAATGAGATGGGTAATATTAGGGATGTGCAGATTTTAAATAATAATAATAATTAGAAGAAGAGATGTGCAGATTGAATTTTTCTTTACACTTTAGAGAATATCATCTTAATCTTAAATTTTAAAAGATGCAGAATTTAATGTACAGCATTTCAAAGGCATCTTACTGCGTTAGAAACACATCTCTATGGTTTAAGGTTTCTATTTATCAATATTTTTGTGTCTATTCAAGTCTATTATTTGTGTAGCTTATATCTAGTACGCCCAATGAATCAACCATATTTCATTTCCTGATTACATCAATGGGTTAACTTTTTTTTAGCATTTCATATAGCGTTTCTTTCTTTTTTTACTTTGGATATGTAAAACTCTTATGATATAAAGTCTAAAGCCAGTCACTTCGTATGATTGTAAAAAAAACATAACCCAGCACCTTAATAGAAATCATAATAATAATTACACGTCACCTAAATTTGTTAGAATAGAGAGATGATTATTAAAATGAAAATTCAAAGTGGAGAGTAAGTTAGATCTATCAAGTAAATAGATGCTCTTGTCTGACAATTCAATTATCTGTCATCAGTTATAACTAGTTTCAAACTGATTTAAGTTAATCTCTCTCTCCCCATCCACCATGGCATTATGTTTCATCAGATACAATCACCTCGAGCTTTTCTTTGTGACTAACATTTCTTCTCATCTGTAAACACCTTAAGAGGGCGGTATCCATAGTCATCTGTCTTTTATATGATAGCAGGGTTCTTATGCATATGTGCATCTAGATGTCAGCCCAGTGAACAAAGGAAAATTAGAGATACAATGAAATTGGAAGCATTTAAAAAAGATTTACAAAAAAGAGAGAGAAACATGACAGTACTGATAGTGTATAAATCTAGTGTTCCTTACCTCATCAGAAAAACCAGTTCTTTTTTTAGAAGTTGATATCTGAAATGGAAGCAAATTGAAGCTATCAAAAGAGTTGTTGCTTACAAATATGTCTTATTGGTGCCTAAAACACTGCTTTGATGATTTTTGACTTTCCTCTTCATAAAAATTAAAATTTGTATTGCATTGTGTATTTTTCCTTGCTGTGATATTGAATACCCTTTGCACATTGTTTTTTCATATTTGTCCTAGAGAAACTCGGGTTTGGGAGTCCAGTTCTGTTCTCTTTTTTTCCCCTTTATCACAAGCACAAGTATATTTTTGTCAAATAAAGCTTTCTTGACAGTTCATGCTTTTATCTATGGATGAGGTTGATAGGCCTTTTCTGTTTGTCTAATATACATGTGTATGCTCCTCCTAAGGCCCAGCTATGGCAACTAAAAATTTTTGGGAGTCCAGTTCTGTTCTCTTTTTTTCCCCTTTATCACAAGCACAAGTATATTTTTGTCAAATAAAGCTTTCTTGACAGTTCATGCTTTTATCTATGGATGAGGTTGATAGGCCTTTTCTGTCTGTATAATATACATGTGTATGCTCCTCCTCAGGCCCAGCTATGGCAACTAAAATTTTTGGGTATGCAGACATGTGTTCATACAATGCATGATCTAAAAAATGTTCTGTTTGCTCTTTAGTAACTGAACTGTTGTTGTCTGATATGGACCTGGGAGATTTGACAGTGTTTTATTCCTGGTCGTGACAAATGATTTGAGCTTGTACCTTGCTCCAGGAAAATGGAAGACAGAAAAATCCACTTTGTGGTGATGCTGCACCACCTGCACAATATACCATGGAAGCACGCTATGTGACTCCAGCGATGGCACCACCACTGGCTGGATCTTCATCATCCCCTTCTGGAGGTCTTGCTTGTGCTATAGCTGCTCTCGCTGAGCGTCAGCAGACTGGTGGGGAATCAATTGTTCACAATAGTGGAAATATGCCATCATTCAACATGCTTCCAAGCACTAGTAGCTTTTACAACAGGCTTGAGCAGGATGCAGACAATTACTCGCCTGCACAGAGCTCCAGCAATGTATTGCCAGACTGCAGGATGATTGTGACAAGAGATGATGGGGAATGGGGTGCAGATCGTGGATCAGATGCTGCTGAAGCTGGGACCAGTTATGCAAGTTCTGAGACTGCAGAAGATGCTGGTGGAATTTCTTCCCTGTTACCTCCACCACCACCTACAGATGAAATTGGAGGAAGCTTTCAGAATGTCTCTGGACCCATCCCAGAGAGTTTTGAGGAGCAGATGATGCTGGCCATGGCTGTTTCCCTTGCTGAGGCTCGAGCTATGACTAGTGGGCCCCAAAGTGCATGGCAATAGATTTCGGGTATAGGCGAAAAAAGTTTGAACAAATGATGCTGGCTATGGCTTTGCAGCTAGCTCAGTACTGAGCTAGGTCCAGTGCACAATGTGTGCCTGCAAGGCTAAATGGTCAAGGTAGCGAAGATTCTCTCCTTTGCACTTCATATCACTACATATAGTTGTTAAAAGGAAAAGGTATTATTTTAGTGAATGAAAGGTTGTTTGATAATGATACAACATAACGATTCGAAGTCCCGTGGTCGTTTCTTTTCATGGTTCTATATCATTTCCTAGCTTGTTCAGGATTCACAGGGTAGCAAAATCAGTTAATGATGGAATCATCACATTCACTTGTACAGAATTTTAGGTGGCATCCATCTTTTCTGTAACGGTTTCATTCTTCCACGATTAATGAATAGATGCGCTTGCTCAATTTATCGGAGTGCAGACCAAAATGGAAGATTAGATTTTATTTGGTTTCTCAGCTTCTTACAGTGCTGTAAAGGAACTACATGTTAATCTGCTCACCATTGATGTGTCTTTGTAGAGGTGATTCTGGATCCTTGGGTCTCAAGTAACCAATAATCTAATGCCATTGCTGTGTCTGGAATTTGGAAAGGAACACGATGAAAGGTTCATGCAGTAAGTAGAGGGATGGATTGATGGAAGGAAAGGAACTGCCTAGCCCATCATTTGCCTCGAGTGCCAAAAACATAGCATTCATGTGATTTTTCGACGCAAGGAACTTCTCACACCTTTTCGAGGCCCCAATAATCGAATTTTACAAAAACATATACGTGTTTATAAGATTTGAAAGTATTAGGAGTTTAAGAATATGAAACACACAGAACAAATCCATTAAAGTGGACGCCTGGTGGGCAAATGGCTTGTGAGGAAAGGATTTAGATAGGAACGAGGATGATGTTGGGAAGAAATCATCAAATCTTTGTCCTCGTGAAGGGATAGGAGGCATCCCATAAGATCAAAATGATACGAATAGAGTGCAAGAGAATTAGGGAGTCATCCAGCTATGCGATCAATTTTCTAGTAATATATATTCCCTTTGCTCTTCTTCTTCTTCTATGAAATTGGAGAAATTAATAGATGAAAGAGTCTCGTCAATTGAACTAACCCTACTGATGTTTGATTTGTATATGAATGATAGAAATTGCTTCCTCCTGAAATCGCTGCCCGATCTCTTGTCATCATCCATTCTCATCAGCTAACGGAACACGCCTTTACCATAAATTTGGCGGTGGTTTTCTGATAGATATCCAGGGATCGTGGTTTAATCTTATCAGACATGCTCAGGCTCTTCTTTACTCCAAGGCCATGTAAATCCCTTCACTCTTTGCGTGTGAAGGTAATCAGGGTGAGTAACCTGGTACGAACGACTTTGAAGCTTCATGTAAACCTAATATATATTGAGATTGAGCATCGACCATATGCATAGAGATAGCATTCTTGTGAATTAATGCAATAGAAAAACGTGGGATAAGTTTAAATAATGATTGCAACTGTGATTTTGACCAAGGACTTGTGTATCTCCTCTAAAATAAGGTTAAATTGTACTATTTCTTGAAATAAATTTGCTGTCTCTCAATCCTCAAGATCATATGTTCATGACAGATCCAATCATGACCATTGGATCATGAGCCCCATGCATCTTCAAAGATGTGGGTACGGTCAGTGTGAACTAACAATGATAAAGAAGGAGATTTATGAGTTAGGGCATTGGAGTAGTTGAAGATGCATCAACAATCATTTACACCCCCACATGGTATGTCTCAATAATAGTCAAGGGAGGCTCAACTTTCTTTCACATTAACAATGAAATGGGTGGTGGCCAAGATGGTTAAAAGAATGGAGGACAAGAGGTATGCTTTTTATATGGTTTTAGTTTCATTTTCTTTGTATGCTAATACTAATGGTCATGAATCACATGATATAAATCATGTTTTGCAACTCTTATTTGGAATATAAAGTTCTAGTTTGATACACCGTAAGTTGACGTGTGATACTTTATATATATATAAAAAAAAAATTCTTTCACACATTGATATGGACAAGATATATGTTTTTTATATAGTTTCTAGTTTAATTTTCTTTCTACTAATAAATATTAATGGTTATGGAATAATATGTGAACAGATGGTACAAGTCTTGTTTTGCAAATTTTATTCAGGATATAAAGATCTAGTTTGAAATACGCAAACTGGCTCAAGATATCCTACATATTAAAAAAAAAAAAAAAACAAAAACAAAACTTTCTTGCACATGGTTTTGATATGGACGAAACTTGTTAACATTACTTTCCCTAAGCTATTCATTAAATGATTGATGTTAGAGGACCGTATTACCTTCATTCG
>Ga0307510_10010534_pt1 | contig 10980 bp, 10 predicted proteins | sample 12_EM_MG_FD_207224 | JGI IMG/M metagenome (GOLD analysis project Ga0307510, IMG submission 207224) | Populus trichocarpa ectomycorrhiza microbial communities from riparian zone in the Pacific Northwest, United States - 12_EM | ecosystem: Host-associated > Plants > Roots > Unclassified | place... | reverse complement strand
CTGTGGTGGTGGATTTCCGCTCCGCGGATATTTGCTTTGAGGATGAGCTGGTTATGGATGGATCGATGGATGGCGTCAGGTAAAGTTGGGTGGGGGGTTGGAGATGGCGGGGTGTGTTTTTCTTTGCTCCCTCCTCCTCTTCTTCCTCTTGCGCGCCTTGCGGGGCGGGGTTTTGGAGGGGCGAGGAGGAAGAGGGCGAGGAGGAGGGCGGGGGGTTGATGAGCTTGTAGGATGCGTGGGTATCATAGCTTGGAATTTTATGCTTTGGGGGGGGCTTCTGTCATGGGCAGGTAGGTAGGCGGACTGGGTATGTAGCTGCCTGCTCTAGACGTGTCTTGCGAGCTGGCAGCCAGGCAGCAGGAGGTTCAGTGTATGTGGTTTTATTGGTTGAGGGAAGTAAGGGGTTGAGATGACTGTGGTGATGGGGATTACCAGAAGGGGAGTTGCCCTGCGATGCATTTTATGCTCGAGTTAGGGTTTAGAGTAGTGGGGCGTGCGGGGGAGGGGACCCGATGTGGTGGGCTGGTGGTGATTGGGTCATTAGGAAGAGGTTAATATTGTAGTGTAAATGAGGTCGTATTATTGAAGGAGAAACATGGCCAATCTAGTCCAATCCTCAAGAGTGTGCTAGTAACTACCACCACCACTACTAATAACAATAATCTAGATAGCACGCGGTACCAGGGAATCGGAGAAAGGGATAATTCTAAATCGTATCTTCCCCGCTGCTATACCCCTCCCTCCTAATCCCCCTCATCCCCTCATCCCCGATGACAAGCGCGTCTAAATCCGCAACATCTCCCCACCCACCACGACCACCTGCACCTGGCGGGTCAGCCCCAATCACCGTCCCCTCATCCTCTCCCTCTCCTGTACCATCCGGCGGTCCAAAAACCCTTACGCCCCCCACCTCCGCCACTTTAAACCCCCGATGCCCGCAATTCCACCCTCCGCCGCAAGACCCCATCCCACCGAGGACCCTCTCGACCTCGGTCTCGAAGTCCGCGTTCGGGACAATGTCCTCTGCCTCCAGCTCTACTGCATCGACGGCGCGGAAGATGGGGAATATGCGGACTGTGCGGTGCGGTTCGGGCGTTACGCCTAGCGGCAGGAGGGTGCGGAGTTCGCGGGGATAGAGGAATTTGAGCAACAGGGATCTCGGGCGGATTAGGGACATGTAGAGCTCCATCGAGGGCGTGTGGTTTGCAAGCGTTGAGGGCATGTGGCGGGAGGGGGGGTTGAAGGTAAGTTTGGGGGCCCAGTGAGCTGTGTAGGACTAGTTCGGTTAGTGAATTGTAGGCCGAGTGATTTGTGGGGAAGCAAGGAGGGAATGTATATGATACCTTGATAATGTCCTCTCCGACTCCGCACCTCGTCATAAAAGCCTGCAAGAGTTCGATTCCTTCCTCGACAGACCCAACGATAAAAGTCCTTTCCCCTTCTTGCCTCCCGGAAAACGAGAGCGGTAACCTCCTTGGTGCAACCATCCACCACCCATCCCTCCCAATCTCCCTCACGTCCTCCTCCTTTTCACCCCACCTACTATTCCCACCAGGAAACGGCTCCGCATAATTGGCATAAGCCCTCTTCTCACTCGTCTTCCTCCTCTGCATTGTTACAGGAGGAGGAGCCAGCTGGTCGTCCGTCGAACGCCAACTGAGCGCCTGCATCTCTTCCTCCGATACCAAATCCTTGATCTTCCCGTCGGGCGAGACCTCGACTTCCCAGCTGAGCGCGCAGATCACACGCTGCCGCTCTGTCTGGGCGAACACGTCGAAGGAGGTCGTCGCAAAGGTGCCGCCTGTGAAGATTTTGCACTCACCATCGGGACGGGGCTCCCAAACGTGCTGGTTCGGGGGGTCTGTGCTACCATCGCTGCTGTTGGGGTTTTTGTAGAGGGAGAAGGGACTCCAAGGTGGGAGCGGGGCGTACGCATCCTCACCCGTGGGAGTGATGTCTGGCGCTGATGCCGATCCCCTTGACTTTTCGGGGGTGTATCTGAAGGCTTTCGGGGCGGAGGGGCCCGCGAGGGGCACGTCTTCCGGGTCATTGGGCGAGTGAAAGTATGCTGCTGGGAAGGACGCGTTGAATAGAGTAATGCTAATTGGCGTCGGGGCTGGTACGTGGAAGTGTATTTCTGGCGGCTGCAACTCGTACTTTTTCAGGTTCGCTGAGGGGATGAGCGTTGGAGATGCAGAGGTTAGATATGTATTCATAATGTCGCTCTCCATTGGCGTCGGGTCACTCGGATTCGGTGTGTATGACGTTCTTGGCGCATCTGTTGCCCAGAGGGCGCCAAAGCTCATTGATATTTCCTCCACTGTTGGTGGGTAATTGAATATAATGTGCAAGCCGGGCTTTAACACAGCTATATACTCCTCCGGTGAGGATATCAGATCCCCTTCGAACGTCGACATGGATATGTCCCGTCCTGTGCCTTCGGGAGGCGGAAACAATGTTGTGAGTGATTTCAAGAGATTCTGTGGTACTTCAGCATGGTGGTTTTTCTTTGGAAATTCTGCGAATAGCTCTAGCCGTACATCATATGTCTCTACCATAGCCAGTGGCAAGTGAGCTATTTGCATAGTCCCTTTCTTTTGAGCCTTAATCATAGACAGCCCTGGGACCCTCTCTTTGCGTTTCGAGTAATTTTCCTAATAAAACAAAAATTTGCTAACTTAGTACTCCATCTGATAACGACTTTCACTAAAATCTCAAATATACAGACCTCATCTTGGCTCTCCCTAGAATTCCTACTTGAGCGCGTTTCAATAGAGTGATTCTCCAGAGGAGTACTACTCAAAAAGCGCATTAGTTCTTGAGGGCCCATAGCTCTAAACTCCTTTCCAGACATCTTGAGGCACTGGTGTGGGATATTGGGGCAAAAAAAACTCTTAATAAAGGAACTCAAAGTGGTTTCTAGTCTTTTTGTAAGAATCCAGCATAAGTTATCACCAGAGATCTCGGTTTTTATCTAAGGGCCTCCATGACGCAGAAGACCGGAGGAATGTAACAGCGGCTTGGCATTAATCCTTGCCCTGAATATCAGCAACAAGCCACACAATAATACACATCCGAGCACATCGTAAGCTTTTCTTCTGAAACCTCATATTGGCTTGCTATCCATTTCTAGAGGGTTGTAAGTACTTGGATTTCCCAAAGGTGCTGTTTCTCGCCTCGAGCGCAGCATCCCGAAGCCCGCTTCAACCCTTCTTGCTAAAAGAACGAAAGTGTCTGGGGGGTGATGGTCGGAGGAAGGAAGCCCCTAGGGAAACTCCCGCGCTAATGTCATTTTACTCGCGCGGCCGAATTGAAGCCGGACGCTTTGTACGGGAATTGCCACCTCAAGTGTCCAGCTTCAACTCAGCCGCGCCAGTGGGAAGTAATCAGATGTGACGATGGTAGGGTCCCCACCCTCACGTCTAGGGATTAAAGTATGAAGGAGTCTAAGTACGATCAGCTTAACTTGGAAGTTGTAGCTTCTAGCGTGCGGCTGCAATAACTCCTTGCAGGCATCTTTCTAGGGCTTGATTTAATAAACTAGGCTACCGTGCACTGGCTCGCTATGATATTATCTCAAGCAGAGTATCATATCTCAACCCCCAAGGCTTCGGGTCGTGCCTCCGATGCGCACAGCTGAACAGTAACTGCATCGCGGCACCGGTACTGTATGTGTGAGCAATCGGACAAATGGTGCCGGCAAGCTTGAGAAACCCGAGGAAGTCAGCCGTCTCGGAATAGGAGTGAGTGAGTGAGCGATTTGTTTCGGGTATTAGAATGCGTGATCGGGATAATCAAGGCTTAAGGTTGAATTATGCAAGCCGCGGTAAAGATTGAGTAGCAATAAGCATTGGGAGGGGAAAGCTGAGGCTGGGTTGGGGATTTTGTTTGAGATTAGGTTTTGATAGGCCTCCAGCTGTTATTACGCCAAGCCACAAGCGATACCACAACTGAGTAAACGCCTAGAGCCGCAAATACGCTGCTTTTTTTGAGAAGAGGGTGCTAGTTGCATCACCATCGTACCTACCTCTCCACTGAATAAATAAGCCCTTCGCCAATAGCTAACCACCAACCACCAAAATGGCAACTACCACAGACACCATCATCTCCTACGATTCTCTCCCCTGTAATCCCCCACTCACATCCCTCCCTCCCTCCAATCTCCCAACCCACAGTCGAAAAGCTAACAAACCTTAGACATCGACATCCCCCCCACGGACTCCGAGCTAGAATCGATCAACAACCAAATAGCCTCCGAACTCCCCCCAGACCATAAGACAACCCCACATCCACGCCTCCCGCCGCTCGTGGAGCCTGACTTCCGCCCAGCAACCCAAGCCGAACTCGACAGGATCGCGGCCGGCAAGCCGTGGGCTGGCGGCATCGACGTGGGCCGGTATGAGCTGGGAGCGGAGGCCTCACCCTCCGCGCTCGCAGCTGCGTACGCCTCCGCTGCGCACGTGGAGGCACGCCTGGCGAATCTGACGCTGCTGAACGAGTTCGGGAAGAATGCATGGCTCGTGCACAATTCGCAGCTGGAGGCGCTGTTGAAGGGGCTGGAGGAGGAGTTGATGGAGCTGAAGACCGAGTGCGAGGTCGTCAATAAAGAGCGGAAGAGTGTGCAGGTAGACGCCCGGCCCGAGTTGACTGCGCTAGAGCAGAGGTGGAAGAAGGGGATTGGGAGGGCGTTGGAGGTCGAGGCTGGGGCTGAGGCGGTCCGGCAGGAGATTCTCAAGAGGAGGAGGGAGAGGCCCGAGGTTGCGGATAGTTAATTGCCTTATTTTCTTTTTCTTGGGGAAAAAAGGGGAGGGGGGGTCGTTGGATTTAGGTTTTGCTACAAATCTGCGCCGGTGCCCCCATTTCCGTTTTGTATATTACTATTAGCATTAGATCTTTTACCTTGGGTTTCACAATGGCGGATTTGTCAGGCACGGCAGATCAGTCACGTTTTGTTCGGTCCATTGACGAGGCAATGATACTGATAGCACGTTGAGAATACAGCAGCCAACGCCACTTATCACCTATTTTCTCTGTGCAAAAAACTCAATCGCACTGCGCTGCAAGAGGGAGAAATGACTTTCAATAATCATCCAACCAAGCGTAACAAGCAGCCCCACTATGTCCTGGATAAATCCCTACCAGACAACTTGCGCCCCCTCGCTCGTACCCCTTCGAACACTCCCCACTTCTATCACTGCGAGTTGTCCAAGTGGACAGCAAAAAAAAGCAGGACAAAAAAGTAACAAAGGGTAGAAAAAGGAGGCCCCATTTTGCTAGTTTCGTCATAATTCTCTGTATCTCTGCCCTTCTCTCGTTCATTCATTAATGCATGGGCATCAATCTCAAAGGAGAGCCGAATATAAAAAGAAAAAGAATAGTTACAATGGGACAGTAATAAAAAGGGGAAACACCAATGGCCTCCGACCACTCTCAAATAGCGGCCTGAGCTAGATACCCACCATTTGAAGTGACAAAGTTTAAGAAAGAACCAATACCACATTCCCTCAAACTTCCACGGCTCTCCCCCTGCCGGCAGCCTCCTCCACAACATCCTTTCCTCCATCAAAGCCACCCGAGGGTCCAGGGTTTCCGACATCGGAGAGCGGGTCAACACTCTCAGCTAACCTAGGGTCGTTCCTTCGCATAATCTCTGCCACGGGCCCCAAGAGCCTCTGGAATCCATCCTTGCCTAAAGTCGCCACCTTCACTCTGGTTGCGGCTCTAACACTGGCAGCACGCGGTGCGTCATTCAGCAGTGCAAGCTCCCCAAAATAATCACCCTTTGCTAACCTCTTGATCGGTTCATTGATGCCATGCTTGACTACCTCCGCTTCACCGGATTCGATGATGTAGAAGTTGTCACCTGGATCACCTTGTTGGATAATGACATCTCCAGGATGGAAAGTGAATGGTTCCAGAGCGTCGGCGATCTTGGCACGCTCGTATGGGACGAGGGAGGAGAGAATTGACACTTCCTCAAGGAATGCCTCGTACATCCTACGTCTCTTAAATGTATTTTCCATCAAGATCCGGCGGAATGTGACACGGTCCAATGCCCACAGGATATTCTGCGAGGTTGTGGATATGATGGTAGCTGCACGCGGAGCGTTGTACATCAATGCTAATTCACCGAAGGACCCTCCTGGGTCAATTGAGTTCACTTTTTTTCCCATACCATCAAGGCCGGGAAGCATACTGCCAGCACTGTTGACGTAAACATCAAAAGAGCCTTTCTCGACCACATAGAAATAGTCACCAACATCTCCTTGAGTGATAACTCGGGTGCCTTTTCTAGGGATAGGTTTCTCCATGAGGGCGGAAAGAACCTGTCCAGTTTGGTCGTCATCTAGATGCATGAACAAAAAGTTTCCAGACACAGCTGTTTTCAAACGACCGAGCTGTTCAGTGGTCTTTGGGTATACGGGAGGGTTCCATTCCTCATTTGAGGACGATGGGACTAGTGACTCGGCAGAAACAGAGGTTCGTCGATTCATATTATAATTGGATGGGAAATCCGGTGATGCAGAATTCGGAGAAAGGTGTATCGATGGGGAAAGGTGCGACGGGCCTGAGTGGGGAGGTTGATCGCTGCCGAAGGTGAATCGAGCTCGAGGGGAGAACAATAATTGGCCTGGAGATGGGGGTCGTGCAGCTAGATTGGGATTGGAGAGGCTAGGGCCTCCGAAAGCAGCCGGTCTGAAACTGGGAGTAGTGGGACTCTGTCCAACGTCTTCATCTTCTTCTCTTATTGTTCCGGAAAAAGGGCTCTCGCGACTCCCATCCAGAGGAGGACCACCGAGATTCGCTCCAGAGCCAGGGAACAGGCTTTCACCGCCGACATATGCTGAAGAACTTGGCATCGCTCCGAAAGTATTTGAGGAGGAAAATCCAGAATTATTTGAAGCAGATAGTAGGAATTCGACTCGCTGAGCTTCGAGACGGCGATTGAAGAAGTTAGCACAGAATTGGAGAACGTCCGTGGGTTTGGATTTTAGTATCTCGCGGTTGAGTGCGTTGATTTCGTCGAGGTAAGTTTCCGGGAGTGACATTCCCCTGTCCTGATCTTATGTGCTTTGGAGGGTGGTGGAGGGGTGGGAACAAACAAATTGAGTTGCTCTGGAGATGCCTGGAGAAAGTAATTCTTGGTTATTGAAAACCAAGCTGTAAACCACAAGAAAGCTAAAAGTCAGCTTGGCCCTTAAATAATCCGGGCGCAACGGTGTGGAATCACCCTCTTATTTATACGTCACAGAGGGCCTCTGGGCTTCGTACACATGGTCAGTCAAACTTACACACAAACGTAAAGCGCAACATAGGGTAGAGACGAGCGGGAACCTACCAGGTGAGCAGCCAACGAACCGGGTCAGCAATGAAGTAAAACAAAATTTTGAATTCTTTGCCTTTCCGTCCTCAGGGTAGAGTCAGTCTCAGGTCTGAGTCACGACTCTGCCTTGCAGTGACTCCGGTCCACTGGTCCCCTTTGTCCCAGGCCTGGGCCGAACAACGAGCCTGCAGGAATCCTTCTGAAACAAATTGAAACCGGCGATAGTTTTCTCCGGATAGCTCTTGAGGGTTTTCAAGTGCGAAAAATGTCGCGTCACGGTTGGTGGGCGGTCGAATAGAATAGCTTTTGATAGTAAGAAGTGGTTGCTAGTCAGGGAGCAGGTAACCGTGTGACAGGGGAAACTAAGATGGGGCAAAGAAGCAGGAGTAGCCTAGAAGGAACGTACAGACAATGCTGGCGAGCGAGCCAAACAGAATCAAGATGTGCAGGCGGCTCCACGTAATAGCTGCCTATTCCTCGATTAGTGCCCGCCAGACGCACGATGTTGTCCGGAGCGGAAGGGCTCTACTAGAAAAAAAAAGAAAGAGATGGCACTATGGACAAAGAGTGCAAGGCGCAATAGTTGATGACTGATAGAGGCCTTAAGTGCGCAAAGGGTGAATGAAAAGTGGGGGGGAGGGAGGACGTGGGAGATGAGAAGGGCAACTGGAGGTGGAATGTGAGGAAAGGGTAGGTTTTGTAAGGGCGAAGGTGGAGTTTAGGGTGAAGGTGTGAGGAGGAGGGGGAGGGGGGGAGGGATAGAACGATGGAAGAAGTGAGGGAAGATCGATGGCGGGGAGGCAGGGAGGGGGGGGTTCTGGGATGACGGAGAGAGAAAGCGTTACTGTAAGGGCGATTGGCGAGGGCCGTGCTAAGACAAAGCTGCTGCGAGCATTACCCAGCACAATGCCCGTACTTGTACAGTAGTACTGGGAAGATGAATAGCTGTAGTTTAGCGATTTAAATCTGCTGTAGGCCAACAGTACAGACTTGAATTCGGAAGTGAGAGCGACCCTCGCTCTCGCTGAACAGCCTAACAGTTAACCCGAGATCACACACACGAAATAGTATTGGTGTTAAATGTATAGCAAGGAAGAAGTATCAGATTTCCCCCCCAAGAATAAATTATTATGCCATTTTTTCCCCAAGAATTTCTAAGGCTCTTCTAGAAGAACCTTAAAATTAAAATTATCCTCATATCCAAGGTTGGTTGCTCCGATATCAAATATTTTACAACGGGCTACGGGCCATCGGGGGACCACAAGGCGAGGAAGGTGAGCTGTTCCTGAAAGCACACTTACTCAATTCATCGTCCGTTCATGATCTTCCGAACAGTTGGTGGACTGGAGAGCCGTCCCCCCCGCCAACGACGGATGGCGAACGGACCAGCCGACAGAACATTAATCGAACAATCCGGTTCTCAGACAGCCGGTCTTCCGCACTCATTGGCTACCAATCACACGCCACGCCCGCACAGTTGTGTGAATGCTTTTTACTGCAGGTATTTTTGTGCGTAGAATTTCAGCGAATGGTTCCAGAAGACCTCCGCCAATAAATCGCTCAAAGGGGAGAGTTGTGACCAGTGACAAAGAGGCGCACCACACACACAAAACATGGCTGTGGTCTCATCTCTTGCCCGAATGGTGGGAGGGAGAAGAAAGAGAGAAATACTCGAACAAGTACGAGCAAATCTTGAACCTTCCGTTTGCCGTGCTAGAAACCTGGTCGGACGTCAGACGGGGAGAACACCATGACTACTCGTGCGTAAAGTGATTAATCGTAATTGTCGCTCCAGAGGTGTTGCTTGCTGCTGTGTGCTGTGTTAACCACGATAATTGCGCAGAAATCTACAGTACGCTTACACCTTGAATTTCTTGGCTCACACGCAATTTAGTATGTCCAAACGAATAAGGACCCGGATTGATGCAATGTCACGACTTGGATCTTGGAGCACCTATAACCCGTCCTTTTATTGCAGATGGAAACTCGTTTGTGACATCAATCACACCATCACACAAAAGCTAATACACTTCACACAAGGTAACAAAGGTTGCTATCAGGTATTTCATAGTACCGTATTAGCATGGTGCATTTTGCAAGTAGTGGGAAGAAAAAGTAGGAAAGAGAATGATACTGGAAGCAAAATGTCAAACTCTATCAAAGCCCTGCTCGTATTCCAAATCCACATCGCCACGGCGATCGAACAAGAATACGGGCTGAAACCATCATCACCCCCCCGCCAAGACAGGGGTAAACAGGCTTCGTTCTTGAATATCGAGGTTATATCAGTCGTCCCCTAGGTCGGGGAACCTTTTGGCTCCAGCGGGGGGTCTGTCTCCCTGCAGTGTGACTGGCTAAGATTCAGGAGATGGCGAAAAAGGTTGGAATTGTAGGTGTCCGGAACTCATCTATGGAGACGCTCCTAAGATCGCATGGTTGGGGAAAGGGGGATATGGGGGGGCAAAGCTTATATAGTGGGATGGAGCCAAGCTGGCTCCGAGGCCAGGGCGGGCAGCTAAAGAGAGAGACAGGCGTTTGTTCGCCGGACGCAGGGGCTAGGTTACACGTTAGGATAGGAGCCCGGGTTCCCACGCCAGTCCGATAACCGGGGGGCAGCGGCCATCTGCCAAGAGTGCCGACGAACAATGTTGGTCCAAGCTTTGCAACTCCTCTCTTCGCTAACCATCATAATCTCGTCTGCCGGTGACTGGGATACATCATGAATAGTGCATGCGCAGACATGTTCATTCAAGCCATATCCAAGGTCTTGGATTGTTGCGTGAGAAGGCTTCCAGCAATTGTTCGAATGCTCTACTTACACCGAGGGTCTACAGATGAATGTCTTCCTCCGTTTTTGCATCTTCGGCCATAGAAGGTGCAATATTCCCCGGGCTGCTATTTTTAGAGAGCAGTTGCTAGACCTTGTTACCATCCGTCTTGTGTTTCTCCAGATATAGTCAAGGGAAGCTCAGAACTTCCTGTAGCTCAGCTCTTCTCACCAGGAAGATCAATCCTCAAGTAACTTATCCTAGGGGAGACGATCGGCATGTAGACATACTCCGACAGCTACCTCACCAAATAAGCGGGCTCGCTTCACTGGTGTTACGTCCTCCAAGCACAAAGCAGTCGATACCACAACTAGGACTTCACCAAAATCTGCTCCCCCCTTCAACACCAAACCGCCACCACTATGCTAGATCTGCGCTGCACACCTAAAGCTTCCTGTAAATCCGGGATCAGATCCACCGCACCATACTTTATCTAGCGCCGGGAAGCCCCTCTTCACCCCTCTCCCTCCACCGGGTCCCAGCAGGACCAAGCTACCCTAGCTGCCATTGCCTCGCAGATTAGGTCTCCATCATATTTTTGGTTTACCAATCAGACACCTCACCGAGAGTTGGAATGCGATGGGTGCCTGCATGCGTGCATACATACATCCGATGTTTGTTCTGGATATGTTAATCTTGGTTACCGTATGTAGGGGAGGAATGGGAATTACATCCACATGGGCCTGCGGTGCGCTGTATAGGTGTCAGTGGGGTGTCGGTGGGTGTTGGTGGTGGTGCGACAGGTAGTAGCGGCTACGGGAGGCGGGTTGGGATATTTTAATAGTGTAGTGTTTGTGACTCTGGGGGGGGGGGGGTTTGCTCTTGGTG
>Ga0307510_10010533_pt1 | contig 10981 bp, 8 predicted proteins | sample 12_EM_MG_FD_207224 | JGI IMG/M metagenome (GOLD analysis project Ga0307510, IMG submission 207224) | Populus trichocarpa ectomycorrhiza microbial communities from riparian zone in the Pacific Northwest, United States - 12_EM | ecosystem: Host-associated > Plants > Roots > Unclassified | place... | reverse complement strand
AATGGGAACTAAACAATCAAATTAACAACAAATAATTGGTACCAAACTAATTATTCATTATTTATTCAATTCAAACTTATTCAGTCTAAATTAATATCCTTTAATTATTATAAATTCAATAAAAAAAATCAAATTTCTATAATTTTCCCCAAATCTCCAACTTAACAATAAAATTGACAAAATATGATTGTCACCCATTAAATAACTCATCACTTCTTCAATTATAACACATCTAAATTACAAAATCAAACTCAATTTCATCACATAACAAATAAATTCACTTTCTCTCAAATCCCAAACAAACCCTAACATACAAATTATACATTTATACAATAAAATTCTATAGAAAAAACCTGTAAAAAAACTTAAATATAAACCTAAACTACAAATAGTTAAATTTGTTTCAAGAAATTAACCTAAACCATTAATGGGATGCAAAAAGAATGGTTAAATTTGCTTAATTAGTGTAGTGAAGCTTCATAAGAAATTAAACCAAGAGTGGGATATGGTGACACTTCTGATAAATGTAGGTTGTCTGATCTAGTGGGTTGAGTGGCTAGATTTGTGAGAATAAAGGCCAAATTTTTCAGGATTGTTGTGTTTTTGGCAAGAAGAAGAAGAAGAAGAAATGGAGGGGGGGAACTATTGTAAATTATTTACGAAACATATTCCGTCCGTATTTTTATTGAAAATATTCTACATAAATATTTCATAGCTATTTCATTGTACATTACCAAAGAAATAATTTTCGTTTTAGTAGTGTTTGTATATATATCAAAGTGCCAATAATCTTATTTCCTACAAAAAATAAGAAGAAAAGAAACCTAATATTATATTAATAACAAACACTCAAGTGTATGTGATCCAAAACAGGTATCTCTTTCCAAGGACAAAGAGGAGATGGTGATTTTACTAGTGAGAGTTGTAGCATTGGGGGCAGGCGCCTGTGCTTCCTTCCCTATCAATAATTGAAGCTTAAAAGACTTGGTTTATTTCAGTTAAGGCACCAATGATGAATGTGGAACCTAGTGGACTCCATCTTTCCACGTCCGAAAGAAACCGAGGTTGTCAAAGCATGGAGCCATGTTACTGTCCCTATGCAAAAATTCATGTGTTTTCTTCACATCAAACACTTCCCCGTAAGTGGATTCCAACTCCTCATTCAACCCTATATTCCCTTACCCTAGTGGTGGGCTTCCTTTCAAAAACCTAACAAAAAAGTTGATATCATTCTCCGAGTCCTTAAAAAGCCAGAAAACAAAAAAAAAACCTGTTAAAAATGAGTGAGGTTCCATTCATATCCAAGGCGGGTTCGTCCAAAAATCTAGGCACCCAATAGGGTATAGGTATGTTCTAATTAATGCGTGTACGTAAGCAATGACACTACTTCCTATCACATAGGTTCTAACTAATTAATACTACATAAGCTTATGCAGTAGACCTATTATTTGTATATCTTCCTCCAATGAAGTTTTTTCAACATGCTTCTTGTATCAAGAACAGACCACACAGCTTTTTGAGCATTTGTAACTAATATCAATTTTGACCAAATTATTAAATTGTTTTGACTGACAGAAAATAAAATGTTTGAACTAAAAAAATTGGTATGACTTGTGTCGTATTATGGTGCCAACTCACTTTTCTACTCATAAAAGTGTATCTCCCAAGCATTTATTAAATTTCTTTCCACATCTTTCTCCTTCCTTGTCTGAGAAAAGGTTTTATGTGTCCATCTTTGGTATGCCAAAATGGAGGCAGGTATGTATATATATATATATATGTGTGTGTGTGTGTGTCTCTTAGATACATTTGCTCACAGAACTTTCTTTACCAAGGAAGAATTTAGAGTTTGAACTCAGCCAGAGCCATTTTAAAACATAACCTTGTAGTTTTTAAACAATCTGTTTCCAATAAGAGAGGACTCATCATAGACACCTAGAAAAGGAAGAAAGCTTTCTTTGTAGATATCAATTTCATAGATGCAATCTAGGGAGTAGTTAGGCAGTCCCTTGGAATCTGAGAAAGTAGTAAAGAACGGAAGTTAACCCAGCTACTAGAATCAATAATTCCCTATGGTGCAACAATTATTGACCCATGATCACATTGAGAGGTACAAAATCCACCTTGAAATATGGATATCACTGTTTACCAGAACGTGCATGAGATATTGTATCTGTCTTCGATCATTACACTCATTATTAATAAATCTATTTCGTGGTTACACATTATCATGATTTATGCATCCATGCTTCAAGGCAAGGATGCAAATTAAGAACTGTAGCCATTGTATACCTTCAGATAAAAAAGATCAAGAGACCTGGCTAAGTGTTGCAGCATCTTGTAAAGAGGAGGGAAAAAAAACTCAAAATAGGATATCGCGTACAACATTTTTATATTTTTTTTCATCATCCTTCTCATAAGTCTCTCCTTTTGACTCAGCATAATATAATTTAAAGTAAAAGACGAAAGTTTAATCTATAACATGGGGCCTGCACATTACCAAATCTCCAAGTGATCCAATCATAAATGAAAACGATAACCTTATCTCCAAATTAAGGATTTGTCAGTGAGTTAGCTATGATAAGTTCTATCTGCATACCTTTTCTTTTCTTACATTGCATTTTCTAGTAAGTTCTGAATGTAATGAGTGAGTTGCCCCTACCTTAGCACAAAATTACAGATCCTTGTGAGCTTTATTAATGTTGATGCTAAATAATGTTACTCAACAGTGATTGATCTGTACTAAATATGGTAATGGTGGTCTATCATATAAGATCAATAATGCATGTTTGTGTTTTTACATGGCCATGCCAACTTATCTTCTTGGAAGGATAAAGTCATTTCATTTTGCTGGGTCAGAAAATTTGCCATACGTTGCTTTTCTTTCTTTGTATATAGTGACTGATCAGCATCATCTTTTCTTTTTACACAACTCCATACCTTCCAAATATGTTGTAGAGAGTACATACAGCAATCTTGTAGTCCTTGACGAGTGATTATTGAGTTCCTTGTGGAAAGCAACAAAAGGAAATGCAGCCTTAAACTCTTCCTACCTTTCTTAAAAGAGATAGATGGCCTCTGAGATTTTTCTAACCGGTCCATTTTAAGATCTGTAAAGCAGTTATCACACGATACCTCCCTTCCTCAACCTTCTAGCGGGGGTAGCCTTCGAAATTATTAGCAAAGGAATATTCACAAAGCTGGCAACCGTGGGCTCAAGGACCTTTCTCTTACAAGCATCGTTTGTGAAAAACTTTTACATTATCAAGAAAGTGTACCAAATATTCCAAGGTAATTGTGACGTAAAATGCGAAAGGTTCTTTGTCTAGAGTTTCCTTTGAAAAAAATGAACTAGACATTTGAAGCTGCATAGCTGAAAGAAGCAGATTCTGAAAGCCTTGTGTTCTTTCTGTGGTATACATAATTACCAATCCCATCAGTTGTTCAAAGTCGTCGTTGCGTTTGATTAGTATCCAAGATAAAATAAACAGATATAAATGTATTTGGATTAAAAAACAAAAAAAAAGATATAAATTTAAAATTATTTCTAAAATATAAACAAAGAAAGGCATTTAAGAGGGATTAAGTTATTTGTTCATATCAACACACTTTGGGGCTTTGTTTGCGATTTGAGGTCCCAAGCACATGCAAGTGTGTTTGAGCTAAAGCATGCCAAGCTGCAGTGGCTTTAATTACATTGAAAAAATAATAGTAACAATAATGTCAAGAAAAAAAAAATAGTAACAACATTGTGAGGCCACACTAATTATATGTTTGGATGTTAACCAAACCCAAATTTTTTTCAGTTTTTGGATTGCTCAAATGCAATGCCAGCACACTCTTAAATTGTTCATCAAGCTAGGTTTTGTATTTGAGAATGAGGCTATTAATTAGATGGGGAGTAACGTTGAGATGTTGCTACATCATTCTCCCAAAATATCGTAAATCTCAAAGTAGAGACTACTTTCTGTGGAACACAAGGTTTTTAATCAATAAAGTAGGATGATTAATGATGAAAAATTGAACTTGGTTCCCACGTTCATGTCCTTGGACATGAAGGTTGAAGGCCTTGGAATGGACTTGTTCTCACATAATAATGGATCACTAGCTACGGAAAAGATGATCTGTAGCACCATCGTCATTTAGTAATGAATTCCGTTCAGGGGAATTATTCTTGCAAATATCCTTTCCCAAAGATGCCCCAGAAAGATGTGCAAAGAAAAAACAATTTGTATTCTTTCAGCGCAGCCCATATGGGGAAGCTTACAATATTGTTTAATTATTAGGTTTGGTTATGGAGAGCACTTACACTCTCATACACACTCAATTTAAAAATAAATCTTCAATATTTTATTTTTATTTTGAGCTCGAGTCAAGGGTGTAGAGGAGATGAGATTGAAATAACTATGCATTTAATTAGATTAATTACTTGCAATTACGTTACAGATCTTAATTTCCCCTTGTACCCAGCTAACTAGCTACAAGATATACGTACAGAGCCTTTCAAGCCAAGAAGATAGTCATTATATTTCCCTACTTTTCTTGTTCATACTTTTTAATCTTGAACAAGAGATGATCACATAGTCTAACATCCCACCCTTAATTACATTTCTTGAAGGGGTGGGTATATCTGTACTGTCTCAATCTTCCCACTACTCTTTACACCACCCTTGACCGCCCTTGAAAGGCCAGCCGTTTCCACTCCACCAAACGTCGCAAGAAATCCATAACCTGTAGGAGCATTCAAAACTCATAAGCTACATGGCTGGCTAGCTTGTGTATCTGCTAGCTAGTTACTGCTCATAAGAAAAAGAAAAAAGAAAAAGAATCATCGATGAATAACAGCAATTATACATGTGGTGGATACTTGCCTGGGTGGGTTCCTGTAGGGAATAAGATGCACTAGTGTCCTTTGGGATTTTAGAGACCAAGATACCAAAACCTTGTCCTCTCTCTCTTAGTACCTGATAACAGTAACCAAAAAATATTATTAGCCTTAAAAGATCTGAATTAAAGTTTGATGTATAAAGAAGGAGAGTTTTGTTTATATTTTAAGCATTGGATACCTTAAATGCATCTTCGTCTGTTCTATCATCTCCAATGTAAACAGGAAAAACATCAGTGCAATTGGCGAATCCTGTAGGAGATATATATATATTAATTAGTAGAGTTAAAGGTCATGAATTAAAAGTACAATACTAATTATTATCCAGCACTATTACTTGTCTGGCTTTAATTTTTTTTTTTCCCAAGTAGACAGACAAATCTAGTGGGGGGTGAGACCTTTTTAAACACTTGGTTTTATTTATTTATTTCGGTTCTTGAGATACATTGAAGCTGTATGATTCCAATTAAAAAAATAAAAAAGTGTATTTTTTTAGTTCGTGATTATTATCAATCAATTACAGGAAAGCGACAGGAAAACAGCACTAAACTTACCAAGTGACTCTAACAAAAATTCAAGAGCCTTTCCTTTGTCCCATTTAATGGTAGGGCGGATTTCTAAAACCTGTGTAAAACAAAATGGTACTGAAAGTGAGACATCTCTTGTTTTATATACTCTTAAAATATTACAAAATTAAGAAATAAATAAATACAATATTGTTAATTAATTTATTATTAGATGCCAAACCACACCTTTCTTCCTTGAGTAAGTCGAAGCTTTGGGTACTCCTTCAACACTGACTTAACTACTTGTGCCAGTCCACTCCATTTCTGTATTTTTTCATGCATTAAAGTTAGTTAAAACATATATTACTTTTTAATATAATAGTCGTAGCAATATTATTTGGTGCGCGACTCCTACTTTCTCATCAACGCAGCGATAGTGCACAGAGAGGCAGAATTTGTTGTTCTCCACCTTGGCCCCTGGAGTTGTTTTAGTTTTCTCTACCAATTCTTCGTAAACCTGAAATCCCATTATCAAAAATGATGTAAATATCATCAAGTCTTTGAATTATTTTTATAACATAGAGTGTTATCAAGTAAATTACCTCATCTATCATGGGAAGAAATTCACTGGCAGCCTGAAAGACAACACCATCACCGCCCTGAAAAATACAACATAAAAGACAAGAATTTCTATCATTTTGCGAAAGAAGATAGGGGAATTCATTAAGCCATTTACTGGATGGTACTTGCAAATACAGTGGTAAAGCTCACTCACTTTCTTGTATTTGGAGCCTTTTGCTGGTCCTTTAATGTCCATGCCATGGCTTCCAGCATAGTACAGTTCTGCTAACCGTACAAAGTTATACACCTATAAAATATAGATAAAAATTACGAAGTTAAGCTCAGAATTACAGACCACACGAACAGAAAAGCCAGAGTAAGATGTACTTATTAGCCTAATATTACATTAAAGAAAAGGAAAAAGCTTCCAAATGTACCTTGTCTCTGCACCTCCCACTCACTATTGCAGTAGGGAAAAATCTTGCAAGCTTTCTCACTGTTGCTCTCATCTGAGTTTACCACAACAGAAACTTCAGTAACAATATATATATATATATATATATATATATATATATATATATATATATATAAAAGAGAGATGTACTGTACAAAGGACTCAATACCACCTGCTTGGACATGAAAGCTTTATCTGGGTCATCAACAATAGGAGAAAGTGTGCCATCATAGTCCAAGAACATAACAATTTGCTTTCCTTTAGAGGCATCAATTATCTGCTCAAACATCTCCAGTGCTGATGGGTGGTGAAGCTGCAAACACCACATTAAAAATAAATAAATAAAAAGGAGTCATCTTTTGATAATTGCAAAACTGGTCCTTTCTCGAACTTGAATTAGTATAGAGATTAGGTTTTTGGGTTCTGCGTGTACTCACAATCCATGAGCTTTGGTCTTCATTAACAGAAGGCGTGGACTTGATATGAGTAGGAGATGAGGCTCTCATGGAATCAACCCAAGCATTAATTCTTGCTCCTCCATTGATTTCCAGATTCTTTAAGAGTTTCTTTCTAGAAATGGATATGTAACCACCTGGTGCCGCTGGAGGTTTCTGGGCCGCCGTTGTGAAGATAGAGGAGTTTGTTACATGCACTGTGATTGCCAAGTTGAGTCCAGAGTTTGTATCAGCCACTACCACATTTTGGTTTGTCATCTTTCCACTAGAAAAAACAAAAACCAAAATCACATTTTCTTTCAAATTAGTACACCAAGATTTGGAACGCAATCAAGACTATAAAATCAAGAATCAAGAAAAACCCATATGAGAAAACTACTCTACCTTAAGAGAAGACACTAATATTAGAAGCTAGAACAAGCTGTAGTAGTGAAGAAGAACCAGAGGAATCGAAACAGGGTGCTCTGTTTTAGCACTCTTTAAGCTTCAAGAAGAAATATAGAGAAGAAGAAAAAGAGAGACAGAGAAAGAGAGAATGTGAAGAAGAGAAGCCAACAAACCGCTCACAAAGATTTGTTAAGAGAGAGAGCGAGAGGAAATGTATGCTTGCAAGAGAGGCACAGCCGAATGGTCGATTTATAGTTGCAAACCAAGACGGACGCGAGGGCCTCATGCACCCTCTCCTAGTAAACTCTAAACTGCGGGACCCACAGAACTGGCCCAGCACCCGAAATCCTGAAGTGGACCCACATGCGGCTTTGGCCCCTAGCCGTCTTCCATAAGGACCATAACTTCCTTGCCAGCTAGTAGTTTGTGTACGTGGAAGACATTCTTTGGTTGACTTGACTATGGTGGATTCCCGCCACGTGTAAATACTAGATGCCAGCCCCACCAACTCGTCATCCACCTGCACCTTTGGCTTTGGATGCATAAACAATTTACAGCCCACCTCCGATCCCTCCCTCTCATGAAAACACCAACACCACACCATGAGAAAGGAAAGGTAAGGTCTTGAGCAGTCTTGACCTGACCCTTCCCTGTCCTTAAAACGCCCCTTGTAATCACGAAGAAAACTAACACCTCTAACCTTCCTAGTTATATGGTATTCTGCAAAACCAGCTGCGATCTGTTCCTTTATGTTCTTCCATTCTTAGAGTTTTTAATTTGAGCATGCAGAACCAAGCCCGTGCATCTTTTGCTGGATAGTTTATTAAACCTGCGTTGTCTGTTTTATTTTACTCCCTAGCTAGATCGTTTATATTCAAGTTAATTTCCATCCATTACTAAAAAGAAAGCATCGGTCTGTAGATATACAATAATTAAACGAATACATAAACAGCTAAGAGATTACAATTTTACATGCTTGTTCTTTTAGTTACATAAAGTTCTTTCTCATGCTAAAACATTCATACTTCGGTTTTAATTAATTATCATTTCACCGATTTCACAAATGTCATCATTGGATTGTGTGTTCTTCTTTTTATACATTTCTCGCTTTAAGAAAGATGGGTGATTCTATTTTAATCCGAGGTATGAATTTGCATCAAGATCTTAACGTTTGTACATAGTTTAAAATGGACAACAGCCTATGTAAAAGAATTATGTTTTTTAATAAATAAATTAGAAGCAAGAGGGGACAGTTTTCTTATTATTGCGAGAAATCTCGAAGAATACTATAACATAGATTTTACAAATTCATGAAGAAACACACCCTCACCTCAATGTTTTCGATTCTGGAACTCAAATATAATACACTGAAAAATGATTATTTAAGAAGTATAAATGAACTAATTAGAGCACTAAAATTCTCCAGAACTTTTGAATTCATTAGGTGTTTGGTGAAAGAAGGATAGTAGTACGTAATTAATTCGATAAATACTTTATATTTTTGGTTTTGTGAATTAGCAATATTTAATTCTGTATGGTTTCTAGATTTAATTTTTATTGAGAGTTTGTATAGTTCAAAACATCTTTAAATTAGTATATATTGTTTTAGTTCATTGGGAGGACCGTGAACCTCTTAATGTTATACAATAAAAGACAGCCCTCTCCATTATATAATAATTAAATAAACAAGAGTTATTAAGTTTCGTTAAAGAATGTTATTAGGTATACTTTCTTCATTAAATGAAGTTATCGAATGCATTACCGCGAAGTTATGACTGCTTCTATTGTTGTTATGGTAATTTGGTAGGCAACAATCACCAAACAAGTTATCTCTGTATGTGAATAACTATGTGTATGGATTTAACATGTTAACACACTAATTTTTAAAGATATAATGTTTTATATATATCGATGTCTATATATGTCTTATCATTATATTTATTTAATAATTTCTTTTTAAAAAAGAAGATGTCAATTTTGGTAGCATAAGCTAGACAATTCATATAAAAATCCTTTAGACTAGCCTTGGTGTACGTGCTTCATTGTGGGATTAGATTTAGGTTTCGAAATAAGGTAAAATATGACCAAAAAAAAATACCAGTCATGACAAACTTGTAATCCTGGTAATCAGAACGGAGTCAATCCGAGATATCCCATCAAACCAGTGACCTAGATCATAAGATTTGAATACCCTGATAATAAAAAGGATTATAAAGTTTTTTTTTTAAAAAAAAAACCTCATGACCCAAGTCATTAAACTCAAAGCACCTAATCTGAAAAAATTTAAAGTCCAATTCACAATCCATCAAAATTATGAGAACCAAATTGAAAAACATAACAACACCATCAATTTGAATTAAAGGATGAAATAGAAAAACTACTAATTTTTTTTATAAAAAAGCCAAGGATAACAATTAGAAATTCAAAGAATAAAAACCACATTAGAGAATATAATATTTGATAAACTGAGATTGAATGATGCAATTTAAAACAAATAAAACTTCTATGAAAGAGCCAAAATTAAAAATTAAAAATCAAAAGAATAATAATTGAAGTTGAAATTACAACAATTAGAAGGGTCAAGCTGTAATTTTTAAAAGAGAAGAGAGATAAGAAGGGAAAAATAAATAAAGGACTATAGGCACCAAACCGAACCAGCAACATAGACACATACCGCATCAACAGAAAGAGAACACAACGACTCTTCGAACAACATTATAGAAGGGTATATTTGGACGCTAGGAGGCACCTCACGTACCACCCGAAGGGTGCAGGCACCTCCCACGCGCCCCCACCCTTTTTTATTAGCCAAATATAAAATTGCTCTTAAGCTGACTTTGTAGTTATAAAAAAACCATTGTGAAAAGCCAAAATACCCCTTGACCTAAAGCTAATTTTTTTTAAGGGTATTTTCATAGTTTCACTATGAATTTTAATTGTTTATTATTTTTTAGATTTATACAAATACCAAAGATCCCTTTAGCAATCATAGTAGCCAAAAAACCATTATAAAAATACAAAAATACCCCTTGACGCCAAGTTTAATATTTCCGCTTCCAAGGATATTTGGGTCATTTTACTATGCAATCAAGTTAAAAAAAAATACTTATTTGTTCTCACTTTATTTGTTAATGACAAATTAATGAGTCACATGAAAAAATCTCAATACCTTTAAAAAATCTGTTTTAAGTTTTTTAGATGGAGAAACAAAAATATTATTATATTATTCCAGTGAAAAATCATAATAAATCCAGAACTATATTACTTTCCCTATGGGTTTGAGCTCTATTTTAAGGTTACTAAACCCCCCCGAAAAGAAATTGAAAGAAACAAAGACAGAAAAAAAATAACCACCCAAGATCGATGACTTGCATGCCAAGAATAAGAACAAGAAAGATTCTCAATTGACTGAAGAAATCAAAGAAGACTACTTTATTACAGATTTGAATCTCTCATGTTTTAATTATAATGTTAATAAATTAATTACTTTAAACTAAGAAAAGTAACAGATTCTGATATTAAATTAAATGGTCGTCACGTTCAGAATATTTCGCATGCATTGCTACGTATCTTCTTCTATCACCAAATATTTTGGTACTATCCGTGCCTTTTTTTATTACTTGTTTCACACTGCATAATTATCGAAAGAATAAAAAGTTCTTTCGGTAAATTATACTTTACAGATTTATTAAAGATAAAGATAAGAAATATGGAAAAACACTATATATATATA
>Ga0307510_10010531_pt1 | contig 10982 bp, 17 predicted proteins | sample 12_EM_MG_FD_207224 | JGI IMG/M metagenome (GOLD analysis project Ga0307510, IMG submission 207224) | Populus trichocarpa ectomycorrhiza microbial communities from riparian zone in the Pacific Northwest, United States - 12_EM | ecosystem: Host-associated > Plants > Roots > Unclassified | place... | reverse complement strand
TCTTAAGTGACCCCCCGGCTCTTGACCTAATCCATTCACATCTTTATTTTCATAATTTTAGCTATTTTATTTAATTTGTTATCGCCAATTTTCGAAAAGGTCCGGCTTAGCTGCCAGCAACACTAGCGCTACCCTCTGCTTTCCCCTCCCCTAATGCAAAATGCACACCCAGTCCTAGCGTCACTAGCAAACGTGTGTAGGTAACCTCACTTTGTTCCAATTATCAATCACCTTTACTAACAAGTTGTCTAGCCTTCACTCAAGTCACACAAATGCTCAAACCTCTCGGTATTTGTTGCGCACACATGCAACCACATGAAGTCATTGAAGATAGGAATTGGCAGTCCATAGCCTGCAGGTTACTTTTTTTTGTTGTTATAAAGATTTGTAGCACATGCTTTTGTTGTAGTTTGGTGTACCAGGCTTATGCAGGAATGACTACAAGGCACAGATAAAAAATGGGAGGATGTGCATGTGAGCATTGGTGGCTTTGCGTGCTCGATTTCGATTTCCACAGCGGCTCATGAAAGCTCTGGGCTGAGCTGGGGCTAGCTGGGGAAAGCCAGCACTTGACCGGCTGGCTCAGCCTTGGCTTGGTGAAAACTAGAACCCAAGGCTCGGCCCAGCCAGAAATGTTAACCGGGCCGGCTGAGGCGGCACGGCTCCAGCTGGCTCCAGCTACTGGAGCCGCCGCAACACTACCCCCAGCTTCCCCTTTCTCGAACCCATGGGCCCCGGCCCATACGATGTCTACAACCCTCAGTCCCCCTAGTATTCCACATCGTCGGCCAGTGCCAGCATCACTCTTGTTGACCCAGACACCCTTGAGCCCACTCCCATCGATCCCAACCCCTACGTCATCCGCTCCCTGTCCCCACTCACTCCCACACCCACTGTCAAAGCCCTTCGCGCTGCTGCCAAGTTCAATCTTGAACAACTTGGAGAAGAAACCACCGCCCATGTTGTCTATCTTGCTCAAGCAGAGCTTGACGCCCTCCTTCCCCTGCTCACCCAAGACAGCTGGTCTTACCTCCAGCTTACCAGCGACATCACTGACCATGTGTTAAGGCTTCAATGGGCCTTGATAGTATGACTTGTACTAAGAGTGAACTGGTGGCAAGTACTTTGAAGGAGTAGAAGTCTCTAGTGTTACTAGAGACGACTCTGAGTGGCTTATGTAAGAAGTGGAAAAAAGGGGAGGCACTTGGGGAGCTTTCAAGAATGTTGATATTGTCAATCAAGTCAAGCTTAGGGCTTGACTTTCGAAATACAGGGCGCTTATATACAGGCACAGTCGCGCACGGACCATGGTCACTAAGGTAGGTACTTCTGGTCAAGAGGGGGCTGTCTGTATCGTATGACGTTCTGCGGACAAGTGCTGTGGTCTGTATGAGTTGAACAATAGAAAGTGAGCAAGAGCAAATGAGGGATCAGGGAATTGCCTAATCTATCCTTAACTGGGGAACAATGGCAGCGGGTCATTCCAAGAAGAGAAGCGTTGTCATGATGCTATGATGACCATGAGGTTTGAGGCTGATCTGAGGAGATCTGATCTCTGCGTGCCCATTCTGGTCTAATGGGCGTCTAGTGTAAGCAACTACCCTTTAAGGTAGTCCATATTGATGGTGACCCAATTAAGGGCCATGGTGCTATCCATGTCATCTGCAGAGCTCTGCGTGGATGAGGGATTATCTGCGGATCCTTTGGGGGAGGTTGACTGGTAGCCCTGACTCTGGGGCGAGGTGCCAGCTGTGGGCGACAAGGCGGTAGGCGTGATTGAGTGGTAACTGCCTTCTCTACTGGTGCATTGGCGTATGGGTGCTGAAGAGGGACTTGTAGGTGACAGGGAGTGCTTGCGGGACACAGGACTATCCGGGGCAAGGTACTCTTGCCATAGTATGACAGGGGACTCTTCTGGGGACAAGGTGTGCATGTTGCCTCCAGGGACATCGGGTTCATATGGAATGAATGGTTCTGGCTCTAAGGGCGGCACATCCTCCATGGGACTGTCTGGGTCTTCCAGTGAGTTCTCTACTGGGGGTGGCTCTTGGTACATCTCCATTGAAGAGTATTCCTGATGATGGATGTTCCAGGGGACGGGGATGAGGGGCTTGACTGGTGGCTGATCAAGGGGCGACGATGGTTTGGATGGTTCACTGGGCAGCAAGGGTGGTAGGTCTGGTAGGGGTGATGGGTTCAATGGTAATGGTCGCTTGGCCATGAGTGGTGGTTTGGATAGGGTGACAAGGAGGGGGTCTGACAAAGATGAGAAAAATTGGGGTGGATCATAACACCATGTCTCAATTGAGGACATCCCCATCAAGAACATTCCCCTGCCTGTCGTTGAAGCACCCGTCACCACCATTGCTTCCCTTGCCCTGCCATCACCCACTCCTTGACCTCTCCCCGTATTTTATCCTACAGTCAACGTTGCCCCCTTCAAGTACCTCTTCACTGCCCCACCTTGCTTCCCTGCCAACGGTCACCCTCACCAGTATACAGTCCACTATGAACAAGACCGCCATGTCTGGTTTTCATCAGAGGAACTTGTCAATAGCCAATTCCTCAACCACATCCCCTGGGCCCAAGACCTCAACACCACCACACCCCTGTACTTTGTTATCCCCTTCCGCACCAACGCCCACCACTCCATCCACGTCCACTCCGATGGCGTCCTTCCCCCAGTCCACATCTGTGCCAAAGTAGGCAAGCACCTGTGGTCCCTCAACTTCCCCTTCAGCTATATTGAGACCACTTTCTTGGACTCGATTAAGTTTGTTTTCTCTCATTTCCCTCCCCTTTGGCTTGCTCACTTTGAAGGAGCCCTCATCCCCCTTGTTGCATACAACTTTTTAGATGGTTGTACAGCTATCCTCTGCGGACACTTACATTTTACCAAGCAGGGGATTCTTTTTGTTAACCAGAGCACACACATCATGGACCTTCTTCATATGGACCCCCAGTTTTCTTATTTTGTACCTACTCCCCATGTCCCAGCTAAACCTTTTGATTTTATTACACCCCCTTCCGAAGAACCTTTGTAATACTTTTAAGTAAGTTACAAAGGTCTCAATTGTATTTCAGTATAATTAAATAAAAGGGTTTTCTTGCTCTCTTTTCATTTGTCTTAAGTGGCAAACTTTCGTGAAGAAATCTTAAGACAAACTTACTCAAGAATCGCCAATCTCCAGGAACAAGTCCAACTTACATATTGGAGTGAACATCACTTGGTTCCTCAAGACCTCTTAGACATCCTCCCCTTTGGTTGTCTCTTCAGCGCCCAACATTTTTATCATTATATTGATTACCAACTTGTCGACATCCTTAATGCAGCAAGATGTTGCACTGCATATTGGCAACTCTCTGGTGCCCATAACTTCGACCAATCCCCAGCCACTCAGATCTCCCTATTCTACAATGAAACCTTCTTCTGGCATTACTTTGTCCCATCACACAGGCCGGAAATCATCACACAGATCCAAGCCAGACACAGAATTAGATTTCTATCTAGATTTCACATGTCAGAAACCAAAGTTGAAGTGGAATTCAATGAAATTCGCCTACAGACAAACCCAAGCAGAGAATTCACTTCAACTAACTTGTACCAGTTCATCTACAGCAACAAATGAATCCTTATGTATCAGTGGAACAACCGCGCCTGGACCACAGATCTCCTCACCCTGCATACAAGTCTTATTGATCCCCCTTCCCACTTTACCCTCCCTATCACTCAACCAAATACCCAGGGAAGAGACACCAAATACCTGGAATGTTTCCAGCATATCCTCTTGGAACCAGATCTTCTCATGCTCAATTCATCCTATCACAACAGTGTGGACAGTTCTTTACCCCCCACTCTGGTTGGTACCCCTCAATCCAGTCCCCCAAGTACACCTGAGTTGGTATATCGGCATGCCCGAGAGATCACCTTTTCAAATGACAACCTGGATCTTTGTTTCTGTGGAATCAACCTTTGTCATTGCGATAGCCATTACCCTGGAACTCCCCCCACTCCTCTTGGAATCCACCTCTGGGACCCCTGATTCTTCAGAGCAGGACCCATAGAAGGTCTCCATTACAACTGACAACCTGGCCAGTCCACATAACAGGAGAAATCACTCAGCCCCAGCCCAGGAACAAGGACACTTCATACCCTCTAATGAAAGAGGAAGACACAGACTCTGCCGAACCCAGAACTTCATTGAATGAAGACCCCAGCCTGTTCCCTCTCCCCAAGTATATAGAGAACCAACTTCACCCCCAAATCCTTTCATGGTACCAGTAACTCATCACATCCAGGAAGTCCTATACAGACCATATAACGCGTTACCAAGAATCAAACAACCACTACCCCCTACTCCCTGTAGTCACCACACCAGCGTCTCAGGAAATTCTGATCTAGTTGGGGCCACTTCGCAAATCTACCTACCAGAAGTCATCTACCTAGGTGTCACTGCCCCTACCAGAAATCATACAGAGCTCCATATCTTCAAGCAACATTGTTTGTTCCTTCTACAGAATCATACTGAGAAACATATTAGCCACCCCTTGACAGAGTTACAGACTATCACTCCACATATTGGGGCCTTTAATAAATTCTTTTGGAAATACTGTACTTTGATCACAATCAATGGTATTCTAGAGGATTATAGAGGCATTACCCATCATAGTGATACTAGAACTCCTTGTCTGGTTAAAGTGTGTACAATTTTCTACAGTTGGGATAACCCCAGTTACACCATCACTCTTGCATGAGCTCTTGGCAAATCATCCTTGACAACTTTCCACCAGAAGACCAACTTGAACTCACAGAAGAAGAACAAGCATATATACCTGTCTATGCCACCAACACTTTTGCCACAGACTATAAAGACACTAGGTGTCTCTTTGCCCTTTTCCAAGAACCAGCTATCTGGTGTAAAGGAATAGGAACTATCTGGAAGTTTACTTCAGATAACGCAGAACTCACCACAAGGAAATTTCGATTCCTGATCCAACACCTTGACGAAGTCAAGAACTTCGATTTTGTACAACGAACCACCACCTACCACGGCAAACAAATCAAGTGGGATATCCTATACCCCAAGTGGAAATACCTCAACAACCAGAAGGTCCATTTCCAAAGTCCTAGTACTTCTGAAGCAGAAGAAACCAAACCCTCTATCCCCAGAGAATTTGAAAACAAAGAAAGCAATAAATCCAAAGAATCTGATAAACCAGATGAATCAGACAAAGAATCCACACACAGTAAATCCTCCACTGATGAAGACACACTCAACGTTAGCAACTTGTTACAAGAAGCTGAAACAAGGATTGTTGCTACCATTCAGAAACTCACCAGTTGCCCCAGTACCCCAAGTCCCCAAGAAACCCCATCCTGTCCAACAAGTATGCTTCCTGGAAGCTCCAAGGTTTCAATACCAGAAGAAAGTTCACTTCCTACTCCACCCATGTCCAAAGGCAAAGCAAAGGAAGAACCTTTACCCCAGACCCTTGCCAGCTCTTTGAGATCCCTGCAAGCCACCCCAGTACCCACCGCAACCCAGTCAGAGGCACCACCTGTACTGAAAGGAAACCCCAAGGGAATACCACTGCAGATCCCCCCTTACTGGCCTTGCTCAGGAAGAACAGGTCAACCCCACAGACCACCTAGCCCCCCAGCACCACCCAATCCACCAGTTGTCATGGCAGGAAATGTTGCGACTCCCAAACTCTTGGGAAGTACCCCTGATCCCTATGATGGGAACCCAGCAAAGGCCCAGGCCTTTTGGAACACCTTGGCCAACTATTATACAATGAACAATGCAGTCTACAATACCAACAACAAGAAAGTACCAGCAGCATTGACCAATTTCAAAACCGGTACTTGTAGAGGTGATTGGGCCAGCAATCGCATCACTGAAGCTTTAGCAGCCAATCTGAACAACTACGGAACATGGGCCCAATTCCAGACTGCCTTTCAGAAGCAATTCATCCCCCCCAAAGTCCAACAAGAAGCCATTAGGGGGATGCATGACATGTACATGGGCAATTGAGAATTTAACAATTGGTACCAAGATTGGACCCACCATGCTTGACGATCAGGCATTGATGACAATACCAAGATGTATGCATTCAGACGATGCATTAACTTGGCACTCCAACAGAAACTAGTTGCCCTATCACCCCAGCCAGCCACACTCCCAGATCTCGTCAACAAAGCTTGAGACCTGGATTGTTCCTTCCACATGTTTACACCATGGTCCTATGCCCCCTCTATGGGAGGAGGATGTGGAAGAGGTCGTTTTATCCCTTGAATTCGAGCAATTGAAGAAGAAGAACCCACCACAGAAATAAACATAACTTGCAGATGTGGTCAATTTTGAGGACATAGCCATGGAACCTTGTTTTGTCGAGGAAAGCTCTCCCCTGAAGAAAGGGAATGCTGCTTCAAAGAGAAACTCTGCATGTACTGCGGCAAACCAGGACACATTGCTACCAATTGCAACTTAGGCAAACACCCTGGGACTTCATTACATCAAATGGACTCTATCCCGGAAGATGGCATGGATAAAATGAGTATCCATGATAGTGTGGAAGCAAACGAGCTGTCCACCAACTACTTTGCACCCATTGACATGGATGTCACCCTCAAGATGCTATCCATCTTCAATATGGACCCCCAGGACATTAATGTGGCCCACATCAATCACTTGTCTTTTTAGCTCACTCTCCTGTTGCATCATCAGTGAGAGTTGTACCACCATCCCGTTGTAATTCTAGCAATCTTCGAAATCTCCAGGTTCCCAAGACTCCCCATGTACCAGTAGATACGATTTGAAATATACACTCCCCGTCAATTCAGGTGTTACGACCCTGGGCACTTGGCCCATATTTTTCTTTCTTTTCTTGACTGTTATGTACTTATACGATCACATGACCTTGACTCACATGACCGCTTACCTGTATAACAGAGCCATCTTGCCAGGAACCCCATTGTTCCCTCCTTTTGTACGTTCTCTATTGTTCTCTTCTTATGGTAGTCTGTGACCACCATTGTTTGTGACTCTATTGTTCTGTGATGTTTATTGTTTGTGACTCTATTGTTCTCTACTTTTGTATGCTTAGTCAGGTAGCTGCCCTTTTGTATATAAGCTGGACTTATATCCTAGAGTTGGGCCTTAAGCCTGACTTAGTTTGCAATCTATTGTGTTCAAAGTCCTTGTTGCTTGACAAGCCATTTCCCTCTTTTATTTCCTTGGAATTATCTTCAAATCCTTGAAGACAATTCCCATTCCTCTTTATCTTCACCCAAACATTGGTCTTAGCGACCTCCTCACTTTCATCACCTTCCAAAGCACTTTAGGTTGCTAAGGGAATTATGACCCTTGCAACTTCGTCACTGCCGCATATTTCACCTTTGCGCACATTGCGCCTTAAGGTTCAATATGTTAAGGCTTCAACGGGCCTTGATAGTATGACTTGTACTAAGAGTTAACTGGTGGCGAGTACTTGAAGAGGTAGAAGTCTCTAGTGTTGCTAGAGACGACTCTGAGAGGCTTATGTAAGAGATGAGGGAAAGGGGAGGCACTTGGGGAGCTTTCAAGAACATTGATATTGAGAATCAAGTCAAGCTTAGGGCTTGACTGTTGAAATACAGGGCGCTTATATACAGGCACGACCGCGCACGGGCCATGGTCACTAAGGTAGGTACTTCTGGTCAAGAGGGGGCTGTCTGTATCGTATGGTACTCCGCGGACAAGTGCTGCGGTCTGTATGAGTCGAACAATAGAGAATGAGCAAGAGCAAATGATAAAGTGACAAGTTGCCTAATCCATCCTTAAGGGTCGAACAATGGCAGCGGGTCATTCCAAGAAGAGAAGCGTCGTCATGATGCGATGACGACCACAAGGTTTGAGGCTGATCCGAGGAGATCTGATCTCCGTGTGCCCATTCTGGTCTAATGGGCGTCTAGTGTAAGCAACTACCCTTTAAGGTAGTCCATATTGATGGTGACCCAATTAAGGGCCATGTCGCTATCCGTGTCGTCTGCGGAGTTCTGCGTGGATGAGGGATTGTCTGTGGATCCTCTGGGAGAGGTCGACTGGTAGCCCTGACTCTGGGGCGAGGTGCCAGCTATGGGCGACGAGGCAGAAGGGGTGATTGACTGGTAACTGCCTTCACGACTAGTGCGTTGGCGTATGGGTGCCGAAGAGGGACTTGTGGGTGACAGGGAGTGCTTGCGGGACACAGGACTATCTGGGGCAAGGTACTCTTGCCATGGTATGACAGGGGACTCTTCTGGGGACAAGGCATGCATGTTGCCTCCAGGGACATCGGGTTCATATAGAATGAATGGTTCTGGCTCTAAGGGCGGCGCGTCCTCCATGGGACTGTCTGGGTCTTCCAGTGGGTTCTCTACTGGGGTTGGCTCTTGGTACATTTCCATTGAGGAGTATTCCCGACTATGGATGTTCCAGGGAATGGGGACGAGGGGCTCGACTGGGGGTTGATCAATGGGTGACAATGGTTTGGATGGTTCACTGGGTGGTAATGGTGGCAGGTCTGGTAGGGAGGATGGGTTCAATGGTAGTGGTCACTTAGGCGTGGATAGGGTGACAAGGAGGGGGTCCGACAAGGATGAGAAAAATTGGGGTGGATCATAACACAATAGGCCTTAACATCGGGTTAAAGTTTGAATCATATGCCATGGGAGAAAAATTGATGCTTATGCAATACTTGACAGTGGAGCCAAAGGTATCTATGGTAATATCTCATTTATCAATGCCCACAAGATCCCCACAAGTACCCTAGCAAAACCCATTTACCCAAGAAACGTCAATGGTACCTTGAATAAACAAGGACCAATCTGCCATACTGCCATACTGTGAATGGAGATGGGCGAAGAACACAAGGAAATCACAGAAATGGCTGTGACCAATATCGGACGGCATGATATACTCCTAGGAACCAACTGATTCAGGGCACACAACCCCCAGATAGACTGGGCAAAGAACAAACTACGTCTTGACCGTTGCCCCACCTCTTGTTACCCAAATTACCCTGATGAAATATCAGACTTAGCACACCTCCTTCTAACTGAAGATTTGGAAGTGCACTACGACGACCTCCTGGAATCCAAGTACCAAGGCATAGATCCTACACAATGCATTATAGCCCACCTCCATGGAGAATACAAAGACATGATACAACCAAGTGAATCAGTGGTTTCACCCATGATATCACCCTCCAAGAAAAGCATAGTTGCATCGCAGCGCAATATGGCTACATACAAACCAGTGGTTATGCCCACGGTGTTGATAACACAAAGAAATGGACTGGTGGTTACATCCATGGTGCCTCCCAAAAACATGTCACGGCACATTACTCCATGATCTGAGCTGGTAGTTGCACAGACTACAGTGTCAACTACTCTAGCCAAAGCAGAACTACCAAAGAATGTCGAAATACCCCCCAAATTCCATCAATATGGCAAAGTCTTCTCAGACGAAGAAGCGCAGCGACTACCCAAGCACCAGCTGTGGGATCACAAGATAGACCTCATCCCAGGCATGGAAATGAAGAAAACCACAGTTTATTGCCTAACACCTATCAAGAAAGTCACTCTTAAAGAATACATCGAAGATGGCCTAAGAAGAGGCACACTCCGTTGATCCGAAGCACCCCATGCATGCTCTTTCTTCTTCATTGACAAGAAGGATGGCAAATTACAACCAGTACAAGACTATCACCCACTAAATGTGATTACTGTTAAGAATGCGGCTCCAATCCCACTCATCCCCAAACTTGTCAACAAACTATTGGGAGTGCGATTCTTCACCAAGTTAGATGTACAATGGGGATATAACAATATCCAAGTATGCGAAGGTGATGAATGGAAAACAGCCTTCAAGACACCTATGGGATTATACAAATCCACAGTCATGACCTTTGGACTATGCAATGCACCCACAACATTTCAGACATTTATGGACATAGAATTTGGTCCATTAATCAAGGAAGGACATGTAGTCATCTACCTTGACAACATCCTTATCTACACAACCACAATCACAGAACTCGTCTATTGGACACACAAAGTCTTCCAACTTTTACTCAAGTTGGACCTGTACCTTTGACCTGCCAAATGCTCTTTCAACCAGATATCGGTTGAATACCTAGGACTCATCATCTCCGAAGGTGAACTACGCATGGACCCTGTGAAACTCAAGGCAGTGCAAGACTGGCCTAAACCAAAGAAAGTCAAGGACATACAGCAATTTCTAGGATTTTGCAACTTTTACCATCATTTTGTGCAAGATTACTCCACATTGGCACAACCTCTGTTTGACCTTACAAAGAAGAATACACCATGGGCATGGACCCATTCCCAAGAAACCATGTTTACTGCATTACAGCATGCACTCACCTCCACACCAGTCTTAATTCTACCAGACTACAACAAACCATTCACCCTGATTACCGACGCAAGTGACTATGCCACAGGCTCAATTTTGGAACAAGATGATGTGTTAGGATGGTCGCACCCAGTCACTTTTTACTCCAAGTCCCTCCAGCCAGCAGAGTGAAATTACGAAATTCACGACAAAGAACTCCTGGCTATCATTCATGCTCTCAAGCATTTCTACCATTACCTCCAAGGCAGTGCCCACCAGACAAAGATATTTTCGGACCACGCAAATCTCAAGTACTTCACCACAAAGCAAACACTCATATGTCTCCAAGTGCGGTGGTCTCTATTCCTTGGCACTTTTGACTACGTTATCATCCCCAAGCCTGGCAAAATTAACAAGGCATGTTAAGGCTTCAACGGGCCTTGATAGTACGACTTGTACTAAGAGGTGAACTGGTGGCAAGTACTTGAAGAGGTAGAAGTCTCTAGTGTTGCTAGAGACGACTCTGAGAGGCTTATGTAAGAGATGAGGGAAAGGGGAGGCACTTGGGGAGCTTTCAAGAACGTTGATATTGAGAATCAAGTCAAG
>Ga0307510_10010530_pt1 | contig 10982 bp, 10 predicted proteins | sample 12_EM_MG_FD_207224 | JGI IMG/M metagenome (GOLD analysis project Ga0307510, IMG submission 207224) | Populus trichocarpa ectomycorrhiza microbial communities from riparian zone in the Pacific Northwest, United States - 12_EM | ecosystem: Host-associated > Plants > Roots > Unclassified | place... | reverse complement strand
GCCAAAAAGGACCAATATTTCCAAGCCAAAAACAGTCTTTACATCAACCGAGTGACCGCCAATGAATCAAAAACCTATACCCTAAGATAAAGACCAGAAACTCAGAAACCACAGCTATCGAGAAAAACTTCCATCCCCTTTCACGACCACAGATACCCCTCCTTCCCTTATCCTTAATTCGGGCTATTATATACTTAGCTGGGTGTTGTCCATACCACCGCCATACCTTTGCGCATCATAAGCTTAAAAGCCAGTCAGAAACTCAGTAACACACTCCATCACTCCATAAGGTGGTGTACCCCATCTGCCATTCATTACGCTCAAGACATCTTATCTACAGTCGACCGCCGCCTAAATTGACCCTCACCTACACACTCCAGGGTTCACCTACGAGAGTCAGAAGGCAGCTACTACCTCAAGAGACTCCGTCCTCGACACCAGACTCCGTGGGATGTATGTATGCTTAAGGGCGAAGAATCCTTGGCAGGGGTAGAATCCATGTACCGCCCCTATCCCGCCCCCTTTCTTTCCCCCTCCTTCGCCTTTCACCCTTTCTTTTCCCTCTCTTGCCTTTCTCTCTCGCGTAAGCAGGTTTGCTTACCTCTTGTAACCTCTAGTATGGTGGTTTAGCGTGATGCAGGTATGACGAGTTCGAGCGGTGATAGGCGTAAGAGCAGAACGGGGGTTTTTTTTTGGATTACCCATGGAGCATGTAGTTAGGAGGGATGCAGCCATGAGAAACACGATCTGCCAGTTGTGTCTTCGCATACTATGCCTAACGGTGCAGGGTATCTGTGTTGGGTTTGTCTTCTCCATGGGAGCAATCATTAAACATCGGGTGTTTAGTTTAGGGTGCTATATCCCTAACCTACACCATTTAGCATAGGGTATCGAGTTTATACATGTAATTTAGCTTTTCCTGCCGCCCCGTAATTGCTGCGGATTGGTTAGGATAGTGGTGGACCTTCCGTCTGCTTTATTAGTGGGTCTGCTGGGTTTTTGTCGCTATAAGAGCGTTTCTTTTTGATTTCGTCAGTTCTTTAGCGTTCGCAGAGCCTCACTAGGGTCTTAGAGCTATCTGCTGTTTAAGTAGATATATGCACTCCCCGGTCTGCCCCTAGCTTGTCGTCTCCGCCGGCGGTCTAGTTCATCATTTATTGGGTCTAGTTGCCCCAGATCTGCCTACTCCGCCCTCCAGTCATTCCCTCGGGACTGGCACAAAATACCTCAAGTTTTATGCAACAGGAGTATTAGATATCGTGAAATTTCGTGCTGCAGTTGCGTGCCTGAAGTAGTGAGGACACCCCTCGAACGACCCCCTCGTGCAGTGGGAGTAATAAAGTGTGAATTCACTTTTCGGGGGTGAGTAATTATTAGGCTACAGCCTCGCCTCATGAGCCTCATCGTCCGCACTCAGCGCCACACCTTACCTCCTCGTGATCGCTCCCAACCATGGCTTTTCCAAGTCAATTTGAAGGTCATATCTAGCTACCTATGATACCAACATCTATCCCCCACCACCCTAGACAGATAGCCCGAGTGATAGACAATGTTGGGACTTAATCATCCAGCTACCACCAAAATTCGATGACTAGCACATAAAAACCAGAATACTAGTGCCCCATGGTTGGCGGATCCCCTCTCCTTCCTTCCTTCCTTCTTTGCCTTCCATTTGCATGTCCGCCATCTACTGGACTACCTAAAGCACAGGCAAGCAAGGCCGGCATGCAAGGTGCCTAGCCCTTGAAAATAACATTCACAGGTGACCTACCCACTTGCGTGACACACACAGAATAGAGAGGCTTGACTGAAGTAGCCTCGAGAGCGACCATCCATGGGGAGTTCGAAATTTTACCATCTCCACGAATAAAATTATTATTGAAAAACTAGAAAGCATAGAAATAGAGGAGGGTGTCTTCCGGAGGCTTCTATGGAGTCATATCTTCGTGGGGGGTACGGGTATGGTTGGCAATTTTTGGTAGGATTGGCCGAAAACCAACACAAGCGCCCATACCCGCTCCCAACACATCCCGCAATCCAAAATGCAGGTGCAAGGCACCGAGGACTTGGATGCAATAAGGCACTCGGCTATAGTGGGGGATTCTTCTTTCTCCTGCCAACTTCCTAAAGGCGTTCGTCTTGGTATGATGTTGCTGGCAGGAATCCAGGATTAAACCTGTTCATTTTTTTCTTTCGCCCCTCAGGCTGCCAAGATATAAGTTAAATTCAGGTTCACGGGAGGTAGAGGCGAGAGCGGTATCATAGTTGGAAACGAAAACACTGGATTTGTTACTGTAGTACAGTAGTATTACCGGTACTAGTACTACCTCGCTTTACTAAGAAAAGAAGCTATTTATACAAGGAAATAAATAGGGAGAGGGGCAACAGCTGCCTTCCCAAGGTAAAAGAAGAATTATTTTTTATTTTTTATTTTTTACTTTTTATTTTTTATTTTCTATTCTTACTTTTATATTTTTTTATATTTTTTTATATTTCTTTCTATGCCAACCCCCTCCCATTCGCCTCTGCTACCCGCCGATCGCCAACCTTTAAGGTCTAGAGTCGGATTCTACCTCCTCGTAGCAGGATTGATAAACCCCACAGCCCTATTGATGAAGGCTAAGTTCTTCAATCTCCCAGTCCCCATAGGGCAGGATTTTTTTAAATTCTCCTGCCCTACATGACGGATCGTTCAATAATAACTGATTGTCAGCATGGATTGAACTCCTGAGCTCCCGCTAATTGCGACAGGAGTATTAACCACTGCGCCAGCTAGGTATTTCATGAAATGTCAACTTGGGAACTAATATTTATCCTACTGGAAGCCCGATTTTGGGATTTTAATGGGTCCGCTCCCAGCAAGTAGGCATCGTGGTGGGTAGTTCAGGTTGAAAATATTTCTTATCCGCTTATTAGATCAGAGGTCTCATCCACTTATAAAGTACACTGAGATCGAATTTTGATATCGACGGACAGTACATATATAGACTGTATTATGCATAACTTCCCCTCCTCCCCCTTCTATTTCCTAGCCCCATTCTCCCGACTTCAGCTACCGCAACCTACCCCAATCCCTCCGGGGCATGGCGCAATCATGCTGGCTATGATACCGGTAATCGCACAGGCACGAAGAACCCCACTCCTTCCACCAACCAACTCAACCCAACCACGTAATAATACCGCTATTATAGCCTAAGGCTGAGGGTTAGGCTGACCACAAATATGGGGGTGCTAGCCTAATTCACTGAGAGAAAACCCTCCGACTTGGTCTAAGCCTAACTCACTGTTACTCCCGTACATTCATAAGGGATAGTACAACTGGCTACCGTAGTCGGTGGGCTCATTAAAAATCGGAAACCACCGGGTAGCGATCCAGGACCATCCGATCAGCCGGTCATGCTTCTTAGGAAAAAAGACAATGTTACAGAAGTCAAAAAAGCCGGACCAGTTACTTTGAAGTCACACTTAACCGACAAGTGAGAATCGAAGATTCAGAGGTAACCTTCATTATCTTTGTGAGCCTGTATAGAATTGGATTGCTCCTTCTGACTTATCTCTCCCACCTACCATTGTTAAGCTATCCTTGGGGTATCATACTTGGTAGCTACTCCTAGTTGCTATTGTCTCGAAAAGGTTTTGAGTGCCTAAGTTCTTTACTGTTTTAGATCACTAGAACCTTGCTGGTCTCCGATTTTTGATGACCCCCCCGAGCATCCCACACTTTTTTGACCCCACCCAACTCGAAGCCAGATGCTTTACTGTAGTACAGTCGGGCACTCTATTGTACATGTATTTTCTAATTATACCAGAACTCCTTACATCAAAAATGAGCGCATATTGTATGAAGAATGTCTAAAGGAATAACTTAACATGAAACAGGATAAAATAAGAAAAAGATATTACTTTTCAGTGGAGGATGAAAGAATGAGTGAAAGGGGGAGAAGGGAAGGAAAGCCGTGAATGGCGGAGTTTCCTCAAGGCTTTTTTAGGAGTCCGAGATTTGCGATTCCCCAGAACTCGATGACAGGTGTTAGTGTTGAAGAGGAAAGGGGGGGGAGGGAGGGGGGGATACTTGTTCGGCACCAAGTGGATCAACTTGATCCTGTTTGGCCTTCCATTTCTCATCCACAGATGTCAGGTAAATAGTATCTCGACTCCCACCCACAGCCCCAACGATTGACCTGAGAGCCTCATCCTGTGCGGGCTGCGATGCTTCACGCTTATCCTTTATCTTAGGGTTCGGAAGTGCTGCGTGGGGCCAGCCGATTTCTGCGAGATCATCAGTAATCACTACTCAGTCAGAGCGTAGGGACAATGACGGTAATCAAAATGCTCACCAGTAATTCTAATCGGCTTCCGACACCCAGCGTCGAAAACCGCCCTCCTTAATTCCTTCAGCACAGCATCTACTAAAAACTTTCCCGCATCCTTCGCCAGTTGGTCAGGATTGAACCAGGGATGCACATTGACGGCCATGTAATCACTGGCCTTGCAGAGATCGGGATAGTCCTTGACCACCACCCAACTGTCCACGATCACTACGGGAATCTCTGGGTGCTTCTTGTCCATCAAGTCCTTCCTGACTTGGGTCGCATAGGCGGCCAATTCACCGACACGCTTGTTCCTCGCGGCCTTGTCCCCCTCCGGAATCCCGAGAACCACCTCGTTGCCGACGGAGATGGAATCCACCATTGCAAAGTTGTCGCCGAGGGCGGACCAGAGCTCCTTGAGCTCCTCGATAGGATTGTCTCCCCTCACGCCCAGCATGAGCTTCATGTTGAGCTTTAGTTCCTTCATAGCTTGGATGTACTTTTGGACCTGCTGGCAGCTCGTGCCATAGGACCGCACCACACTAAACTCCTTCACTCGCTCCAGGTCTTTTTTCAGCTCTGGTACAGACTTGCACCCGTCGCCGTTGATCTCTTTATCTCGGTATGGGGTCACTACTATCCCCGGGAATTCTTTGTTCTTGTTAGGAGGCTCCACAGCTTCGGCCTTAAGCCAGTCTTAAGGAGGTTTCATTAGTAAGGAGTCTGGGTAATGGTTTAGTAGAAGGAGGGGGGGGAAGGTATACCAAGTGGGTTACTAGGCAGTTGCTTGAGGATCGCTGGTCCTGCACTTGCGGCCTGAGGTGGGGGTTCAGCAAGCGGGACACCAACTACCTCCCCTACACCCCCTACTATCAAAAATGACAAGATCACCAGGATCTTCATAACTAAGCTCTCCTTGCCTTTCGTCCGTCAGTTGGTTCCTCCCTCTCTTCCAGTGCGTTTAGAGTGGTAGACTCAGACGCAGGTGAATGTTGACAAAATGGCTTGCCTACACCATTGCCAGAGGAAAAAATAAATCAAGAAAGAATAATGGGGGATTATGAAAAGCGATATATATCAGTAAGCCATGGCTTACACCGGACCGGTGTAGTCTATCGGTGAGCCTGTGGGGGGGTTGTAGGGGATTGTATTGCGCGGGCCGGTGAGTGCTGGATTTGGTACTGCGGCCGGCAGGGAGGCCGATGAGCAGGAGGCTTTATTTGACTCTGATAAAATATGCAATCGCCGGCATGCGATATCTTTTTTCTGCCTGTGGAGTTTAATCACCACCTTGTACAGTACTAGTACAGCACTCGCTCGCGACGCTAGCTGTGTAGTAGTATGAGACAATACCGGTAGTCTGACTAATATTTGGACGAGACTAATGTCTCTTGGCAGCCACACAGGTACTCGAGTAATACTTGCGCATCGTAAAAGTTTCCAGAAATGCAGACTTTGGCGTGGCACTAACTTAGGTGTGCCTAATAAACCTAAAGCCCCTACGGCACTCTTGAGGCCCTGCCTAGTTGTAAGTTACCTAAATAAATAATAGAGCAGTTGAGAAATCTCTTAGCCTGCGCCTGTCGCTTTTTAGTTCTCTAGGATATCTAGAGGTTAGGAATAGCTCAGGTATGGCTATCGGGTAGATGTTCCCTACTGGTTAGGTCCCAACAAGAGCTCCCCAGTTCTACCACTTTTGGTAAAGGTCAGAGGCTAACCTACCCCATTAGCTCCCCTAAAAAGCTGCGAAATCTATACGCAGATTAATGGATATATAGAAGGTCAATCCGTATTATGATACTAGACTTTGAGATCAGATTGCCTAACATCGTAGCACTACCTACCCTACCGGAACAACCTACCTTATCCACCGTACCAAATCTCGAAGATCTTGAACACACACCAAACTAACCTCTCGTGCAGCTGAAAACGGGGCCACCGAACTTGATATTGTATAGCAGCTCAATTCTGAACACCGAGTGATGATCTATGAGCAGCATATCTCGCTGCGACTGGCATGTGGCTGCAGCGCACAAGCAGCCCATTTGGCTACGAGAACGGCAATGCAACCGGAGGTATGCAGGTCACGTCATACAAAGATAAGAGATAACATAATCGAAACACCCGAGACGCAATCCTGCAACGGAGTTCTCCAGCTCTTCCCTGCATTGGCCACCGTCATTAAGAATAGTGCCATTTCAGTTAGGGGTTTCGGCATCACGAGAGCGATAAAGAACAAGGATTTTGAAAATAGTCGTGAACCTTTTCATTATCACCAACAAAAAAAGCAATACATGATTTAAGTTACAAAATGTAGTGTAAAGACTTTTTTTGTGACTTTATTCACATTTCCTAAGGAAAATCGTGGGAAAGCATCTGAAAGCGACATAGCGAAGGGCGGTAAGGACATGAGGACGTTAGAAAAGGGGAAAGAGAAATAACGCAAGGACTCGCCATGAAAGAAATATAAAATCCACAACGCTGCCCATGTAGTCGGCGTATCGAAACCGCTCTATGCGAACACCCATAATCTCAAGAGCATGCAGAGTCGCTACCAACTTCAGAAAATTTTTCCAGCTAAGAAAAGGACTAGAACCCAAGAGTATGCAGAATTGAGAGAGCAGGACGTAACTGAAATAAGAAAAAACATTATACCCATCGTAGATCCAATCTATGCCTTCGTCCCAACTTCAGGGCGAGCGTCGAAATTATCTCGAAGCTGCCTGCCGGCGCGACTCTGGAGTCTTGCTGCCCCAGTATCTGGGTAGCAGCTTTTGAAGATTCATCGAGCGGCGCTTTTCCTTCTCCTATGGTTAAGAAAAGGATTGAGTCAGTATATGTCATCCATCTGCGTCCCTTCAGGAGTGGTAAGGCTTACCTTTGACTCGGGAGACTTGGGAGGTGATTGAGACTCGATGGAACGCTTTCCAAGGGAAATGTCACTGTCAGTCTTCAGGCTAGCACTAGATGAACCAGCCAACGATTTCTTGTCCTCAGCCTCAGGGATGTCGACCTGTGTTGCTCTATCCTCAAGCTTCGGGCTCTCGGTCTGGGCTGAGCTGTTGCTGTAGACTGGGGAAGGAGGTGAGACGGTAGCCTCCGCTTGAGCTTGAGCCTCCACAGGTACCTTAGGAGAAATGGCTCCCTTCTGAGCTTCGGCCCGGGCGGCATCGTTGCTCATATCTGCATTACTGAGGGTCGATATGAAAGAGGGTGGAAGGCGTCTAAGTTCATCGAGCTTTGCATGAGGGTCCTGTTAAAAGGGTGTCAGTAAACATTCCAAGTCTTACAATAGAAGCGAAGTTCAATCCGTACCCAGTCCTCCGGAGAGGGAATTCCACGAGCACTTGGGAATTGGGGTTGCTCCTCAGCGGTCCATTGTGCAGTTCTTGTTTTGACGGGATTCGGAGTCACGGGCAAAGACGGCCTTTCCTGACTAAGGAGGGGGATGAAGTACCCCGGGATACGGGGACTGGCCTCTAGAGACTGGATTACGTGACCCCCACGACGCTTTAAATCCGAGACATAGTCTTGGATTCCTGGTATCGCATCCCACTCATTTTCTTGAACATATGTCCTCCACGCGGTGGCCTCCTCCTTAGTGATTGGGGGCTCCGGCTCCTCCTGTACCTCTTCCTCTTCCTCCTCATCTTCCCCCTCTTCCTCATCGTCTTCTGGCTCTTCAATATGTTCCTCGACGGGTGGGTCATCGGCAAACACACGAGTAGTGGTCCTTGGTTTATTCTCCCATGGGAAAATCTGTCTTAGTGGAGGTTCCAGCGGAGGCTCGGGGGTCTTCTCACGGCTAGCAAACCATCTCTTCTGTCCCTGTGGGGGGGCAGGCGGCGGAGTCTTGAATGCTGGTGCGGGGTTATCCCATTCATTGGAGTAGAACTGACGGGGGAAGCGGTTGGCTTCCGGAGCACCATCAAGTGGTGGAGCCGAGCTAAAAGGATAGTCAGGACACTATCCAGATCGAAAAGAGAAAAAATAGAAAGCTTACCGAGTAGGATCCCAATTGTAATATGGTGTAGAGAATGGTATCACCTGGGGCACCTGTTGCTCCTGTTGAGGTGGGGGGGAAGAAGATTGAGGAGCAGGGCGTCCAACCTGAACATCGGAAACCTGATAAGTGGTTGGGCCAGTTTGAAAGAATTGGGCTTGGTCAACGGGTCCTTGGGGAGTATCAACGACATCCGGGAATAACCCATGGAATGGCAGTTGCTGGGGTTCCGGGGCAAGTTTGTCAGTGTTTTCACGTGCAGGGGCCTTTTCAGACGCTCTTGATTGGTGTTGAGTGCCAGATGATCCGGTTCCGTACTGCTGAGATCCCGATTCACTAGCCTGGTTTCCAACTGGGCCCGAATAGGCTTGCCTAAAACCAGATCCAGGCACACCAGCAGACCCTCGATAGCCAGAGCTACCAGTGGTTGAGTCATTCGAGCCTTCCTGCTGGCCTCTGAAATGCTTATCCCAAGTCGCCCACCAATAACCCAAAAGCTGGTGATATGGCGTACCGCTTGAGTTAGTCGAACCAGAGTCCTTGATAGAGGACCTCCCGAGACTCCATGGCTTCTCGGCCCCGATGAAATGTGCCAAAGAGATGTTCGCTCCGTAGTGTGTGAAGGCGGGGACGTATCTGGCAACAATAATTAATGAAAATTCATCCACCCGGGCGAGAGTAACTAACTGATAATGGCCTGAAGGCGTGCAATTGTATGTGAAAGAGATGCGATGCCAATTCTTGAAATAGGAATTCAGGAGACCCTGATCGGCACCTGCTCATTTCATTAGCGTTAGCAACAGAGGAAGAGCAGCGCTGTAATAACATACCATCAAAAGAAACACCACGCCCAGCAAGCTGAAGGAGAGAGTAGTAAGTTCCCATATGAGGACGAAGCAACATCACTCCCTAGATGAACATTAGCCACCCCACAAATCAATATTGATCCCACAAGATATAAACCTACCGAGTTGAAACAATCGGGCCAACCAATATCAGGAGCCGCCTATCGAAGGAAAAAGCATAATTAGCACCTTAGAAGATAAACCCTCTTTACGGGAAACTGAGACATACAGCGAAGTCGGCCTCAAGCTCAAACAACTCATCCGGAGGACGGATTGAGACAACGTCGGCATCAATATAGACAATCTTTCGGAATTGAGTTTGCTTCCACAAATTTATCTTGGTGAAGGCAGCATTGAGGTCCAAACGATTCATCAGCCTAAGATTGGTAGTAGCCTCATTATAGATAGGATCCACAGGTATGACGTAGTCAAAGAGACGCTGGAATTGAATAACCAGTGAGTTTCTAGACAAATACTAACTACCCTCACTATTTAGAAAAGCATTGAGCAAACCTTCAACTCCTCGATTGTTTCCTCGCACAAGGTCTCTAAGGTCACCATAACCGCGAGCTTCTTTGATGTGCCCCCATCGCGGAGAGAGTATGCCAGTACCTGGGCGCCTGAGATGTTTGTGAGCAAAAAAATCGATTTTATTTATTAAATTTTCGAAATGGAAGGAAGGAGGGCTAACCTGGGAGGTAGTTGTCACTCAACAGCAGCTGTAGTGAAACAGTTTGGTCAGCCACATGTAACGGGACACAAGGAAAAACTTGGAGGATCAATGGGCTGATATCGGGGAAAAATTGGATATGACGACAACCAGCCTTTAAGGGATTGGGGTGTGAATAGAGGTAAAACTCACAGTACAATAGACGTCCATCATCTTGAAAGCGCGTCCTGGTTGTTAGAAAGAATAATTCCTCTCAACGACGGATGGGGGACTTTAAAGGAGGTTGAGAGGAAGAGTTGAGAGGAGGAGCAGAGAAGAGAGGAGGAGGTGAGAGGCTCGCCGCCGTCAGCACCTAAGAGACAAAAAGCGGAGGTGGTGGGAACACGGGACAGACAGGGAAACGAGTGGGACGGATCCCAAAAGCGAGATTTACCAGCAGTGCAGAGAAGGCTCTCCCGACTTCTTGCACCTCGTTCGCTGGTCCTCCCTTTTTTCCTTCTTTCCTTTTTCTCCCTCTCTTACACCTCACACATGATCCGGATATGTTCTATCTGTGGCTGTTCCCAGTTGTCACTCAATTACCCTTTTGCCCTACATACCTCTTTTTTCACCTCTTTTCTCCCTCGCCTACTACACTCTCCGCAAGCAAATCAAAGTTGCGCGAAATGGAATCCCTTTCTTCCCTGATGCAGATCTAGTGGCGGAGCTATGCTCTTCGGTAGCTAACGCGGACCTTTTTCCAAAAAAAAAAAACCTGCTCTCTCGCTCTCTTTGCTGCTCGCCTGCCTGCTGCTGCTGCTATTGCATATGCCAGTCGCACATACTACAGTTATTGCATGGCACTATCGAGTAACTACAGAATTTAGAGCACCTAGACCAAACCACAACTCGATACTTTCTACCAGCTTGCTGGCCATGCCTAATCTCCCTCCCTCCCTTCTTTCCTTCCTTTCCTTTTCGTGCGGGGGGAGAAGAAACGGATCTGCAGAGCACCCTAGTAGGAGCAATATCAAACAGAACCAAAGCCGCAACGGCAATCCTCTTCGCTTTTCGCTTGCCTTGCCGTTGACATCCCTGAGGAGCAGATCACTTCCTTTTTAAGTAGTTTGCTTTCTATTCCACGTTACGCACGTTCTGCTCCGGTGGTTGTAAGC
>Ga0307510_10010529_pt1 | contig 10984 bp, 10 predicted proteins | sample 12_EM_MG_FD_207224 | JGI IMG/M metagenome (GOLD analysis project Ga0307510, IMG submission 207224) | Populus trichocarpa ectomycorrhiza microbial communities from riparian zone in the Pacific Northwest, United States - 12_EM | ecosystem: Host-associated > Plants > Roots > Unclassified | place... | reverse complement strand
CCCCCCCCCAAATTCAGCCGCTCATAGAGGCAACCCCCTACCGGCAACCGCAATCCATATATACCTCCTTATGATACAATAACAAAAAACAAAAAAAACAAAAACATACTCCTACGTCATACCCGACGATCCTTCATCCCTCCCAGACATTTCATACGATACCGTGACACAATGACTTACTTACTTACTGACTAACTCGTAAAAATCACCGAATGGTTTTCCGCGAACAGTAACCATTGTCGCACAACGGTTTTACGGGGGAATCCGGCTACCTCAGCGAGAAGGGAAGGAAAAAAGAAAAAAGAAAAAAGAAAAAGGGTCTGAGGTAGCAATGTGCCGGAGGGGGAGGGGAGAGGAAGGAGGGAAGGCTGCATGACGTCCGTTGCCAAGACTTTATGCTTTTTGCTTTTGTAATGTTTGATAGTCTATGCCTTTGTGTGATGGTAGGTATGAATAATACTTGTGTACTCGAGTAGATGGATGGGTGGAAGAAGCACCTACGGTACCCGTATCATGGAAAGGGAGATGAAGGTCAGGTGGGAGAGGTGGTGGTGGTGGGGGGGGGGGCTGTGGGCTCTGCTTCCTTCATCCTTTTCATCGCTTCATTGCTTCATTCTTTTCCGCCTGACCTGTGCTGTATTATACTAGCACTGTAGACTATTGCTGCAGATTTCCCGCCTAGCCTAGTGGGAAGTATCACGGAATCGTGGGACTTAGCATAGGATACGGGAGTAATAGGATACGGGAGTAGCGTGTGTTCGCGGGCACTGTAAGACGGGGCAGGACAGGACAGGGCTATAGGTCACCTTCTGTATTCGCTGGGTCCCCGGCATCCCAACTCCCAGCCACGGCCGCCGTCATTTTTTCCCCCTTTCTGTCATAACTTACCACCGTATGATCTGGCGGCGGTGCGCAGGGGAGAAAATAGAAGTGGTTTGCCGGCCAATTAGCTTTCTGTGCTGCTTCGGCGGCGGGGAAAGTGGTGGCCTAGGGGAGGGAGGGAGAGAAGAGGGGAAAGCGGAGTTGGCAAATGGTTTTTCCTTCCCTTCCTTTTCTGCTTCGGTCCGGGTATTATATCTATGCTACGGTAGACGGAGAACTGCAGCCGGTGGGTACTTTCTTTTTTGTATTTCACGAGATCCTGATACGACTTAATACGATGCGATACGGTTGTATACATTACATACAAGGATTTCTTTCCTTAATTTCTTACACTTATCCTTTCAAGCCCGCTTTTACCTGAGCCGTAAAAGTTTCAAGTGTCTACCGCCGCCTCGATTCATCACCGCTGGGAGATTGAAAAGAGGAGAGAGAAATATTGCCCCCAGAAAACAAAGGAGATGGAAGAGGTATCATAGAAAAAACAAAAAAGGCCCAACCCATAAAGTGAGGGAAATGAAAAATTATTATGAAGGAAAGAAGAATGAATGGGCTTGCTTTTCCAAAGCGCAATTGTGAAGGAATCCACCCGACACCTGTTCCCTAGAGGTTGAATGATAGACACGAATCGAAGTAATATAATTAAGGAATAAAAAAAGAAACCTAAATCAAAATGCAGAACACCAGAAAAAACAAAACACGCTAGTGGAGAGGGTGTTAGCTAAAAAATGAAGGAAAAAAGTTGAGAGTAAGAATGAACAGCCAGAAATTTATATCCGATCTCCCGACTCTGCCCCGTCCCCCCATTTGTTCTTTGTTTATGGTTAGTGGTATAAATAAGTAGAACGTAAAGAAAGAAGGAAAAAAGCGAGAATATTTATGGTCATGACGGGTCGTGAGTTGCTGCGGCCGAGATCCTCTAAACCCTCTGAAGCTTCGGAAATCCAGAGCGCAAAGGCGGAATTGGTTCGATTTCTCTCTGGCTCTCGTGTCCAAGTTTCTTATCCATGCCAGGGGGAGGCCCAAAAGGAAATTATGCCGGATTATGCTCGCTAAAAAGATAGAAAAAAAACTTGACTTTTCCCAATCCAAGTTGTAAAAATACAATCTGCCCATAAAGAAAGGAAATGGACCCCATCCCACTGATCACCCGAAACCCCTTTTATGTGCAGAATAAATCGTAAAGAAATAAGAGAGTCGTGGTGAAGTGTAAGTTCGAACGGACGGTTATTTTAATCGACTGGTCGAATTCCGGTTTCGTGCTCCGGCTCCGGGGTCCCCCGTTATTTTTGAGGTAGCCATTAATGATCCAATGTACCTGTAATGAGAAACCCCCGGTTAGTTACTGCTGTGTGGGGAGATAGATCGATGCCAGTCCCAGAACCAAGTATGGAAAGCCAGGCAGTGGTTGGCCAGAAAGTAGAATAAGAATGGGGGGGGGGAGCCAGAGGTGAGTCGTACTCTTGTAAAAAGCGGTTTTCTCCTTCAAGTTTATCATGCTCTTCGCGAACCTTATCGACACGATCTAGTAATGCCAAAAGACCGGACTGAAGGGTTTTGGCTTGCCTAGGAAAGTAATAAAAGCGGTCGTTAGCGTACCGTAAAAGAAGAGATACCGTGGTAATGAAGTGAGCCAGGGGATGGAACCCACTGTTCTAACGTAGCCTTCGCCTCCTTGCCTATTTTCTCTAATTCTTCGCTGTTCCGTCGAGGGCTCATGCTTCGTGCATCGTCTTCTCCATAAACTTCTCTTTCTACTACCGGTGACCTGCCTCTTTCTACCATATCCCCGCTGCTTCGTGAACGCGCATCGTGATTTGCATGGGGGTCCATAGGATCTTGATCTCCACGTATCGAGTCGGGGGTGAAGGAAGCGGAGGAAGCTGAGAGTGTGGGTGATTCGAGTACGCCGACTTGAGAGCGGGAGGAATAGGTTCGGTTAATAGGAGGTCTTGTCGACGACATGGCCAAGTTAAGGTGAAGAGGAACGAGTGTGGCAACGACAGCGGAAGGAGTAGTAACAGTAGTAGCTGTGGTGGTGGTTGTGGTTGTGGTTGTGGTGGTGGTTGTGGTGGTGGTTGTGGTGGTGGTGGTGGTGGTGGTGGTGGTGGTGGTGGTGGTGGTTGTGGTGGTTGTGGTGGTGGTGACGACAGCGGCAGAGAATGTTGAAGATGCCAGCTTCTTGTAGTCGTCTGAGACTCGGCCAGGTGGTGTGGTTATGGTTTCAGTGGTGGAGGGGGTGTCGCTATTGTAAAGAGGGGAGAGGCGGAAACACCAAATTAATAGCCGCTGCAGACAGAGAAACAGGCACTTGCCAGAAGGACACTGAAAATTCAAAAACACACAAAAAAGCAGATAGAATAGAATAGAATGGTATCAGATGAATGGAAGAACAAGTAGAAGACTTAAAGGCAGGCACGTAGGTCTCTCTTATTATTAACAATTAAAAAAAAACCACTTTTTTTCCCCCCGTTTTTTCTTCTATTCTCCCCCAGGGTCTCCTTCAGAAGATGGCTAGCGGTGAGGAAGGGATTTCTTTTTCTGTAGGTCCTGGATGTAGTGGTGGTGGACTGGTAGTGGTTGGAGGGGAATAAGTGTTATTCGGTGGTCGTGTGGTGGAGGGGGGAAGAGAAAGTGGAGGCAGAGAAGTGAGCGGCGGCGACGGGAGAATGAGAACTGGTAGCGTGGGACGGCAACCTTTTTCGAATCAGAGGAGGGAGGGAACCTCTCTCTTCCTCTAACTCTCAAGCGAAGAGCGTGCCTGTTTTAGCTGTAGGTCTCTCTTCTGTCTTTCGTCAGACCGTTTTGTAAAGAGTGTCCCCATATGTGTTGCTACTGGCCTATCGGGGTACATCGCACACCCGTGTCTGATAAGTCCTCGTAGGGTCCATTACAACGACAACAAAGCCATACCCTCTGCTTGATTTTGAATTTTCTACTTCACAAACTCATAAAAATTAATAGCCATCTAACTTAATGCTCCCAGAGAAAGTGTGATTTTCAAACTAAAAATAAATAAATAAATATTATTATTCAATTAAAAGGAACAGTAAAAATATATAATACCTTTTTGATTCTAGTCAAATCATTTTTGATTCCTGGTATGATATCATACCTATAGTTTAGACATCTATTATATCATACCAGTATAATATATGGGTAGTAATTGCATAAGATGCTACATGCTTCTTCCCCACGATTTACCTCACGGACGAAATTTGCACTTTTTTCCACACCATAATTTTTGCACTTACCCCTCTTTTAGAGAAAATCAACCGCCTCCAATCTGGAAATGGCATCCACCAGAGAGGAGATGGACACAGAGGAGGACCTCCCTCCCCTATCATCTACTCCTACTCGTCAAAGTAGGAGGAAAGGGGGAGGGGAGGACCGGACAGACGAAAACGCGATAGAACTCAACAAATTGTTGGTGGAACGCCTCCAGGCAGATGGTTTGAACGCAAAAAACCCCATCATGAAACAAATCAACGAATTCCACTCGGACAGATACACTGAGGCAGAATACACGATGACAACCATGCTGGTCAGCCTGGCACACCAAGTCCAAGCGCTTACCGTCACGGTCCAAAATCTCTCGAGAACGGTCTCAGAACAAAGGACGGAGGGAGCTCCTCCAGGGGCTTCAGCCAACCAACGCCCTGACCCCACCCCCAAATCATACGCCAAGGCAGCAGCACAGGCACAGCAAAGCGCCGCACCTGCCACACCAGCGAAATGAAAAAGAAAGGCAGAGGTGGGACCCACACCACCTAAGCAACCAACCACGAAGCTCCAGAAAAAGACACAAGAACAACAGGCGAACGAACAACCGAAAGGGAAGAACAACAGCCAAAAACCCGCACAGACGTCGAATGTTGCTAGAAGAAAGCTATTCGCCACCAGAATTACCGCAAAGCCACTTGCTGACCCAGCCGGAAAAGAGGCAAAAATATCTCTTGCCATGGCGACCGTCCTCACCGGATGCGAATGCAAGGCACCCACTAACCTGCAAGTTTTCTCCAATAAGACGAACGGTACGATCACGCTTACTGCACCCCCTGGCACCGACTCGGGGCAATACGCGAAATATATAGACAAAATCACCGAAGCGCTCAACGCATCGATCGGCCCCGAAGAGCCCAAATACCTTCCTTTTAGGAGGGCCCCAACGGACGTGGATGTGATCATCCATGGCGTCTCGCTAACGGCGATCCCCAACAATACAAAGGATTTGGAAGAAGAAGTTAGGAAAGCTTTCCGAGTCACACACAGGTTCGAGATAGCCGGAGCCAAATTCCTGAAACCCAATGAGGAGGACAGGAAGGATAAGAAAGCTACCTCAATAATAGTCAGAATCCCTGAAACCGAAATTGACAACGTCACACCTTCGGTACTCTTCATGGGTAAATTCAAAACATCGGCGGTAATGTGGCAAGCGTCAGCCACTATACAGTGCCATAAATGCTCGAAGTTCGGACATCCTATTGCAGGCTGCAAAGCACAAAATGATATTTGCCCGGTATGCTCTAAGACGCACACGCAAAAGGAGCATAAATGCCACCAGACCTCATGCAAAGGACACAGAAGGATTATTCCCAACTGCTGCCTTATGACCCCCGCTAAATGCCCAGCCTGTGGAGAAGCACACTCCGCACTGGACCCTACCTGCCCTGAGAAGTTAAGAGTGAAAGAAGCTGCGAAAGAAAAGTATGATCTGCGAATGGCCGCCCTAGCCGAGAGCAGACATGCTGCGCAAACCCCCCATCACCAGGCCGTTGGGTCAGTATGAGGGGATCTAACGCTCAAAACATATTACCTAGAAGAAGGAGAATTAAAATAGCTCAACATAATTGCAGAGGGAGCAATAATGTATTTATTTCGTTATTTCATATTATGAAGGGGTTTGATATTTCCTTTGTATGTGTTCAAGATCCGCCGTTGTATAATGGACAATCCTTAAGGGCTCCAGGATACGAATGTATTTCATTAACAGCTACCAAAGTGCGAGTGTGCACTTATGTTTTTTTGAGAGTTTTACTTGATATTTCGTTTGTCGTGGTTCCTGGGAACCAAGATATTTTGTATTTGAGGATATTTGCTAAGGAGGGGTGTTTGCTGGGCAACAACCGATCGCTTGGAATAATTAACACCTACAACCGACAGGCTGAGGGGGGCCATACAGTCGCCGCCGAAGACCTGTTCGTTGAAACGAACCAACCAACCCTGGTGGTTGGAGACCTGAATATACATACCGCATACACCGATCCGTTGAGGAGCCTCGAACCAGGGGAGAGAAGGAGAGGAGAGCACTACATGAGACTAGCGGCGTTACGCGGATACAACATAATCAACACACCTGGAATATACACGAGATTTCCAGATAACCACATAATACACCGACCCTCCGTCATCGACTACACTCTGGCAAACAACTCGTTGCTGGCCAGAATATCGCGATGAGAAGATGTATACCAAAGATCAGGCTCAGACCACATTATCATTGTCACCGAACTAGACTCAGAAGGAGTTGGGCTCGCAAGGCCAGCACCAGACTGGGAAAAGATCGATTGGAAAGACGAGAAAGGGGAACCTAAACCCGTAATCAAGTCGGCCCTGCGGAGATATTTGAAAGAAGGTGATGAGTATAAAGAGATTTATGAGGCGGAGAATGCAGAAAAGGTTTTTGGGGATAACCTGCGAAGGTTGATCCAGATGGTCAAAAACTGGGCTCTGCAAAAAACTCCAACAAGATGGTCGAAGGCATGGTGGACGCTGGATATCACGGAACTGAGAAGAGTATACACCTCGGCTGCCCGGCGGGTAAGCCGTGACGGGAGCGGGGTGGAAGAAAGGAACGACGCAAAAAAAGCATACAAAAACGCAATAGATCGGGCGAAAAGGAAACACTGGAACGAATTTTTGGCCAACGCCAAGAAAAACGATGTGTGGACGGCTCACCAATTTACAAAGCAAAGACAACCGGTGAAGATCCCTGGCGGACATAACGATAGCCCCGACCAAACCTCACAAAAAATAATGGAACACTTCTTCCCACCTAGCCATGACCCAATACCCCTGAAAGTATTCCAAAGGAAAGAGCTTGAAGAGGATAGTCGAGTAACACCAGGGGAAGTCTCGGAGGCGTTGAAGAAATGCAGCAACCGATCAGCCCCGGGACCCGATCAGGTACCATATGGTGTATGGAAAAACATACACAGGATGGAGAAGGGTATAATACCAAAGTTGGTGGAGGACATGCTAGAATGGGGCATCCACCCCCCAATGCTAAAAGAATCGATCGGAATCATACTCCCAAAACCTGGCAAAAAGGACTATACTGATTGCGCGAGCTTCAGGGTCATTGCCCTGATGCAAACCTTCTCGAAAATCACGGAACGAATCGTCAACCAAAGCCTGATGACGATTGCTTACACGACTGACATGTACTGCATCAACCAGACGGGGAGCCTACCACAGAGATCAACAGTCGATCCAGCTCTGTCATTAAACCATTGGATACGTGAGTCCCAGTTTGCGGGGAAGAAAGTCTCTTCAGTCTTCCTGGACGTCAAAGGGGGTTTCGATAATGTTAATCACAAAAAACTGATCGACCTACTAGGTGCCAATGAAAAGATGCCCGAGTATCTGGCCGATTGGATATCCAAGTTCATATGCACAAGAGAAATCGCGCTGGCCTAACCGGGCAGCCCTAGAACCCAGAACGTGGTTAACAAGGGCATCCCTCAAGGTTCACCGCTATCGCCCTTACTGTTTATAATATACGTCAGGTCTCTGCGCCCCGACGGTGAACAAACGGACACATTCACATCCTCATACGTAGACGATTTCCAAATAACGGTCTCGTCAACGAGTTGGTACCGAAACACACGAATACTGGAGGAAAGAGTCTGGAGTATTAACTCTGCGGCTGCTAGTCTAGGCCTATCCTTCAGCATTGCGAAGACTGAAATGATGCACTGGAGAACCCGAAGGGAGAAGGTGGACCGATCGGAGTGCCCAATAATGTTTCAGTCCCACGTTGTCCAGCCGGCGGGAAAAGCGATAAAATGGCTTGGTTTCTGGCTCACGGACAACGGTGAGACTTCAACGCACTTTACGAAAAGACTGGCGCTAGCCCAAGTGGCTTTCCTTCGAATACAAAGATTGTCAATACCCGAAAAAGGCCTGACCCCCTATGGGGCCAGGCGCTTAGCGAAGGGCATAATCCTACCTATACTGCTATACGGGGCTGAGATTTTCGACCCAACAGTAACAATGATCGACAAAATGCAAAAGTTCTGGAACAGAGTCCTTCGGTGGATCACCAATGCTTTCTATGCAACCAACATCACTGTCGTATCTGCCGAAGCGTGCCTGGCACCCATTAAGCTGTATATGAGACAGACTAGGGAAATGACGGCGATCCCAAGCAACAACATAGCAACAGCCATGCTACCTGGAGGCTACCCTGTGGTCGATGATTATAGGTATCCAACGAATAGGAGACAAGCTTTTGACAACAATAAAGGAGGCATGCGCCCGAAGGTCTGGAACTCAACCTCCACGACATCAGCACAAGTCCGGCTTCCGATTGACGAAGTGGGGGCGATAGCGGCGTCTTTTTACACCGCAAGACCCTTCCCGCTGAAAGCAAACAGGCTATCTATGGTAACGGAACAGGCAGCTAAATCCTGGGTCGAAGCTAAGGATGCAGTCCGAAAGAAAATACAGAAGACATGGGTGGATTGGGAATACCCACCATACTACGAATACAGACCCCCGTATAGGGAATGCTGGTACTTCATGACTCTCCCAAAGTTTAAGGCCGGCAGAATACATCAAATGCGAGCGAACAAAAGCTACCTAAAAGCACAGAAAGATTGGTTGAACCAAGATCAGGACCCACGTTGTGATCGATGCGGACAGCATGACCAGACCTTTCAGCATATAATTACGACATGCCCGGCCCTGGAATCTAAGAGGCGGGGAAGAGACCCTGAGATATTCAACATAGGTAGAGATTCTATGCTATGGAAAGGCGATAAACCAGGGAAGGCTCTGATGAAGGAGTTTTCCGTACATGTTATGAAAAATTTGATTAATTTTCCTATTAGGTTAGGAGTTTTTCCTTTTACGAGAGATAATGATTTGAGATCATAATTTGTTTTGGCCTGTAATGGGCAATGATGGACGAAGGTGATAAGGTTTTTATTATATATTTGTTTTATGTAGGCGGTGATGAAGTTTTTTATGTTTTTGGGTTTTCTAGGCCATACTTTAGGGTGCTTGCCGGGATTTTCCCGTATTTTTACAAATAAATTCAAGGATTTAACAAAAAAAAAACCTTCATTGTTGTTCGTCAGCCACCTACTTTCCCCCACCCTTTCCTTCGGTATTCGTACCCTCTTTCACCTATACCCAATCTTTGATCATGGCTTCCTTTTTTGACGTAGCAGGCCGTAGAGCTGCAGCAGCCGCTGCGCAGAGTTCAGCCGCCCCTTCAACGAAAGCAAAAGACCCTAATAGACCAGTTCCTTGGGTTGAAAAATAGTGGGTTCCTTGCTTTGACTACTCCCTCTGGTTCAAGTTGATTGACAGTATTCAATTGTTACGCAGCCGTCCTAAGAGCCTTAACGATGTCTCTGCTCAGGACCACACTATCTCTGTCCTCAAACGCACTCTACAATCCTCCAATGTTTGTTCACCGGAAACGCCCGATATGGTGCTCAATCGGCTAACTGTTGGGCTAACTATTGGAATGATTAGCTTCCTCACATGCTCTTCTACGGCCCCCCAGGTACCGGGAAAACCTCCACAGTCCTCGCTCTAGCAAAAGAGCTCTACGGGTGAGAATCCCCTTCATCATTTTACGAGGTATAGGTATTCTAACGACATTCCCCTCCCTTCTAGGCCCGAATTAATGAAGAGCCGAGTCCTCGAACTCAACGCCTCCGACGAGCGCGGTATCTCCATCGTTCGCGAAAAAGTCAAAAACTTCGCCCGGATCACCGTTTCCAACGCTACCTCTACTCAATCCTCCAACTATCCATGCCCCCCTTACAAAATCATCATCCTGGACGAAGCCGACTCGATGACTCAGGATGCCCAATCCGCCCTTAGACGAACCATGGAGACATATAGCAGGATCACTAGGTTCTGCTTAATCTGCAACTACGTTACGAGAATTATTGACCCACTTGCCTCGAGATGCTCCAAGTTCCGGTTCAAGCCACTGGACGAGGAGAATTCGAGGTTGAGGTTGGAGGAAATCGCTAGGATGGAGAACGTGGAGTATGAAGATGGGGTCATTGATGCGCTGATTAAGGTCTCCGAAGGGGATTTAAGGAAGGCTATCACCTACTTGCAGTCTGCGGCTAGATTGCATAATCCGATCATCCAGCATAAGCCTGGGAAGGTCGACAATGAGGGAGACGAAGAGATGGAGGATGAGGAGGACGATGGCGATGGCGATGAAGACGACTCGAAACTTGTCCTGGACAGCAAGAAGATCACCGTTAGGTCTATTCAAGAAATTGCAGGAGTAATACCCGACGAGACAATAGACAACCTATTAGCAGCATGCGAACCCAAGAAGGGCAAAAGCGCATACTCTGAAATCTCAAGGCTAGTCCGGAACATTGTTGCAGATGGCTGGAGCGCCGGGCAGGTGGTTTTGCAGGTATCGTTATATTTCCAATCCCCCAATGACGCAAAACCAAACTAATAGTGCTTCGAAGCTATACAACAAGCTCGTGTTCAACGACATAGTTACCGCCGAGCAGAAGAACGATATCATTCTTATATTCTCTGAGGTGGATAAGCGTTTAGTAGATGGGTCGGATGAGCATTTGCAGATCTTGGACCTTGCATTGAGAATTTCGGAGGTGTTGGCTAAGGGTTAGTTCGATGGATAGATAGACTCAACGGAGTTTGCTGGGTTTGCTGTGATATAGGTTTTCACGATGTATTTTAGAAGTGTGGCTACTTGATCTAATGAGTATGGCTATGGATTTTCTGCCCCCTGCCATTTCCTTTCCCTCCCTTCTTATCAGGCGATTGGAGGGCAATGTGATGTGCTGCGAATGTCTGCCCAAGGATTGTTTGG
>Ga0307510_10010528_pt1 | contig 10984 bp, 11 predicted proteins | sample 12_EM_MG_FD_207224 | JGI IMG/M metagenome (GOLD analysis project Ga0307510, IMG submission 207224) | Populus trichocarpa ectomycorrhiza microbial communities from riparian zone in the Pacific Northwest, United States - 12_EM | ecosystem: Host-associated > Plants > Roots > Unclassified | place... | reverse complement strand
AGAAAGTGTAAAGAAAACAAAAAGTTGTACTCGGCTTGAGAATAATATAGAAACTTAGAAGAAGCATTTGAGAGGAGAAAGAAACCTTATACCAACAAATTCGGTTTGGAAAAGCAGAAGGGGGGGTCACGAGGCTGTACGAGTATAGAGGAGACTTGAGAGAGCGGGAGAACTTCATTTCATCCGAGAGGGCCTGTGTGACCTAATATTTATGCAGCCAAACAGCAAACATATAAACTGATAACGGCGACAGCCAAATACCACAGATCACCACACATATCCATTCTCTCCCCCGTATGTCTTCCTCTCCCCTCCACCCACCTCCTTGCTAAAAAAAAATGAATGATAAAGATTCCCACTGTTTGTTGCCCCGGGGCATCCCACTCTTTCACTCCCCCTTCCAGTCCCCCCGCCCTCCGGTGGATCTATCGATCCAAACCCCGTTAGCAAAGCCAACATGCATTCCCGTAAACTATCGGAATAGTAAAACAATAATGTCAATGTGCCGAGAAGCGAATAACGGCTTCCAACATAGTGGTGAGCTGAGGAGAGCTCTCTTTTTCAGGCCGGTCTCACTACCGCCAGGTTGTTTCCCCAAACCGGAAACCCCCGATGCAAAACCGGGGACTAGTTGGAGCCATGGCTTCTGTCGCCAAGATGGTTGTCTTAATAAGGATGGTTGGATAGTATTAGCAGGATCGCAGGACTGGACGGGGGGGGATCAGTTAGAAATCAGTTAGTTCTACTCGGCATACTATAGTTTCTTTTGTCATATGCAATTGCGGAAGCACAGGAAATATGTTTCCGTTAGTGGATGGTAATGTTGAAAATGGTGCTGCTCGCCATACTCTCACGATACCTCCTTTGTTCAGTTAGCTTCCGGGAGCGCGCTTGTTTGTGGCTTCGGATAGGCGCTGAGGATCCGGGCATATGGCTCCAGCATCGGGCATATGTTTGGGAGGTGTGCTGAGGATTCAGGCATGGGTTTGTCTTCGAAGACTCGCGTTGGCTTCGGGTATACGGTTCGGCTTTGGGCGTTGGGTTTGTACGCTCGGGAAAGCATTGCTAATACAGGGATGCGCGATAGTCTCCGGGATCGTGCAGCTTTCGGGAAAGCAGGGAGAAAAGCTGAAGTACTGTAAGATCAACCGGAAAGAGCTACCGTAGAAGCCCGGAGGTAGGAAAGTATTTGTTTTCCTTTTAGTTAGCCGAGGGTGCTCATAAGGGGGGAGAGACTCACATGGGGCAGTATGGTGCCTCATGGATGGATATGAGGTCTTTGTGGATATATACTCCTGTGATCACCCTTACTTAGTTAGAGAGAGCATCGAGCATCGTGGAGTTGTCGTTGAGCGTGAGCCTGAGGTTGTTTGTGAAAGGATTTTCCCCACCCCTAAGTCTGCGATCGTTTTTGTTGTGAGTTTCTTGGCGTTTCGTTTCACCATTCGTCACTCGCGGCCTATCGTTGCGCCGTCGAAGTTTAAAACTAACGACTTCCAACATAGTGGTGAGCTGAGGAAAGCTCTCCTTCTAAGGTCGGTCCCATTATCGTCATGTGTTTTTTTTTGAAACTGGAGACTTTTGATGCAAAATGGGGGACTAGTTGGAGCCATGGGTTCTGCGGTCAGTATGGTTGTCTTAGGCATGGTTGGTAACTTAATGGTAGGATCGCAAGGCATGACAGACGGTAATCAGTTGTACGAGACTAGTCACAAAATAGGGAGGGTACAGTGGCATGTAAACATAGCGGCATCTTAAAATTTGTTACACCCTCAAATTGGGATTCTTAGCTACGTTGGTTGGGTATCACTTATATCAGCCGGCATAGATCAAGTGATTGTCTACTAATGCGGCCGAGTGCTAAGTAAATCACGTGATTTGATTCCTCTAATTACTCGACAATGGAAGTGAGTAAAATGTTCAAAGGAAGGCCCCGACCCCCCTCCTGTTTCTTGGTCCTCCTGAGCCAAAAGGGGAAAAAAGAAAGACCGGATTACGAATAAAAATCTTTGACAAACCTGAAAGAAGATCACTCAATTTACTTAGCACACGGTGGCATTAGTAATACTGAATACCCGATATTATGGCCACTAAAATGCTTGAATAGATTCCTTGTAAAAAGAGGGGAGTGTAGAGTTGGTGGGGGGGCAATCGATTGCCGAGCCCGATTGTCAATAGCGCGAGTGGTACTGAAAACAAAACAACTGGGCAAGTTTATCTAGTCTGCGGAATGAAAAAGGTACAGGCAAACAAAGGTCACTATCAAGAATTCTCAACCAGAAAGGAAAATCACACAAGCTACGATAAGTTCAAATCCGCTAAGCCCCCTGTTTGCCAAGACTAGGCGACAGCCACCCCTGCAGAAATGTGACATCTCCCCAAGCCAGGATCTTGAAGCGCTATCTATTCTGTCGAAGCTGTTTCTTGGATAAGCTAAGGAAACTGTAAGTTAGCCAAATTTGATCCGTAACAGTACCCGACGGACTATGGTATATATGTGATGGTAGAGTATATATGTGATGGTAGAGTATGTGTTGAAACGCTAGCAAATTACGATACCATATACTGATGCCGCCCAACTTAAGGTACCCCCCGAGTACTCAAAGTTTTTCTCAGCGAAGATTTGCCTTCCTCATTCGTCGTAGTAAGTTTGCACGCATTTCTCATGGAGTACCGTAGACCTCGAGCGAGGCGTAGCAAGCAGGGTGGTAGAAGTATTGCTGATCCGAGCACAATCTTTGAATCGGTGCTTTTGTTGCCGCCGAGACATGGCAGCGCTACCGCTCTTTCCACGAAAACTTTTTAACTTATTATAACGCGACCCCGCTTTTGCTGAGGTTTAACACCAAGCTATTCTATCGTTTTCACCACCTTAAAAACAAGTCTACCGCGAAGCAACATGGACCCTTCAACACAGCTGGAACCGAATGCTACCGGTACAGGTCATATCAACAGTTTTAACCAAATACATAGTAACAACACTACCAATATAACATATGCGGATGAAAAGACCAAAGTGTTGAATTGGCTATCACCCCTACAATCTCATGTGCGCCACAACGATGTGAGGAATCGAAGACAGGATGGCTTAGGGGAATGGTTTGTGCAAACCGATGAGTTTCTCAGATGGCGTGACGGGGAAGGTGAATCCGGCAAAGCTACTCTGTTTTGTTCCGGTAATCCCGGGGTTGGAAAGACCTTCCTTAGGTAGGATAAATGATTACTTATAAGGGAAATTATAGCTAACTGGGTAAAACACCAGCTCCCTGGTGATTGATAGGTTGCTTGAGCACTTTGGGGGAGAGAACATCGCTGTCGCCTGCATCTATTGCGATTTCCAGGACCACGAGAGACAAACCGCTGCGAACATGGTCGGTGCCCTCACCAAGCAGGTCGTGAATGCGTTAAAAATGGTTCCCCCTGAGATCGAGGAAGCATTCAAGAGAGCCGAGCGCGAGGTTGGGGGCCGAGGACTCCGGGTTCCGGAAACCGTTAGGCTCTTAGGGAGCGCCCTTGCACCAGTGAGGCGAACATTCATTTGTATTGATGCCATAGACGAATGTTCAGATGAACATCTATCCCAACTTCTGACCTCATTGCAAACCATTTCTCAGACGTCGCCGGGCGTCCGATTATTCATTACTGGGAGGCCACACATTCAAAGTGTGGTAGAGAAATCTCTTCCGGGGAGCATGCAGATTATCCCATTCAGCCCAAATAGTGAGGATATACGGGAATTTCTCGAGATGAAGTTGAAGCATGGCTCAAGTTCAGAAGAAATGAGCCCTGCACTCAAGGCCGATATTATGAAACGCATTCCGGAAAAGATTCCGGACGTGTATGTGATATCCAATTCAATATCTCAAGCCACGAGTTATCGCTGACAATAGTGGCTAGGTTTCTACTCATTTCCCTGAGCATAGACGCGATATTATCTGAGGCGACAATCCGCAAGAGGCGAGAAAGACTCGACTTGATGACAAGTGGACTCGGATTAGACGGCGCCTACGATGCGACCTTGGATAGAATAAAGGGTCAGGGTAAAGGCAACTCAACACTTGGCATGGCTGCATTGATGTGGATTTCTTTTTCAGAACGTCCAATGCACATGGGGGAGCTATGTGAGGCCTTGGCAGTCGAGATTTGCTCTAGAGATATGGACTACGATAATATCCCTTCGGAAAGGACGTTGTTAGCCGCCTGCTTGGGACTTGTCACTGTGGATGAGAGCTCAATTGTCCGGCTGGTACACTTTACCCTTCAAGAATATTTCAACCGGCATTCTGAATATTTCGAAAACCCCTATTCGGCAATGGCGGAGGTTTGCCTGACATATCTTAACTTTGATTCCGTTGATAATATTTCATATACTCTTGACAGCGCCCCTGCAGAGACACGCTTCCTCCAATACGCCTCCAACTACTGGGGGCTCTATGCGAGAAATGGGCTTACGGAAGGGGTGAGATTACTTGCGCTTCAGCTCCTTGGTAAATTTGGTGGACATATATCGGCCAAGCTTCTTTTATATAGGAACTTCAATTGGTGGGAACGGGAGAGACGGCATTCTGCGGGATTCACTGGTCTTCACTGCGCGGCATACCTTGGGTTTGAAGAGATTGCGATTAGCTTGTTGGAAGAGGATAAAGGCTGTGGTGCAGATATGGCTGATGCCTGGGGCCGTACTCCATTGATGTGGGCAGCGGAAAGCGGGCATGAAGGGATGGTGAAGCTGCTCTTTAGGCAGAAAGATGTCAACCCCAACTCGAAAGACCATGATGGAAGCACAACACTCTGGTATGAGGGGATCGCGAAGCTGCTCCTTGGGCGGAAAAAGGTCAACCCTAACTCGAGAGACACGTTTGGCAATACGCCACTCCTATATGCGGCTGAGGGTGGGCATGAGGGGATTGTGAAGCTGCTCCTTGACCGAAGAGAGGTCAACCCCGACTCGAGAGACAATAATGGCCAAACACCACTCTGGCGTGCTGCCGCGGGTGGGCATGAAGGGATTGTGAAGCTGCTCCTTGACCGGAAAGAGGTCAACCCCGACTCGAGAAACAATTTTGGCCGAACACCACTCTGGCGTGCTGCCACGGGTGGGCATGAAGGGATTGTGAAGCTGCTCCTTGGCCGGAAAGAGGTCAACCCCGACTCGATAGGCCATGATGGCCAAACACCACTCTGGGGTGCTGCCGCGGGTGGGTATGAGGGGATTGTGAAGCTACTCCTTGACCGAAAAGTCAACCCCGGCTTGATCGACAATTATGGCAGAACCGCATTATGGTGGGCTACCTACTATCGGCATGAGGGCATTATAAAGTTGCTCCAGAATCGTTTAGATGCCGAGTCCGATGAGTAGGCGAATTGTGCCCCAATGTCTCTTCCCTACCTTTCAGAAAGTAGTTATATGAGTGGCTAGACTGCTGGGGTGATTACTGCTATGGTTGATGGGAGTTTTTTTTTTGGCGTTAGGGTTGTTAGGAAATGGGGGTGGGTTATGGTAGGTTGGGTTTTGTGTTTTGAATTAACCTTTTGTACAATATTGCAATAATTATTATGATACTGTGTTCTTTGTTTTTTTTCTCCACAAAAAAAGAGGGAAGAGAGGAGAGGGTATCCCAAATTTACACAGTTTGGTATGATATATTGAATTTGTTTCGTAGAATATTTCTCCTTTGAGGATTTGTGTTTCTTGAGCGAGGGTAATTCGTTATGTACAGTACTATACAGTGCCCTTTTGAGGTCGTGGCAGATCATTACTCTATTCATCGGTTACCACTCGTCGGAATTGTTTAAATTCGGTTGGAAGAAAAAAAAGAGAGGGGAGGTGGCGGGGCTGTATTCGGGGGACTTTGCAGAGCGGGAGATTCTAGGAACTTCATTTCATCTGAGAGGGCCTGTGTGACCCAGTATTTATGCAGCCAAACAGAAACATATAAACGGATTAACGGCGACGGCAAAATACCACAGATCACCACGCATATCCATTCCCTCCCCCGGATGTCTTCCTTTCCCCTCCACGCACCCCATTGCTAAAGGATGAATAATGAAGATTCCCACTCTTCGTTGCCCCCGGGCATCCAACTATTTCACTCCCCCTTCCGGTTCTCGCGTCCTCCATCCAAACCACGTTCGCAAAAGCCAACATGCATTCCCGAAAACTATCTGAATTGTGAAACATTAATGTGAACGTGCCGAGAAGCGAATAACGGCTTCCAACCTAGTGGGCTGAGGAGAACTCTCGTTTTAAGGCCGGTCCCATTATTGTCATGTTTTTTTTATAAAAAAACTGGAAACTTTTGATGCAAAACCGGGGGCTAGTTGGGGCCACAGCTTCTATCGCCAAGATGGTTGTCTTAATAAGGGTGGTTGATTAGTATTAGCAGGATCGCAGGACTGGACGGGGGGGGGGTCAGTTAGAAATCAGTTAGTCCTACGAGGCATGCCATAGTTTCTTTTGTTATATGCAAGTGCAGAAGCACAGGAAATATGTTTCCGTTAATGGATGGGAATGTTGCGAATGGTGCTGCTAGCAATACTCTCACGATAGTTCCTTTATTCCGATAGCTCCCAGGAGCGCGCTTGTTTGGCCTCGGATATGGGCTGAGGATCCGGGCATATGGCTCCAGCATCGGGCATAGGTTTGTGTTCGGAGGTGTGCTGAGAATGGGGTGGGTTTGTCTTCGGAGACTCGCTTTGGCTTCGCGTAAACGGTTCGGCTTTGGGCGTTTGGTTTGTACATTCGGGAAAGGATTGCGAATGCAGGAATGCGCGATGGTTTTGGGATCGTGCAGCTTTCGGGAAAGCCGGGAGCAAAGCGGAAGTGCTGTAAGATCAACCGGAAAGAGCTGGAAGCCCGGAGGTGGAAGAGTGTTTGTTTTGCTTTTAGTTAGCCGGGAGGGGGAAGGAGAGATTCACATGGTGTAGTGTGGTGCCTGATGGCTGGATATGGGGTTTTGTGGATATATACTCCTGCGATCGCCCTTAGTTAGTTAGAGAAGTTAAGCATCGAGTATCGTGGAGTCGTTGAGCGAGAGACTTGTTGTCAAGTTAGTGAAAAGTTTTTCCCCCGTTCCTGAGTGCGATCGTTTTAGGTGTGGGTTCCTTGGCGTTTATCGTTTGATTTCACCCCCTGTCACTTGCCCTATCATACCTCGTTTCGCCGTCGAAGTCTAAAAATTTCGGCGACGTACGGAGGTACTCGAGTACAGCTCCTAAGTTTTGTATGTTCCACAGGGAGTAAGGGCAGCAAACCTCGCTTGTGGAACATACAAAACTTAGGTGCTGTACCTCCGTATATTTGACCATTTTGAATAGGATAGGGTGTACTGGACTCGAGTGTAAGGGTATGGGGATGGGAAACAAACACCCGCTCAGAGAATTGTTCGAGCAAAGGCTGGGCCAGTGCTTGTGTGAGCGGTCCCGACTTTTTGCCGCAGTTGGCAGACATTTTTTACACATAGACTAGGAGCAGGGTCGACGAACAGGAGGGTTCAACAGACCAAACAGAATGAATCGATGATCTCTTCTTTTTGAAACGGTCATTCGTATGGGACAACGGAACGGAACCATCGCAACCGAACAAGGCCTCAGTCCTTCGCTGCCAACAAAGAGATCGGTGGAATATGCCTCAGTTTGAGATGCCGAGGTATTTGTTTCCGGTTAAGGAAGAATACTCTCCGAATGCCATTAATCTAAAAACAAAATTTCCCAGGTCGCGCCATTTTCTTAATCGGATCTACCGGTATTGGAGGACTTCCCGTAGGAATCTAGAAAAATCTGGAGCTTGGAGCGAGAATCTGGATTGCAGGTTATTCCCCAGCAAATGGCGACATCAGCCCAAGATATGTTTAGCTTGTCGGATTAACGAGATCTAACACAGCCAAATGACTCAGGCTATACCGTGTCAGGAAAGCACTAATCCTTCTTGAGAACTTTTGACTCAACCCCCAGAGATTAGGGGCTGCCGGAGATGGTGGATTTCACGAGATTTTATGGTACACGTACAGTATGTTTTAAACGCTAGCTAATTACCATATACCGATGCTGTCCAACTTAAGATACCCCCGAGTACTTATGTTTATCAACCAAGATTTGTCTTCCCCATTCGTCGTAGTAAGTTTGCATGCATTTCTCATGGTGTAGATCTCAAGCAAGGCGTAGCAAGCAGGGTAGTACAAGTATTGCTTGAATCCGAGCACAATCTTTGAATCAAGGCCTTTGTTGCCGCCGAGACATTGCAGCAGTATGATACTTGTACCCCTCGTTCCACGAAAACCCCTTTTAACTTATAACACGACCCCGGTTTTACTGAGCTTCAACACCGAGCTATTCTATCGTTTTCACCATCTTAACAACACGTCTACCGCGAAGCAACATGGGCCCTTCAACACAGCTGGAACCGAATGCTACCGGTACAGGTCATATCAACAGTTTTAACCAAATAAATAGCAACAACACCACTACCAATATAACATATGTGGATGAAAAGGCCAAAGTTTTGAATTGGCTATCACCCCTACAACCTCATGTACGCCACAACGATGTGAGGAATCGAAGACAGGATGGCCTAGGAGAATGGTTTTTGCAAACCGATGAGTTTCTCAGATGGCGTGACGGGAAAGATGAATCCAGCAAGGCTACTTTGTTTTGTTCCGGTGATCCAGGGGTTGGAAAGACCTTTCTAAGGTAGGAAAAATGATAACTCATGAAGGAGGGTTATAGCTAACTGGATAAAACACTTAGCTCTCTGGTGATTGATAGGTTGCTTGAGCACTTTGGGGGAGAGAACATCGCTGTCGCATGCGTCTATTGCGATTTCCAGGACCACGAGAGGCAAACTGCTGCGAGCATGGCCGGTGCCCTCACCAAGCAGGTCGTGAATGCGTTAAAAATGGTTCCCCCTGAGATCGAGGAAGCATTCAAGAGAGCAGGGAGCGAAGTCGGGGGCCGAGGACTCCAGGTTTCGGAAACCGTTAAGCTCTTGGGGAGTGCCCTTGCACCCGTGAAGCAGACATTCATTTGTATTGATGCCTTAGATGAATGTTCAGATAAACATCTATCTCAACTTCTCGCCTCATTGCAAACCGTTTCTCAGACGTCGCCGGGTGTCCGGTTATTCATTACTGGGAGACCCCACATTCGGAGTGCGGTAGAGAAATACCTTCCGGGGAGCCTGCAGGTTATCCCATTCAGCCCAAATAGTGAGGATATTAGGGAATATCTCGAGATGAGGTTGAAGAACGACTCGGACTCGGAAGACATGACCCCTGCACTCAAGGCCGATATTATGAAACACATTCCGGAAAAGATTCCTGACGTGTATGTGATGGTTAATTCAATAATTGAAGCGGCGAGTAATCGCTGACAATAGTGGCTAGATTTCTACTCATTTCCTTGAGTATAGACGCGATATTATCTGAAGCGACAATCCGGAAGAGGCGAGAAAGACTCGACTTGATGACAAGTGGACTCGGATTGGACGGCGCCTACGATGCGACCTTGGATAGAATAAAGGGTCAGGGCCAAGGGAAATCAACACTCGGCATGGCTGCGTTGATGTGGATTTCTCTCTCGGAACATCCAATGCATATTGGGGAACTATGTGAGGCCTTAGCAGTCGAGATTGGCTCTAAGGATATGGACCACGATAATATCCCTTCGGAAAAGAAATTGTTAGCCTCCTGCTTGGGACTTGTCACCGTGGATGAGAGCTCAATTGTCCGGCTGGTACACTTTACCCTTCAAGAATATTTCAGCCGGCATTCCGAACATTTTCAAAGCCCCCATTCGATAATGGCCGAGGTTTGCTTGGCATATCTTAACTTTGATTCCGTTGATAAGATCTCATATACTCTTGATAGCGCCCCGGCAGAGACACGCTTCCTCCAATACGCCTCCAGCTACTGGGGACTCTACGCAAGAAATGGGCTTACAGAAGGGGTGAAATCACTCGCGCTTCAGCTCCTTGGCAAATTTGGTGGACATATATCGGCCAAGCTTCTTGTATGGGCGAACTTCGGTTGGCGGGAACAGTGGAGACAGCATTCTATGACATTCACTGGTCTTCACTGCGTGGCATACCTTGGGCTTGATGAGGTTGCGATTAGCTTGTTGGAAAAGGATAAAAGCTGTAATGCAGACATGGCTGATGCCTGGGGCAGTACTCCATTGATGTGGGCCGCGGGGAGCGGGCATGAAGAGCTGGTGAAGCTACTCCTTGGTCGGAAAGAGGTCAACCCCGACTCGAGGAACGATGATGGCAAAACACCACTTCTATGTGCCGCCAAGGGTGGGCATGAGGGGGTTGTGAAGCTCCTCCTTGGGTGGGAAGATGTCAACCCCGACTCGAAAGATGGTAGCACACGGCTCTGGTATAAAGGGATCGCGAAGCTGCTCCTTGGCAGGAAAAAGGTCAACCCTAACTCGCGAGACAAGTTTGGCAATACGCCACTCATATGTGCCGCCGGGGGTGGACATGAGGGGATTGTGAAGCTGCTCCTTGACCAGAAAACGACCAACCCCGACTTGAGAAACAATGATGGCGAAACACTACTCTTACGTGCAGCCGAGGATGGACATGAGGGGATTGTGAAGCTGCTCCTTAACAGGAAAGAGGCCAACCCCGATTTGGGAGACAACTCTGGCAAAACACCACTCTGGTGTGCTGCCGGAGGTGGGCATGAAGGGATTGTGAAGCTGCTTCTTGGCCGGAAAGAGGTCAACCCCGATTCGAGAAACGATTATGGCAGAACACCACTCCAGTGTGCCGCCGGGGGTGGGCATGAGGGGATTGTAAAGCTACTCCTCGACCGGAACGAGGTCAATCCCGACTCGAGAGACAATGATGGCCTAACACCACTCTGGTGTGCTGCCATGGGTGGGCATGAGGGAATTGTGAAGCTACTCCTTGACCGGAAAGAGGTCAATCCTGACTCGAGAAGCAATAATGGCCAAACACCGCTCCTCTGTGCTGCTAAGGGTG
>Ga0307510_10010526_pt1 | contig 10986 bp, 5 predicted proteins | sample 12_EM_MG_FD_207224 | JGI IMG/M metagenome (GOLD analysis project Ga0307510, IMG submission 207224) | Populus trichocarpa ectomycorrhiza microbial communities from riparian zone in the Pacific Northwest, United States - 12_EM | ecosystem: Host-associated > Plants > Roots > Unclassified | place... | reverse complement strand
ATGAATATTGAAACAATGACGAAAATGTTAATGTTCTAAAATGACCCATTTGAGGTGTATATATTATGGTGTTGTGATGAATATTAAACCGAATATGAGATGCTGATTGGGCTATTATGAATTTGGGCTGCTGATGAATGGTATTATGAGTATTACGAAGGATCTACTATTGTATTTTTATTGAATGTAATTGTGATGAATGGTTTGTATGAGTATGACCAAGGATCTACCATTATATTATATTGAATGTAATTGTGACGAATGTATTACGAAAGATCTACCATTGTATTATACTGAATGTTAATTATCACGAACAGTTGTATGAGTATTACGAGGGATCTATTGTTGTATTGTATTGAACATTAATTATAATGAATGGTTGGATAAGTAATACGAAAGGTACTGTTGTGTTATACTGAATGCTAAACTGTTATGGAATGTTTGTTTGTGTATTACAAAGGATCTATTATCGTGTTACTGAATGTTAAACTATTACGGAACGCCTGTACGAGTACCACGAAGGGTCTGCTATTATGTTGTAGTGAATGTCAAATTGTTATGAATCGTTTGAATGAGCAAATCAAGGGATATTACCATGTTATAGTGATTTCACAAACCGCCTATGGAATGTTTGATTGGTTGATGATTAGCTTCGGCTAATGACATCCTAAGCGGATGACTGGGATGAGCAAATGATTAGTTATGACTAATGGCATCCAAAACGGATGACCGGGATGAACAAATAATTAGTTTCGACTAATGGCATCCGAATGGATGACCGGGATAAATGATTGATTAGCTCCGACTAATGGCATCCAAAGTGAATGACCAGGATGAACAAATGATTAGCTTCGGCTAATGGCATCCAAATAGATGACCGGGATAAATGATTGATTAGCTCTGGCTAATGGCTTCCAAAATGGATGACCAGGATGAACAAATAATTAGCTTCGGCTAATGGCATCCGAATGGATGACTGGGACAAATGATTGATTAGCTACGGCTAATGGCATCCGAATGGATGACCGGGATAAATGATTGATTAGCTTTGACTAATGGCATCCAAAGCGGATAACCAGGATGAACAAATGATTAGCTTTGGCTAATGGCATCCGAATGGATGACCAGGACAAGTGATTGATTAGCTTCGGCAAATGGCTTCCTAAGTGGATGGCCGAGATGAACAAATAATTAGCTTCAGCTAATGGCATCCAAAATGGATGGGCGGGATGAAAAAAAATAAGTAGCTTCAGCTAATGGCACCCTAAGTGGATGACTAGGATGACTAAATTATTAGCTTCGGTAAATGGCATCCTAACTGGATAATCGGGATGAATAAATGACTAGCTTCGGCTAATAACATCCTAAGTGGATGACCGGGATGAACAAATGATTAGATACGGCTAATGGCACCCTAAGTGATGACCAGGATGAATAAACAATTGGCTTCGGCTAATGGCATCCTAAGAGGATAATCGGATTTGAGTGTTATGAGTTAGTTTTAAGAACTGATACGTTCATGTTTACTACATTTTGTATATTCTAAGTATATGAAAGAACTACAGTTGTTATGCTTTAAACAGAGAATAACATTAGTTCGGCTAACGGTATCCGAGATGAATGATCAAGTTTAAGTATTATAATTAGCCTCGATAATTGATGAATTATTAACGGTGGTATTTACATAAGTAAGGAGAAATGAAAGAATTATGCTCTTTTGGTCCATGAAAGAAATGTAATTTTAATATTGCTTTATTATGTTTTCTTAAATTGCCTATAATGCTTGAAATTACCTTTGTGTTGTAACAGGAACATCATACCAACATGGTGTGTAAGGAAATTCATTTCGCGGCTCACGTTTTGAAAAGAACTATATATTCGCATGTTATGGGTGATATGAGTTCTGCATGAACGAACGTGTTAATCACTCAATTAGTCATCTGACCCCTTTTAGTAAAGACTAGTAATGAAAAATTAAAATGGAACACAAAAGGTGAATGTACAAACAAGTTGATATGATGTGTATGAATATACATATAAGGTATTCATCTAATGAGGATGTCGTGTTGTGAAATTGCATGAGGTCAGGATAATGAAAGTGCTAGTTGTGTAACTTGTTATTTGACATTCTTGTATGAACTCGTGATGATAACGAGATTAGAACAAGAATGTGAGTTTATGAGTATGTCGATATGATGTAATGTAAACCTATGAGTATAGAAATATAATATTATGGGCACGTGTATTGAGAATTCGTTCTATGGAAATGTTGATTTACGTTATCCTACATAGATTGTGCCTTGTTAATAAACAGAATGCAATGATAAATCTGAAGAATGATATGGTGAAAAAACATCCAGAAACCGGACGATTAAAAAAAAATCCAGCAATTTTGGCCTTAAAAAAGTCGGGTCGTTACAATGAGCGAATTAGGATCAGTTTCCTTCATAGTAATTGTAGTTTTGGATGTTTACTAACTAAGAAAATTGGTCTTACTCAATTTGAAGCTATAGAACTCCAGTTATGGGTCACCAACCGAGACTGGGTCAAGACAGACCCTATAGGACAGTAGGTCTGATTTGCTGACGAATAATTTCGAGTGTCTTGGGGGTAGAATTGGGTTCTCCTCCCTTCATGGGACTTGTAGCCCCGTGTCATATCTTTCCAACGAGACCAACCTCACTTGAAACGGAGTCCTAGAACTTCGAATATAGTCAAAAATCTGAGGAGAGATCGAAATGCGACCTCTGCTAGCAGATTCGGAAAGTCACTAAAGCGACTATTTAGACACGTTAAGGGTGAAAATTGGGTTCTTTTGCTTCGGGAAACATGTGATATTACATTTTAGCTTCTAAAAGAAATGAGTCATGTTCGGAATGGAAATTTGTAATGATAACTATGGTCGGACAAATAATGATGATATTAATGGGTGAAATTGGTATCAGCTAGCATACATTTAGTGTATGTTAGGATCCCGGGTAAGGGGATCACCATGCATCGATGCCTATGGGGCATGGACTAGCATACATTTAGTGTATGTTAGGGCCCCGAGTAAGGGGATCGCTACGCATCGACTCCTACGAGGTAATGATGATACCGGTGAAATTGGTATCGACAATGTGTTAGGTGGAAACAGTTGTGGTTGATCTTATGGAATCCTGAATGGGAGTTGAAAATGGAAGATGAAACGGTTTTAGTAGTTGAATGATAAAGAGTTTCAATTGTTGGATATTTGTGTTACTATACTTATTGTGATATTCATGTTTCAATAATATGTATTTTGTTTCAAGACCATCGCATACACGACAAGAGTAGATCCTAGCTTTTGTTCACTTTTTGTTATCTAGTTCTAGGGAGTATATCCTTGTATTTTGAAATATTAAAACATTTATATAACTTAATTTGCATAATTGATGTTTAAACTTGAATAGATGAACTTAACTCTAAAATTCATATAATCATGTTCCATGTATGCGTGTTTATCTCATTTATTTCTCTATAATGACATTTGTTGTTCAATGTATGTTATAAATATTATGGTTGTGATGATGTTTGTGGGGTTGAAACCCAAAACGATTGGGTCGTGATTGAGTTATAAGATGTGAGATATTAGAAGTGTAAACATGGTATATGTCGATAACTTGGGACCTCTCGGTATAGGGGAGATTGCCGAAATTTCGGTGGAAATTTCGATAGATTTTTATATGAGAACTGTATAAAAAAAATTACTTGTATTTTTACATACCAAATACTAGGAAAGTAACTATAATCGCATAAGAAAGTGTGGGGCGTTACAGTCTCTTTTGAGCACCCATTTTATCAACATGCATAATAACTAGTAACTTAGTTCATGAAGTTATGACCCTTATGGAAAATCTCTACATGTTTTTAGAGTGTCACTTATCGGTTCAAATCGCTTACTTGATTATAAAGGGTTTTTAAAAGCATGTAATACAGGCTATGGTTCATGGCTATGAAAGAAAGGGAAATTCATAGGCTTAAAATGTGTTTGAGGTTTTCAAAGACCTAGGATCACCATCAACTAATCACTTCACTCTCTTTCTTTTGTTATCTTTGTAAAAGAAATGACATATAACCATGCCATATATTTCATCAATAAGTCATGTTTCCTAAAATTGGACAGGAAATAACCATGCCATTCTTTTCAACATGAATTTTCACCTCATTCAATCAATGGTTCAAAAGGTCTCGTTCTTATCAATTATTGGCATATAACCATGTCATTCCTTTCATTGTCAATCTCAAACTTAAAGAGAATACTAAAGCTCATTGTCCATCATTTATCTTATGATACCCCATATTTTTTGTTGTCTTACATTTCAATTCAAAGGAAAGGTCAAGGTTCATTGTCAATCATTAGCCTCATCATTTCCTCATTTTTCTTTCACTATCTTTGTAAAAGAATAGCATATAACCATGCCACACATTCTATTTTCACCTAAAAAATCAATATTCTCTTAATATAGGCTCATTGTCAATCATTAGCCTCATCATTTCCTCATTTTTCTTTCACTATCTTTGTAAAAGAATAGAATTTAACCATGCCACACATTTTATTTTCACCTAAAAAATCAATATTCTCTTAATATAGGCCATAAAGCAACTCTAACTTTTTCTTTGATGGATAATCTTTCTAATCATTTGAAGACACAAGATGCTTTATCACAGATATCAAAAGACATATTCATAGTTCAGTATTTTCTTCTTTCTTTTTTCTTTTATTTTTTTTATTTTTTTAGTTTTTTACTCTTGACCTCGGTATCAACTTTTGGCATTTGTTGTGTCTTTCCTCAATTAAAATCTCTCTTATCCCTCCTACACATGATATGCATTTTCCTACCTTTAACCTTTTCATGGAATTCCATCATCAAAACTTGATTTTCCTTCAAGTGCGAGCAATTTCTACTTTTGGCTTTCTCAAAGTTTTCCTGGATGCCCCCCTTCCCCCGCGCGCCCAAGTCTTTACAAAAGTATTGCACGGTCATTTCATAACTAGTACATTTGTTACACAAAATACATAATATCTAAAACATGTGGATACATAGTTCATTTCAAAACATGTGGACATGTGGGATGGGATTCCTACTCACCTTGATTGTGTGATGTCAGCAAAATAGATACAAGAATTATAAATAATCTAAACATGATAATAAACAACTAGAAGAATGTTATCGTTAGGGGTTATCATTTTCGATTCGGTTCGGTTCGGTTTTTATCAAAAAAATATAACCAAACCGGTTTTTTTTCAAAAAAAACCGCAAACCAAAACCGGTTCAAACCGACCAGTTTTGGTTCGGTTAGGTTATTTTAGAACAAAAACTAGTTTTTTCAGTTTGGCTTGGGTTTTTCTTTCGGTTTGGATTCGGTTTGATTTTTTCAGTTTCAGACTTATAAAACTGAAACCAAACCGAACCGGTTGATTTTTTAAATCATTTTTTTTCACGGGTTGGGTTTTTCAGTTATTTTTTCCGGTTTTCTCGATTTAATCAATTTTTCAGTTTTTTTAATCAACCCTAGTTATAGTTACTTTTCATTATCAATCTACGAGGGTACGTTCCTTCTTTGACATAAAAATATCAAAATAATCTAAAAATACTAAAAAATATATTAATTTGAAGCAAAAAAATATAAATAAAATTTAAATTTTTTAAAAAATACTTTTAGACTCAAACAAACAGCACAAAAGATGGTTACCATTTGGGCCACATGGCCTAAACAACAAAATATTATTATTATTATTATTATTATCTTCTGTTCACCATAGAATGCTAGTTTTTTTTTTAAAAAAAAAAAAGTAGCTTGGTAGAAAGAAAAAAGGGGAGAAATAACACAATTTAAAATTTATTTAGAAAAATAACATAATTTAACAAATAACATTTGTAACTCTTAAATAAAAATTGTTGAGGTAGTTTTAAAAGCTATTTTGAATTTTGAATTTAAAAAATAAATCAAACTCTATTATTCTTATTCAAACTCTACAAATGTTGACAAGCAACAAATAAACACTTCTCTTGAAGGAGCCGCAGATAAACTTTACACAGAATTACATCAAATACACTTTAAGCTCAGATGTTCATGTTGACATAAATCCCAACAACTCTTAACGAGTTCTGCATTTACCTTTGTTTATTATACACCCAGACCATCTAGGGGTCGTCATCATAGGGAACATCCACAGCAAGATATGATGGAAGAATGAAGATCGGCCTTCCATTACGGTGGAATTCAGCAACCATTGAAGCGTGATTTGGCTGATAGTCCCAGTTATTACCAGTCAAGTCCAAACGCTCAAGACTACCTAAGTAATAACAAGTTTGATATAGGTTAGGATTCAAGTGTTCACATGAAATCACGGGCCATGAGCACCATGCCCAAGAGTAGTCATTTCATTTTGAACTACTGCCACCTTCCATGGAAACTTGTAAGCACTTGAAATTTGGCTAACTTTATTGTATATATCATAATACCTTAATTTTCCCAACAGAAAATGACGAGATTTCAAATGTAAAATGTGTTACCAATGTTATACCAACAAAAGAAACAAGTGGAAGTCAGCAGCCAATATTAATAAATAAAAAATCATTCAAGTAGACAGATACCTTTAGATAACTTCAGAGCAGAGCATATAACTGTTAAAGATTCTAAAGGCATGAGATTGTATGCTGTGTTGATGGCAATAATGTTTGGAGCCAATGACATGAGCTTTGCCAAAAATCTTGCAGTTTCAAACCCACCACGGTTTTTGCTGTACCAACTAAGTCATTAGTTGATCCATACTGTTGGCAAGAGCCATAATATCAGTTAAGAAAATAAAGAAATAATTTCAAACCTTATATTGATATCAACAAGCTTCAATTCTGCCATCAATCCTTTCTCTAGTTCCTGAAAGCCAAGCGAACCCAGTCCAACGCCTCCAACATTAAGTGTTTTAATAGATGTGCCCAAAATTTTTTGCAGAGGTCCTGCTACATCACTGGTTTACAGTAATTACAAAGTTAATGCAACCCAAGAACAAAACATAACAATAAATTGTTACTTCTATACCAGAGCCAAACAGACAAACCTGCCAAGGCCATTATCTGCAAGTGAGAGAGAGTTTAGTGGTCTTTTCAAGTTTGAAAGGCTATCTAAAAGTTCAGTTGCTCCACTGCAGGAAAGCTCACAATTCTCTAAATACAACTCAGCCAAGGGAGAGCATCTATCAGTAGCCTCGATAATATAAGGAATTAAGCATCTGCAAAGTTCAACTGCAGCTTTGAGACTTTTGCCTACTACATTGAAAGTGGATGTGACAAATGAAAATTCATCTAACCTGATGCCATCATCCTCAATGGGATTGTCACTTATATCCAGGATCTCCAAGTTCGGCATGGAAACAAGTGCACATCTAAGACTCTCCACGTCATCCTTGCGAAGATCATTTCCCCTTAAACCAGACAATAATTCTATTAATAAAGTAAAAAACTGTCTGAAAACCAAAAGGCAGCCATACAATCTTATTAATCATCAGAGTGCTATGCCCTAAATTGAATGAAGGAGAGAAAAAATAACAGTTGACCTGGTTATGCCAAAATTGGGATAGCTTGGTTTAAGATATTGTTCAAGAACATGAGAAACAGCAGATCATATCACCTTATATTGAGTACACGTAATGATTGCAAAGACTTTCCTATTCCTAATGATAATGGAACTTTGCATTTTGATTTCCCATTGAGATTACCAAGCCATCCTGCTATCTGTAATGTTATTTCAAAATATCAATCTTTTGCAATTATAGATGGATTTGAAATGTATGATAGATCTAATAGAAATGCATTACTCACATTGTTGTCAGAAAGGTCAAGGATGGATAGGCTAGAGGAAGCATCAAGAAGAACGCTTAAAAGCATCCATGCAAAATTCCCGTCTAGATGGTTGTCATGTAATTTCAAAGAACACAAAGACCTGAGAACAGATACATTTACAAGTAAGGGCATGTATCATTGAAGTAAACAGAGGAAGCTTCCCAGGAGAACAAACTACATTCATACACGAGAGCCGAGCCATCGAGATTTGTAAATAGGTTAATGTAAATATGTAATACGAGTAACCATAATTTTCTGCTTTTATTCTCTATGCAAGTCCAGGGACGAGCTGTAAGGGGCTGTTTCAACAGAAAAAAATTCCAGAATACATTCCAGAAAAATAAAAATCACACTAGAAGTGATACTGTGCGCATTGATTGGATATTGAAATACACCCAAGAAACTGACAACAGGAACCAAAATACGACAAATAATATTTGACAATATGGCAGCTGAGTTACAGCTAAGAGGTCAAGACTTCCTGGGGACTTGTCCAGTATATTTACCCTCTAAGTACAGACATGCTGATAACTCAACACAGCCCATTAGATTTGACAGTTTATGAGCATCTCACCAACCTCAAGAAATCAGAGAGAAAAACATACAGTAAGAAGCTGATCAAGAACAAAGCATAGGTTGAGAAGAATGGATATACCTGCCTGATGAAAGGAATGATACAAATCCAGGAGGTAAGGAAACTGGATTAATTTCAAGAAAGCTGGATGTGTTGATTGAGAAGTGCTGTATTCCATGTGTGTGTGTATTAACCACATTTAAAGAACCGCATATTGCACTGACAAAAGTTGGTGAAAGCTTGCAGTAAATGAACTCTAGTGATGTCAACGTTTCACTGTTTTGGATCAACAGTTTGCATAATCCATCAACCTATTGATACAATAATCAAAATTCAGCATTTTTCATTGAATTTGGACACAGGGTAACACAAATAAACATTAGTCTGAGGAGCTTGACTACATTATGATAAGGAGAATTTCCCATTTTCAAGCATAGGTTACATGAATTTGATATTTAATTACATGGTCTCACAGAACGACTGAATTATTATTATCCAAGTAAAAAATAGCAGCATTCAAGTGCTTCTAGATGTACCAAGAAAGTCACGTCAACAGGATCTAGAGTATTTGGTTGGCTGCACAGGTTGGTGATTACATTTTCTTAGAGAAATAATTTATCCTTGACACAAATTGATCACTAGTAATGTATATCCTTTTAACATTAGGGTCAGAGAAAATTGGATTACTTTTTCTTCTCGCAAGGAGCATCTTATCACCTCTTCGGAAACTATTATAAGTTAGTACACACAAATTACTTTCATTTCCTATGGTGGCAGAGCAGTATTTGGAATGAGTGTATTTATAGCATTTCCAAAGGCAGGGTAAAGAATCTAGGCTGGACAGGCTCATATTCGTCCCTGGTTGACTTGTATAAGGTAATGATTTTATCTATATTTCTCAAAGTGGTTCAATTCTTTCCTTTTAAATTCCATATTATGGTGTAAAACAACAGATACATAACTTGCAAATTTGTCGAAAATTTGTAGCATGTATGGCAAGAGCAGTACTATTTGTTAAGTTGTCAAGTGCTATGCTTGTTTACATTTTTTTCTCTTTGTAGTGCCTTTTCGGTGTTTTGTGGATATAAACTGATTACAATTATAGCTGAAGTTATTGGTCTTGCACTCTCTCTCAAAAATAACAAGAATTCTTAGCTACTTATAATATCCTAATGCACATATAAAAAGGAAGCAAGCATACATGTTTCTCAGATCTGATCCACCGCACTATCAAACTTTGCAAGTTGCTCTTCCTTAATAATACCTGTTTCAAAATAGTTATTAGCATCTTGGTATTTATCAGTCTGTCCAGAAGCATTGTCTTGAGAAAGATTAACGATGTGAGACGTGGCTTTTAATGCAGATCATAGAAACAGGTTAATATAATAAAATTTCTTCCTAACATGCCTAAGATTGCTTCTTGACAGAAAAATATGAAACAATAATGATACTAGGGATTGAATCTTCTCTCCCTCCTGCAACTTCAGCCCAGAGGAGGTAAGCAAATGTTATCATTATATTGAACCTCAGGTTGCTTGTACTATTCTTAGTTAATTTCTAGGAAAACCCTCAAAACATGACAAATCTAAAGATGAGATGATCTGGTATGAAAACATGCCTAGGAAAGCTTTGACAAAATGAATAAACAAAAACTCCTTCCATGATTGTCAGGACAATGGTAAGAACTTCTCAAGCCCATAGTATCACTTTTAAAAAGAATTCTATCTACACAACCCAACTTTCAGGTTTTCAGCATATATGAAGGCCAGCAAAAACCAAAACACACTCCAGCCAAAATGAATCCATTCAAAATAATAATAACAACAATAATAGACATAGAGACTCTAGAAACAAATTCAAAGTTGTTGATGGTTTTATTCTACTAAAGGGATAAGAACATACACAAGTTTCTGCAACACAGAACACATTTTGAAGTCTCAAACAGCTGCACAGAGAAAACAATATAAATGAACCTAAACCATGTTAGTATAACTAAATTGTTTTAAACATAATGGACATATTAAAGAGACTCCACAATACATGTTACATTGGATAAGTAAAATCTATTTGGTTTCACATTGAACGGTCACTTGCATGAAAGCCTTGATGATGGAATAAGCATATTGTCAAAAATCAAACGAAGAAACAAGCTTTTCTGCATAATGGCAGATTTGAATAGATGTTCACTAAGCAACTCGGTTTCCTCCAGAAATTAAAGAGGCTAGGCATAAGCTCTCCTAATACAAAGAATTGGCAATACATGTTACCTAGCATAGTGCCCGAATTGTTGGCAGTGGTATGATAATTTAGAATAATTTGGATGATTTACATGTCCCTCGCAACCAATACATTTCAGCATACCATCTGCAAGGAACATAACAGCATTTGATGAAACAAATTCCTCAACTTAACAAAGCTAGAAGCACATGCAAATACATTAAAAACAAAAAAATCACAGATGTGTTTCTGAAATGCACTTTCTTGATTAGTTGCCTCATCTTTTTCTTCTTCTTCTTTTTTTTTTTTTTTGCGTGAAATAAAATGATT
>Ga0307510_10010525_pt1 | contig 10986 bp, 18 predicted proteins | sample 12_EM_MG_FD_207224 | JGI IMG/M metagenome (GOLD analysis project Ga0307510, IMG submission 207224) | Populus trichocarpa ectomycorrhiza microbial communities from riparian zone in the Pacific Northwest, United States - 12_EM | ecosystem: Host-associated > Plants > Roots > Unclassified | place... | reverse complement strand
CCGTGGGACCGTCGCCGGCGTCAACGTCGGCGTTCGGGGACAAGGACGACATGCACCACGAAGACCAGATGGAGAAGGAGGGTGTGTCTCAGCGAGTGAAAATTTAGTTGGAAGGCGGGGTCATGTCGGCGGCTTCTTTGTTCGGACTCGATGCGAGATCGAACGACACGGAAGACGATGTGTCAGGAAGCGGAAAGGAAGCGATCGAGGGGCACTTGCAGGGGTGGGAAGGGTTCGGGACTGGTTAGGCCACGAGGAAAAAAGTGAATGAGCGAGGGGCACTCATTCACTGGAGCGGGAGAGGGAGGAAAAAATCGTGAGCGAGCGAGCGAGGCAGCACGGAAAATAAGCGAGCGAGCGAGGGGAAGCTTGGGCATCTCCTCGTCCTCTGCCTCCATCGCCCCTAAATGTGTGCATCAGCTCTCGGCCCTAGCACAGTGTCCTTGGGGAAGGGAGGTGAGGAAAATGTATTTTTTATGCATCATGATAAAGGATAGTGTCACAGGTCCTCCAAGTCTCATTATTGTTTGGCAGGAGGACGTCACAACGTGGCAATGCAAGTCTTATGCTAGTCCGAATAAGGCGCCTCAGTCCGGCGTTAATACTATTACTGTAGTGGCCTGGGACAACTGTAGGACTCTCGATGTAATACTAGGGTAAGGGCCTTAAAGCGATGTACTCGACAGTACTGCCCCATGCCGCGAAGGACCCCTAATATGCCAGTATCTTGTCGGACCTGCCCGCCTGCTAGAGCCTGCCAGTGAGCGATTTACGCCCACGGCATTAACTGCTCGAGTTAGTGCCCCACATCGTCGTTCCTGCCATGCCTTCATCTCCTAAGTGAAATAAACATGTTGGACCTTGTCTCCGGTTGTACCATGTTCAAGAGAATTTTCAGCCGAAGGGCAGTTTAACCCGACTTCGTCGGAGATGCTTCCTGGGCCTATTCAACGAATCCGTCCTTGCAGCACGTGGTAGTTGGGGTGCTTGGGGACTTGGGGTTCTATCCAGGTTCTATCCTGAGCTAGTACTTGCACCGCCTCCCGTCCTATTGGCCTACTAGTATATAATGGGTATTTTTTCAGCCCGGAAACGTTGTACCCTAGTCTTTATTTTTACCCTCACCTCCAACTCCCCACAGGCATCGCAAGTTTTCCAGAGTACTCTACCTCACGATGGCCGACTATGACATATTTCGCCAGCAGCTCTTACAAGCCTTCCCTGCGTATGGTCATGCCCTGTGGGACCCAAATCCAACGAGACCGGACAAGCCCGTGGAAGTCGGTGACGTTGGTTTCATGCGCTGGGGAAAGTTCCACCGCCTTTTCAATGCCCTTCTTTCTGCGGATCATCCATCCCACGAGCTCGGCGTGCCAGAGTACCATGTACCTCTTGTCCCTAACTTGACGAATCATATCAACGCGGGTTCTCTTAGTTGTGGCCATTACTGTTCGGGCGAAGTTAACATCGAGCCAGAACCAGAAACTCGTGCTAGGTAATTTCCATTCGTGGTCTGACATTTTCATAGCTGATATTGTCTCAGCCCAGATGACTTGTCGCATGTCTCGTATATGTGCGCAAGGAGGCGACAAGGCGCCTCATCATTCTTCCCTGTAAATGTTCGACGTGAAAACACTCTCGCAATGGGTGATTTTGGCGAGTGGATACTTAAGCATATCGATAGCTGGTTTGCCTTCGCCCGACGACTTGGACTGGGAATCGAGCAGATGGAAGATATTATTCTGGTCACTGGCTGCGATCGCACGAAATCGTGGACTAATGTTACTTTCTTGGGTAGTAACGTTGATGCGCGGGTGTCATTTGGAGTGAATGCCGTTGATGGTCCCAACGCCGGCGTTAGATTTCAATTCTCACCGGAGAACGTCCGCGGGGCTGTGTTAAACCGAGGACCAGAAGGGACGGTACGTCGGTGTTCCTCTTGCAAGGAGCAGTGGATACGAGACAGCTCTGACATGACATCGTGCCTATTAGAACCTACCCGAGAATCAATGTGTATTTATTCGGGGATTTCGGGTCGCTCGTACCCTTAAGATATTGCCAAGGCATCTCAAGGCTGCGGCAGGTCCCTCTCCAGACCCAGAGGGGTACGATTATGAGCCAGGAATGGAACTTGTGTCAATTCCAGCTGATACAAAGGTAGATGATATTATTCTCCTTTTTTCGGCCTTCCTCTGAGGCTTCGAAGTACCGGGATCCCCTTCACCAGCTACTGGACCATATTGCTGAGGTAGGTAGTGTTGGTCTTGCGTCCTATACTAGTTGCGTATATTCATCCAATATTGACGTGATCTATGTAGCGGACACCTGAATGTGACATGGTTCTCGTCCATGATGATGACTTGGAAAGGATCAATATCAATGGAATTGGTGAAGGCACTGTGAGTGAAAACGTCATCAACGATTATCTCGCATTCCTCATGTTGGTAATCAATGTAGACGCTCCAGCCAGACATGTCGATGGATATTTTCAGGAGGTCTGACATAGAGGTCCATGAAGTGGACTGCGGTAAGTCCCCATGTTGACAGAATGACAAATTTAGTTCTCATGGTGCCCTCCCCACAAATAGATCTGCCACCATCCACTAGTAGTCCAAACACTGATGCCCATGCTGTAAGGGTCGCCATGCTTTCAGCGATGTACAAGAACTGGAGTAGGTTATGCATTCCGTGGAGGTGGAATTACCCTACCTGACTGTATCACATATGACAGAGATCGCCAAGGGCACGGCGTTCCAATCCCAAGCGTCATCTCTCGCAACTCAAAACATTGGCATGCGAAACTCCAGTAAATCTTTGGCGTCATTAACTTCAACTTCACCAGACAACCTGAACTCACTAGGGCCAATCGATCGAGGTGACATAAGCATAAGTGAGCACAAAAAGTCTTCTTGGGGAAGACTCTGCTAAGTACGTGTTTGGCCAAGGTCCTCCGAGCCATGGGTACTCCGAGCCATGGGACGATGGGCCATTGAACGACGGGCCATGCTTTACTCCTCAGGTTCCAACAATACATTCAAATTGCGAAGTTGACTGTGGGGGTACATATTTACCAGTTCCTATTCAACCTCGGCGTGAAATACGGATGGGGCAGGGCACCTCCATACAACGACCCCCCGTGCCAGTGGGTCCAGAATGCCGTCTCGGCTGCCTTCAATCGCATTCGACCCAATCAACCAATGTGCCCCATCACCTTGGTAGCAACTTCGTTCATCAGCAGAACTGGGAAACCGTGATAGGGACTAGGTCACGATTGGGATCTTATAGAGTGCGAGAAGACGAGTCTCCCAACGCGCCAGGATTCCCTCCCGCAATATTTCTAGAGCCGTAAGACGTAGAGTCTTGTTGGTACCTATTTGTGCTGAGTCCCTTCTCTAGGAACGTGCCGTACTACCCCCAGGGTGATGTCAGCTCTTTGGCTGCATGTTCAAACGTTCTTGTGTCGCCTAGCGTCCGCGCTCCATCTCCCTCGTGTTCAATACTCTCTCCGCGTCCGCAAGTTCGCTCTCCTATCACTTCACCTAGGCTTCAACTAGGAATAGGCCATGTCACGTCTTTACAACAGCCTCCCATGGGTCGAAGCTATCCTCCAGCCTTCCGTCAAATGGTTCCGCATCGCCCACCCCACGCCGTCTTCTCTCATCTCCAAAACCCGGGACCTATGACTGCGACCAGCTCACATTATCAGGGCCTTACTGGCGTTCAGCATAAGCTAGAAGGAGCTGGCCATAGGGGTGCATATTCGGGCGTGCCCGTATCCCCTAGGCTTCAACCAGGCGTAGGCGTGTCTGTAAACCATCTCTCTAGACCCCTCACACCGCGAAGTACCTGCCCAACCGCCTATCAACCGTATCCAGTCCAACCGGCCTATGTGGCGCGTTCCCCTCACCCCTCCGATATCCCTCACCAGCAGAATCTGGTAGCAATGATTGCGACAAGCTCACAGTCACCCCACATGCCGCAAAGTCCCCATCCAACCGCCTATCAACCGCATCCAGTCCAACCAACTTATGTGATTGGTTCACCTCACCCCCCCGACGTCCCCCATCAGCGGAACCCGGTAGCTGCGATTGCGACGAGCTCACAGTATCAGGGCTCTGCTTTTGCTCAGGATGCGTTAAGACGACCGTACTATCAACAATGGTACCCCATTTTACCCTTTCTTGCAGCAGTATGTAATTGACGAACAACAGGACTTCGAACTACACCGCCTTCTCCTCACCTGCCAGCACAGCTCTGCGTATGTACACTCACTCGCCCATCCCATTGTCGTAATCTCAATCGACTCGTTCACCCCGACAGAGTTGCCCGTCCAGCCACAACGGTCCAACTTGACCGACGAACACCACTTGCCACTGCAGATGCCAGATGCACCGCACTATTTAAGAGGCACAAGCAAACGAAGGGCGCTTATTGTACGTGGCCGAAGAACGAATACCACACGCTGATTCTTATGAGCATCTAAGATTGCCATCAATTACACTTCTCATCTAAACCCCGCATATCAGTTACAAGATTGCGTCGAGAATGGACATGCCATAGCAAACTTTCTTTACAGTACTACTATTCCCCGCGGAGCATTATCTTTTCACTTACATTCTCTCCAGACAATCTGGGCTTTGCACGCGAAGACACCCGCATCATGACCGATGAATCTTCTTCGTTGTATCCTCCAACCAAGGAAAATATCGTGAGTCCCCCATGTGAGGTGTTACTCCTACTCTTACCCTTACATCTCATCAGTTAAGGGAGATGGCGGCATTGGTTCATGATGCGCAACCCCATGACTCGTTCTTCATTTACTGTGCGTGACCATATGGCCTGAGTCTGTACATTGACGATTTTCCTCATTGAATCCCATATTAGTTTCTGGGCATGCTGTCCAAATCAAGGACCTGGATGGAGATGAGTCAGATGGGTTAGACGAGTGTCCGTTTTTGCTGTGCCTTTTCGATTGGATTTCTGTGATGACCCGAATATTTCTAGGCATCTGTGCCATGGATTACCTTGGCGACGACCCACACCCGAATCCTAACACGCTTGGGCTCATTGTTGACGATGTACGACTTCGAACAACAACACACCTGCTTACTGATCAGTTCCTTAGATCATGCACGATATTATGGTAAGGCCGCTTCCGGCAGGGTGTCGCTTGACGGCCATCTTCGACGTAAGCCAGTGAGATTCATTCTGACTAACTAACATCCTGACAAGTTGTCCGCAGTCTTGTAATTCTGGGACGCTCCTTGGTTTGTCGTGTCTATCCACGTAATTTACTGACCTTACAATGCCCAACTGAAGATCTCCCTTATCTGGTATGCGTGCTCTTACATCCGCTCTGAATCTCAATGACATATTCTGAACAGTATAACGCGCGTGGAGTCGTCAAGGAATTCAGACACCCGAACAGGTTAGAAATCTTGCGCCAGAAGTCCAGCTACGCTGATGTTGTAAGTACAATCACCGTAAATGAGAGTATCCTCTGTAATGATTTGTAGGTCTCTCTGGGAGCCACCAAGGACAGTAGAATGGCCTTTGCGACGAACCGAGGTGGTGCTTTAAGACGAGTAAGGCTCATTCGGCTAATTGGTACTTGCGCACGATCTGAGCTATGCTTTCAATTCCTTAGGCATTTATTGAGTGCCTGACAGCGTTTAGAAACGAACTTACTTACAAGCAGCTAATTCGGTACCTCCGGTATGTGCGTTTATACTGTCCCTTAATTGCTACTAAGAATGTTGTCATCAGTGAAGACATAATAAGTCGAGGGATCCCGCAGCAACCGTTGGTGAGAGGATCCCTTGAAGTCGTGCCGCTTCTTTCTTACTGACCCTGATTTATGTGTGTAGTTATCAAGCTCCCATGAAATTGTTTGTCTTCAAACTCCCGGGTACCTAGTTATTCAGGCTAAGATTCTTTTCTGCACTAGGATACGGACCTCCCATTCATCATCTAGAAAGGCGGTGGGTGGGCCACATGGAAAACCCTCGGACACCGAATTGACACTATGGCGAGAAGCTGGGCATCAAGAAATTGGATGAAAATGTGGCAGACGGAAAATCCTACGTCCCATGCGTGCACACTAAACACGGGAAGTTGGGAACTGAGGACACAAAAGTCGACTACTCTACAGTATATTACTTTTTGTACTTTTTAGAAGAAAAGTAGAAAGGGTACAAAAAAGCCAAACCCTTTACTTGCCAGAGTGAAATTCCAAGCCAGTCAAAAAAGTAGATTGCTTTCAGAAACACCTCAACTTGACAAGGAAACATTGATTGATTATAAGAGTATTCTCTAAGGATAGTTCATTTCAAAAATAGTTGGTTCAGCTTCACTAATATTGCACACAAAAATGGGGTACAAAAAAAAAAAAAACTACTGCCTAAAAATGTACCAGAGAAGGGGCTGGGCTTTTCCTGAGCAGTCCATACTTTCTTAAGTTTACTTTTCTTACTTGAAAAAGGCAATGAAAGCAAGAAAAGTAACAAAAAGTAAATAAGGGGTTTTCCTGATGGAGGAATATATGCAAGAGTGGAAAGTTCAAAACACAATAATGCGACAAGCCGTCTGGTCGCTGCATGGAGGGCCCGGAAGTGGGATGGCGGTTAGGAATAGGGTTCCGTGAATAACTGTTGGGTTAGTAACAGTAGTTATTAACCCCATGTTATTAACAGTTAATAACAGTTAATAACTTGGGATCTCAGGAAGGGCTGTGAATAACTGTGAATAACCTGCACCAGAGAGTAGGCATTGTAATGGGTAGGGTAAACCCGCCGGGTTTCAGGCTGGGTAGTAAACGGGTCAGGGTCTGGGTAGAGATTTTCTACCCAGACCAGAACCCTTACCCGGTTCAAGGGTTTGGCGGGTACTGGTAGGTCCAGAGGCTAGAGGCAGACGCACTAGAGGCAGCATCATCTTGTCTCATCTCAGCTCACACCTGGGCCCGGCCTCTGATGATCCCCGGACTGCCCCCTCTCACCACCTTAACTGTCAAGACAACAGCATATGAGATGCCTTGCCTGTCAAGCCCTTGGTCGGGACCACACATCACCGGACTCACAGTTTGCTGCTTTAGGATCTCCCCTTCTACGATTTTACTTAGATTTCCCGCTCTGCCCTTCTTTCTTCACCCCTTTCTGCTTAGCCACTGCACACAGCATGACACCATTCTTGCTTTGACTATGTGCTTGCTGTCACACCTTTGGATACAATACATTTGCTGTCTTCAACCTGGTCACTGAACATTCCTGGCTACATTGCCATGTGGACTGCAGCATGGTCTGTCGCTGGAAGGATTATTTTCCTTCCATTTTCCTTACTTTTTTACTATTTTTTTGCTCGCTCTGACTCATAGCGTACTTGTTCTATCTATTGAACCCATCGTATAAATAACCCTTGTCTGACCTCATTGAAGGTCAGACTCCCTTCTTGTCTTGTGTGCTTTCAGTATCTCCTTTCTGCCCACCAACATTGCCCCAATCATGCCACTGGAAAGGTCTAATGCTCTCCCTGACCTATCTGATCCCAACATCATCATAGGACCCTGGAAACGTCAGCCCACTGAATGTTTGCTAGAGAACAGGGATCCACTCGCCTGTAAGAAGGTAAAAAAGAACCTGAAGGACTTGGAGAATGTGGAGAAGCACACCCTGTTGTCAATGCCACCACCGGCACCAACTCATGTGGCCCATGCAATGCCAGCTATGCAGGCCATGCAGGCCACACACAGTGCTGAGAGTACTAATGACAGGGTGTGTGATGAAGTGGAGGCGATCATGGTAGAGGATACTGATAAGGAGAAAACCCATGGTGCCGATGAGGGAAGTGTCCAAGATGATGAGGGGGCAACCACCAATGAGGATGACAACTCTGAGATGCGTATGTGTCCCATTACCTTGATCTAGATCCACTGATTGATTGGTCAAGTAGTTCGACTCCAAAAGGAGTGGGACGCACCTGTATACGTGTTCTTCAAGCCTTTCCCAATCATTCAGCACATCCAAAATCGGAAGGCACATGCCTTCATTTGTGCGGCCAAGCCATGTCTTGGTAAGACACGGATTGTTCGTCGGTTCTTAGATACAAGCGATTCCAAATCGACCAGTAATCTGCAGCATCACGCAAAGGTGTGCTGGAGTGAAGAGGCTGTTCGAGCAGCTGATGGCACACAAGATGTCAGAGCTGCATGGGCAGCACTGCAAACTGTGACAACTAATAACAGGTCAATCACAGCTGCATTTCAGCAGGTAGCCAAAGGGAAAGCTGTGTACAGTCACCGTCAGCATACCAAAATAGAGGCGCAGTACGTTTGACTCACATTTCATCTGACATGCATCTGAAAGATACCTTGCAGTGCAGAAATTGTGCGCTGGGTCACAGAAAGTAACCGACCCTTCCAAATCGTCAATGACCATGGCTTTCAATCCCTTATGAAGACAGGGAGGCCTGATTACCCCATCCCTTCAGCAGAGACAGTCTCTCTTGATGTCAAAAACATATTTGTTCATATGTGTGGGCATTTTGCTAAGGCATTGCAGGTCAGTGCTATTCTTATATAATAATGCAAGAACTCACCCAGTACAATAGGAATACGATGGGAAACTGAACTTTGGGATGGACACCTGGTCCTCACCCAATCATAAGTCATACATGGCGATAACCGTTCACTTTGAGCATTGTGGCAAACCATTCTCGATGCTCCTTGACCTTGTAGAGGTGGCAGAGTCACATACTGGCGTGAATCTTGGTAATGCATTTATGACTGTTCTAAAGACGTTTGGTATCAATAAAAAGGTAAGAGCTATGAATAATTTAAGAGAGGGGGTCACTCACCTGCAATGTGTGCCTCAGATACTTGGCATAACTGGTGACAACACGTCCAATAACGATGCCATGATTAAGTACCTTGGGAACACTCTTGATGAGTTCCCTGGGCCTGCCAATCAAACTTGGTGCTTCGTGCACACTGTCAATCTGATTGCTAGGTCGATCTTGAAGCCATTTGAAGAACCAAAGAAGAAGGATGTCCAAGCATTCAACGACGTGGCAAAGTCCCTTTCCAACTCAGCTGAAGGGGCAGCAGGCGATGACTTGGATAAGCAGCCTGTGGACAAGGAGGGCCATCATGGTGATGACGACAAAGTTAATGTTGATAACAATGATGATACCATTGACAATGAGCTCAACACAAGTCTTGAACCCATCAGAGCAATGCTGCAAAGGGTTTGTTTATGTTCGTAGACCCTAATCCTAAGCTGACAAATGATGCATGAAGTTACAGAAATTTTCATTTGCACTGAAGAACTCGACGACAATCCTCCTGCCAGCCTGGCACAAAGTGCTTTCTGCCCATGGCCTTCCTCCATGTATAATGCCCTGGGACATATCAATGCGCTGGAATTCTACATTCGACATGCTCAAGTTTGCTATTCGATACCGCATTGCCATTGATGCGATGACTGCTGTCCGGGAATATGATCTTCACAAGTATGAGCTGGGATCAGCTGAATGGAACATTGCCAAGGAGCTTCGAGAGGTTCTTAAGGTGAGTAATTGATCTCCCTCTTTTTTGTCACTTATTCACACCACTTTCTCTAGATCTTCAAAGATGCAACATTGTTTTTTTCTTGTGACACCCCCAACCTTGCCACTGTCCTTCCTGCTATGGGACTCATTGACAATTTCCTTACTACAACATCTGATTTATCATCCAAGTTCTGCATTGCAATCCGCGCTGCCCTCACCATTGGTAAAAGGACCCTGGATAAGTATTACAACAAAACTGGGGAATCGGATGTCTATCACATTGCAATGGGTAAGTTCCTTTTTTATTTCTATGTATGTTATATATTCTGACTGCAATACATCACATACCCAGTCCTCCACCCCCATTACAAGCTAGAGTTCTTCAAAAAAAGCCACTGGGATGCCTTGTTGATCAAGGAAGCACGCGACATGGTTCAAGATGAATTTGACAGAACATACTGGCTGTTGGATGTTGAGGGGGATGATAGTATATCCCAAGCAGATGGGAACATCACAGTAAGTTATTCATTTCCTGATACAAGGACCCTAATGACTCTGTATTCAGGTGTCCACATTTTCCAAAACCAGCAACATTTTTGATGGCATCATGAATGCCACACCTCCCCCCTCATCATTAGATGAACTTCAATGCTACCTTGCAGCAGATGTTGAGGATGTGATGGATGCACTCATGTGGTGGCATGAGAGATGTAAGGTATTTCCACGATTATCACACATGGCCTGTGATTATCTCTCAATTCCTGGTGAGTATTTGTTTTTCTGGCATTCACCTTTGGTGCTGAGGCCTTTTTTACATAGCCACAAGTGTTGACATTGAACGTGTCTTTAGTTGTGGCCGTCTCCTCCTCCCATATGTCTGTGGCCACCTTGCAGTCCAATCTATGTGTGCATCTCTCTGTGTCAGGCTGTGGAGTGCCCAAGGGTTGATAAAGGATGATGACATCAAGGCCATCCTCAACACAGATGAGATTTCTGAGGAAGAGGAGCTCGCTGTGGAATGGGATGCCATTCACACAGATGAATTGTAGGGCCTTTTTTTAACTCTTAGAACCTAGTTGCTGCATGTTGTTGACACACTTTGGATTAACAATTGCCTGATACCCGCTTGACCCGCCCTCTACATGTCTGACCCAGCCCATACTACTTGACCCGCCTCATAACTGTATGACCCAATGGGTACCTGTACCCAGACCTGGTAATACCCATACCCTGAGACCGGGTGCGGGTTTTTACCGGGTGTGGGTCTGGGTAGCCCTGAAATACCCTAGGGTTACCCGTTACAATCCCTACCAGAGAGTAGTATTGCCGCAACTCGGTTAACCACAAGTTGGCTTACTAAGCCACGGTTTTTCCCAGACGCGGCTTGACCGACCGCCGCTTTTCACTCTGAAACCGCAACTTGACTCGACTTGCGGCTCACGA
>Ga0307510_10010524_pt1 | contig 10987 bp, 5 predicted proteins | sample 12_EM_MG_FD_207224 | JGI IMG/M metagenome (GOLD analysis project Ga0307510, IMG submission 207224) | Populus trichocarpa ectomycorrhiza microbial communities from riparian zone in the Pacific Northwest, United States - 12_EM | ecosystem: Host-associated > Plants > Roots > Unclassified | place... | reverse complement strand
GGACGTCAAACTTTTCTGAATCATGACATAGTTTATAGAAGTACGTACATTTCACTTTTTTTCTACCTTTTCTTACGAAAAGACTGAGAAAAGGCGCAGAAAAGTTTTTTTCGTCGTTCCTGATGAAGTTTTACGCGAACCTGAGAGCGCTCGCCGTTATTGCGGAACGGCCATATCCTTCGTTTCGTTTTGTCTGAAAGCGTTCACCCTTCCGTCCGACGACATTCCTACCCGGTTCTCTCGTGGGCAGCGAGCAGTGCTGCAGAGCTATCAAGAATACTTGACGGCCGATCGCCTCCCATCATGCAACGATATCGAGAAGTTCCAGGAAGTTCTCTCGTGTGTCCTGTTCCGAGACCAGGGCATTGACATCAACAAAGCTGGTCGGCTAGCATGCCCGGTTCAGACTTACATCGCCTTGCTTTCGTTGCGAAAAGCGGGAGATTTTGTTAAGCCGGGTCTTGTAACCCAGCCCATCTCAAGGCTGTTATATCTGTCCAGATGCGTGGTTCTCCGGATCACCCTCCGCGACCATAAGGGTACAGAAGGGTTCATACAGTGAGATTTCAGCTCGACAGTTGATTCCTGGTCACCAATTCTTACCGCACTGCTCTTAGAAACCTGCAGGCACTGTGTAAGAGATTTCTCGGGACCGGTGAAAAAAAGATCTCCGACGAGCTCATCTCGTTGAGGAAATTCGCCTCTTCGTTGGCCGCAAGGGAACCCGGGTATCCCCGCATCATCTACGATCCAAACTACACAGCCCTTGCCTACCGAGGACGGAACCTTGTCATCTCCAGGATGCAAAGCGGTCTCAAGGAGATCATCGAAGACACTTGGAGCAAGCTCCTCGCGTTGACTGGGGGCAAAAAAATTGAGGTAACAGTACCTCCATCGATGTCCGAGGATCTGCGCTCCATCGATATCGGTGATGGCTTTATCAAGCGTGTCACGACCGAGCCCCCAACCCTTCCACTCCTCTCAGAGATGCTGAAACACTCTGGACCCTCCCTGCTTCGATCTTCCGGGCGGACTGGCGATGGAATACCTTTCGAAGTAGACCCCAGCGCATCGCAGGAGTTCTTCCACGCGATTAAGCCAATCGTCGAGGCCATTGCCTTCCTCATACACTCCACTGGCTCCGGACCGCTGCGACTCTCCGAGGTGGTTGATGACCGATACTGCAACGGTTCCAGTCCCCGGAACCTCCTTATCTCGCACGGCCTGGTGTTTCTTCTCCGGACGGATTTAAAATCTTCGACCATCAGAGGTTGCAGGTCGACCGTTGTCCACTTCCCATCGGAGCATGTTACAGAACTGCTCATTTATTATCTTGCCGTCGTCCGCCCCGTCGAGATCTTTCTCACCGCTGCTTTGGGGTGGACCGAGCAGCAGGCGACGTATTCCCAGTTTCTCTATGTCACCAAAGGTCGGCAGCTCACACCACGAGAGCTGTCTGTGGTTATTGCACAGTACACCGAGCGATTCTTTGGATGTCGACTGACTGGATTAGATCTTCGGCACGTCCTTATCAACATACAGGGCGTCTTCCTCCCTCCGATCGTCGACCCCTCCGTCCAAAAATTCGGAGATTCTCAAGCTGGCCACAGCACTCGCATTGCCAACCAGCAATATGGACAAAGGGTGGACCATCTGCCCGGCAAACAGGCGTCTTTGTTTGACCTGTCATACCACTGGTGCAAGAAGCTCCACAGCTTCTTTGGCCTTGGTCCGGAGGCCATCCCCAACCGACCCATCCCGTATATACACGCGCCGCGTGAGCCGACGTGGTGGAGCCCTTCTGATTATATCCCTCCCCAACAGCCTTCTGCCCACGAGATCATAAATTTCATCCGAACCATCATCAACTCTGAAATGACATCTGCGATGCACGAGCTTTTGATACGGTGTGAAAGGGTGCTCACGGAATCCGTCTTCCGGGCATATTCAGCTTCCATGGTCACGGTGGCCTCGAGTGGCCTTCCCGGGAACCAACCCCTCCAAACGACCTCCAGTGAGGTTCACATGGTCCCCTCAGCAGTCACAAACGTAAGCTTTCAGTTAGCAACGTTCTCCAGCTCTCTAACCTTCTCCTTTTGTAGTCACACCTCGACACGACGCCTGTTTCCTCCACGACTTGGGGAGATGACAGGCTTCTTCAGGTTCTCTCACTCTACACGAAGCGCCCCGGATCGACCTTTAGTAGTGACAACCAACGACATCTCCTTCTCGAGGTTCTCGCCGGCAAACAACAGAGCATCATTGCAGTCTTGCCGACCGGCGCTGGCAAATCGATTGCGATCTTCGGGCCGGTTCTTGCTGAGAGCGCAGGGATTTCTGTCGTCATCACCTGTTATACTGCGCTTCGCCGGCAGCTTTCTGAGCAGGCACGCTCCTTTGGGATAAAACACCTTATCTGGAGCGACAGGAATTCGCCCGATAGTCCTGATCGCACAGCTGTGAGGCTTGTCATTATGATCACCGACGACATCTCCACCGAAGAGGCGAAATCGTGAGTGCATCCCATCTATCGTGCATTGTGCATGGCAGCAGCTGACCCGAAATCAGCTTCATCACGAACAGTGCGGTCGTTCGGATCACTTTGGACGAGGCGCATTCGCCGTTGCTATCAGAACCGTACCGACCCAAGATGCAGTCACTCATTCACCTTAAGAAAGCCACGGCTCCAAAGATTTTCCTCACCGCCACCCTTGTGCCCACCCACGAACAAGTGCTAGCAGGCGCTGTTGGGATTTCCCTTGAGAACTCGCTGGTCTTGCGTTCGCCAACCGCCCGTCCCAATCATCGACTACAGTTCACCAAGATATCTAGTCTGCACACCGTCCCCTCTGTGGCTCTCCGGCTGGCATCACTTCTGATGGAGACGTGGGATAGCAACCGAGCTGTCCGTGGAATCATCTTCGTTCGATCCGTCAATGTGCTGGAAGAGGTTTCCGGCTCCTCTTCGTTCCCCGTTTGCACCTACTATGGCAGAATGACTGATCAACAGAAGGACGCTCAACTCGCTTCCTGGCTGTCGGACGAACGTCCGGAAAAATGGATGATATCCACCACCGCTCTTCTGCATGGTGTCGACTACCCTCGAGTCGACGCTGTGATCTTCTTGGAATCCCCGTTTGGTCTGTATGACTTTGTACAAGGAGCAGGACGAGCCGGTAGAAGCGGTCAAGAGTCGTTTGTTGCTGTTCTCTACAGCCACCTCCCCCCTCCAATGCCAAATGAGAGCCAGTATGGCTGCAGAGAGGAACTGGCGGATGTCCTCCAAACTCGGGCCTGCCGCCGAGCCGGCATCTCCAAGACCATGGATGGAATCGAGCTCTGCTGTATCGACGTCCCCAACTCGCTTTTATGCGATTTCTGCGAGGGGCAGACCGATCCACTTATCAAGAAGGCCATCGACAGTTGCCAGGCGTCGGCTCCGACTCAGGATAACACTCCTGGTCACAGTTTCGTTCCTCGATCTCCGCCAAAACCTCCTGCCACTACCCTATCGACCGGATTCACTGCCCAAGCGAACGCTCAATTGAGGAAGGAGCACGGCGAGTCTGTCAAGCAGCTAATGGAGCGGTTTTCTGGCTGCTTCACTTGTCGGATCGTATCCCCGGGCCACGACTCTTGTCACGATCAATGCAGTAACAGCGGCACATCCGGTTGTTCAGTCAAAAAACACCTCCCTTACACATGCACCGAATTACACTATAGCAGGGGCTGGATGGATTGGAAGAAGTCCTTTTCGTGGCCCACGGACGCCAGCAGATGCTACTTCTGCGGTTTTCCCAACCTCGTCGTTCAAGGCCACAAGAGGGAGGGTCTTCCTGGGATCTGTAAATTCAGCGACACTGCGGTTGTCGCAGCATGGCACGTTCTCCACTCTCCTAAACTTTTCAAAAAACTCCAGAAAGAGTTAGGTTTTATTCCAGGCGTGGACGCCAAGTCTTCCTTCGCCATCTGGCTTGCTGAGTATGGGTCGGACTGGGAGGACATCAGGCTGCTGTCCGTATTTTCGTGGCTCTGCCGCCAATATTACCCGAAGCACTTCCTTTCTAACTAACTCGCCCCTTTGTCATGTAATTCTTATCCCACTCACCCTTAGTTGCATTGCAGCTTCCTCGAATACATATATTTGTGTCTCTGTGTTCATCGCTCTTGCCTGACTAATCAGTTTCTGAAGTATCCAACGTGTCGATATGGACATCTAGCGCCATTTTGTTGACACGAAGTGCGGCGTGACGACCGTGAGAAAAAGTGTTGGAGTTTCACGTGATCGTCGAGACTCGACGACAGATCCAACGGCGATCGGTTATTGATCGTCCTCCCAACCACCTCGCCGCAGGGTTTACCGTGCGGTTGAGTTCGCCTTTCTCGCCAGGGAGTCAACTCCACTGGTAGAGTCCTTACACTATGTAACCAACCTCAATACCCCTCATCATGCTGGTCGCCACCTCGCCGTAGAGTTTACTCGAACGGTGGAGGCCATACCCTCTCTGACACCTTCGTTCCTTCCTCGGCTTATGAGTGCAGCGACTCGTCTGTTCACATCCTACAATCCTCACTCCCCATTTGCTGCCCGGCACCAACAGCATTCTCCTACAGCTCTGAAAGGATTCGTCAAGTTGTCAAACAGCTACATCTAGCAGCTCTCGTAGCCATCTCGCCGCAGGGTTTACCGTGCGCTTGAGCTCACTCTGCAATTTTTTATCGAGCTAATTTTACCTCAGCGTGCCTCCCGACGCGGTATCAGCCGTTTTCTTCATCCCGGTCACCCCCTCTTATCTGATACCCTTTTGCGATTCACACCCGACACATACGTCATCCTCAGGCTGATCTAGAGCGTCGAGGGTCGCCATTTGGGCTCTCCGTTCGGTCGGCCCGGGTTTCTCCGTCGCCTCGCTTTTTTCGCCAATCCTGTCTAACCGACCCGTTCCGGCTCTCGCACTGCGTTTCCAGACCTCTCGCTTGCAGGCTGTTCTGTCTCCGTTCGTTTATCACAATCCACATTCTGCAGCTGCTTTTTGTCGTGAGTCTGACTCCATCCACACGTTTTGCTTGCCCTTCACACTTACGCCTTTCCTCATACGGAGGGCAGGCTTCTCCGTGGGAATGGACTTTTCCCGTTATATATCCGACCCCGGGTCCGCTGTCCGTTTGCCTCTGACCATCACCACCCCTCCCCAGATCTCGCCTAAGGGTTTACCGTTAGGTTGAGCTTCTGGTTTTATTTCAACCCTAGCCTTCTAAACGCATTATGGCGGTAAGTTCCCATACAGTAATTCTGACGTTCTGGTTTGACCGTTGTGTAGATTCCTGTCAGAACCTTTCGGCTGGGGGGCGACCTGATCTCCACGCTTGAGCAGGACCACGCCTTTTATCCAACCGCCGTCCGGACCACCGACTTTAAGAATGTCAAATACGACATTCTTTTTCCGGTGATTCTCTCGCACCCCCTACAGCGAAACCCGGTCCCCTCGGAATCTAGATCAGCTTCAGCTGACCCAACACGCGGTTTTCCGATTCGTTGGTTAGTACCTAACCTGACATGGCTCCCCTACCTCCCTGCTGTCGTGACCTACCATTATCCGATTTTTCGGAGCATGGAGCGTTCCCCCGGTGTCATCGCGGTGAAAGGGGGCTTCGTGCTCAACCCCTCGGTTGTTAGCCACTGGGCAAACGTCGAATCGATTATGCAAACCACAATTGACAAACTCCGGTATAATTCGTCCACGAGCCGCCACCAGCCCCCCCCCTACCCCTCGTCATTTGGCTACCGCCTAACCTTCTCCAAGAGGAAAGCTGCCAAAGATGCCATCAAGCCGTCCCTTTTGGCCTTCCACCACCTCCTTGCGTACTGCTCGTACATAATAGCGTCTACAAGCGCCCCCCACTTTTCTCGGGACGGACATAGGTCGCTCTACGAAAATCCGACCGGAATTTCCTCTGTCTTCGAGAAAATTGTTCCTAGTGATGTGCAGGATAACTCACACATCCTCCTCAAGCTACTGTGGAGCACACTGGGTGAGATTCGACAGACGCGGAATTTTTCTGGTGTGGTCGTCACATATGACTCGCCCTACGACTGCCAGTCAATACAGGATATGCACCTCTACGGAGTTCCCGTGTTCATCCGCTGGTCCGACCGTTTCCGCCTCCAAACCTATAGCGGGTTCCCGAATGGCAGCGTCCTCACGCAGTGGCGTCCGCCCTTGACTTCCTTTTTGGTTTTGGACCAGCCCCAACACTCTAGTAACCCCAATCCTGCCACCCCTATCCAGCAGCTCCCACCTCCTCCGCCTGTGGCTCCCCTTGACAAGTGCGCTGATAGGTATCCCTGGGAGTATGTAGAGACAAGAAAGGCCAAGATTTCGTCTGTCGCCAACAAGCCTCTATCTTGGCTGGCTCGCGAGAAATCAGCGGAATTGTTCAGAAAACCTGGCAGAAGTGGTGCGCTCGTCTACCAGTTCAACCTTGTTGGTGCAGTCGAAGAAGGCACCGGGAAACATATTCAAAAGTGGGAACGGTCTGTGCTCACCAGGGCTGAAGCGCAGCTTCTCTGGAGCGGCATTGACCCACGTAACCTTTGGTATGTTGCCTTTTTTTTCTTCTTTTTCCGTCCCTTTTCTAAACCAAGGTTCAGGTATGACTGCGAGCATGACCAGTGGAACTACTGCCAGGAATTCAACTTCACTGAGAACACTTCCCATCAATTCGACAGTGACGACGACGACGGCGACTACATGGGGGAGCCTCTGCCTTCCCAGCCCAAACAGAATGACATTGCCTCCCCCCGTCAGGACGACGACGACGACGACCACATGGGGGAACCTCTACCTTCCCAGTCCAAGCAGAACGACGCTGTCTCCCTCCACCAGGACGACGACTGCATGGGGGAACCTCTGCCCTCCCAGTCCGAGCAGAACGACGCCGTTTCCCTCCATCATGACAACGATGACGACCACATGGGGGAGCCTCTGCCTTCCCAACCCAAACAGAATGACATTGCCTCCCCCCGTCAGGACGACAACGACGACCACATGGGGGAACCTCTGCCCTCCCAGTCCGAGCAGAACGACGCCGTTTCCCTCCATCATGACAACGATGACGACCACATGGGGGAGCCTCTACCTTCCCAGCCCGAACAAAACGACGCTGCCTCCCTCCATCAGGAATTTCCCGGATCCCACCATGATACAGCCAACCAAACGATCCACAGTTCCCTCCCATCGAGGAGCGACACAGGCTCCTGTAACGTGGACGACCGTATGCCTCACCCAGAGGCCAGCAGTGATGCTGCGCAGGGTTCTGTTGTTATAAATGAGAGCGTCGCAGCCCCCTCTTTCGACAGTCATGCACACCTCGGCCAGCTTCTTCGTGCCCAGAACGATACACCCTCCGGGCTTGTTAGTATCTGGAACGATGTTGGCGACTTCTTCCATGGCCGATATGGTGTGACTTTCATCCACCACAAACCAGCCGCTGACAGGCAAAGAGCATGGTCCACGAGGGTCGGCATAACAGGCGCTCCTCCCCACAACATCGTAGAACTCCACGATCACATCAATGGAGGCCACTGGCCCCCCGGAATTTGTGACCTCTCGCCCGATCTCATAGGCTCTGGTCCATTTTCCGTGCGTCCCCCCGACACGCCACTTCATATAAGCCACGTCTCAGATCCCGAAGGCTACCTGGTCGAGGCCACACATGGTCGGAATGCCTGGAAGCTCTTGATCCAGGACCCTCTTACTATCCTCCAGATAGTGAGGGAGGGCTGGGAGTCCGACCCCTCTACCTTGATCGTGAACCTTATCAAGAAGGGGATTCCCTTCCAGATCCTCAACCCTGTGAAGCTGGAAGGTTCCCAGTTCTATGGTCACTCAGGCCCAGTTGTCCACCCAGCCGGTAGAGAGCCCCAACATGTTGACTATCTCGCTTACCGACAGGAACTGGCCGAGTTCTTCGCACACTACCCACACGCCTACGCCGCTTCTCTGTCTGCTGGGGGAATACTGTGGAGGGTGGCGATGGATGTTCTACCGATGCCCCATGAATCCGACATTACTCGCCCGTTCCATCCGAACGGCTGCATTTCCCGAACCGTGGGCGGCGAGAAATACTGGATCCCAAAACTCACGCAGCTGGAGGAGGACGTCATTGTCGGTGTCTATAAATGGGCTATTTGTAAGTTTATTTGCCCCCAAAAACTCTTGAGAGATACCTTACCCGTTGTATACAGCTTCCCAACACAGTCCCAAAGAAGATAGCTGGTGGCCGAAGCATCAAATTTGGAGTGGATCTGGCCTTGAATTCGGTGCATGGGCTCCCCTCGACGAAGAGTGGTACTCCTGCAGGAGTACTCAGCTCAACACTCAGGCTGCAAGCTGTGTTCGAGCCAAGGAATGGAAGGTCAAGTTAAAGTACCAGAAAAAGGAAGCTGAAAGGTTCCTTACCAATGCTCGATCTCTTGCCAAACTTTCTGTTAGAGAGCACCGCTTGTAATACCGATCGTAAGACTCTCCGTGTCACAACCGATTCAGTAGAAGCCCTGCTAACGTTGGCCTTGTTATGAAGCACATAGCGTTTCGTACTTTACATACAGTTTTTTTTAGCCGAATAATTATCTAGTTTAAGTTCCCAGCTGGATCAACGCGGACGGCTCGAATGTTAGCAACACGAATCTCAGTTCTGGAACCATCCCGCTCAGATGTTTTTGTTATTCTACTTGGACCAAAATGGCCCTGCCACGCGGATTCACCGTGACAACCCACCGGTTTAAGTGGAGTCACTTGTGCTCAGTGGAGATCTAGCCACTCCACCGTCTCCCCGTTTTTTCATGGGAGGTTGTATTGACCTGCAACTTGTGGAATTACCCCATCGCATGTCCTCGAGTGAAAGGTATAATATCACCTGATGAGGCGTGCGGCTGGTTTTCACCAGACTTCAAGGTACAAACTACACCGGCAGTGGTATGGAGACCTACGATTTTTATTGGTCCAGACCTTCATTTGATCAGGTGAGGGACAGGTCAAACGCTGAAGATGACCCAAATTTTGTGCAACACGCGCGGTTGACAGTGAGGACTTCTGCCATACAAACTGCGGATTCAATTGGATGGAGATCTCACGGCATCCTCACTGGCAAGGATTTGTACGGAAGTCTCTTGTCAGTCCTGACAGACAACACATTGATACAGTAGTTTGTCCCACAGTGCAGAATAATGGTTCAGTACACAATGAATTGACGTGGCCTACAATGATAATCGAACGAGGCGAGTGCTAAGCGGTAAGAACTGACACCGGAGAAAGTGAATAGCAGAACAATGCCATGTCGGTTTGGTTTCACGATAAATCCTGAACTACGCCTTCGTGCACGGACTCCAGTTCCTGTCAAACATGGGTTGAACGTTATGGTCGGTTGAACTTTGGGGCGGGACTGCAAGATTAAGACCAAGACGGAAGGTTAGCGCAGTGAAACCCGGGTTGGTTACACGAGATTTGCCAGAACCGTAGAGTGGATAACCGGTGGCAACGGACATCGAACATTAGGTTGGGAGAGAGGGAGCGTAAGCATTGGCCGAAAGGGTTGGAAACTGAGTAGGAATTGTGGCAGACGGCGACGGGGATCCATATCGTCGACGGGTGCCCTCCCGCCTATCACGGTCTCTCTCCCTATCCCTTTCCCAGTCCCGATCCCTGTCACGGTCCCGTGGAGGCGGGGAGACGCGCTGACGTTTGTGGGATGCATAATCTCGTTCGTCTCTCCTCCTACCTGATTCAGGCGAAGGAGGACGCTTGCTTGTAGCACTAGCTGTGGCGTTGATGCTGTTCTCAACCTTGATGGAAGCGTTTGTAGTTGTGGAATGCTGACGGATGAGTGCCACGCCGAGGTCACGCGACGCGATAGCGTCAGTGCCGAGGTTTGTATGTCTCTGAGCGAATCGCTTGAGCGGCGGGTCTACTACGTGGTGGACACGTTTTAGGACAGGGAATACACCGAAAGCGGCGATCTCCCCCGTCCCATGGGAGCAGGGATGTCAAAAGACATATGCTCGTTGGGAATGTACGTGGTGGGCACGTTTTAGGACAGGGAATACACCGAAAGCGGCGATCTCCCCCGTCCCACGGGAGCAGGGATGTCAAAAGACATATGCTCGTTGGGAATGTACGTGGTGGGCACGTTTTAGGACAGGGAATACACCGAAAGCGGCGATCTCCTCCGTCCCACGGGAGCAGGGATGTCAAACGAGATATGATTCCTCCTCCCGATGCAGGCAGACTGACCTGAGTCGAGGATCTTGTGTACTCGACGGCGAGGTTGGTGGGGGTTGAATGTGACGTTTGAACGTGGGGACCAGCAAGACCGTTACCGACGGTTATAAACGAGATACAGAGAGGGGGGAGAGAGGTTGAAACTCTACCGGTCGAGTAGACTCGACGGCGAGGTTGGTGAGGTTAGGCGTCACGCGTGAACGTTCAAGCCGAGTGTGAACTGCAATAGGAGTATCGGGCGGGGAGAGGGTGACTGGGACGAAGAAAACGCCTGAGATCGTGTCGGAAGGCACGCTAAGGTAAAGTTAGCTCGATAACGAATCGCGAGCAAATAACACACCTGTAGACCAAATCCGGAAACGCGCACCTAAACTCGAGGCGATAAGGATCTGCATTAAGAGTGAAGCGCGAGCCCTGAGTCAATGCATGTTCCGCATGAACATTGCAGAACCAGAGGCGGAGTGAATGAAGGGACTGGAGAAGATAAGGCTCCACCGTTCGAGTAGACTCTACGGCGAGGTGGCGACCGGCATGATAAAAACCAAGAAGTTTCCGGGGGGTGTTGCATGGTGTAAGAACTCTACCAGTGGAGTTGACTCCCTGGCGAGAACGGCGAACTCAACCGCATGGTAAACCCTGCGGCGAGGTGGTTGGGAGGAAGGACGATCGATGGCCGATCGCCGTTGGACCCACCGGCCCGTGAGTCT
>Ga0307510_10010523_pt1 | contig 10987 bp, 20 predicted proteins | sample 12_EM_MG_FD_207224 | JGI IMG/M metagenome (GOLD analysis project Ga0307510, IMG submission 207224) | Populus trichocarpa ectomycorrhiza microbial communities from riparian zone in the Pacific Northwest, United States - 12_EM | ecosystem: Host-associated > Plants > Roots > Unclassified | place... | reverse complement strand
TAAGTACTTGTTTAAAAAAAAAAAAAAAAAAGAAATAGGAAAAACCCACCCCAACCATTTTTTCAAGGTCTTGGATAACTGAGAGTCCAGATGGCTGGACGCTGGTCTGTGCCCAGTATAGAACAAAGGTAGACTCAAATGATGCTGTGATCCCAGCAATAGATGGTCGATTTTGTTCACCAGGTCTATGGAAATAATGTCAGTGGTTTGCTAAGTGAAATGGCTAAGCAGAGCTACCCAGGGCTTGAGATGTCAGCACCTAGTGTCCAGGTTAGCTGAGGGGCATTGAGTTAGAAAATTACTTACCAATGATTAAGGTGGGTTTTTTCAACAGTACCCTTTGCATCCAGTCATTGGGGATAAGGGTAGGTTTGCAGTTTATGCCACCAAGCTTAGCATTGATCCTATGGGTAGAATTTTAGCAATAAGAAAAGGTTAAGCTCCAATTCATACTTTAGGGCAACATTTGTGAGGTATTGAGAAGATGAATGGTTCTTGATGATCTTGTCTTGGTGCTGTGATTTTATATCAAAAGGTGTATAAAAGGGTGATCAGGTTAGCATTGAATACTTACAACACACTGAACCCTAACACCCAACACAATATCTGCAATATACCTAACCCGGGTGCGAGCATCTGGTCCATTGGGCAACACTACAATGAGGATCTTTGGCCAACTGCCAGTCCTCCTATGTGTAGCTTCACCAGCTTGTTTGAAGGTCTAAACTGTGGTCTCAGATATGGGCTATATAGAACCAAGGAAATAAATACTGCAAGGATGTCCTGAGGGAAGCCAGTTCTGGTGTCAGGCTTTGTATCAACACCTAGAGAAAATCATTAACACATCAAAATACACTGGAACTGTTGGCTCAATAACTAACTTATGCCTAATGCCAGGATAATAAATGATTGAGGACAAAGGAATACAGTGTATTGATACTCACCAAGTTCAATGGATTTTCCAACAAGACCATGGACAAAACTCTGGAAGGTATTCTCCCTGAGTGATGCAAAATTGAAAAAACACCAGGATTGAATTGAAGCAGGTTGGTGGACTTGTAATGGAGCAGCAGAGTGTTTTGCAAATTGTGAGTTCCAAGAGCCATTTTGAGGTTCCTAATCAAATCCATCAGTACATCTCCCTGTTTGTATACCTAAGTTGACATACCACATCAGTTCTTTCTCTAAATGTCATTTGTAGGGGGCGGAGGATAGTTCCATTGATCTTCAATGGTGAGGAGTCAATTGAGATCCCAGCTTGGCTTAGGTAGCTGTTGCCCTCCTGGTAGTTAAGTACACCTGTGGACTTCAATGCCTCAGCAATGAATCCAATCCTCTCCCTGGGGTCCCTGGGGGTATTTTTGAGGATAGCTGTTGTCAAATCAGGATCCACACTTGGCTTCTTGAGTTGTTGACCAGGGAGGAGTTTACAGAACTCCATTGGGAACTTGAATTTGGCCTTGCCAGCTTGGACACAGAAGATAGTTGGAAATTGGAGATGTCGGCCAGTACTTCTAAAATGGTCCTGTATACATCTGTCAGGATGATAAATCTATCAGACACAGCCTTATCATACCACAACAGTTATCTCTTCACCCTCCTGGTTCATAAACCTTATCTCTGAGGCTGTAGGTGAAATATCAGTGATCTTGTAGACCTTCTCCCTACCACCCTTGAGAGGTTTGGTCATCTTGAATGTCAAACCCTTGAGAAAACGCCTGAGAATATCCCTTTTCTGCTGACCCTGGAGCTCCCTAACATTGTTTATACCAAGGATTGCCATGGAGATGTCAATAAGTGGACCACCTTTGAACATGACACCAGTTGTGACATCAACGTTCATCATGAGCTGGCCAACAGTGGGTCGAACACTCTGGAAGAAGCCCCTGTGGAGCAAGAAGGGAGAGTTGTCGCTGATGGAGTAAGTGTGCTGGGGTAGGGTTGAGTAGACAACCTTGGAGGATAGAGGCCGGTTGAATTGACTATACAAGATTGGTATTAATGTAGAGAACAGATCCTCTCGAGGGTGGGACTTACATATTTGAATGCTGTGATATAACAACCTGGAGGATATTTGCCACGTTAATGGCTGCCTCTGAGGGGCTGCCACCAATGAGCTTCTTGACAAACCTAGGGACGAGAACATAAGAAGTGGGCCTGAGTCATTTGTTGGGAATAGATACTCGGACTCCACTTGTGCAACCAAGCGAATGGTTACGGTGTACTCTTTGATGGCACCCTCGGGTGTGCAGGTGAAAACCCCCTCACCGCCAGGGATGAGTGGATTGAAGGAGAAGATGTTCTTCTTTCCATCGAATGCAGGCTTCGTGGTAAAGATTTGTGGATTGTTCAGTTGAATGGTGTTGATGATCTCGAAGATCCGGCGCTTTGCCAGAACCTCAGGGACTATATCTGAGAAGCAAAGTAATGAATGTTGAGGAAGATCAACGCGGATCGGGCCGCGTGCGGAGGTTCACTGACCCACTGGATTGCGGTTAGAACTGGGTGTGAAAGGGGGAGGGCAGGGGGACTCACCGTCGTACTGATAAACCGTCTTACCCATGCGATCCAACGAGATCTTGAACAGATTAACATAGGCGTTTGCTGTGCGGCTCTGGGCGGCATGATGGCCACCCCGTGAATGGGCTCCACCGCGGCCAGAAGAATGCAGATGTGCCATAGTGACGAGTCGAAAGATGCACCAGCTTGCACTGATCGCGGCCGTACGATTTCAAGCACGGTGTGGCAAGTCGACCGGAATAGGAAAGAGGAGTGTTGCGAACCTTGTCGTTAGGGTGAACTACTTAGAATAATATGTATGCAATGGTGAAATAATCCACAGAACGTCGAATAAGGTGTTAATACATTCACTACATGCGGGTAAGCGTGGGGCGTGAGGAAGGAATACGACGTGCAAGCTATTTTACACAGAATGTCGAAGGGGAACGTGAGTTTAAACCGGCAATACTAGAAATGATAGCCCGTCAAACACCACCGGATCCATTTGCACCCGCAGGTTGGTACATAAACTGGTGCTGAACTCCTCCCTTCGAATTCGTCGAAGGATAGGATGGACGACCCGCGCGGAAGTATGGGTTCGATCGCTGATCTGGTTGCGGAGGGGTTGGTGTCGACGTGGGCAGTGCCCATTGTATATGAGGTGTTTGGGTCTGGGGTGGTGGTTGCGAGTGTTGAGCATGAGTAGAAGAGGGGCGCTGAGCAACGTTCGGTGGAGGTAAGGTTGTTGGCGGTTTGATAGCAGCCATAGCCGGAGACGTGGCCACCGGCGGGGATGAAGTGTTACTCTGAGAGGGTGACTCTGAGGGGCCAGTGGTGAGATTTGCAACGGACATAGTATCTGCGGAACTTTTGATGCCGTTCGCGTCATCCGTCTCCCGCCGTCTCTTGTTTACACGGGTTGTACTCTCTTTGAGGCCCATGGAAGTGGCCTTCAACAAGATTTGATGTCTAAGAAAACGGCGTAAGCAGGTTCCACACTCCGACCAGAAATCTCATTCACCTTGTACGTGTGTTCCCCCACACCTGGATAACGCGGTCCCAGTCGATTTCGCCCTTTTGGTCTCTACATTGTTCGGTCAACTGTTTAAGTCGTGCAACCTCATCTTCTGCCCATTGACCCTTCGGGTAGCGTAAGTAGAAGGGATGGGTACGCTATTGGGCTGCGTGCCTACCTGATTGTAACCTGTTGGCCAAGGGTTCGCAGGCGCCTGCGTTGGGGTCCCGGTGTTTGGGTTCGTTGGAATATTGGTGTTTGTCATTGTCGGCGTAGTCGTGGCTGTGTTCGTAGTAGTGGCCGTAGGAGGGGGATTTATAGGGTTAGTGGGTGGAGTTGTCGTGGTAGTGTTCGCATTCGTGGGCGTGTTTGTGGGTTGCGAAGTGTTCTGCGTCGGTGTGGCAGCGTAGAAGCCTGGAGTAGAGGCAGGGTACTGGTAGTACGGCGTTGCGGGGTAGCGCGGGGGATAGACGGTATATGTTGGGGGCGCTGCAATGGGGGGAGGACCAAGCGGCATTACAAAAGGTTGAGGCTGGTTGGGGAGAGTGGAGGCTGGGGTATTGTTCTCCTGTGAAGCGGAGGCAGTTGGCGGCGCATACGGGTTAGCAGCGAACGTGGTAGTAGTGAACGCTTGGCCAGGGATTTGCCCGGGGTAGCCTGGGGCTCCGAACACTGGTTGGGCCCCAAACGAGGCGTATAAAGTGGGCGGGGGACTGTTTATGAGTTGCACAGGGTTCGCGAGCTAGGGGGACGCGTCAGGTAGAGCCTTTGGGTACATCCAGAAAACATACCAGACTGTCGCAGATTCTCTTTGCTTCGGAAATCATGGTCAGGGGGTCGAACTTCGCACCCGGACCCATTTGATAGCACTGTGCAATAACGAGAGGCGCTGTCCCTTTCTATACAACGACCCAGGTAAGTTTCTGAGGAGGTAAAAGGGTCTGATGAAGTCTTACAATGAGTTCTTCAGCCGCGCTATAAAACTCGGCACACAAGTTGAGCGTTCGCCACTGGAACTGGAAGTACTCATGATGTTGTTGGTGTAAACCGGCCCCCTGAGGTATGGCTGGCGGAGGTGGGTACTGTGAAAAGTTGTGCATGCTCCCAGCAGCCTTAGAGTTGGGTTTCTTGGTGCTTCGGGAACCTTTTGGGCGACCAGGTCCTCGCTTAGATTTCACTTCGTTGTCGGGTTGTGTACCCTTAAGATCCGACGAGGCACCGTTCATGACGCTTTCAACGGGTCGGATTAAATTCACGCTTAGTATTTAAAAAGGGTATTTACACACCCTCCGGACTTGTTCTGGATAGGCGAACGCGGAGGATCATCGTCCCCCATGTCGTCCTCGTCATCCTCCTCTTCCTCCTGGCGCTGGTCGTTCAGCTGCTGGTGCGCGTGCTGGACAGGGGCGATCTGCTGGGACTGGTCGTAAGGAGGGTAGACGGGCGGCGACTGAGCGAGGGGATGTTGGAGAGCATGGGAGAGTGGCTGATAATGTTGAGAGGCCATCGTCGAATTTTTTATTTCCGTGGCCGAGAAAAAAAGGCGGACAGGGTACAGCCGCGATCGGAGATTTAACCCCCGAATCAAAACCCAGAAAAACTCCGCAACCGGAATTTTAAATCTCCGCTCGGCTTTCTCCGGGTGACCCTCCCCGATTTGGAAATACCTGTGTGACATGTGACCGTTGACTCAAAGGTGTGCCACACCTCTGCAGACCGCAACACACTCAACCTCTAACCACCATCGTCTTCGCACCCACACTCGTCCATGGCCTCCACAACCAGCTCGGGCTCGCGGAATATTGTTGCCAATGCTCTGCGCGGCGCTGGCCTTATGGATCGTGACGAACGGATGCGCGACGTCCAGGACAAACCCGGTGGTCGCAAGGGATCGAACAAGATTCGCTCACACCGACAGCGTCCTGTCGATAGTTACAAGGACCAAGCAGCTGGCCCAAGTAGGGTATCGATGGTAAATATGTGACTTATTCTCTTGTTTTTCAGGGAGCTCTGCGCACCCACCGCTCGGGTCTCTTCTTACACTCCCTCTATTTGTCGAACACCCAACTTACCATGCAATTCACCCCGTGTTCCCCTCCCTCCTCCTCCCTGGTCAGCTCACTTCTAGAGCTTCTTCCTCCGAACCCCTCTCCATACGAGGGGCTTCTAGACCCACTGCGAGTGGTCGAATTCGACGGAACACGGTATCACTGAATACTTCGAGGGTTCCCGTCCCCGGAATGTCAACAACTTCCACTGCCATCGTTGGCGTTAAGGCTATGGATCAATGGAGGGAGTTTGTTAGGTCACGATACAACCGTGAAACTCAGTTTCTTAATCTCGAGGTCAGTAGTTGTGCCGCCATGGAGTCCACCATGACTGATCTTGCCTCTGTAGCGCATGCTTGATGACCCAATAGTTCAGAAGTATGATCTCCTTGTGCCCGGTGTTCCTGGGAGTAGTGGGAAAGAGACAGCAATCATGTTTAAACTGGCCGCCCAGCTGCGACCACCTGTGAGTTTTAGGCACTACCCATCACTATTTCTCCTTTGTTCAATTTTTGCAGGTGCAAACACTATCTCTCGCAAGCAACCACATCCAGTCCGGCAAAGACATATCATCAATAGGAATGTTTTTGCCAAAACTTGTCAACCTCTCGCTCGCCAACAACAAGCTCAAAACCATGGACGACATTCGGTTACTAACTCGCGAGAAGAACAAACTGGACTTTTTACGCGAGCTTGTTTTGACCGGCAACCCTATCAAGGGTAACGATCCCGCTAATTCAGAACAGTACCGACGGTTCGTCCCCTCCATCACGATTACCGAGTTCCATTCACCTCACCACAATGGTCGATAGGGATATCATTAAACGGTTTCCTGCTCTGGAAATGCTCGATAACGAACCAATCGTGAAAGTCGGGTTTGACGCACCAACACCCCACACAAATTCTTCACATCGACTCACACCAATACCCACTACGAATTCCTTCGCTCGCCCCATGGCACCACCATTTGTAATGGGCGTTGACGGTGGTCTTGTTAGTGAATTCTTGACAAGGTAAGTCCAGTCGGGAATACGTGCATTTGTATTCAACGGGTTTAACATGCGTCCGTTGCGATTAGATTCTTCACCCTCTTCGACACACAACGGTCAGAACTTCTAGATGTGTACCATCCCGCTGCGACCTTCTCGTTTTCCGCCAACACCTCGATTCCACCGCGAGCCCGAACTCAAGGACTCCATAGCACGCTCCCCAACCAAAAGAACCTCAAATGGGATGTTTGGTTAAGTGGAGGAAACGGTGGTTCGCGGAACTTGTCTCGTGTTGGGAACGTGGACAAAATGGCACAGTCCTTGCATCTCGGACGAGAGAACGTTGGACAGTCGATCCTCGGTCTTCCGAAAACCAAACACGACATCACTGGCGCTCCATCGGCGTTCTGTTTGGACGGCTGGCTCACTGGATCGACACTATTTGTCACGGTGCACGGTCAGTTCACTGAAGGTAGGAGCTTCTTTCCTTTGTTGACTCTTTGCCGCCCTCGAGGCCTCGGAACGCATGGGAGCTTACAATCGGTTTACCCAACAGAACCCGTAAACGCGTTGCGTTCATTTGATCGTTCCTTTGTTCTTGCACCAGCTGCGGATGACTCGAGGTAAGCTAGAACCGTGAAGATATTAAGCAACCGATTATTCATTGATTTTGTTAGGGCAAAGACAAAGGGCTGGGCAGTAGAAATTCTCTCTGACCAGTTGACGGTCCGTGCTTACTCAAGCAGCGATGCCTGGACGCCGGGGCCGATGATTGTGCAGCCAATCGTGGCGTCAAAGGAGGTACAGCCACCAAGCCTCCCGAACCTCGAGGCCGCGCTCAGCTCGATTGTGAGTCGCGACAGGACGGGTGTTGCTGACGTGAATTTCACACTTACGTTTTTTTCCAACCCAGCCCGAGCCCCAACGAGCCCAAGTGGCGCGATTATGCCAGCAGACTGGCCTGAATGTCAAATTTGCGGTAGACTGTTTGCAACAGAATGGCTGGGATCATGAGAGAGCAGTGGCCAACTTTGAGCAGGTGAAGGTGAGGAAAAATTGCTCCCGGGCCTTGGCGGAATGCACCCATTGCGGAAACTTCGGCATACTGCGGGGGCGCTCTACGCTGAATATGATGTTGACCGAACTGACGTAACGTTGTAGAGCTCTCTTTCTCGGGACGCATTCCTGTGAAGGCCTGGGTGCTCTGTGGGAGGTGTTTCGGAGGGTTTGCGACGACGAGAGAGGGAAGTGGGAGTTGACGGACGCCACCATACATTGTCTAATTTCCACGTTGGTGTTCTCTGGAGGGAAGAGAGAGTAATTTTACGATAGTACAGCCAGTCTATTGCGCGCGGCGCAGTGTAACAGAGAGCCTATTGGCCCGCATTCGTCGGAGAAAAAAAATAATCAAAAATCAAAATAATAATGTAACGGACGGGCTCCGGTAGACGGTGATGATCTCTTGTTCAGTTGATCCGGGAGCAGATATCCGTAAAGCTGATGCCTCGTTTTTCCTCTCGCGTCCTTTCCGACTGCAGCGTGTTTTTGAATACTTAACTGTCACCTCCGTCGTCCTTCCGATGCCTCGTTCCTCTTCCCCCTCTCTCCCCTCTCTCCCCCTTCCGTTCCCTTCTCTTCCGACTACGTAATCTTTACATGGCCCCACGCCCACACGACCACACTGCACAAGACCCCCAGGACCAAAACCTACTCTCCGCTGCCTTGTCCGGCGACGATCTGGCCTTTACCAGAGCTCTCTCAGCCGGCGCTGATGTCAACATCGTCTGCGAAGACGGTCGGAACGTCGTGATCTCCGTGATGACCGGTCAGAAGTGAGTTCGGCACAGGGCATCACCACCCGTCTAGCTTGCTTATCGCGGGGATTCAGTTGGGACCCGGCGGACGCGTCGAATGCGCCTGTCATGTGCATATCTCGCCTGAACATCCTTAATGCTATCATCATTCACCAAGACGTTTCTCTCCTCACCCTCAATGCGTCCAGCGCGATCGTCTGTGGGGTCAAGTCGATCAGTCCTCTCGGGGCCGCGGCCCTTCTCAACAAGCACACTGTTGTGCAAACGCTGCTGGAACTTTCTCCAGGACTTGTGTCCGTTGATCTCCCAGACAGTAAGGGTCGCACTCCACTGATGTGTACGTGATTCCGAATCTATTAAGAACGATTTGCTCATAACGGTGGACAGACGCCTGCCAGAATGGTGGTCTAGAGGTGGTGCAACACCTGTTGTCTCATGGGGCTCGACCGGACTTCCGTGATGCCCAGTTTCATACTGCTGTCCACTATGGGCTGCTTCACCCTCGGATCCTCTGGCACTGTGAAGACTTTCTTCGCCGTCACCGGTCAGGAGAAATTACTGTAGGTCGCTTTATCACCCCTCAACCAAAGGTTATTAATGGGCGCCCCAGCAACACGTCAACAAAAGGAGCATCTGTCAAGCAGCGCAAGCAAACGCATTGTATCATACCAAGTTTCCAGTAATTCCACCAACCCATTTCTATCAAGACTCTCACTTTGTCCATGCACTCACCGAAACAATCTCATCCGGAAAAACCGACGCTGTACAATCCCTACTGTTCCCCCCGTCATCTTCCCAAAACCCCAACCCCACACCCCCCGATTATCTGATCAACGCTCAGGATGCTCGCGGATGGAGTCCAATCCATTACTGTGTGTCCTCTTCGTCTCCGACCAGGGAAGTTCTTGACGCCCTCTATCTTGCTGGCGCCGATGTCAGTCTCCCCACGGCCATCGATTCACACACTCCGCTCCACTGCCTTGCCCTCACTTCTTGTCGACCCTCGGACGCCCTCGACGCCGGCCTGTTGTATTCATTCACTGTACATCTCGTTCGGGATCTCCGTGCGCCCCTCGGAGCCCAAGACCGAAACGGTGAAACTTGTATCCATATTGCTGCTGAGCGTGGCGCCAGCGTTGATGTATTATCTGCCTTGTTGGATTGCGACCCCAAATCTTTCGTACGGAACATCCGGAACTCGCGAGGGTAAGCACGATTTGTTTTTTGTTCTCTTTTCATCTTTTGCCACCCGGGGCGATCGGCGGTGATCCGCGCTCCTCTGCTTTCGCGCCCCTTCGCTCGAATCTCACATTCGGTTTCCGTTTTAGGCTCACGGCCGCTGAGGTTGCAAAACGCGAATACCGATCCCTGTTCGGGCTGGAGACCGAACGTCCCGACTCCGCTGCTTCTATTCGAACTGTCATGCCGAAAAAGTCTCTCAAATCGCTCAAAAGTGTTCCGTCGCTTGCTTCAATTGCTTCCGTAATCCCTACCTACGATCACGTCCCCCCACTCCCTTTGGACCGCTTCATCCCTCCGTCGGCCAGCATCCTTCCTCTCCTCGACCAACTCTTCGACGATCTCAGATCCATCTCCCGCGCCCTTCCAACTACGTACGACGAAGCAGATTTTGATGCTTTGGATGAATTGTTGGTTGACGTTGTTGGTATGGGCAACATGCTCATCACCCTCGCCCGTGATCCCGTCGAGACCGTTGCGGGAAGTCTACGCGAGGCGCAGTCTTCTGTTGGACGCGTCAGTGGCCTCCTAAACAGCGTGTCCAAGGAGATCGAGGACAAATTGGAAATTAGGACCGGCGCAATGATGCGTTGGGGCGAGAGCGCGATTCAAGCCCGGCGCCGCACCACGGACTCCGGTTCTTCTGGAACGACCGCTGTTTCACAAAGAAGCCGGACTATGTCTGGGAGCACGGCCCTTGGATCCAGCACGGATGTAAGCGAAGTGTGTGGCGAAGACCTCAAAGAGCGTTCCGTCGTGACCGGAGCTGAGAAGCTCAAGAAATGGCTGAAGAAGAAGCTGAATGCCTTCACCACTCCTCCTTCCCCTACCGTGGTTATTCAGAAAATTCCCCCTGTGCATGAAGAATGGGAGGGTACGAGGGGTCTTGCTCTCCGCTCTTCCGATCACGTTCTGGACGCTGCGAGCCGGGATTTGGTCAGCATCGAAGAGTGCATGACTATGGTTAGTCTCGTCTCTTTTCACTCTCTCCTTCACCGTAATCACGACCCCACTACTTCCGTTGATCCCACCCTCGTTATTTGCCCCTGGAAATTGAATTGACGCTAACGTTATTTTCGCCTCTTTTTCTGCCGTATACTCAACCCCTTATCCATGGCATGTGACGGAACGTCTTTGACAGGCCGACCAGTACATTGCGACCGGATATCACTTCCTATCCAAGGCTGAGACGATTTTTACCCAAGTCGTCAATTCCCGGAAGTACGCTATTCAAACTGGTCGAGAACGCGCTCGGCACTCGCGTATGGCCCTTGACATTCAAGACGCCGACCTTGATCCGACCCTCTTTACCCTGCCGCTACCTTTCCCGACTGTTCCTACGTCCCCATTTGGTTCCCCTTGCTCGTCTTCCCCTTCCTCTCC
>Ga0307510_10010522_pt1 | contig 10988 bp, 12 predicted proteins | sample 12_EM_MG_FD_207224 | JGI IMG/M metagenome (GOLD analysis project Ga0307510, IMG submission 207224) | Populus trichocarpa ectomycorrhiza microbial communities from riparian zone in the Pacific Northwest, United States - 12_EM | ecosystem: Host-associated > Plants > Roots > Unclassified | place... | reverse complement strand
CAGATCTGGATCTTCAAACAGGGGTGCTAGGTTGGCAAACAGTTTCAACTTTAAGCATTGAGAGCTACCCTTCTGGCCCTCTACTTGGTTGAACAGGTCATGAGATACACCTGAGTGGTTTAACATCTTTGAGATCTGGTGGGAGGCTTAATCTTTCTGTATGTGGTGACATGTCTAACTAGGAAAGTCTCCTGCCTTTAGCTGAGGGCTTGCAAGGTAGCTTTTTTCTATTTGTGGATTTGTAGTTAAGTGGAGATCTTACACAGCATCAAGGGGATTGGGTTTATCAGGCATCAGAAGTGAGGCGAGCCAAACAGTCAGATGTTTTCATGTTGACTTGGGTCAGGTAAACAAGGGTGGAGAGCAAAGCTTCCACAGGACTTAGAGATGTTGATGGTGCATATTTTGGTTGTTTGGGTTGTTGCAATTTCACTAGGATTTTACAAGGGTAAAGGAAAATCTGGGGGGTCATGTGGTGAGGAAATTTTTACACCTCAAATTGGTAGCTTAGCTAGAATACTGACCCATTGCCTGATGTTGGGGAGGGGTTTGTTAGTGCTATGAAACAAACTGGGCATTTTGACATCACATCAGATTGGGCTGGAGCAGAGTTTTGACAAAACTCATGGTGTGCCTAGATGTCAAGTTGTTTTTTGGAGGGAGCTGCTAACTGACATTGCACAGCTACCCACCCATCCCCTCTTTGATACACCACTACCAAAGAACAGCAAGAACTCCCTAGAACTGTGGTAACTCTCTGAGCAGTTGTGCAATATCTGACAGTGACTCTAGCAGGTTGGAATAAACACTTGGCATCTCAGGAAGCGATTTCTGTGAGATTGAGCCCTGGCTGCAGAACATTGTAGAGATTGAAGAGGAATCGCTGCACCACCTCATGAGCCTCACCAGAAAACTGGCTCCTCACATGGAGGAGTCTGTGATCCTGGACAAACATTGGTGGGAAGAAAACCAGCATGTGCATGGTATCCATGTGAGTGTGGCACTGGGGAGTGAGTTAATGACACTGAGGTCACTGCAGATGTTCAAGTTCATTCTCCTCCAAGCAGTTCAAACAATGGTTCATGTATTCTCCAATGAGGACATTCTGAGCACAGGGCAGTACAACAGGCTGCTTGAAGACTATAACATGGAGGCTAAGGTGGTGTGGGAAAGAGAAGAGGTTGATCTTTTGGCTAGACATCAGGAGTGCAAAGCAATCAGCAAAAAGGTTTTTAGTGAAGTGATGGGTTTCCTAAAGGTTCAGAGATGAGGCCAGTGCCACAGCTGCATGGAGCGGCCCTTCTCAGCTACTAGCCAGTTTAACTAGTCACCAACAGAGATTTTATATAACCCCACCATCTTTGTACAAACCTTCCCAATCATTCTTTGTCAGCTCTGTTTATGCGGTCTGTTGACACATTCCTGTATCTCAAGTTGGAATGTTGCATAGATGATCACTGGACTGTGTGCATCACTTTAACCCGTCTGAAAGTTCATCTGTTGTGGGCGTTGCAACCTTGATCATGACTGACATCCCATTTCTGCTGCAAAGGCTCTGAAATATTCAATCACTTGCCATGGGGGAGTACCGGTAGTGTCAACTACACCAGCCTTCATGAGACGGTGCCTGTACCAGTTCATGACATTGTTCACAGCAGGAAGCACAGACAGTCAGAGGCAAGAGGTATGGGGATATATATTGTCAGGAGGAGCAGGACGGAAAGTTGGTTTCACATCAAGAGTGCCTTGAGGGTATGTAGGTTGGGGGTGGATACGATTGAGATGGAGCACCAGAGGAAGGCCAGCATGATTGGAATATAGTACGTCAGTTTTACTTATTTGATCAGAAAAAGTGTGAATAAGTGATATGTAGGACTCATTGCTCCCTGCTCACCATGTGTGATTTCATGTTGTCCTCCGCTCACCTCTCCCACTTCCCTCTCTCACCCTCCCCTTCGGGAAATCTGGTCCTGTTCACAGGTGAGCAATTCCCAGTCTCAGTCTGGTCTTTCTGGAAGGAAACAACCAGCTTTAGCCAATGCATCGGCTGCTTCATTCTGTTGGTCACTGCTGTGGGCCTTCACCTTTTCCATGTGGAACATCTGGCCCTGGAGCTTTCTGACCTGGACCATTGCGAGGATATATTTGATTATCTCGCTGTTTTTGACCAGTGTCCCTGTGGTTGTGATCCAACTGTTGTTCTTCCAATTATTCGACCACATTGTTATCACTTAATTCAACTTTTTGATCAGCATCCAAATAAAGCGCATACAAAACACCATACCTGAGATGATGTAGTCAGAGTCTGATTGGACTCAGTCAATAGTAAGGATATTGGAGACGGCTCCAATATCTAAAAGAGCCCTCAGTGCCATCGTGTGAATATATGCCTTGTCCATAGCCTGAGGAGGATGCTTACGGTGAGCTCCACCCTGTTGTTCGTCTGTGCCCCCAGACACCTCTCTGAAAGATTTCTGCACAGAGGACTGATCAGCTAGAGGCGAGCTATCAAGAGGGAAGATATCGAACCTGGAGTCACCCGGTCCCCACCATATACACCAACACCTGCCATCACACCCTTCTTTCCATTGGAAAGGCATGTACCGTCTGAATATGCGATGAGGTCCAGGCCGTCTGGAGCTGGGGCCATGTATACGACCTGTGGAAGTGGGAGCAGTGTGGTCTGGCCAGTTGCATCAGATGGGAGGTTCACTTGATACCACTGCTCAGCGTCGATTTTGGAGTAGAAGTGTTTGACCTGGAACAGAGTAGTCATCAATGCTTGGACCTGCCCCATCTTCCCTGCAGACGAATAGTTCAACTACAGTTAAATAGTGTCACCAGGATGTGAGATGTGTGGGGTGCACCAGCTGCTGAAAACTCCCAGAGTTTGCCCCTTGATAACTGCCTAGTACTTCTGATGCCTTTCCTTACGCTTATCCTTCGGCATCAGTGGGAGGGAGGGGCAGGCAGCACGGATATGTTCATTCTGGGTCCGGGATCCATCATGTTGCAGAGAGTGTCCAGTGGGTGTTTCCAATGCCCCATGTGCAAAATCTACGAGGTCAAGGATTCTCACTTAACAAGCTCTAACATATAGGGGAAATTTTTGGAGAATGTGGGCAGGAGCAGGCTAATCCTCACCTATACTGTCCTGAGCCTGCTAGACAAAGGATTCTACAAACACAAAGTGGATAGCCTCAAACAATGAGGTAGGCCTCAACCTAAGATGAGTTTCCTAAGGTGGGCTTTAACCAATCCAGACACAGTTGATGGAGGCAGTCAAAGGGAGGCAAGTCAGGGTAGAGGGGAGAGTGAAGCAAGATCAGATAATGGGTGCAAAGGTGTAATCTTGGGATTACGACGGATCGCTACACGGATCGCAACTAGGCCTCGCCTCAGGGTCTTGACTCCGAGTCTTAACAACCACATTGAACTCAACCGCAGTATTCGTATTCTAGTATAAAAGGACATGGACAACTCGTAGCTACATTTTACTCTCTCTTTTCTGAATCCCACTACGTTGTCCTATCATTTCTCGATTCGCTCTCCCGACTCTCATCCGAACCGAGTGTTGCTGCCTCGCGGCAGCTTCCACTTTTTTTTGATATCGACAACGAAACGACTTGGTGCCAACACAGACTTCCCGGCCGTTGTACCGGAACTTCTCTCTCGAATTCTAGAGTCGACACTCTCTTCTTGATATCAAGTTTACCGACAACACCGAATCCAGGTCTACCTATTCCCATTCCAGATTCCAGTTCCAGATCCCGTCCCCGTTTCCAATCCAGTCTGAATTCCAGATCCCACCCCCGTTTCCAGAGCCAGTCAGAACTCCAGATCCCGTCCCCATTTCCAGACCCTGTCTCCAGATTCCATCCCTGTTCCATTCCTGTTCACCCAGTTCAACATCAACTCCAGTCGCTCAGTCTCGATCCAGCCAATCAACCATGTCCAGTACTGCCACGGTCGAAAGCTACGATCCATTTTCCTCGGGACATCTAGAGTGGCGCTGCCGAATTGATGGGCCATCGGTATCCGAACCACTTATGGTGACAGCGCTGATCGACAACGGGTCGCACTCAGTTTTTATTGACGAAAGGTTAGTGGAGAAGTTGGGGTTGAGGAGAAGGCGATTGCCACTCCCTCAACGAGCGCGGTTAGCGATGGGAGAAGAGGAGGTAATGTTTTCAGAATGGGTCAAACTCCGAGCGAGCTCGGAAGACCAGCGTTGGACAGCGCGAGTAGTTCGGGCCATCATAGCGCCAAAGCTCGCATTTCCTGTGATCCTGGGAGGACCTTTCCTCAAGTCGAACAAGATTGTCATCGATCACGAGTTTGGGAAGGTGACTGCGAAGGATGCCCAGTTTCAGCTGATGCCGCAGATTTTGGATCCACAGTCTCCGGCCGAACCAGAGGATGTGCCCACGTCTCGGGACGAGAAGAAGACCTTCCAGGACATGTTCAAGGAGTTGCAGGAACAGCGGACGCGACCAGACCTGTTTGAGGAGTTGCGAAAACAAACGACAGAGAGGAAGGTGAACGCTGACCGTCACTCGACGACAGGAACTTCACATAGACACTTTGCGAAGACCCTGGGCGATTGGATACAGATCTTGGCGGTTTGGGATGAACTCGAGCGACATGAGCGAGAGGCCAGGGAGGAGTTCAGGGATCGATTCCCCACAGATATTCCACACGTCACGAGGCTTCCTGATGACGTTTATCACAGATTCCGGCTCAAAGACCCAGAGAAGGTAATCAGGTGCCGATCATACCCATGCCCCAAGAAGTATCGGGATGCATGGAAACAGTTGCTTGATCAGCACCTAGCAGCAGGGCGGATCAGGGAATCATCCAGCGAGTACTGTTCGCTGTCATTCCTGATTCCAAAGGCGGACCCAACAGTCCTGCCTAGGTGGGTCAATGATTACCGTGCACTGAACGAGAATACGGTTCCAGATCATTACCCACTTCCCCGCATTGAGACGATCTTGTCGGATTGTGCCAAGGGATCGATCTGGGGTAAGATTGACATGACGAACTCATTCTTCCAGACACGGGTGCATCCGGACGATGTGAAATTCACGGCGGTGATGACACCGTTTGGACTTTACGAATGGGTCGTCATGCCGATGGGTTGCAGGAATGCTCCTGCGACGCATCAAAGGCGGATGAACCAGGCACTCCGGAAATACATTGGTAAAATCTGTCACGTTTACCTTGATGATATCGTGATATGGTCTAGCTCGGTCGAGGAACACAGGAAGAACGTGCGGATGATCCTACAGGCCTTGCAGGATGCGGACTTGTACTGCTCGGAGAAGAAGAAGTCGCAGTTGTTCACAACAGAGCTCGACTTCCTCGGACATCATATTTCCCAGCGAGGGATTGAACCAGACGAGCGAAAGGTGGAGAAAATCCGGAACTGGCCGGTCTCGACTAGTGCCAGGGATGTCCGAAAGTTCCTTGGGCTCATACAGTATCTGGCGGCCTTTCTGCCGCGACTTGCGGAACACCGCTCTGTACTGACCGCACTGACCACAAAGGAAGCGCAGAAGGACTGGCCAGGATGGACGACTCAGCACCAGCGAGCGTTCCAGAACATCAAGGATATTGTGCTGAGCAGGGAGTGTTTGACGACTATTGACCATGACAATATGGACGGTAGGAAGATATTCGTCACTTGCGATGCAAGCGACAGACGGACGGGGGCGTGCCTCTTGTTTGGGGAGACATGGGAGACAGCGCGGCCAGTCGCGTGGGACTCTGCGCAGCTGTCGCAGGCGGAGAAGAATTATCCCACGCATGAGAAGGAGATGTTGGCAATTGTGCGGGCGTTGAAGAAGTTCCGCGCGGACCTCCTTGGGACTAACTTCACGGTGTATACTGATCATCGCACGCTAGAATGCTTCCAAGGCCAGCGGGACTTATCGCGGCGGCAGGCTCGGTGGCAAGAGTTCCTGGCTGAATACGACTTCACGATTGAGTATGTGAAGGGCGAGGAGAACACGGTGGCGGATGCGTTATCACGCATGCCAGAGGAGGGAGGGGGGGGATCCGAGGTCATTGCGACTATCCTAGAAATCTCCACGGATCCCAAGATAAGTGAAGCCATTAGAGTCGGATACAAATCTGACGCCTTCTGCCAGCGCATTTTGAAGAACATCGAGAGTTTCCCGATGATCAGGATTGACGACTCTGGACTTATCTATATCGGGTCGCGACTAGTCATTCCGCGAGTAGGATCAATTCGAGAGGACCTTTTCCAGATGGTGCACGACTCACTGGGACACTTTGGTGCAGAAAAGAGCTACGCCAACCTACGGTCCGCATATTATTGGCCCAGGATGAGGACGGAGCTCGAGGGAGCCTATGTGCCAGGATGTGACGCATGCCAACGAAACAAAGGATCGACAACCCGACCCGTTGGACCGCTTCACCCACTACCAGTGCCAGACGGACGAGGTGATAGTGTTGCCATCGACTTCATCGGGCCATTACCCGAGGACGACGGATTTGACTGTATTATCACGATGACAGATCGAGCAGGATCGGATGTCCGGGTTATACCTACCCAAACAGATATCTCGGCTGAAGACTTCGCGCAGTTGTTCTTCGACCACTGGTACTGCGAGAACGGATTACCCCTCGAGATCATCTCAGACAGAGATAAGTTGTTTGTCTCCCGCTTCTGGAAGAGGCTCACGAGGATCGCTGGTGTGAAACTAGGGATGTCTACTGCGTTTCACCCGGAAACGGATGGAGCTAGTGAGCGCACAAACAAGACGGTAAACCAATGCCTTCGCTATCACGTCACGAGGAACCAGAAGGGTTGGGTGCGAGCACTCCTGAGGGTCCGCTTCGCGATCATGAATACGGTCAACAAATCTACTGGGTTTTCCCCCTTCCAGCTACACATAGGCAGATCACCACGGCTCATTCCGCCCATCACTCCGGCAGTACGAGCACGAGTGGCAGTAGACGCGGTAAAAGTGGTCGACCGGATCAACTTGGACGTAGCGGAAGCTAAGGATAACTTAATGATCGCTAAGATATTCCAGGCTGACCAAGCTAATAGGAAGCGAGGACCGGAAGACTCTTACAGCGTGGATGATATGGTCATGCTGTCTACGGCTAACAGAAGAAAAGACTACGCTGCGCCGGGAAGCGGACGTAGCGCCAAGCTATTCTCGAGGCACGATGGTCCTTATCGAGTGGTCAAGGCCTTCCCACAAACTTCTACTTATCGACTCGAAATTCCGAATGCGCCATCAAACTCCTGCTTCACTTTCCACGCATCTCAGCTTAAGCGATATGTGCCTAACGATCAGGAGCTTTTACCAGGGCGGGAGTTGTCGAGGGATGGACCAGTGTTGTTGGCGAATGGGCAGGAGGAGCATGTGATCGAGCGGATCTTGGATGAACGGAGGCATGGAAGAGGATGGCAGTACTTGGTGCGGTGGAAAGGTTATGGTCCGGGAGATGACGAGTGGATGCCGAGGAGAGAGATAGAGGAGACGATAGCGCTGGACGAGTGGCTGAGGAAGAAGGGAGAGCGGGGAGGAGTGTAATCTTGGGATTACGACGGATCGCTACACGGATCGCAACTAGGCCTCGCCTCAGGGTCTCGACTCCGAGTCTTAACAACCACATCGAACTCAACCGCAGTATTCGTATTCTAGTATAAAAGGACATGGACAACTCGTAGCTACATTTTACTCTCTCTTTTCCGAATCCCACTACGTTGTCCTATCATTTCTCGATTCGCTCTCCCGACTCTCATCCGAACCGAGTGTTGCTACCTCGCGGCAGCTTCCAAAAGGGTCTCAAAGAGCACTCTTGCTGATTCTAGGTCCACAAGACCACAACTCTAGTCACTAAGGGCAAAATGCCCCCCCATTTTATCAACATATTTACACCCCCTTAAGATAAATGCTGAAAATTTCCCAAAGAGCAGTGTAAATTATACTGCTCCTTTGGTACTCCTCATTATGTTATACCTTTGATTTAGTTATCTGATTATTCCATGACCACCAGATAGTACTTCTGAAGGGAATAGAAGCCATGCCACCTGCCGGATTTGAACCAGTAACCTAATCAGGAGTCAGAACAGCATTGTATAACTACATAGCTATTTGACCACATAGGCTTGCTATTACAGCATCCCAACATTCACACTACAAGATCCAAACCAGCACATCTAGATTATAGATCTGATGGGAAAATATTACTACAGGAAAAAAAAACACATAGGGGACAGTATTTATTACAGCAAGATGACATAGTGCAAATGCATGTATACAAACCTGTCTGTTCAAATAACCTCTATACTCCTCGGACATCCCCAAAAAATGGTAATCCCTCTAATTGTACCTCATCTCTTCTGAGCCTAACAGCTTGTATCTGAACAGCAGCAATGCCACTTATCCCAACAAGGGCACTGTTCCCACTACCGAATATGACCTGACCGGAAATCATCAGGAGGGAAGTGGTTCAACCGAAACACGCCATACCTTCCCAACAAAGTTGCTGAACTCCTTCTGTCTACCGGAGAGTACCTCCAATGGGATATCGACGATCTTCACTGAAACTGAAAAAAATGAACCCTCCGTCTTGACGACCCAACGGAACCAATCGACTTGAACCACTTTCCTGGCCGGATGTAAGCAAATGCATTTGCAGGCAGTGGGTCTGGCAGTGGTATGGGATCGGGTAAATCACCACCGTCGTCCTCCAGTGCTTCCATTCCGACGGATTCACCATCAGGTACAGGGCCATCGTAAATTAGGAGTTGCAGGTATATAGCGTCAACCTGCAACGACATATCCATACCCTTCGGCAACGCAACGTTCGCAAAAGCCGTTCCGCTTGCAATCATCATACCGGATGTAAGCGGCCGAATCTTCATGCCCTCGATCATAGAACCTGAGACCGATGATCAGGGCCAGGGAAGATGGTGTCGACTGCGATGCCGGGGAGGAGTGGAGTAGACAGGAATCATCAAGGTAAGAGGTTACAAAACTCGAAAGCGAGAGTTGTTGCGTTGGGATGAGTCACGTGTGAGGGGTGTGGTTTTTCCGTGCACCACCGGAGCAGTGTGGTTCGCAGGAGTGTCGTTTTGATGACACAGGACCGAGACTATGAATGGGAGTGGAGGCATCGTCGATCCCATCGAGGTAGGGATTGGAGTCGGAAATGTCGCAGAGGCGTTGAAGTGAAGTCGGTTAAGGTCGGAAAAGATACGGAAGGTCTCCAAGGTAACCAATTGCGAAAAGGGAGGGAAGGGTGTATTGCCTCGGGGATCCGGAAGGCCAGGGAGCTGTGGTACTGGGAACAATTGGATAGTGGAACGGAACGTGTTGGGAGAAGGGGCTTACTTTTCGTGCGCATGGCAATCGAAACATTTGAACGCTCCATGCTGAAGCCACCCCCCCAAGTGCCTTCGTGTATACACCCACCCGTCACACGTATGGAAGGAATGGTAGTATAAACTTAGATTACACCAGACATCTAGTTCTCGTTTGCAAAAACGACGAGATCCTTGGTACGGTTCGTGGGATGTATGTTGATCTGAACAGAAATCTGTGTTAATCACTAGAGACTGGAGGGAGGATCCAGCGAGAGCATGAGCTCAATTCTGGGAGTCGTACACAGCAAGGGATAGCAATGGCTCGCCGCGAGACGTCACAGTGATTTGAAAGAGCTCAATGGAGACCCTTCCGACTTTACGAACACCCCACCGGCCGATGCCTTTCCAAAGCTCAGTCAAGATGAGGTCTTCATCGTCCGGACGGATGCGAAGGACTCTGCCCATATCCAAACCCGCTCGGTAATCCGCTCCTATCCATACCCCACCTTCCTAGGTTGCGTTCAATACGTCTATGTGATCCGGTCTTCGATGAACAGCCCGCAGTCGAGTACTCTCTGAGCAGTAAGACTTGAGACGCGAGAGGAATAACTGAGGGCAAACAGCAGAATCAAGAGAAGGATAATGAAGGATGCGACGAGGGTGGTCGAAAAGACGATGAAGAGTTTCCTGACAGGTTCCAGTGAGGGGGTTGCTCTGGAGGGGAAAGATGGGGACGAGACTGGTGGATTGTAGTATTATACGTGAAGAGCTAGACGACAAGAGAGGCGTTCGTTCCGAGGGTTCTTAAGTAGCCGCTCGTTGTTTCCCCTGTCTATAGCTGTATGCAGTTCGGCACATGAATCGTCGGAATCCATGGCGGTGAGTCTGCAGTTTTCAGCCCCCACCCGTACGCATTCTGGGGTGGGCAGCCATGGGACAGCCTCACAAAAGGTGCCATCCATGTTTACATTTGTTTGTCCTCGCCGGGATCGAGGACTTCGTGCACGGCCACAACACCGTTTAATTCATAGGATATTCAAGTCGTTGCCGTGTGTTTTTAGATTGGCTGGAATGGGTAATGTTACTATGAGAGGATTCACAGGAGACATATTGGAACGTGTAGTCCCATGGGTATATCAATAATGACCGAAGGGGATGACAATCCAACTCCATGGGAGCGGAATAATTGATAACAACAGTAGGGTGTGTCGCAAGATTGGCACTGGGGTGGCTTGACTCGCATCTCGTGAAAATAACCCAAGAGCCATGATTGGAAGGTCGGCTCCTCAATGAGGCCGCGCCCAGATGGAGACGTGCGGTGCATGAACAGGACGAAGGCGACACCATACCCCTCGGCCTAAAGTCGATAAGATTGATTGTCAAAAGTTAACCTGAGGGAAACCAGGCGATGGTTTCCCTCGGAATGACACATACGGGTGAAAATGTTGAAGGCAACACTAGGTTCTGGCCGAAGCGAGAAGTTAATGGGGTCGGTTGCACGGTGGTCATGGGCCCGGTCCCAGTACACATTGAAAATGGAAGGGAACCACCTGTATGGTAGGGACATTCGCGTTGTCGTCAAGATGTTGTCGAAGGGACAACCAAGCATCCCGTTGAAATCCGAGGAGTCCCGCCT
>Ga0307510_10010521_pt1 | contig 10988 bp, 15 predicted proteins | sample 12_EM_MG_FD_207224 | JGI IMG/M metagenome (GOLD analysis project Ga0307510, IMG submission 207224) | Populus trichocarpa ectomycorrhiza microbial communities from riparian zone in the Pacific Northwest, United States - 12_EM | ecosystem: Host-associated > Plants > Roots > Unclassified | place... | reverse complement strand
CACATATATGGACATCCGGGTGAAGCCCAACCAGTTCCTCGACGAGCTCGAGTACCTCTTCTCGTGGAGACGGAACACTTGATGTGAGCGGACATTCATCGATTGCGTCCATGATGATGTAGGTAGGGCCTTGTGCGTCGAGAGTGAGCATTTCTTTAAGACATTTTACCATCAAACGATCGTTAGGCTTCCGAATTCCCCGATCGTGTGAAGTATAGAGTCGAGAAAGGATGTCACAGCGGGCAGCAGACCAAGAGGAGAGTTGAATGAGAAGGGAAGGAAGCAAGTTTCGGAGCTTTTGTTTGTCGACGTCCTTAAAATCGAAATAAAAATAGGCCATCGAGGCCCTCCCATCATCGTGCAAGGTCACGATATCTTGTATGACCGAGGAGCTGAGTTCACCATGTGAGCTTGGTAGGATAGAACAAGTGAGGAAGGACGAACCAGAGTATAGTCTTCCCAGAACCCGCTGCACAATTGGGATGATCAGGCCTGATATCGCAAATTGGGGACTAAGAGGAACACACGTTTCCTGTGTACCCACAAAACCGAACCAGCGGACTTCCATTCGTTGAATATGCCACCTTGGAAGAACCACTGACCTGTGCCATGGTGATGTGCCTTGGATGCAATGTTATGATTTGCGGATGGGTCTGAAGGCGAAAGCCAACGCAGGAGATTATCGCGAATTAGGTTTCCTGAAAACAGATCTGAGCATTCTGAATGAAAAGTAGGGAAGCTAAGAGATGACGAACGGTTGGTATCGTCTAATTTGCCATGGATGTCATGGACGCTGTGCCCGACATCTTTCACTTCGGAGTCGATGTCTTGGACCTTGTCATCGACAGCCTGGACCCTGCCCACGACACTTTTCACCTCGGAGTCGACGCTTTGAACCATATTAACGACACTTTGAACCTTATCATCGACACCTTGCACCCTGTCGTCGCCATCTTGCACTTTCTTGTTAACACTTTGTACGTCACCCACAACCTCTTTTACCCGCTCATCGACGCCTATCACTCTCCCCTCGACGGTGTACACGATCTTCAGCTGCTCCGCAGCTGCCATCTTCGCCTCTTCTTGTGTCAAGTTGTCCAGCCTCCGTAGACTTTCTTCGATGTCTGTGTTTCCCATCAACTTCTTCAAATATCTCTCTAGATAAAATTCTGGTCAATAATGATAAACCAACGCGAGATCAGCTCACTCATTAGACCACGTTTCACTTCCTTTGTCGCGATCCCAAGGATCCTGAGTACCTCCACCACTATATCCACGGCTATCGCTGTTATGACGATAGTAGGTGGTACCTCTATGTAGATTTCAAGCCGGCGGAAGAAGTATTCAATACGGCTGAACAAGTCCATGAGAGTGTCCTGGCGGGCGTTGATGTCTTTGGCCGCCTAAAATTGTACATGTCAAATCAGCGGGATAATGGGAATAAAGACTCGGATCCCTGACCAAGAGGAGAACTCCGATGCCCGTAAATATCGCATTTGCTGGTGAGAATACCTGAGAGACAGGTATTAGAGCACAAATTCTCAACAGGATGACATGGTGACAATCACCAGACCAACACCATCGCCAAGGGTGGCGTTAAACGCGTAGAGAACGTTGATGATTGGAGTGAGACTTTTTGCAAATCCTTCTTCCCCACTCTGAGATTGATCGAGCGAGGGTATTTGTCTTCGAAGAACGGCGAGTACGGTATCAGGAGAATGGCAGGATTGAAGTTCGGTAGCAAGAGGATGTGAGTTGATGTCTTTCCCGGTCTTCTTCTTGTAGGCTTAAAGAGCGGTGTTAAAAATGGAATTAAAGTTTGAGCGCGAGGTGGACGAGGAAGACATTGTGGCTCGTGGTAAATGAGGTGATAGATGGGTGGTGAACGGGTTGCATAGATGAGTAGCCGCCCAGATTCGCACCTCAAAATATTGGCGCTGGCGGACGCACCGGGCTACCTGCTTGAGACGTAGACGTACGGCGTAACTTATCAAATTTGAGTTGAGCCAAGGCCCTTTTTTAAAATCAATCATTGTGCGCCTTGGGGTAAAGAACCCCATGTAGCACTTCGAGTATGTACATGGAGCTGGTGTTGGTAAAGAGTAGGATATGATGTAACCAGATAAGTTTAAATGACCCCCATAACAGAGTTATCATTTTGTCGTGTCTGCAGCACGATAGCGCACCGGCCCGGGGTTGCCATCCTTAGCCAAGGCCTTCCGAGACCGCGATATGTGGGTGGTCTGCCTGAGAACCTAGACAACTTGCTCGCCGCCCCCACTGGCAGAGGGGTGTTTGGGCCAGGCAATGGGCGCCTTCAAGACGAAGAATGACTAATGACTGTCCATTCACCATCTATCATATGCCATAACACAAACATGCAAGCTAATTTCTTTACCAAAACCATGCACATGTTTAATACAATGGATAATATAATGCCGCCATTAATAAATAGTAGCGACACATTTACCTGTAATTCTATCGTGAACTCAACAAGACACCCCCACAGGCATTGCCATATAATCGAACAGTAGTTGTACGATCTCGGGCCTCGATGCCACGTCGGGGGGCGTCTCGCCGTGACTGTCAGATATATTCGGATCCGCGCCGTGTTCCAGTAATAGCCGGACGACATCAACATGTCCATGTTCTGACGCCCTGTACAGTGGAGTCTCGCCGTCACAAGTAAGAGCGTTGATCGCCGCGCCCCGCTCAAGTAGCATTTGAGCAAAATCAAGTCGTCCATTCCATGCCGCCAAGTACAACGGAGTCCAGTCTTCGGCATCTTGGGCATTGACATCTGCACCGCAATCAAGTAGACGCTGCCCAATCTCGAGATCTCCCCTCCGCACCTTGTCCGACATCATGACTCTGTGTAGCGGGGTCTGATGGTGACGGCCTCGAACATCTAGATTTCGTGAATGCTCAATCAATAATGAAGAAATCTCGAAATGACCGTTCATCGCAGATGCGTGTAACGGAGTCACTTCGAAACCACCCTTGGCGTCTACATCTTCTGGATGCTCGGCAAGAAGGTGTACTGTCAAGTCACGAAGTCCGAACAGTGCGGCGTAATATAGGGGGACTGCATCCGGTTTTTCTGGGAACGTCGTGAGTATGGAGAGACGGTGATCTCCGTTATAAGCCCAGAGCCAAGCCGCAAAATGTGGTTTATCCGCGTCGAACAGACATTTCATCCCTTCTATAATGTGGGACGACACACTTTCGACTCGGGCATGCTTGACCCAGTGTTCGGCGGCGTATTTGGCAAGGGGGAAGTTCTTGATCTTGTCACGGTCTATGTGATCGTCCAATTGGAGAAGAACTCCGAGGCATGCTTGCGCAAGGACGGTGTGCGCTGGCTCAAGTAGAATATGATAGCGTGAAACGTCTTTGCTCGACTCCGCAAGACGACTTGACATCAAAAATTCTTTGACCGAAAAGTGCGAAAACTGAACGATCCGACTACTATCACCAAACTCGAGCATGCCGACATCACTGCTTCTTCCTGATCTTCCCACCGCCAGGCCAGATTCAATTTTGGGATCCCTTCTGCGTTGAAGTCAAAAGCGAGAACTTCTGCCAGTTCCTCGACGCGAAGGGGGCGAACGGCCGCCACGAGACATTGCAACATCCGATAAGCATGTTCTTGGTTCGACTTTTGATCGCCTTCAGTATCCGCTCGTAAGTCTCGTCCAGACTTTCGGGCAGCTCTTCAAGGACGCGACGAATACTCGGTGGGAAACAGTGCCGCAGGACTTCCAGTTGGCAATACACCCATCGAACCTGTGTCAGGATATAAGAATGGCTTACATGTATCCGACAAATATCCTTACATTCCATCCGCCTTTTCAGGCAATGTCTTAATCACCGACTCCTTGTCCTCATCACGCCATCTTCGCATCCTTCGGTCTCCGTGAACAAAAGACCTGACATAATCCGCGATATCCTGCTTTTGCCCAGTTTCATCGTGAAGGGATACAGGGTGTGGGGTCAACGGTTTGAGAATGGCATGGATGTCAAGCTCCGGGCGACTGGTGACACATATATGGACATCCGGGAGGTGAAGCTGGTGAAGCCCAACCAGTTCCTCGACGAGCTCAAGTACCTCTTCTCGTGGAGATGGAACACTCGATGTGAGCGGGCACTCGTCGATTGCGTCCATGATGATGTAGGTAGGACCTTGTGCATCGAGAGTGAGCATTTCTTTAAGACAGTTTATCATAGTACCATCATTAGGCTTCCGAACGCCCCGATCGTGTGAAGAATAGAGCCGGGAGAGGACATCACAGCGAATATCAGACCGAGTGGAAAGCTGAATGAGAAGGGAGGGAAGCAGGTCTTGGAGTTTTTGCTTGCCAGCATCCTTAAAATCGAAATAAAAATAGGCCCTCGAGGCCTTCCCATCATTGTGCAGGGTCATGATATCTTGTACGACCGAGGAGCTGAGTTCACCGTGTGAGTCTGGCAGGATAGAAGGAGTGAGGAAGGACGAACCAGAGTATAGTCTTCCCAGAACCCGCTGCACAATTGGGATGATCAGGCCTGGTATCGAGAATTGAGGACTAAGAGAAACATACGTTTCCCGTGTACCCACAAAACCGAACCAGCGGACTTCCATTCGTTGAATATGGCGCCTCGGAAAAACCATTGAGCTGTACCATGGTGATGTGTTTTGGACGCAATGTTATGATTTGTGGATGGGTCTGAAGGCGAAAGCCAACGCAGGAGGTTATCACGGAGTAGGTTTCCTGCGAAAAGATCTGAGCCTTCGGAATGAAAAGTAGGAAAGCTAAGAGATGACAAACGATTAGTATCGCCCACTTTGCCATGGATACCCTGGACCTCATCATCGATGCATTGGACCTTGTCATCGACAGCCTGGACCCTATCCACCACGCCTTTCACCTCCTCGTCGATGCCTTGAATCTTGTTATCGACACTTTGCACCCTGTCGTCGACATCTTGAACCTTCTTGTTAACACTTTGTACGTCACCCACAACCTCTTTTACCCGCTCATCGACACCCGTCACTTTCCCCTCTACGGTGTGCGCGATCGTCAACTGCTGCGCAGCTGCCATCTTCGCCTCCTCTTGTGTCAAGTTGTCCAACCTCTGTAGACAGTCTTCGATGTCTGTGTTTCCCATCAACTTCTTCAGATATCTCTCTGAATAGAATTCTGGTCAACAACGGAAAACCAGTGCGAGATCAACTCACTCATTAGACCACGTTTCACTTCCTTTGTCGCGATCCCAAGGATCCTGAGTACCTCCACCACTATATCTACGGCTATGCCGGTCATGACAGTAGTAAGTGGTACCTCGGTATAGATTTCAAGCCGCTGGAAGAAGTACCCAATACGGCCGAGCAAATTCATGAGGGTGTCCTGGCGGGTGTTGACGTCTTTAGCAGCCTAAAATTGTACTTGTCAGATCAGCGGCATAATGGGATTAAAGGCGCCTGACCAAGACGAGAACACCAATTCCCGTAAATATCGCATTTGCTGGTGAGAATACCTGAGAGACAGGTATTTCAGCACAATTTTTTAACAGGGTGACATGGTGACAATCACCAGACCAACACCATCGCCAAGGGTGGCGTTAAACGCGTAGAGAACGTTGATGATTGGAGTGAGACTTTTTGCAAATCTTTCGTCCCCACTCTGGGATTGATTGAGCGAAGGGATTTGCCTTCGAAGAACGGCGAGTACGGTATCAGGAGAATGGCAGGATTGAAGTTCGAAAGCAAGAGGATGTGAGGTGATGCCTTTCCCAGTCTTCTCGTAGGCTTGGAGAGCGGCGTTGAAAATGGAATCAAAGTTTGAGCGCGAGGGGGCGCTGGACATTGTGCCCCGTGATAATTGTGCAAGGTGATAGATGGGTGGTGAACTGGACGCATCGATGTAGACGCCCAAAATAATCTCTCCTAGGCACTAGCGCTCGCGGCCACACCGTGAAGATGCAAGGGGTCCATCCATACATGGACTGGGCAGCCGCATCTGCACCGTGATCGAGGAGAAGGCGAGCGATTCCCGCCTTTGGCCGATGCACATTGCAATTGGAGTACACCCAATCCTTAGATTTGGCTCTCGCATCCACACCGTCACGGTAAGCACAAAAAAAGCGGAATTGCTGACCAATAAAAATACTATTGTTGTACAGTGTTTGCATCGAGCGGAGAGAAAATCATACGACGTCTGGCCTCACTATTTTCCTGCTTTACTTTCTTGGCAGAGCCATAACCAAATAAAGCACCCACAGAAAAGTCTGTCCGTACTCTGTCCTGCCTGGTTGTAGCTGATTGATGCCTTGGTCTTTCATAGGCGAGGGGCGCATGGGAAAATTCTTAACTAGATCCTATCCTCAACGTGTAAAGGTATCGATCATGGGGAAGCTGTGTATTCGCCATTCCCCTCTACCACAACGTCTCACTCTTCTTGATATCCTTATCCTTATTCCCAGAATGATTCTTCTACTTCTATCTTCGTTCTACCCCCGGACACTAGACGAATTTCCAGACACACGCGGCATCCCTTCCCCTCGCGAAAAGTTTCTTGGTGTTTTTTGGGACCACGTGTTTTTCACCATGGTTGGTCTACCCCCCTCCCCATCAACTGTCTAATTCTCAAGTCGTTTCAGATTAACGTAGCAATGAACCCGATGACGTCAAGGCAACAACGACATTCTGCTCGAGCAAATATTGATCTACTACGAGATCGACCCTAGCAAGTACGGCCGTCGAATGATGTTGTTCGACTTTTGAACCCGCCACCACGCCCCATGCAGCGGAGACTCTATCTTCTCTGCTTGGGTTGCGGCGGCTGCCATGTCGGTACCGTGCTCGACGACGAGGCCGAGCGAGATCCAGATGACCCCACCGCAATGCGTAATGCAGTGAAGTCAACCTATCCTTGTCCTGGGCTGTCGCCTCTGTAACGTAGTCGTTCGAGGGCTATTTGGATCTCGCTCGGCCTTGGGGCATTCCCGCCGTTAGGTTGGGTCCTCTTGATGGGGTTTTCCGTCCGGCGAATTTCGCGTTCGTTCAGAGGGATGCGGATAACAGGGAATGGATTCAGTGTTGACGCTGTCTTCGGGTTTCCATATTACTCCCGCTACACACGCTAATGACATATCCGGAAAATCCTTTAGGACGCGCGATCAGTTGACGTGCAAGGTTTTTGATGTTGTTATTGAGGATGAGGGACATACTTTTATTCCCCTAGTTGGTCTTCTTGTTTTACGGTCTGTCCTTTATATCGAACACGCACGCTATGCTCAAGGTTGTGTGCGGTGCCGTCGGACGTGTGACGTCATTGACATTCGACTCGTGACCTCCTGGGAACTCAACTATCATCCGATAATTGTTTCCCTGTGACGGTGAACAACCCGCACTATGTTCAAGGAAGTTCCTCGCACCAATACACCAAGAATGCAAAAGAGGTACGGTACTGCTGCCCTAAACAAAAATAGCTATTCTTTCCTCATTGCCGTGACGTCCATGTCGTTCAGAGGCAAAATTGAACATACAAGACCTGGCCGTAGAGTACTGGTGTATAGGTCTCGTTCGATACATTCCGGTCCTATCTGTGTCCAGTACTATGGTAGATTCCTTCAGCTTTCTTACACACGAAGGGATGATTTGATCGATGAAATGCAGGTCGAGTTTTCTTTGTTTCTCCAGCCACAGGTCGAGATCAAGGGGCGAGTGTGAAATTGGCAGGAAGCCAATAAGGTCCCAAAAAGTCGGGGGTTCGCCCGAAGATATCCCGTCCCATAGAACGTAACGTGTGCCTGTATTAATATTGTACCCCGGCGCTCTCCTGCATCCACCACCGCTAGACACACCTAAATCTCCCAGGTCTTCCGATCCATTCTCCTTGCCCTCCCATTGCCTGGATAATCCATGACAAGAGAGTCGAACCCCGAACAGACAGTCTGTCCACTTGTCCGATCACATGCGATAGCACCATCCTAAATAAAGGGACGGCACGGGAGCAGAAGACCGTAGCGTAGCGCACGGCACCTATGTTGCCCAAATGCTAGCCAATTTTGGCAGTGGCTCCATGCGCCCACCTCAACAGGGCAACACACGTGTAAATTCTGCCCCTCTTTTTTTTTGGGGGGGGCACTGAAGAGCCATTGCTACATCGTCAGGCATGACGGGATCGAAACTCGGATTACCTAGTGATATTCACCCTCCATGCTCCACGGCTCTATGGACTGACAGCTCTACAAGGGGGCTAGAGCGCTAGACCATCGTGCACATCGGGAAGTAAAAAAAGGAAGGTAATTCTCATGTCGCGATCGGAACACACGATCGGAATCGTGACCACGATAGCCAGCAGCGCGTCGTGTATTACAGTCGGAATAAATACCAGTCGTGTCCACCGTCCGTATCGTGGAATGCATACATGAGATAAAATCGTGCGATAGTCCTGTCATAAACTTTTAATCTACCAGTCTACACGGGGTTCGTCGCGCTCTACGCGTCTACGACCCCTTAGCTAGAGCCATTCCCCAGAATGCTCTGGAGGCCGAGCTGTTGAATTAATGCCTGTTCAAAGGTAAAGGGTGTCAACTTCAAAATGAGCTGACAGCCGAAAGTAACGAGCAAGCTGACCGTGATGTACTCGGCGGATAGAGGACAAGCAAACGTAATCGGGTTGCTGATTGTTGGCGAAATTGTGATGAAGAAGACTCTCACGGCGACTGTTATCCTGTAATTCACCGTCAGATCGCGCTGTGGCGAAGCGAGGCATTTCCCCGCGATATCAGTTATGATAGCATCGTTGGGGTCGGTGGATGTTGTGTAGACGAGCGCGAATGGGAATGTGAAGCTTGTGCTTGCGTGGCTCTGCAAGTTGACATTCAAAACCGACCCACTGCCAACACGAGTGTTGTTGATAGGGTAAAAAATCTACACTTGCATTAGGGTACAGATGGTAATGAGGGTGTCGGGAACTCACATCGGCTTCCACACGCTTTAGTTTGACGGAGAAGTAATTTGGATTGACGACCCTGTGAAGACGATGATATCATAATTGGTGCTTGGAACGACAGGTGGATTCGGGGTACCCACTCTATTGGGAGACCCAAGTTTACTTGGAATCCGTCTGACAGGAGGTTGATACCTTGGGCGATGACTGGCGACTAAATGTATGCGTCAGACTTGGCCCAGTCCGTGAAGTACGACCAAAACTTACGGTGTTATTGTTGTCACCTCCAATGACGATGTTCGGTGGTTGTATCCACTGAAAACGGTAATAAATAAATCATACTTGAGAGCCATGACCAAAAACGAGCGCACCAATGCGAGACAAAGAACAATGGCGGCAACGAGGAATAAGGTAATGAGGACGGTGCAAAAGAAGAATCGACAGATGCATCGTGGTCTGCTCCCCTAAAGTGTCATGGACTTCAGCATCTACGACGGTTCCTGACTGTGACTCGCGACTCCAACGCACCTGAGTCCAAAGGCGGCGACCCTGCTGGTACCTCCATGCTCTCAGATTCCTCGCGCTCCTATCCCGACACATTACTATTGAGCCCTAGGCGCACTGGCGCTACAGACCACACGTACCGAGGTTTTCGAGGAGTCGGCGCGTTTGACTCCTCTGCATAGTAAGAAACCTCTTCCTTAGTGGTAGGTTCAAGCGGCTCCATTGATTGTCCTTGTGGTAGCGAATAACTGGGTTCGTCGTCCTTGTAAGGTTCCCGGTAGTCTTGATCGTAAGCAGCATCATGTGCAAAGTGCGTGTTGTACGGATCAAACTGCGGTGGGTCACGGTAAACGCCCTGCTGCGGATCGGCTCCATAATAAAGGCCGGGTCCTCCAGTAGGATATGAAGTCATGGGGGCGTAGGTTGGAGGAGCAGGTTGGTAATGAAAGTTATAAGAGACAGCGTTGCCGCCGTTGCGCAGTCGTTTTGTTGGAGCTGGAGCGGGATGTTACAGCCCTTGACAAACCTGAACAAACATCCCCGTTCCGCGGCGTGCCGAGCCCCTCCGGGTGGATCGGTCACAGCATGCACTGGAATGGAACTGGGAACTGGGGAACATCTTTATAACCGTGGTATCGTGGGAGACAAAATGCGAATGGATGGAACGGCCGAGCTGACCATCGTGGGGTGGACACTGGGGACTGCGACTGTGACTCGGTCGCTTCTTTTCCGTTGGAGCGAACGCAATCCGCCCTGATTTAGTCCCGCGCTAATTTCACAACGTTCCTGACGCCAATCTTGTAGACCTTATCGCCCGCCAAACACCTCCTTAGACTGCCGAGGTAGGTCCAGGGGTAAGCTGATCATCATCTCATCAACCCGTGGTCGTGCTCCCGATTCATGAGCAGCCTTTGCCTGAGTCGACTGAAAGTCACTCTACTTCCGATCGCTGCGCGGGTAAACCCCCAGAAACCAAGTTCTCAATTCCAGCGTCCCACATTCACGAGAAATGTCGACGCCCGCCTCCCTTTGTGTGGGTTGAATGAAATTGCGCACGCGCACTTCCTGCGCCCCCGACGGTCGCACTGAAGATGCGCGAATGGGCAACCAGGCAATGCCACTACTTGTAAAACCCAGATAATACATATTTGATAGTAAATGACATCACGAGACAATGCGTCATGTCCATTTTTTTTAACGTTAACAAGGAGACAACTTTGAAACCACACAGTTCAGTAACAACATTTTGACCGACATGATGGGCCTGGCCGGAAAACTACACAGCATGATAGCGTTCCGGCACCGAAATTACCAACCCACTAGCGCAAGGGCGAGCGCAAATCCAAAGGTGGTGAACGATGGAGCAGTTCGACTCCGCTTGGCGTGACTAACAGGCGTCGGGGATGCCGAAGTGGTAGAAGTCGGTGTAGTCGTAGGTTCAACTGGGTCCAATTTCGGAACCAATCAGCACAACTAGCCGCGAGCGCATCAGCTGTGATGCCTCACCAGAAGCCGTTGGGAAGGTAACCCCTGCCAATGAAGAGCTAA
>Ga0307510_10010520_pt1 | contig 10991 bp, 9 predicted proteins | sample 12_EM_MG_FD_207224 | JGI IMG/M metagenome (GOLD analysis project Ga0307510, IMG submission 207224) | Populus trichocarpa ectomycorrhiza microbial communities from riparian zone in the Pacific Northwest, United States - 12_EM | ecosystem: Host-associated > Plants > Roots > Unclassified | place... | reverse complement strand
AAGAGAGAGGAGGGTCGCTTGTCAGGTCATAAATTAAATATTACAGACGGATTTACCGATCGATTTAATGGAAAATTTTAAAATTTTTGATAATTTTATCTGTAAAAATAACATATTATCATACTTCTTGGATTTTTTTTCATTTTTTATTTTCCCACTATAATTTTCTTAGTATATATTGAGGAAATATTTTTATTGGTGTTTACTGATGGATACTACGATGACATATTCAGTCAAATAAATCCACCGTAATCTCCCAACAAAAATATTTTATTTATTTATATTTGTTAATTTTCTAGTAGTATAGAATTAAATAAAAAGTGTAATAATTGAGATGGGTTAATTATAAGGTTTAGGCTTTAAAAAAAAAAAAACTTTGTGTTTTAAATTGTGGCGTATCGACGTTGGCTGCCATATCATTTTAAGAACTCATTCTTAAAAAATAGCATTACTCCCCTTTTTTTTTTTTTTTTAATAATTTCTCCTATATTCTTTCCTTGTATTATTTCTTGATTTTATTAATCCAACGATAGGATAACCCTTTTAACCTACCCCCGTAGATCTCAACCGTTACATTAACCTTGTGTTTTAGCATGCCTTTACATACATTCCTTGTCCTCTTGCCATTTCCTTTGTTTTGTCGGTATATCTTAAGCATCTCTTTTATTTTCTCTGAACCCTCCACACCACCCTCTCTCCCTTCCTGGAATACACGTTTTGTTACTTTTGGTGCCTCCATTGCTACATTGGTCCTTCTTGATAATGGTAACCATAATGGAGTTATTTTGATTTTAATTTATGCACATGAATAGTTGACCCAGTTGATGGTTTTAATATATCGGGTGCTTCAATACAGGAAATGTTGGTACCACCATGGCTTGAATCATTATTGTCGGCTGCATTCTTCACCATTTGCCCCAGGCATAGAGAAGCCCCACGTAGCGAATGCAACATGTTCTGCCTTGATTGCAACACCGATTCCTTTTGCTTCTATTGCCGATCAACTCAGCACAAAGATCATCCTGTTATTCAAGTAATTCATCTTTTATGTTTCGGCGAGTCATTATTGTTTCCATTCTCATCGCGTGAATGCAACATCTCTGAAAAATATATGTGTGGGGATATGTGAAAACAGATCAGAAGGTCATCGTATCATGATGTTGTTAGGGTTGCTGAGATTCAAAAGGTTTTGGACATTAGTGGAGTTCAAACTTACGTTATAAACAGTGCTAGAGTTCTTTTCCTTAATGAGAGACCACAACCTAAGAGTAGCACTAGTAAAGGAGTCTCTCATTTATGCCAAATCTGTGGGAGAAGTCTTCTGGATCCCTTTCGTTTCTGTTCTTTGGGATGTAAGGTCAGTACTTAATTTCTTCTCGTTTCTCTCATCAGATTTCTACCGACCCTTTCCTTTCAAAACTGTCCCACATTGTCATTTAAAACTAGGACAATTGTTGTTATACCAAAAAGCTGCATCTCTTATTTGATTTCTACCCTCTGCAAACCAAATTATTATCACATAATTTTACTTTGTAGTTTTCAATTAGTGACATTGTGGTTGTACCAAGATTTGAGAAGTATGTTTGGTAATAAGCAGCTCAATGTGTTTTTTAGAAATACTTATTTATCTTTTTATTTTTAACATCAGTCTATTAAAATTATCAAAAAAAAAATTTTAAACAATATTAATTTAATGTTTTTACATAAAAAACAGTTTGAAAAACATTTAAAAAAACAAGAACAAATACTCATCAAAATTTAAGTTGCTATCAAATAATTGGTATTGATCGGAGCTAGCTAGATTAATTTGTAAAGTCTCCTGTTCCTGATGGACTTGTTATTTTGCTTGGATAATGGTTTAAACAAAAGTTAACTTGGTATTTAATCCAGCTTGTAGGAATAAAGAACAGTGGAGATACCAACTTTAACTTAAGCACCAAGAACGAGGAAAATAGAGATGGAATGGCAAGAAGATTGCCATTAAAGGAAGAAGAAGAATTGCGTGAAGGAAGCCAGCAAGACATGTACAAAAGCACGCCAATTCCACCACATTCTACTTCAAGAAGGAGAAAAGGCATCCCCCATAGGGCACCTTTAGGACCCTAATCATTAATTAGCATGCTTAAAAACTCTTTTATATCCAGCTCATTCTTCACAAGCCAGCATATGGGCCGGGGAAAGATAAAATTTGATAAACAAATTAGAGTAATTATGGATTTCAAAGTTTTAGCAAAGAAAAATAATTGTAGTTTACAATTAAGTGGGTGGGGGCTCAGTAATAATGGTAGCAATAATGTTCGGGGACATGCAATGGTGTAAATGTTATGTGCCCACATGAACCGTTTTTATATAAAGAAAACCCACAGCTCAGCTTTTTTTAATTACAAGTTCATGAAGGGTGCAAGAACACATGCACGATGCTAGACGAAATTCTTTCTTTGAAAAAATACATTCCTTTGTAGAGTTTAACCCCCGGCCCCAATATTTGTCCAAATTGGAGGTCAATTCATATACATTTTGGCATTTAAAGCTTCCAAGCCAAAACCATAATCAAGTGAAAGAATTTAACATAAATATTGCTGAATTTAACACAAAAAGATTGGAAATAGGGTGTGTTAAACTATTGGTATAATAAAAGAGTATTTATTGTAATTCATTCCTTTTTAATTAAATATTACTTCTTCTTTTTTGTACACATGGTGCTCCTTTACCTTTTTAACTGTTATCATCTATTAAATTTTGTAACGAAGAGTTCAATTAAAAAGGCATGATTGTTTTTTATTTTTTGGATCCGAACTTTGAGATGAGTATTTTGAAAATTTTATTAATTTTTTTTAATATACTGGCTAATATGATAGGTTTGTTTTTAAGATTGTTAAAAAAAAATAGATTTAGTATTAATTAATATGTAAACTGATTTTAATATTCTTCAAAAAAAACAAAAATACTAAGTTTTTTAAATTGGAATTTTCAACAAGAGCATTGTCATTCAAATCACTATTCCATAACTAAACTAAATGATTTAGTGCATGTTTGAGTTGATATTTCCTTTTCTTTTAAATAAAGAAGCGATCTTCCCTTAAATATATATATCACTATATATTGGTCAATTTCTTTACTTAACTTCGTTGATTTCAAAGATTGTAAAGAGTTTTATATTGATCAATTTTAACTTTAATTTTAATTTTTTTAAAAAAAACAATATCATTTTTATGACATTTTTTCATACAAAAAATTATATTTATTATGTGTTTTTTTATTAATTTATCTTTGTGATTTGCCATTAATTATCCTGGTTATTTTTAGCTTATTTTTAATTTTTATATATAATCGTTTTGTAGAAAGTTTGATGTCAATCCATAAAAATAGAAAACTCATTAATTTAGTTATTTGTAAAAATCAAATCTTGACATTGGCCCCTTTTAAAAAGAGACTTATTATTTTGGTTATTCACGAAAAAAAAAATTGTCATTAGTTCCCTAAAAGGACACTTGTCTTTTATAGGATTTTAACATCGATCCTTATAAAAAGCATAGTTATAAAACCTAACTCGGTAGTAAAATGACTGGCTCATAGGTCTAATGGGTCAATCTGAATAAAAAACCAAGGCACACGTTAATATGATTGTTTTGACATAAAATATCACCTTAACATATATGCTAGCATAATTAACAAGAAATATCACATTAACATATATACTAACATAATTATTTAGCATCAATAGATTAGAAGGTGCATTTGTCTTCAAATAAACAAACCTTTAACATAATTTAAAGATATTAAAGATAAAGATAATAAAATAACAAGTTGTTCTAGAGATAAATAATTTAATATAATAGATATAAGGTAATAACATTCAAACTCCAGTTTGCATTAGAATTCATAAATCAATATCCTAATTTCATTTTGCATTAGAATCCATAAATCAACATCCTCAGCTAGATAAAAAAAAACAAAAAATTTTAGAATATGTTGAACACTTAACACTAGTAGAATTAAAAAAAAAAAAAGAATGGCAAAGTACAAGACCTCATTGGAATGACCACACTTTTTCTAACACAAAACATTTTTATTTTGGTTGAATATAGGCATTAAGTTCTTCAGTATCCATAAGAGCAAAATTTGAATCAAATGCCAATGGAATTGAGCCAACCTCATTAATGTCTATTGAAACATCATTATGCTCCTGTATATCTTCATTATCACAGTCATCCTCAATCTCATTTATCTCCTGTATATCTTCATTATCACAGTCATCCTCAATCTCATTTATATTTATCAAATCTACAATTGAAACATAATTAACTAATAAACATTACATATTAAACAATAATTTATTTTCAAACAAAGTTATAACTAAAAGATAAAATCTTATATTACCTTCATTTAAAGTATCTTGAATAGTTATGGTTGATAAATCACGGTGAAAGATTTCTACTTCTTCGGTTGTTAAAGATGATGAATTGTCTTCTACTACCAAATTTTTAGTATTAGAAAATGCCTCAAAATTAATTAGATCATAAGTCTGTCCTTTCCAATAATTTCTACAAAATCAAAGTTAAGGTACCAAATATAAGTATTAATGATGCTACTTAATAATATAAGTAACTTTTGAAGAATTAGAGAAAAGAAAATACTTTTTTTTAATCTCAAATTATAATCGACATAAACTAGGTCATTAAGTCTGTGATGCTCCAATCGATTTCTCTTCTTAGAATGGATGTGCTAAAAAATATCCAATTCCTTTCGCATCTTGAAGAACTACAAGTTTGACTTAAAACTCGTATAACTAGCTTTTGGAGATTTGGAGCACAAGTTCCATACAACACCCATCATTCATCTATATACAAAATTAATATGTAAGATTATGTCAAGATAATATTTTAAGATTACTTTGAATATGAAAATAATAATATACTTGGAGGTAAAAGGGTGCGATCATTTCTCGCGGACACTTTACTAAAGTCATGTTCTGCATTCCTAAACAACTTCATTTCACTTGTAAGCTTGCTTAACAGTATTGCATTTCCATTTGCATACTTCTCAACAACATCTAGAAGTCTGGAAATAATATTTGTATATCTATCCATTAGATTAACATCATATTGACATCGAGGATTCAACCAAAATTCCGTTGCATAAAGCTTCTTATACAATTGTCCATCCCATCTATTGTTAATGATATCTAGGAAAGGTTGCACCTTAGATTGACATCATATTGAAATTGATGATTCAACCAAAATCCCGTTATATAAAGCTTCATTTACAATTGTCCATCCCATCTATTGTTAATGATGTCTAGGAAAGGTTGCACCTTAGTCCTTTTCTTTTGAAATCTCCCCAACATTTCTTCATTTGCAGAATGGATAGCCTCATATAAATATCTCATAACAGGTCCATCATCACTACCAACAATTCGTAGAACTTGAACTAATGGTTCGGTCATTCGTACAATTGATGCACATTCTTCCTAAAATATAGAGTTCAACACACTATCAACAAACCTTTTTCATTTGCTATCTTTAGCATTAGTAGAGGAGACCCATTCTCTAGATCTCACCATAACTCTCAAATTATCTTTGTGTACTAAAATGTTTTGTAAAGTAATGAAATTAGTAGCAAAGCGAGAAGGAGCTGACCGAAGTATTTCTTTCCCTCTAGTGAGCTTCCTCATCAAATGCAATGGATAACAATGATTATAAATATGCTTTGTAATACTATAAGCATGATCAACAACAGAACAAACTAACTATATAACTTACCAACATCTTGGAGTATGAGGTTGATGCAATGAGCAACATAAAGAGACCAAAATATTGAAGGAAATTCTTCCACCAATAACTTGCTAGCAGCAACATAATTAGAAACATTATCAATCACCATATGCACGATATTTTCAGGCCCAATAAATAAAACAACCTCTTTAAACGACATATACAACAACATAACAGTCTTTAAGGTCTCTGATGCATCTATTATTTTAAAAAAAAAATAGTTCCTTTAGGACAATATACTAAGAAATTAAGTAAAGTTCTCCTCTTTTGATCTGTCCATCCATCAGCCATCAATGTGCAACCAGTCTTCCTCCAAGTTTCTCGATAACTCTCAACAAAAATCTTCACTTCATCAATTACCTTTGCCAGGTAATAACCACGAAGAGCATGAAAAATTGGTCTTTTGGCTGTTATACCATTTATAGCATGCTGATAGTAAATAGAGTTAGCAGCATTGAATGACACATATGCATCAATCATCCATTTTGTTATAGCAAGATCACATCGTTCAATAACTTCTTCGTTTTTCCAACAACTTTGGAGAGACTTTTGAGCACTATGAGTTGATCTTGGAATAAAATGTCCCTAATTTTGCATTTTCTTTATGTTTTCAAGAACTTATAGTCGATTGTTTAACAGTACCAGTGATTTTACTCTTTTCTTTATTGGCAACCTTCGGTGGTAACATTTGCTTCTTACCATCGACTTCAGCATCATCATCATCATTATCATCGTCATCACCTTTACAATCATCTTCTAGTTGTCTAATCATCATCTCTTCATACTCTCTTTGTTTAGCACTATATGAACTGAAATCTGCTTTCATTTCTCTAGCTCTTTTTTCTGTTCAACATTCACCTGAAGATTCAAAAGCATTTAATGACAAACATCCGAAGGACATTTGTGACATTGTTCAACTTCTCTTTTAGTTTCAGCCAAATGTTGCTTGAATCAATTAATGCCTCCACCCGTAAAAACTTTGGCATAATATAAACATACTAATTTGTTTTTCTTACATTCCATACCAAGTTCAGGAGCTTCTCTACAATGATCTCATGCCAAATATGTTTTTCCTCTTATACCACTTGATGTTGACATAGAAATTGAAGGTTTGGATGAATAAGTAGGTGAAGGATCAATATTTGAAGTGCTACCATGTTGAGAAGATATTTTTAAGATCTGTAATAAACCAAATCAAACACTACTTAAAAGATATTTAGTTTATCTTATTAAAATAGCAAAAAAGAGTTTGATCTTATAAAGAGAAATTTATCATAACAGATAATCAGTATGAGAATGATGGGTTTTAAATCCTGTGTGTACACAAATATGCTCCACTAGGTAGACCTGACCTTCAATCAAATGAATTGTTGTCGAACTGCTCTATCTATTAGAATGTGTAAAACTGCTCATATTCCATTCCAATTAGCAAAATTTTTCTTACCATTTACTTATTTGAATGCTTTGCCTAAGATATAGTGTGAAAATTTCAGTTACCTAACACAGTAAAACTCTCATACAAAAATTTAATACAACGAATGATCATTTTACGAGCTGCAACACTGCATATGTGTACATTAGTTTGCAATTCAACTTAGTGGCTGCAACATAAATAGTAAACTCTCGATTATTTAAACAACATGAGCAGCAAAATATAAATAAAGATCATAGAAATGCATACTAATTAATGGAAAAACTTCTATTCAATTAAATGCTTGCAAGCAACCTCTTCCACAGTGAGTAGATTCTCAATTGTTTGACAAACATAAAAAAGCAAAATATAAACTGATTTTCCTAATATCTAAACAACTCAAAAGTTGTTCCGTGAATTCACAAAACCAAGTTTAAAAACCAATGCAACACATTGGAATCCTAAGCTTCACCAATCGAAAAGGTTGTACTTCAATAACCACTAATCATTTCCTTATATGATTAATGACTCTCACCATAACTAATTAACTATCTATTTGCTATAATGACCCATGATTTTCCTATCTATTGCTATATGGGAAGAGTCTTGAAAATTGCTAGGGCAAGAAAGATTTAAAATTAAAGAATACATGGTTCTTACCTTGGCTTGAAAATTTTAGGAAAGCAATGGCTTCATCTATTTGGATTACGTTCCTGAGATTCCAGATCTCTTGGTTTTCAAACTTCAAAGAAATTAGGGTAGAACACATTGTTCTTTCCTTTTGCTGTTAGTAAAGTTAATATATATATGCTGGGTCTCGCCTGGGTTGCTCGGGTCATTGGTCGACCGGTCGGGTCAAACAGGTTTTGCTAGGTTTTTACATTTGCCATTCTTTTGCCTAACCAGGAACGGTCCAGCCACTGGGTTGACCGGGTCCCAAGTCGACCTGCCAGACTGATCCGGGTTTAATAACTATGATAAAAAGAAGACTTGTCATCTTAGAGGGTGTTTGGGTGGAAGGTGTGGTTGTTTTTTTTCAAAAAGCTACCACACCTCTTACTAAAAAGCATGTATTTTTTGCTTTTAGAAAGTGTGGTGTGTACCTTAAAAAAAAAGCTACCACACCTTCCACCCAAACACACCCTTAGTTGTTTATAAAGTGGGTATAGACCTATAAGGATGGTAACATTTGAATTGGACTTGACCCATTTAATGCAATTAGTTTCTAAAACAGGCTCGAAAGTCGTCATTCTTATTTAATGAGCTTTGATGAGATCACGTTGACCTGACCCAAATTATATATAATATCCATATAAAAAAAATTACATCAATAAATTAAATAATTTTTATTTATTCATTTTTTTCTATTATTATTATTATTATTTTATAAAGATACAATTACCAACAATATTTGATTCACACCACAAATATTAATAGACAAGAATTATTGACATAAACAGGGTTAAACGCAGAAACAATAAAAATATTCATCACTTTTCTTTTTGGTATGATATTGATCTTGGGGTAAAAATGTCATAAAAATGGCTGGAAAGGTTATAGATCTTCTAGGAAGAAAAGATCTACCGGTGGTGTGGGAAAAATCTAGAGACCAATTATAGTGATGGGTCAGATGGGTGGAAGGGTTTGTTGTTTTTAAAATGGGCATTGGCTGGGTTTATGTGAGGGAGATGGTTACTGTTGATGGTGTTGTGGGAAATGGAAGGGATTTTCTAGTGTTATTGTGGTGAGGAAGATGGTTACTATTGGTTTTGGTTCTTGTCCTCCCGTCCTCATGTGCTGGTGTTTTAAAAATAGAGAGGGAACTGAAGTTCTGGAGTTTCAATGCTTGGAAACTTAGGGTTTTTTTATTTTGATTGCTGGAATTTGGATCTTGATTTGATTTGCTAGAATTTTAGAATTGAGGAGCTGAATTGAAAGAATGGAATTTGGGTTTAATTGCTGAAATTGCTTGATTCAATTGGATTCAGGACTACATTGCATTAATTGGATGAACCCATGGGACTGAATTGAATCAATTGGAAACGGTTGGACTAAAAATATAAATTAAATGGGTTGGTTTGAATTAATTCAATTCATTTGAACTGTAGTGGAATTAATTGGATTGAATTGGAATGAAACAAATAGTCCTGAAATGAAGTTATATAAATAATCAATTGGTCCTTGGAATATTTTCTCCTTTTTATTACAGTCATTCTCTTTTGATTGTTTCCAATTTCATTCAATTAGAGCTTTAAATCTTGGATTTGATTTCAAATTAATCCCTAAATTGATCTTCGCAATCTAGCCTCTTTCTAATTTAGTCATTGTTTTCTAAATTCCTGTAATTTCAACTGAATTTGTTCTTAATTCCTCTTCTTTTTTAATTGCATATCTAATTGAATCAATTTAGATCTCTAGATTTAACCACTTATTGCAAATTCATCCTTAGTTCTTTAAATTATGTAATTTTAACAAATCTAACTCCCAATTTTGGTTTTCTTCTTCAATTATGCATTCAATTGATTTCAATCTTAGCTATTTGTTTCAAACACGTCTTTGAACTTTCAACTTCTTTCGATTTTAGCCAAATTAAATCATTTTCTCAATTTTTTCTACTATTCAAAACTCAATTATGACCCAAAAATTCTCAAATTCAGTTTTCACCTGTTATATTTAATTATCGGTCTAGTTTCAAAACCTAGATATGCATTTTCGGTACTTTCATATTATTATGTTTTTGCAATTTTTATATGATTATTTTTAACCACACATAAATTTAATAAAAATGACCAGGATAGCAAAAATTATTAAAATCAACTAAATTTACATAAAAGACATTTTATTTTGGATTTTCAGTTTTGTTTTTAATATATACAAAAATAAAAGTTAACAGACACATCTAGGATAAACGGGAACCGCCAGCTAATCATATGGCGGATGACACATATGATCCTGTTCGAAGTAAAATCCTTCGTGCTAAATCCTTCCCTAATCATGAAAGGGCATTTGCTACAGGCAGAGGTGAGGAGCAATGTCATAATTAATATATATCATGCTCCAATAAAATTAATATAGCTATAACGAATTAGGACCAAGAGGTTTGTTTCCTCTGTGATCTCAGGTTCGAGCCCTGTGGTTGCTCCTATGATGACCACTGGAGGCTTACATGGTCGTTAACTTCAGGGCCCGTGGAATTAGTTGAGGTACACGTAAGCTGATCCGGACACCCACGTTAAACTAAAAAAATATATAGCTATAACGAACACAGTACGAGGACTACATGGGTCTCTTCAAACTTTACTAAAGGAGGTTGTTCATATTGTAGCAATTCGAAATACATATATAATATATAGACACTTGCTTTCCTAACTGTTGGGAGAGCTATAATAAGTATAACACTACTACATGTAGATATGTTTGACTATTTCTTTCCTAGATTCCAAATTATTTAAACCTTTGCGTATTCATGCTCTTATCTCTATTACCGAGCCCTCAAATTTAGCACTATATATACTTGTATTATATATTGATTTATGACTAACGGATCTTGCCGGGTCACATTAAATTTTTTTTTTCATGTTTTTTTTTTAATTCGGCCCGGTTCCGGCCGAGTCATGGATCAACCCGCCGGGCCGGGCCGGATTTTAAAACTAAGATTATGTTAATAATATTTTTTCAAGCAAGTATTTTTCTACTATAGGCTCAGGTCATCATTTGAAAAATTAGATATTGTTATGGCATCGTCAACTAGGAGATGTATTTTTTGGTAATTTGAAACATTTATTTGTTTTCAAACTATAGTATTT
>Ga0307510_10010519_pt1 | contig 10992 bp, 6 predicted proteins | sample 12_EM_MG_FD_207224 | JGI IMG/M metagenome (GOLD analysis project Ga0307510, IMG submission 207224) | Populus trichocarpa ectomycorrhiza microbial communities from riparian zone in the Pacific Northwest, United States - 12_EM | ecosystem: Host-associated > Plants > Roots > Unclassified | place... | reverse complement strand
GTAGTTGGTTGGCATTTATTAGGCTGCACATGGGTTGCTGCCAAGGCTCTTCTTTCTTGTATAAATGGAGATAGAGAGTGCAGTGAGTGTAAGTGTAGAGGAAGTGTGCAGTGAGTGTAAGTGCAACTGTGAGAGTGAGAAAGTGCAGATTTGAGAGAAACACCGAGTGTAAGAGTGAAACACTGGGTTTTGTGGGTTTGTATTGGGTTGAGTTGAGTGTTTGTATCATTCCTCCATTAATATACAATCTGCTACCTCCGTGGACGTACCCGGTTTTGGGGAACCACGTAAATCTGCTTGTTTGTGTTTTATTTGTGTTTGCTTTCGGTCCAGTATGCACAACAAAAATATTAAGCTTTCATCAAAGGTTAAACATTGCTATTGATGTGGCTGCTGCTCTCAATTATCTTCATTATCAGTGCCATAAGCCAGTTGTTCATTGCGATTTAAAGCCAAGCAATGTTCTCCTTGACAATGATATGACAGCTCACGTGGGTGACTTTGGGTTAGCTAGGTTCATTGAAGAAGCCATAAATCCGTCTCATCGGAATGAAAGCAGCTCAGTTGGACTGAAGGGAACTGTGGGATATGCTGCACCAGGTATGGTAGCTTTGCTTTACCCAACAAAGCTTACAATGGTTTTATGAAGATTAATCAAAACCAAGTACATGAACGAAATTATTGCATTTAAAAGTTCTTTTCTTTGATCTAACAATCAGTTCAAAATTTGATTATTGCAGAGTATGGTATGGGAAGTAAGCCTTCGATGAATGGTGATGTATACAGCTACGGAATCCTCTTGTTGGAGATGTTTACAGGAAAGAGGCCTACTGATGACATGTTCCATGATGGATTGGATCTCCATAATTTTGTTAAGACAGCATTGCCTGATCAAATTTCAGAAGTTGTAGACCCATTATTTGTTACTGGAGGTGAAGGAGATGAAGAGGAGACCGGCCACTTAGAGAATAGAACCAGGGGACAAATAAAAAAGGACCAAATGCAAGAGAGTTTGATAGCAATCCTAAGAATTGGAATTGCTTGTTCGGTGGAATCAATCAATGAAAGAAAGAACGTTAAAGATGTTCTCACAGAATTGCAGAATGTCAGGAGATTTTTTCTTGGATCCGGGAGGAACTAAAGCTCAAGAGCAGGTGACACAGATCTTTCACATTGATTAATAACTTATAGTTAGATTTTGAAACAGTATGATAGGGAGATTCTTAAGTATAAATGAGTATAACTCTCAGCAAGTCTTTTGACAAGCAGGGTTCTAATTGAACATATAGTTTCCCTTTTCGTCTGTCAGGTTATCAGCAGGATGGTTCAAGGCAACTTCCAATCAACCAGCAGTCTGCCTGTGAATGTTACTGCCGTAGTCCATGTAAAAGATATATACATGTGTGTGTGTGTGTGATTTCTCCTTTTCTCTTTCTTTACTGGTTTGGAATATGGCTCTCATCTGTGATGCTCCATCCATTGTTGTTATTTTGTCGAAATAGCATTCTCTGAAATATGGCTCTCATCTGTGATGCTCCATCCATTATTGTTATTTTATCGAAATAGCATTCTCTGAAATATATGTACATATGAAATTCTCTGGTACGGTAACATCAATGGAGAAGAGATGTTGCTGCCTACTGTTTCTAGGCATCAATTGCATACATACTCTGGACAAAATAAATAAATACATGGATCATTGTTATCAGACTCGAGAAAACTAAACTGGGCATTTAATGAACCTTGGATTTGTACAATTACATATTATCAAAGAACCGTCTCAACCCAAAAGCTTAAACTGTTAGGTAAGGTTTCAAGATATGATTTATATTATTCTCTAATACACCACCTCAAGTAAAAGTTCTTTAGACTTGAAACTTGCACAGACCCACATTATCTTATGCTTGATTTTTATCAAATAAATGGGGTGGTAAGATTCAAACTTGTAATCACTTGGTCATCAAGGCTCTGATACCATGTCAAAATATCATCTCAACTTAAAAGCTTAAGCTGTTAGGTAAGGTTCCAAGATATAATTTATATTATTTTCTAATAAATGTATACTGTAATATTTAATATCATATATGTTTTTATTTAATAAATCAATATTAATTGTGGAAATCTTTTAACTCTATATGTATATGTATACTGTAGTATTTAATATCATATATGTTTTTATTTTTAAGTTTAAATATATATCATGAATATGTTTGATTTTGATAAACTAAAAAAAAGCAAACATGCAACCAATTATCTATATTATCTAAGAATCTGATTAAAATAGAATAAAACAACAAATGAACATGAAAAAGTGATTGAACAATCTATGTTGGAAGGATGTTTAATTTTAATCAATAAGTCCTTAACTATTGATTAAAACTCAACTTGAATCTTAACTTTTGTTATTATTATTATTTCGGATCAATGTAATTCAATTTTTTTAACACATGTCAAAGAATCATAATCAATTTTGAAGTGAGACATATAACCAGCAAAAAAAAAAAAAAAACTAAAATATAATAAATTATTAACTACCAAATCCTTGTTATCTGGACCATTTCTTATATATATATATATATATATATATATAGTTAGTTAGTTAGTGCTGGTTTTTTTCTTAAAAAAATTGTTTTTTTAGTGTTATTGTCATTAAGTTTTTTTTTTTTTTAAAAAAAACTATAATCAATTATCAAACCTTAATTATTGTCAATTTTTTTTTTGCAATTAGTCATTATCTTTTATGAGTTTGCATGAAGAGTCATTATTACTTACAATCATGATTATTACTATCCAAGATTAAATGATTTTTTATACTAATTTTGAAATAACAAACAAAAAAGTAAAAAAAATGGAAAATAATAACCATTTTTATGAGGTTGTATGAAAAATATAAAAATAATATGAATTATTTGTTGAAAATTGTGATAGAAATAAAAGAAAAACTATAAATTCCTTGTCATTTTGACCCTTTCTTCTTTTGAGTATAAATGTACAATCAATGCTAATATCTTATTTTAAGATAATATTTGTTATATCAAACTTTTATTATTGTTAAAAAAATGGCAATTAATCATTAAATCTTATAACAAGTTTGCATAAAAATAGTTATTTTTTTACAATAAGGATTATTTTGTATGCTAGTTTTGAAAAAAATAATAAAAAAGTTAAGAATACAAAAAACAATAATTATTTTTGTGAGGTTGTATGAAAAATAAATAAAAAATTAATTATTTGAAGAAAATTGATATTGAGCAAATGATAAAATACTAGATAATGAAAATAAATAAATAAACAAAAAAACTACAAAAATAAAAATAAAAAAATTGGGTCGGGCGCTTGTCAAGCCTACGGGCATGGGCATGGTGCCGAAGCGACTAGGTTGTAAGCATCCGGCTAGGACCCTAAAAATTATTTTAAAAAACGTGGCGGATGGCTCCTGCCAACACAACGTTGCGACTCTGGTGCTGCGTCTACGATTTTCAGCAGCCACTTGCTGTTGAAAAAAAATGTTCAGCCAAAAAGGTTCTGCTATAGCAGACAAAAAGACACCGTTTCAAGTCAAAAGGCCTAAAACGACACGTTTTGTCCACCATAACAGGGGCTTGGCTACGATGAGACTCCATTTGCTATAGCTTCTTAATAATTAGCAACCATGAATTCGAGATGATTCGTCAGGTTAAGACTCATACCTTGAATGATGTGGCCAATGGAGCCCTTTAAACCTGCAGAAATTGTTTGATTTTTAGAGTAGGAATTTAGCTAATCCAAAGTCACCAACGCTGCTTGGCTTTAAAAATCACAGTGAAAGATCTGAGTTTCACAATGGTGAAGGAGATATATAATCCAATGCAGAAGGAACATCAATGGCTATTTTCAGTCTGAGTAAAGCTCAATTTGTTAGTTCGAGTTGTTGGATGTAGCCCCTGGTCTAGATTGCCATCAGACTTGAACTCAAAAACAAGAACTTTGAAATCATTACCTTGATGATCAACATTGGAGCAAGAAATCATTACCTTGATGACCAACAGTTGAGCAAGCTGTGATGATCCTCAGGAGGTTACGATGCCTTACGCTTCTTAAAGCATTACATTCATGAGTGAAACTTTTTGAAGCACCTTGCTGATGAAGGTTCAGAATCTTGATCGCAACATTTCTTCTTTCACCAGAAAGAATTGCTTAGTACACAGAACCAAAGCTGCCAGAACCATTCAAATTCTCAGCAGCGAATCCATCGGTTGATTTTACGAGTTCCGAGACTGACATACCTACTTTCTATTCCTCAGAGACAGGTGCATTGAAATGCCTTGTTAACTTTCTTACCATACAAAAATTAGAAAGAGAGCACAATACAACAGTAATGAATGTTGCTGCTATTATTGCTGGGATTACTACCTTGAAGGAAAGAGGTTCTCTGGGTTTTTTCCTGGAGCATTTAGGTAAATGTAATTCTGTATAGCTTATCATTTCCAAATACTGGGATGGCATTTGCATTTGCAAATGTACCTTCTCTTGACACTTCCGTCTCTGAATCATTACAAGAAAGATTGAGATGCTTGAGAGCTAATAACCTGCCGAGAAACTCGGGGATCCTCCCAGTTAAATTATTTTTTGACAGATCCAGTTCTTCTAAACCTCTCGAAGTTTTCAGAGATCCAGGAATTGGTGCTTCAAATTTATTTCCCTCTAAATGCAGGCGTTCTAAACTGCAACAGGTGCCAAGGTACTTGGAATTTCACCTGGCATTTTGTTCCCTCGTACATCCAACTCCACATGATTTTGTAAGCTATTACTTGTAATGGCAGGGGACAAGTTAAGGAATAATTAGACGTTATCAAAGAAATTCAGACAGATGAAAGACCAAGGTTGTGACGTAGCTCAAGTAAACAATAGCATTTTTATAAGTCAAAACTCTTGAAAATAAAAACATAATTACATAACTATGAGGAAATATTTAAAATATTTATTTTTTATTTATCTTAATTTTACTTGCTAAATAATTATTACAATCCTTTATATAGATATTTTTTTAGAAAACTACATTAATACTAAATAAAAAAAATAGAAAAATTATTCCTTTAATTTCAAATAAAAAAACTAGAAAATCTTAATAGTATTAAATAGAAAAATAAAATGGGAAAAAAAACTAAAATTACTAAACTAAAAAAAATAAAATATTCTAAAAAAAATCTTGCAGTAGTCTTCCTTAATTGGAAGGAACTAGTTATTGAATTTAAAACTTAGTCACAAACTCTTCTCCATCACGAAACATTATTTTATATATGAGTTATTTTATCATGAATGAATCTCTAATATTTTTGTTAAGCCACCCTAGCTCTACATCCTTTTACAAATCATCCTGTCGTATTAACATCTTTGTGTAGTTCGTCTAGTTAGCCAAAGAACTAGGAAAACTCAAGTCATCAACGACATCCCCATTTCCCAGGTTGTTTTGATCAAAATTGAGTCTAACTAAACTGTTTAACCATCCTAGATTCCTTGGAATAGTTACAGTGAGACCATTTTGAGCAAAATCGAGAACCTGAAGTCCAGAAGCATTAGACATTGATACAGGTATGAGTCCTGTAAAACTTTTAACACCACCAGCAAATATTTCCACGCCACGAAGTCAAACCTACATCTGGTGGTAACTGCCCATGCAGCTGGTTTGAGTAACAGAGAACTAGTATATTGAAGAAATATTATAAATTGAAGATGGAATCATACCAGACAAATAATTTTCATAAACCTGAAAATAACCCAATCCTCTTATATTAGGCATGCTTCCTCGTGAATTATTCAGGGGAAGTGATCACAAAGCAAACATAGAAGAAAAATTCCCTATCCAAGGTGGTGTTAACAGTAGGTAAAATATTAACTTCCTATTCTATTTCTCTTGGTTTACTGAGCATCTACATAACTAGTTAGTACATAGAAAGATAAATCTCTACAATTACTCCACTTTATCTTGTTAATTCTCGCCAACATTCTTCCTCAAATTGGGGCATAGATATCTTTGATACCCAGCTTGTCGAGCGAGTTGTGAAATACTTTACTGGAAACTATCTTTGTTAATATGTCTGCCAACCAGTCATTAGACTTAACAAATAGGTTCTAGCCTATTTGTTAATATGTACTGGACAATGCCACAGCATTTTGTTTCTAGCTCCTTCAAGTAACTGAATTACCTCCCACAAAGGTAAAATAGTCAAACATGGATACTTGTCAGTAACACTTCCTACTCAATCTGTATTTGTATAGCCACTAATGTCCAGATGATCATTCTTCGAGAACACGAGCGCTTTTCTAGGAGCAAGATTTCAAGTAATGAAATCTGTGAGATAAGAGATAACTAAGGTTCGGCATTTACCAAAGCAACATTCCTTGAACCATCATTGAAACCTGTCTCATGCTATTTTCGAGCCTTGAGTTCGTCCCAACATCTTAGATACCCATGTAATTTAAAACAAGTCTCATGGGCATGAATTAAATTACCACAGTATGGCCAGCGTCCTCCTCCTGTTTGTAACTGTGACTTTAAAGATTGATTTGGCTTTCCACCATTTATAATTTACAAGGTATCTACATATATAGTTTGTACGGATAGCTAATTTAGAAAGTTATCCTTAGCTATCAATTAGTTGATTGCTCTAATTTACTTCGACCCGTAAATTGTGAAGTTTACAAACACAGCAAAATAAATCTCTACAATTACCCCACTTTATTTTGCCAACTAACGCTAAGTGGAAGGCTTCCTGTAAAGCTATTACCTCCAAAACCTAGGATAACCAACTTTGTCAGTGAGCTAAGCTGGTCTGGAATCTCCCCAATAAACTTGTTGACAGCAAGACCGAGCACTCTAATTTCTGTACAATAAGTGAGATTAGTTGGAATCTTTCCTCCTAAGTAATTGAAGGTCAAGATGATATGCTGCAAGGGAAGGAGACGACCAACCCGTTCTTCAGGAAATTCACCCACCAAAGCTGTTGTTTCACAGGTTAATTCTTGTAAGATATGTAAGATTTCCTATAGAAGGCGGTTTAGAGCCTACTAAACTTTAATACTCCAGGTTCAAAGTTACCACACTTCCATTAGATGGACAGCATGAAACACCAACCCAATTACAGAAATTGATTGAATCATTCCATGAACTCATGATTTTGTGCGGATCTTGAATTAGTTTTGCATGAGGCGAACTCGGATTGCGATCCCATTAGCAGAAACATCATCATTGAAGGAAAGACCACCGCAAACTGCAGTTTGTATGATAAGCATTTCATCTGAGCTAGCACTAGGCCAATATCATTCTCCATTTGAGATGAAATCACAAAATTTAGCATTAGAAGGAGGAAAGCCTGATTCATAAAGAAGTCTCATTCCAACAATCTCATTCAAACGACCTACAGGATGCCAATCCGATCCCACCAAGGAAAAGCATTCCGTCCATTCCCAGTACTATGCACCAGATGATCCCTTGCAATGCTTCTAAATTTTAAGATTGTCCTCCAGTTCCAGCTGCAATCATTTGAGATATTCGTACTCCAAATACTTTTATTCTTCAACAAAAAGACATGACACTAGCAAACATAATGACCCTGGTTTTAAAAGCAATTAGCTCCAGATATTTTGGTAAAATGAAACTGGAGGATATATACTTAATCTACTTGACTATGATCTAAAACTGAAGGCAAGCACACACATGGCCAACACATGCTTGTGTTTGAAGAAAACACAAGTTAAAAATATGCAACGGGTCAACTTAGTTTAAAAGCACGGGCAAATAACAGAAGAAAGAAATTCATTTGACCTGCTTTTGCTGTAGGAAGAATTAGTCCTCTTTTCTCTAGTCTTATAAAGCAATCCCTTAAAATGGTGCAACAACCCTTTTTCCTGCAGTATATACATTAATTATTAGGATATACAATTCAATTTCTAGGCAGACATGAATATGATTTAGGGCAAAATAAAGAACAGCATTGAATACCATAAATACTTAATAGCATATCAGTACTGAAAAAGAAAGAATTCACAATTCACAGTGAGTCACACTACTTTAGAAAGAGTGCCCCAAAACATTTCAAATAATCAGTAACTCTGACCTGTTCACCGTTTCATGGGGTTTCATTGTAGAAATTCGGCTTGCTTAAGTTCTCTTAGTAGGTTCTTCCTAAGGTAATGGATGGTGCTTAATGCATATGTTGCATGGAAAAACCTATCAAATTTCTGTACTAGGAATCTCCCTTAAATGGTGGAAATGAATTGAAAAAGCAGGTTCTAATCTTATGGAGGATTAAGGGCCAGCTTATCAGTATCTTTATACCAAGAGGTCATATTGTAGTAATATTTACATGCTAGCAAACTATGAAAGGAAAACAGGAAGAAGAGAATTCACCATGATGACCTAATGAAAAATCACTTATACCATTATATCTGAGGACCAGGGAGTAACACAAGACTGATTTCTTGTTTTCTGAGCTTGCAATTAACTAATTATTAACATCAAATGACACCAGGAGTTCCCCCAAACACTTCAGTGGGAAAGATAATACTCTTTCGGTCTGAAGGGTCCCAGTGAAGTGCTCAAGGGAACTCTAGGGGACACTTGATCTATGCACCATTGCACCTATACCAAATTACTAATCCTCTTGTTGTTTATATTATCAGTGATGGTCGCCAACTTATATAGGAACTGTTTCGTACAGCAGCTAGTAGTACATAGTGAATCTAGACGCAACAATAGGCTGAGTGGATGGGAGATTGTGATAAAGAGAATAATTCAACTCTTTCGTATTCTATGATGATAGACATCCAGCCTTTCCTTTTCAGATCTTCGAGGTAGATCTTATTAAGATTCTAGGAGAATATACATTTATACATTACACTAAAATTTGATCACAACAAATTAAGGTCCCTATCCTTTCGGCACCAATTTGATAAGCATCCCTTTCAAGTATTTCTAATTGTTGAAACTCTTATACTTCAAAAAGAAAACAAGAGATATACTAAAGATAATTGGACACGGAAAAAAGAGAGAAGAAGAACAGCTTGTGACCAGCTTTAAAATCTAGAAATCTTATGTTTCTCTTGAAAGTGCAATTTGAGCTCAATTTGGCTTCTTCTTCTTCTTATTAAGGAAATGAAGACTACGTAAATGCTTTTTTCTTTTTTTATTTGAGGAACTAAAAATCAAAGACATTATATTATAGAAAAAAACTATTCTGATGGTGAATTTACTATGCCTCTCTCACAGGTCCAGGACGGCTACATCGTGTTAATTTCTTGTTCTACATTCATTGCTTAGAATATCAGTTCAGTCTTTGTTTATTGTTAATGTTTATTTTTAACATTTATCAACATATATGGTGATTGATTAATTTTACTAACATGCCGACCAAGCTTATGATGCGTGTTCCAAATTTTTCATCGTCAACAAAGAATTTCACGTCACCCACATTTTTTCTCTCGATTGAATCGAGTTTTAATTTAGTCTAGCGAAGCGTGGACACCTAAACTAGTATTTGCGTATTCATTGATGGCTCAAACCAAATCTTTTTATACTAATTGAAACTTGATAACCATATCTATGAAATAAACAGGCAAGAAAAATTGAAGGAAAGCTTTGTCATTGCTTAAATGCAAAACAATATATTAATGGAACCTAAACGAAGCAAATAAAAATTAGCATGCAGTTAACAGCATTTATACTTTTAACTGCAGTCATGTCGTTTCTGTAGTTAAGAAAGAATGTAGAAACTCCCTATATTCTAAGTTGGTTGCCGATATATTAGCGGTTCCTTTGTATGAAAATGAAGCCTCTAGCAAGGATAACATGCACGTTGCTGTTTTTGCGTTGATCGAGTACCCCAAGCAAAGCATATAGCTAGCATGAATCTAGACAGAACTGTGGGCAACAGGGAAGGTATAGAATAACTTCCTCTTCATTTTGGTCCCAATCCATAATCCAACCTTTAATTTCATTTTCAGCAGAATTTCCTAACAACAAATAAAGCTGAAAAGATAATACCAGAGTACGTATAAGGGCGTGGAAGAAATTTATGGCCACTCACCCACAGCATAAACAGCATTCATACGGTCCAGATTCTGACCAGGTTCAGTCCTATCATGTCTTCGATTGTTTGGTCCCCTACTTGCTCACAATAGATCAAGAAACGTTTACCATATCAGAGCTAGGCAGATATTGTGTAACAAAGAAACAAAGATCTTGCTGTCCCCAAGAGTTTCCGTGACATCTTTTCATTATGCCTATTCCTAAGGGTAGCCGTAATCCTTTAATATTTTTTTTTTTGTCAATTTTATGGTTAAGTTGGAAACTCGAAGAAAATTGATATTGTGTGGAATTAATAATAATTAAAAAGTATTAATTTAGGTTAAATAAGATGTTTGAATTAAAAAAAATAATGGATAATTAGTTGGGATCCAATTACTTTTAGTCAATTATAGATTTTGTTGAAAATTTAGGGAAATTAAATTAATATATAATTGATAAAAAAAAATAGGGTATGGGTTGATGTTATTATTTATTGATAATAGTATGATATGTACATTTATAATATTTAATTATGATAGGTATAGCAATGATAATAGTAGTAGTTATGATAATAATATTTGTAATGATAGTTATTATTATAATAATAATAATAATAATAATATTAACTAGCTAAGCGATCTATACACTTTAAGACATTGTATTGTAATTGATATACATAACATATAGTATTTCGCCCGAGAATACAAGAATATTGTAAATTAAAGACAACATATTTTAATCACCATGTTTTAAGGTGTATAAAATTATATGACGTATAGTGCTTTTTAAATCAAATTTTTATTTGAAAATATATTAAAATAATTATATATATATATATATATTAATGTTTTTTATATAATTTTTGTGTGTGTGTGTAAAAACTATATAAAAAAACTATCAATATAATATTTTTTAAACCAAAACTATTTTAAAAAAGTACCTGCAAA
>Ga0307510_10010518_pt1 | contig 10993 bp, 8 predicted proteins | sample 12_EM_MG_FD_207224 | JGI IMG/M metagenome (GOLD analysis project Ga0307510, IMG submission 207224) | Populus trichocarpa ectomycorrhiza microbial communities from riparian zone in the Pacific Northwest, United States - 12_EM | ecosystem: Host-associated > Plants > Roots > Unclassified | place... | reverse complement strand
TCCTCTGGGCGCTGACGGTCTCTCTGATCGCTCGGGTCGACGCCGCGGCCAAAACGTGGTTTTTAGATCGTATACCCAGAGCCAGACGGCCAGGTGTCGTGTACTCGGATCAAAGAGACGTTTTATACCGTCTTGGAACTGCGCGTGGCTCAACCAGCGCAGAGCAGCATATTCTGCAAGGGGGGAGTTCTCGAGGCTGCCGCTGGTGACGCCTTCGTTTGGGTGCAGGAGAATGCCCAAACAGGCCTGGGCCCATGAGCGTATGAGTGGGTGTCATCAAAACATGGAAACGACGGGCGACGGCATCTTCTGCTTCCGCGAGGCGGGTCGAGGTCAGGAATTCTTTGACCGAAAAGTGGGAGAATTGTATGATCCTTGAGCTATCCACGTCGACGACGGCGAGCAAACTGCAGCACGTGGACAGAACGGCTTCTACTGGACCATCTGGGCGCCAATCCTCGCGAAGTTCGGGAAGCGGTTCCGCTTCGAAGTCAAACAGGAGAAAGTCGGTAATTTCCTCGACACGAAGTGGTCGGGAAGCCACCGAAACGTATTGGAATAGACAATGAGCGAATTCCCAGTTCGCCTGGTCGATTTTGCCCAAGGTGCGCCCATACGTCTCATCGATGTTTTTCTCTCATATTCCGGAAGAGACTGTAGATGACCTCGAGGGTTAGCATTGCGGTCACCCGAGCCTCGTCCTCTGTGAGTCGGTCTAGCCCCTGCAGGACAGCCCCAATATCCATCTCTCCAAAATGTTCATTTAGGCGTTCCGCTGCGTCTCATTGAGTAAGGTAAAATACATTAAGGAGGACGGGCTTACTCGATCGCCCCAGCTTGGGCTCTTTTGTCGCCAGTGCGAGGGTGGAAAGTAGCCCCGCCATTATCTTGACCATTATCTCGTCCATGGCAGGAAGGAGTAGGAGGAATCTTGGTATAAATATCGAGATGCTTCAGAAAGCGTTCGATGGACTCGAGCAAGTCGCCGAGCGCATCGTAGCTGTCGTTCACGCCCTTGGCTACCTGATTCACTCAGATGTCAAAACGATATGTGAGTGAGAACTTAAAAAGTTGCGTACGGCGAGTAGGACTGCGAGGCCAGGATGTATTGCTTTTGCAGGTGTAAGAACCTGTAGAACAAAGTATCAGATATACAGAATACGCCCATCAGCACTTTCTAACGTACCGGGCCAATAACACCACCGAGCGCGGCGGTGGCCGAAAGCCTACATAGAACAGGTACGGTGCCCTCAATTGGTTTGATGATTCTATCGCTCCCGAGGGTGCGTGCCTGGTCTTGAAGAAGGGCGACGATGAACTCGACGGAGTGACAATTCTCGAGTTGTATGGCGAGCGGGTGTTCGGATAACATTATGCCGGTTTAGCGTTTGATAGTCCTGAAGGGCAGACTTGAAAAGCGCCCGAGACTGCGACGATCCTGATGGTGTTGGCTCCCGTCGATTCGAGTGGGGAATAAATGTGGCTTTGGAAGGGGATCCGGAGTTACGGAAAGCTGCGGTGATTCAGAGAAAATGGTATCGTGGGAGATGGTCGGGGCTCGGGTCCGTGTGCAGGCTCCCCTTATCAATGTTATGCTGTTCCAAGGGAAAAGGGACGAACTGTGGTTGCTCGAAACCGACTCCAAGCAGACGCTTGTTGTGTTTGGTGTATAAAGTATAAACAACGTAGTTGGTGGCGTGGCGTGAGACCGGATGGCCCCGCGACCCGAGAAAGGGAGACACTGAGAGGTGTGTGGATACAGCATTGTTACAGAAGTTATACTGGATGCATTTTCAGGGAACATGTACAACGCATACAAGGCAAAGAAAACATGGAAGTAGAGTAACAGTATAACCGAATGATCGTAAGATAAAAAAAAGTGTTGGGTTGAGATGTGGCAAGTCGTCAAAAGTCCATTCTTGTGGCCCAACCTCTCGGCCCGACCCAATCACTTAACTCTACCTACCCAACCCATGACATACGCGTGCTGTGCAAAGATAGCGAGGGTGTTCACGCGCAGGGAGTCAGTCGTATTGCCGTCTTTATTGTAAAGGATTTTGACTTGCGAGTAGCGAGGAGAGCTACAGCAGGAAGCCAGAGCGATGGACCAGGGCCAATGCCCTATTACAATAAGCTTGTCTATGGGCAAGCATGACGGCGGGGATGTACTCGGATGTCTTATCGGCGGCATAGCCAAACAGGATGCCATCTTTTCCCCGCGCCGCGTTCCTCGAGCGAGCGAAGGTCGAGGCTCTAGGTAATGTCTGGAGACTATTGCCCATGGCGACGGTGAAGGAAATGGGGCAAGGTCCCGTACTGAATCTCCCAGCAGTCGAATCGTCGTAGAAGCAATTGTCCTTGACGCGTCGCAGATGACTTTTGGGTAGTCAACCTGAGCATTGGTCGAGATTTCGCAAAGGATTCATGATCATGTTCGTCATGGATGAGACGCTTTACAGTCGCCTTCGCACCCGGGACCTGTATTGTGTGTAGATGCCGTCGGAGGTATATCTTATCTACATATTTTGCGGTGACTCACTGTACTTCAGTATCTCGGGCGGTTGCAAAATTTGCCCAGAAGTTCATCCATCGAGACGACAAGACAAACAACTTGAAACTCCGATATGAAAAGGAAATGGCCGGATGCAAGTTCTGCAGGTGACCTCTGATGGTCTTGGTCTAATGTATCCGTGGAAGAGGATAAAGAAAAGTGGATCAAATGAAAGCCATAGACGGTTGAATTGACGAACTGTACGGTAGTTGTACTACAAGTTTGTCGCGGAAAGAATGATTAGGGTTTAAGGCGGAGTTGAATCGCATGGTTGCTTGCGCTTGCTCTCGAGGGTCAGCATCGTAGGCGGGCGATGATGGATCGATGATGCATGATGGGTCGCTGGGACTTTTCGGGACGCAGCATTCCCAGGTTCTGGGACCAAAGAACAGGTAAAAAATATCGAACAATTTTGTTGGTACGAAGAAGGTATTCCTCGTGAATAGTGATTTCCCATGGTCTGGAGAAGCGGGTAACGGCCCTAACGCGTAACCGGTTGCCGAACGCATATCTCGAAGGGAAAGGTGGTGTCTCAATGGGTGACTTGGCTGCACAGAATACTGTACATGTGAGAGAGGACCATGGCCATGATGCCTTCCCAGGAAATGGGATTAATATTGCGCCCGTATCTCAGGAGGTGATCGAAGTGCGTGCGGAGTAGGTTTGGGGGAATGCCTAGGGTATGGTGCACATCGCTTCATACAATCATCGCACGAGCTTCTGGAGGAGCATCTCCGTAGCATACAAAGGTGTAATGTGGTGAGGCCCACTTGTGGCCCGCTGGCGTCAGCACCACCGCCATGATGAAATCATCATCCTTATCGTGGGTGCCAGGGCCTTGTGGGCCGTGATACGCGTGAATATTAATGATGGATGGGCGGTCGGTTTTGTTTGTCATAGTTTGGCTTTTTTTGCACAATTCGAATTTTACTTTTGAGGGGTTTCCTTGTCTTGTTGTCATCGTTCGACTACCTCTTCCTTTCTACTGTAGTCGTCTCGCGCGCGTTCATTGTTTCAATAATATGAGTCCTTATGGTCTGGTGGTTGATGGTGTAATCGAATCGATTCTCATATTGAAGCATATTCAGCTAAGTCGAAGAAGATATAAGATATACCAGAATACTCAGTAAACAAACCAGTAGCGCATTATGTGTTCCTGTCTGTTGCCCTCCCACTGTCTCCGTACTGCCCTCGTCAGAACCTGCAATGCCATTCCCTCCCGTCAATTCTCCTCGTGTGGTAGAAGAAAAACCTTCAGGGTGCTCAAGGCTCTCTGTACTACCTTCGTCAGTACCTACAATGCCACGTTCTCCCGTCCTTTCTCTTCGCGTGAGTGAAGAAACTCCTTCAGGGCACCCAAGGCTCTCCGTACTGCCTTCATCAGAATCATTGCAAACGCAACCGCGCGTAGGTTCGGTGCATTTACTAATGCGTATCTTGACATTTGGGTTACTTTGCGAGAGTGACGCTTGACGCAGTTCGTATATCCACTTCTGTACTGACACACAGTTGTTCGAGGGGCTGCTTTGGTTTGGCCGAACCACGGCTATCCCTGGCCCTGGCTCCGATGCTAGATGCTCCACGTGACACCACGAGCAGAGGCTGTGTTGAATAGATGCCCCGACAATACTTTCACCCTCGAGCTTTCCACAGACGCCCGAAAAGATGTCAAAGTAGAAGAAAAGACGAAAAGAAAGGCACTTATTTTTGAAAATGAGCGTCTCGTTCGCGTTCCAGACATTGTCAAACGCCCGTGGATTACGACAAAGTTCGAGAAATACGCGGCTCGGGGTGTTGGTGAGAACACAGATTGGTTTGGTGAGGTAGGTATGCCAATTTTCCTGAGTCGCATTAGCGTTGAATTCACCCCAGTTCGCATTTGACGATGTAGGAAGGTGGTTGTAAAAGTGGGGGTTCTGCGAGAGCGTAAGACGACTCTCGGGTGGGAACCGACTGAAGTTCCAAAGAATTTCTTGCAGCTTCGAATCGTTGTTGAGTACCTCTGGCACAGGAATAAAAAACCGAGAGCAGCAATTAATAGATTCGGTGCTCACGTCGCACGATTGTGAGTTGAGGGTCAGTAAGGTCCTTCATGATATGGAATTTGATGATCTTAGACGATGGGTCTTCATGTCTCTGAAGCTTCAAGGGCATGAGCATGAACCTTTCAGGGAGAAACGCGTGCAAACCCCACTTTTCATGATTTCTTATCCTTCTCCTGTGCTTCTTCCATGCGTTTCCTCACAGCGACTTTCTCGCTATTTTAAGAAAAACCGTCAGTGAGATAGTCTTCGGCACCTATGAAGAAGTTTGCTTACGATAAGCCGTATGTAAAACCATAATCTTCCAACTGTCGGATCGCCCTTTCGATGTCGTCGTCTGATGCATCATACTTCTCTTTGCGGGCACTCGCTGCATTTAAGAGTACTTGATCGCATATTTCAAGCACTCTTCAGGGACTGTCAAATCTATACGAACGACCATGACGTAGGGCACTCACTTGGTGAGCTCAGCATCTTGAGAGAAAACTTGCTGTGCGACTTGAGAAAACAGTCGGCAAATAGCGATTAGTTCCATTGCCTGATTTTGGTAAGCCCTGCCGAAATCGTGCATATACTTGCGAAAGGAGTATTCATCGAACTTTTCAGACGACTGAGGCACAGTTTTGATAGCAGAAGAGAAGGGGTCGAAGGGCATCCGGTTGAAGAAAATAAAAAAAACTGAGGGATAGAAGGGACAATCGGGGTAAATCAGGGTGGAAGTTGGGCGTAAACCGGTAGACGCATGAGTGCACGAGGCACGCCTCTTTAGTGTAAGACTCGGAGGGCCAGTTCGATGATTGGTTGCTGTCTCAGTGTTGACGCTGGGTGTATCTCCGCCGTATCTACACTCGCGGCAATTACCGGATACGATACCGTGACGAACTGCTGACCCGTGGACGGACTGAGTCCCGCACCCAATGACCTTAAACCCACTCCAGTGCCCGTCTCTGTACTGACCACGTGTAGGCTCATCCACAGCTCTTCCTATTTCTGTCGTTCCTCGTGACGCGCGCTTGCTGACCTGGAATTGCGAATTGGGAGGTTACATACATAGTACGCTTTTACACCATCACTGACACGAGCTATTTCCCCCTTCTTTTAGATGATTCCCATTCCAGACATGATACCGGAGGAAGTCATTGTACAACAATGGCCGGTTCGCATGGGGAGATGTTGAGAATACAAGCGATTGGGGGCATTCAGCCCACATTGTGATTTGGGCCACACCACCTTGACTTTATAACATAATATATATTACGCTGTACAGCATGTCTACTTGTTCAGCCCCAGTATCCCTAGAGATTAGACCGTCTTCGATTCTACAACCTCAATAACAATCGCACCATCGCTAATACTACATCCCATACTATTTCCCAGAATCCCACAGTAAGTAAATTCGCGACGTGTTGATGGCCTTCCTTTGATGCCAAGTCGAAGGGTGTTTCGCCTTTTTTGTTCCGGTTATAGATCTTTGCATCATGCTTGAGTAGGAGCTCTGTGATTTTGGGGTGTCCATAATATGCCGCTAGGTGCAACGCAGTCTCCCCATCCACGTCCGGCTTATCCGCGTCGGCACCGTAGCTGAGTAACAGCTGAACGACTTCCAGATGCCCTTCCTGTGATGCCATGTGCAACGGTGTCCGACACAAATCGTTCTGGGTCCCTACTTCAGCTCCACGATCGAGAAGTTGCTGTATGACCATGCGCTGTCCGTTCTTGGATGCCATGTGTAATGGGGTCCAGAGACGCTCATCTTTCGCGTTGACATTCGCTCCCTGGTCGAGCAATAAATTCGTGACGTCGTGGTGTCCGTTTCTCGATGCTCCATGTAGCGGAGATCTCTTCAACCAATCGGCGCGTTCGAAATCGGCGCCGCCTTCTAATAGGAACTTCGCAACTTCCAGCCTTCCACTTCTCGATGCAAGAAATAATGGGGTCTGCTGGTCCTCGTTCTCCACGTTCAAGTCTACAGGTGGGCCGACTAGCAAGTGGATTAGCACATGATCTTCATGTTCCGACGTTATGGGCTTATGGGCAACATACCGTTATCCTCGCCGTGGTCGAGTAACAGCCGCACAATCTCTAGACGACCCTCTTCGGACGCGACGTGTAACGGAGTCCAGTCCGACTCATCCCGAGGACTCGAAGACGCTCCATGCTTAAGGAGAGAACGAACGATCTCCAGGTGTCCAAATCTTGCTGCCAAATGCAATGGAGTCACGTCATTCTCATCCCGAGAATTCGCGTCTGTGCCCCTCCCGAGAAGGGCCAGTGTACGTTCAAGATGTCCATTTTGCGATGCCCGATGTAAAGGAGTCGATTCATCCTTTTCCTGTGCTGTCACATCGACGCCCTGCTCGGCGAAGAATAGTGTGAGATTGACGTGACCGCTTTGGGACGCCAAATTCGGCGGCGTAAGCCCTTCCATGTCCTGTGCGGTCACGTCGGCGCCCTTTTCAACAAGAAATCGTGCGAGATCGATTTGACCGGTTCGGGACGCCCAGTGAAGCGGGGTTGATCCGTCCTGATCCTGTGATGTCACGTCGGCGCCCTGCTCAACGAGGAATTGTGCGAAATCGACGTGACGAGTTTGGGATGCCCAATGCAGCGGAGTTGACCCGTCCTTGCCTTGGGCTGTCGCGTCAGCACCATGCTCGATGAGGAGCTGTGCGAGATCGACATGACCACTTTGGGACACCCAATGAAGCGGAGTCGACCCATCCTTGTCCTGGACTGTCGCGTCGGCGCCGCGCTCGATGAGCCATCGTGCTCCCTCAATATCACCAGCTTGGGACGCCCAATGCAGTCGAGTCGAGCCGTCCAGGTCCTGGGCTACAACGTCGGCACCGTGCTCGTCAAAGGATTGCCCGAGATTGCCATGGCCACCTTCGGACTCCACTAAGTCCGGATTCAGTGGAGTCGACCCTTCCATGTTCTTGACTGTCGTATCGGCGCCGTCCTCTACACGGAACGGCATGAAATCGACATGACGACTTTCGGATGCTCCATGCAGCGGAGTCAACCAGTCCTTATTCTGGGCTGCCATGGTGGCGCTATGCGCGACGCGAAACTGTGCAAGATCGACATGTTCACTTTCGGATGCCGCATGCAGCGGAATCGACCTGTCGTTGTCCTGTGCTGTTGCGTCGGCACCATGCTCCAGGAGGCGCCGCGCGAGATCGACATGGCCACTTTCGGATTCCGCTTCATCCCGCTGTAACAGAGTCGACTCGTCCCTATCCTGAGTTACCACGTCAGCGCCGTGTGTAAGGAAGACCCGTGCGAGTGCTAGGTCAATATGACCGCTTTTAGCAGCAGCAGCCGCAAGCAATGGAGTCAACCCATCCTTGTCCTGGGCTGATGAATCGGCGCCGTGCGTAATGAGGAGTCGTGCAAGGTCGACATGACAGCTTCGGGCAGCCAGATGCAGCGGAGTTGACCCGTCTTTGTCCTGGGCCGCCACGTCGGCGCCGCGCTCCAGGAGCATCAGTGAGAGATCCGAATGACCATGCAGGGCTGCCAAATGCAGCGGGGTGCTCCCATCCTTATCCTGGGCTCCCAAGTCGGCGCCGCGCCCCACGAGCATCCGTGAGAGATCCACGTGGCCATGGAGGGCTGCCAAATGCAGAGGTGTGCTCCCGTCCTCGGCCTGGGCTGACACGTCGACACCGAGCTCTATGAGCATCTGTGAGAGATCCTCATGGCCATGGAGGGCTGCCAAGTGCAGCGGGGTGCTCCCATCGTTGTCCTGGGCTACTAAGTCGGCGCCGCGCTCCACGAGCATTTGCGAGAGATCCGGATGGCCATGGAGGGCTGCCAAATGTAGCGGGGTGCTCCCATCATTGGCCTGGGCTGCCACATTAGCGCCGCACTCCACGAGCATCCGTGAGAGATCCGAATGGCCATGGAGCGCTGCCAAATGCAGTGGGGTGCTCCCATCGTTGTCCTGGGCTATCAAGTCGGCGCCGCGCTCCATGAACATCCGGGAGAGATCCGAATGGCCATAGAGGGCTGCCAAATGCAGTGGAGTGCTCCCGTCCTTGTCCCGGGCTGTCACGTCGGCGCCCTGCTCAACGAGGAATTGTGCGAAATCGATGTGACGGCTTTGGGATGCCCGGTGCAGCGGAGTTGACCCGTCCTTGTCCTGGGCCGCCACGTCGGCGCCGTGCTCCACGAGTACCCGTGCGAGATTTACATGACCCCATCGGAATGCCAAATACAGTGGGGTGCTCCAATCCTTGTCATGGACTCCCGCATCGGCGCCATGCTCTACGAGCATCAGTGAGAGATCCTCATGACCATGGAGGGACGCCAAATGCAGCGGAGTCCTTCTGTCCTTGTCCTGGACTGTCAAGTCGGCACCGCGCTGCATAAGCATCCGTGAGAGATCCGAATGGCCATGGAGGGCTGCCAAATGCAGCGGAGTGTTCCCATCCTTGGCCTGGGTTGTCAGGTCGGCGCCGTGCTCTATGAGCATCCGTGCGAGATCCACATGGCCATCCCGTGATGCCAAATGCAGCGCAGTCGACCCATCCTTTTCCTGGGCTGACACGTCGGCGCCGCGATCTATGAGCATCCGTGCGAGATCCAAATGGCCATCCCGAGATGCCAAATGCAGCGCAGTCGACCCATCCTTTTCTTGGGCTGACACGTCGGCGCCGTGCTCTATGAGCATGTGGGCGAGATCCACATGGCCATCCCGAAATGCCAAATGCAGCGCAGTCGACCCATCCTTTTCCTGGGCTGAAACATCGGCGCCGTGCTCTATGAGCATCCGTGCGAGATCCACATGGCCATCCCGAGATGCCAAATGCAGCGCAGTCGACCCGTCCTTTTCCTGGGCTGACACGTCGGCGCCGCGCTCTACGAGCATCTGTGCAATATCGGAATGTCCCCCACGTGAAGCCTGATGCAAAGGAGATGATCCGTCATCGACGCTTTGAGAATTCACATCCTGTGGGTACTCAATGGCCAAGACCCTCGCAATGTCCTGTAGGCCGCAAAATGCGGCATAATGTAAGGGGGTACCACACGGTGTAGACGGCCCTTCGTCACGTTTGCGTCGCTTCCATAACGGCACTGTTGGGTCATGTATCCAGAGCCAGATGGAAATATACGGTTTCGACCGGTCAAAGAGCTGCTTCATCCCCTCCATTACATGTTGCGACACACCCTCAAAACGGGCATGTTCGAACCAGTGCTGGGCTGCGTATTCAGCAAGAGGAAATTGCGTCAGGCCCCGGCTGGTGATGTTTTTGTCCAGATGCAATAGCACACCCAGACATGCTTGGGTGACGAAGGTATGAGCAGCTGACGTAGAAATGTGGTATCGGCGGGAAATACTGTCATGTTTTTCGGCAAAGCGGCTAGACATCAAGAATTCTTTTACCGCGAAGTGAGAGAATTGTATGACATTGGAATTTTCGAAAGACGTTTTGATGTTGACAACGGTAAGTAATGTGGGGCAAGCGGATAGTATTGCTTCGGCCGGATTTTTCGGGCGCCAATCCTCGTGAAATTTCGGAATTTCCCCCGACTTGAAATCAAATGCGAGGAAATCTGCCAGTTCCTCGACGCGAAGCGGGCGGGAAGCGACGGTGACACAGAAGAGGAGATCTCGGGCTGATTCCCACTTTGACTCTTGAATCTCTCGCAAAGTCCGCTCGAATGTCTCATCAAGCGTCGCCGGTAATTCGTTCAGAATATCCCGTATATTGCGTGGGAGGCAGTTGGCGAGGTATGCGAGCTGGCAATCTACCCATCTGAACCTATCGGAAGTTCGGGTGAGATGAACGAAATAAATGAGGTATAAGCCTTACATCCCATCCGCTTTTTTTGTCAGCACATCAATCACAAGCTGCTTGTGCTCAGGATGCCAATTTTGCATGTTTTTATTCGTGTTAACGGTCGACCAGATATACTTCATAATGTCATTTTTTTGTCCGCTTTCGTCGTGTAAGGAAACGGAACGGAAAGCTAGAGGCTCGAGGATAGCCTTGATGTCGACCTCGGGTCGGCTCGTGACGCATATGCGCAGGTTTGGGAGTTGTGCCTCGAGAAGGTCCTCCAAAAGTGACAAGAGTTTTTCGCGGGGGGACAACAGAGAAGATGTGCTTGGACATTCATCCAAGGCATCTATGACCAGATAAACTGGTCGTTCTCCTGGGCGTTTCAATAACTCCATCAAACACTGGATAAGTTGGTCATCGCCGGGACTTTGTGCACCATTGCGGTGTGTCGAATAGAAAGCGGACAGGATGTCGTAGTAGGAGCCGGACTGGTCGCACAGTTGGAATAACACCGATGAAAGTAGCCCAGAGACGTGCTTCTTTCTATCCTCCCTATAGTCGAAGTAGAATATGGCAAGTGACGCCAGCCCAGATTTCCGCATAGCCCCGAT
>Ga0307510_10010517_pt1 | contig 10993 bp, 9 predicted proteins | sample 12_EM_MG_FD_207224 | JGI IMG/M metagenome (GOLD analysis project Ga0307510, IMG submission 207224) | Populus trichocarpa ectomycorrhiza microbial communities from riparian zone in the Pacific Northwest, United States - 12_EM | ecosystem: Host-associated > Plants > Roots > Unclassified | place... | reverse complement strand
TCAAAATCGACAGGCCGAAGCCGGTAAGATGATGCAGTGCCTGGTCGACGCCGATCAGCGTCCAGAACCATGGGTGCTCATAGTTCACACCGAAGGTCGATGTGCAAAATCCCTTGGCGCGGTCGACGGTAATGTGAATCACGAAATCGATCAGGGCGACAAACCAGAACCGCGGCGCAACAATCAGGATCAGCGTCATTGCCACCGCGAAATGCACCAGACAGTGGGCCAGCAGCGGCAATCCCCAGCCGGTCTTCTGGTCCTTGCCGATCGCCATCCAGGTGGTCTGCAGCAGGAAGTCGCCGATGATGTGTTTGAATGTGAGAAGGAGCATCCATCCTACCAGCGCACCGACCGGGACCGAGGATGACATCGAGGGAAACAACAAAGCTGACGCCCTTTGCTGGGACTGACTGGAATGACATTAGGAGAGAATTAGAACCTAGGCGTCAGCGCAACTTCTTCTTAAACCCGATCAATTCGACCCTTATTGGCCATTTATGACACCTCCCGGACCGGAATGCACCTGCGTGGAACCGAAAAACGCGAGGTGTGACCTAAGCGTGATACGCATTGTGACATCGGCTCGGCAGATGCGCGCGTAAGGTTACCGGAGCCTCCGATTTGCGATCCGCCCCGTCGCCGATATCATTCCCGAACCGGAAAATTCCCGTTCTTTTTTAGATATTTACGATCCGGTACGGACGCCGTCTCGGAGCCGGTCCGGCGGCGAAGCGCCCGGGGGACGCGGATATTAGCGATGCCCGCTGAAACCTCAACGCCTGCCGTCGAAACGCCAACTGCGCGGTCACGGGATGCCAAGAGCAACCGCCGGCAAGTGCTGTTGTTTGCGGCGCTGACGCTGGTGTTGACCGTTGCCACGGTTTGGGGCGGCAGGGTCTGGTTGAAGAATTCAGAAACACTCGTCTTTGCCGTCGGCAGCTCCAACAGCGTAGAGGCCCGATTTGCCGAAAGGCTCGCCGCCGTGCTCAAGTCGAACTCTTCGAAGCTGAGCCTCAGGATCGTTTCCCACGCCGACAACCCAAAGGCGCTGGCGCAGTTCGAGCACAGGCAGGCCGACCTTGCGGTATTGCGCACCGATGCCCGGATCCCGCCCCGCGCCCGCGCGCTCGCGATCCTGGAGCACGATTTGCTGCTGCTGCTCAGCCCCGGCGGCAAAAAGCTGAAATCGCTCGCGGAGTTGAAGAAAAAGAAGATCGCGGTCCTGGCCGAGGGCGACCACAATGCCGCGTTCGTCCGCAATATCCTCGAGATTTCCGACAGCTCCGACGCCGCCGCGCGGGTGCAGATGGCGCCGGCCAATGCGAGCCTCGACAGACTGTTCGCGCCGGGCGCCTATGGGGCCGCGATCGCGATCGTGCACGCCTCGACGATCATCAAGGACAAGAACTATGAACAATCCGCCAGGCGCGGCACCATCACCCTGAACGCGATCGACGGCGCCAAGGCGCTGGTTCGGAAAAATCCCGCTATTTCCGAGGAAACGCTGGCCAAGGGAACGCTGTCCTCCTCGCCCGCGATCCCCGACGACGATCTCGATACCGTCGGCTTGCAATGGATCCTGGTCGCGCAATCGAGGATGTCATCGACGTCAGCCGGAGAGCTCGCGCGCACGATCTACGAAAACAAGGCGGGGCTCGCGCTTGCGGATGGCTTCGCCTCCAGGATCGAGCCGGCTGACGTCGACAAGGACGCCTTCATCGTCGCCCATCAGGGCGCCGCCGAATATATCAACGACGATACCAAGTCGTTCATGGACCGTTACAGCGACCTTTTGTATCTCGGCGTGGCGGCGCTGGGCGTGATCGGTTCGATCTTCGCAGGCATCTACACCAAGATCACCCGCGTGGCGCCGGAAAAGGCCGGCGAACTCGCGACCGCCGTTTTCGACATCGGCGACCGGATCGAACACGCCCATTCGCTGGATTCGCTCGAAGCGTTGCAGGATGAACTCGAGGAGATCCTGCGCGGCGCAGTGATCGGCCTGCGCGACGGCACCATCTCCCGAGACGGGCTCGACACATTCCGGCTCGGCTACGAATTCGTGCGCGACCAGATCACCATGCGCCGCGATCACCTCAAGCGGCATGCCGGTCATGATGACGATGTGGTGATCGTGAAGTCCGCGCAAAACGCGTAGCCGCGCCCGAAACGCCACGCTTTCGCCCGCGTTTTCATCTCCGGCTTCGATGGCACCAAAACAAAAAGCCCCGGTCGAGACCGGGGCTTTGAGTTCACTGGAAAGGAGAAAGTCAGATCAGTAGCGAGCGACGACCGGGCCACCCAGCTTGTAGTTCAGCCCCACGCGAGCCACGCTGAAGTGGTCGCCCGATGAAGTGAATGTATAGCCTGCGCCGTTTGGCGTAACCGGATCGGTGAGCGTCCGCGAACCGCCGAAGTCGAGATACAGATATTCGGCCTTGACCGACCAGTTGTTGGCGAAGGCGTATTCGAGACCCGCACCGACGGTGTAGCCGATCGTGTGGTTGGACGTCGTGAAGTTCGCATATTGCACACCACCGACGTTGGTGAACGTCGCCGATGGATGCCCGCCATCGGTATAGGCAAGACCGCCGGTCACGTAGAGCAAGGTGCGATCCCACGAATAGCCAATGCGTCCGCGGACCGTTCCGAAGAAGTCGCTGCGTCCAAGCGAAGAATGGAAGACGTTCGGCGAAAACCCGAAGCCAAATGGCGTCCCCGGCAATCCGGTCACGGTATTGGTGCCGCGGCTCCGATCAACGAAGTTGAAATCAGTTTCCAGACCGAAGACGGCGTGATCCACCTGCCAGTTGTAGCCAATCTGGCCGCCGCCTGTGAAACCAGACCGGCTTCCGCTCGATGCCAACAGCGGAGAAGCGCCATAATTCGCAGGAAACAAGCCGCTGGGCGTCAGGTTGCTGCCGTCATCAAAGAAACCGCCGGCATTCACGCCAACATAGAAACCGGTCCAGCTGTAGATCGGACCCACGGCCATCCGCTGGGCTTTGACTGCCATGTCCGCGGCCATCGCAGGTCCCGCGATCAATGTTGCGACCGCTAAACTTGCGAACGAAAACTTCCTCATTTCGGCTACTCCCTGAACTCAACTAAGGCTCACGGGTAGCACCGGGGCACGTGGGACGCTGTACCCCAACCGCTACACTTCGCGCAGAACGCATCCTCCATTTGGGGGATTGAATTGCGAATGCTCCGTAGCGACGGCAATTGAGCCACACCAAGACAGTAGCGGTTGATATCGCTGCCTGCACAACGACCCGACTGAGACAGAATAGTCACGTCCTGCGTTTCACGAAGGCGCAGATGTGCAAGCGCGCAGGCCTCGGATGTGTCGACAAGACGACGAAAACAAGACCACGCAATCCGACGAGAAACGATCCAACAAGACGATGTGAGACACCGATCTCCGCTGCGAACGCCGCATCGACCAAAATCTACGCGATCAAAATCGAGCCACAACCATCGCGATCAATCCGCCGCAGCATTCGCGCCCGCACCCAGTGCACGGGCCCTGATCTCGGCAATGGTGCGCTTGAGCGCGACTTGCCGCGGATCGGGTGTCACGGCGGCGCGTGCCTCCGCGATCGCGCCCGCAAGATCTGGCAGCGGCAGTGCGCCGTCGAAGGTCGGCTTGGCAAGACCATCGATGATCGCGTGCCAGTCCGACAGTCCCTGGCGATAGACGTCGCCATAGCCCTGCACCATCACGGCGGTTTGCACGATCGCGGCGGCGGCGGCCGGCCGCTTGGTCAGGCTGCGGTCGATCATGTGCAGCCAACGTTCGACCCAGGCCCGTTCCTTGGCATAGCGCACCGAGAGCAGGCGCCATCGCCGCAACGCTGCCTCGATCTTCAGGCGGCGGATGCCCCACCGGCTTCTGGTGCTGAAGCGGATCGATACCGGCATGCGCGTCCAACCCAACCATTCGAGGGTGTCGAGCAAGGGTTCGGAGATGGCCGCCGGAAGCGCACCGATCAGTTCGTCGAGGCGGAATTTCCTGACATCGGCCGATTGAACCCGCGGCGAACCTGGCGCCGCTTCCAGATCGGCAAGTTTCAGCTGCGCGATCCGGATCGGGTCATGATAGCTCATGCGCATCGCCATCAGCCGCGCGATATCGACCAGCAGGGCGTCGTCGATGCCGGTGCGGCGGACGAACCGCCGCAGCCGATCGACGTAAAGCCTCGCGTAACCGGGGCCCTGATACTCGATCAGTCGATGAATGCCCTCGCTGACGACAGCACACGCCTCATCGGGGAGGCCATCCGGTAAAAACGGCGGCTCCTCGTCGTCGTCGCCGATGAAATCGGCGAACAGAAAGCGCAGCGAAGATAGAAAACCTGCCACTCTCGAGCTTCCAATTCCTAAGCGGGCTTCGGCGCGGCCTGCTCCAGGGCCTGCTCCAGCCGCTGCTCCAGGATGTTGATGTTCTGAAACAGCCGCGCGCTGGAAAGACGGAGAAAGTAGAAGCCGAAGGCCGGATTCTGCACGTAAAGCTCCTCGACCTTGCTGTAGCTCACGCTCAGGATGAGACCGGCTTCGACGCATTCCAGCGACTGGGTTCGCATGTTCGACGGCGACAGCATGCCTAGCTCACCGACGATGGCGCCGACCGGCAATTCGATACCTGATTCGACCAGCCTGAAGCGCCCGCTGACAATGTAGAGCATGTCTTCGGCCTTCTCGTCCTTGTAGAACAGCATCTCGCCAGCTTCGCATGTGCGCTCGGTCATGAACGGTTTCAGCCATTCCATCGACAGGTCGCTGTTGACCGATTTCTTGACGTCACGAACCAGCTGCAGCATCTGGTGCAGCCGGTAGGAATTGAGCACCAGCATCACCGACTGCAGCCCGATGGTCAGGAAATTGTGACTCGGAATCGCGGTTGCGATCAGCACGGTGTTGGCGAGAATGCCGAAAACCCGCAAGGGAATCATGGTCCGCATGGTCGTCGTTGCAACGACGAAAACCGACGCGAACAGGGTACCCAGGGTTCCTGCATGTTCGGCGAGATGCGAGGTATCCATTGCAAGCCCAATTCAAAGAGAGTGAATGTTTTCGTGATTCAGTTCCAGCCGCGCCCCCATCATAATGTCCGCGGGACGCCTTCGATATACGGGGAAAAGGCGACGTTTTGTCATGGAATATTGCTAATTCCGGCCAAAAATTCCCGGCGCGGCCGATAACGCTGTTTTAGGCCGGTCGTTGACGCCCTTGCCCGGCCCGGGCACCTTGTCGCACCGGCCGCGCACGGCACGCCGTATCCGGCCTTACCGATCGACGGGCTTCACCTCGCAATGTCCAAGCCGCTTGCTTTTCCAGCCCTGGCACAATTTGTGGCCGCGACCGCGGGCCGCAACATGACCAGAGCGGCCTATGTGGCGGTTGCGAGCGGTGTCGCCATGATGGTTCTGCTCACCGTGGATCCCGCCTACGAGGCGGCGCACCGCTGGGTCGATGCGCTTCTGTGGGTGTGCCTTGCTTTCTTCGTGTTCGAATGGGTGGTTCGGCTTCGCCACGCTGCTCTGTCGGAGCGTGGATGGGCCTCCTATGGGTTGTCCGGCCGCGGGGTGCTGGACGCCGTTGCCGCCCTGGCGGTACCGATCGCGCTCATCCTTGGCGCCAGCCCCAAATCGGCGTGGCTGCTTGGCATCTTCTGGATGCTCAAGGTAGTGCCGGGAATTCGGGGCTTGCGGCAGTTGCGCCGGGTGCTGGTACAGGAGTCCGGACCGCTGCTGAGCGTGCTGGTGATCTTCCTGATGGTACTGTTTCTCGCCTCGGTGTCCGTCTACTTCCTGGAGCGCGACGTCCAGCCGGGCACCTTCGGCAGCGTGCCGGCGGCATTATGGTGGGCGATCGCGACCTTGACCACAGTCGGATATGGCGACGTGGTGCCGATCACCCCGCTCGGCCGGCTGGTCGCGGCCATGGTGATGATCTGCGGCCTCGGCGTGTTCGGTCTCTGGACCGGCATTCTCGCCACCGGTTTTGCCGCCGAGACCCGCCGTGACAATTTTCTCAAAACCTGGGAGTCGGTGACCAAGGTGCCGTTCTTCGCCGCGCTGGGCCCGGCCGCGATCGCCGACGTGACCCACATGCTGCGCACCATGGATCTGCCCGCGCGAACCATGATCATCCGCAAGGGTCAGGCCGGCGATTGCATGTATTTCATCGCCGACGGCGAAGTCGAGGTCGATTTGCCGGGCAAGAAGGTGAAACTCGGCGCAGGCGCGTTCTTCGGCGAGATGGCGCTGCTCGGCAACAATCTACGCTCCGCCAATATCACGACCAAGCGGGTGTCGAAGCTGCTGGTGCTCGATCTCGTCGACTTCCGCCTGCTGATGGCGCGCCACCCCGATCTTGCCGAGACCATCGACGTCGAAGCCAGGCGGCGCGCGCAGGAAAACGAATAGCGACAATCATGGAGTTGCAAATGTCCGACGCGACCGAGGCGGCGAGCACGCCGGTGCTCGATATCAACGGCGCGCGCGCCACCATCCGCCTCAACCGGCCGAGGCATCTGAACCGGATGCAGCCCGATGACCTCGATGCGCTCATGACCCTGTTCGACCGGATCGAAGCCGATCCCGCGCTCCGGGTGCTGGTGCTCACCGGCACCGGGCGCGCCTTCAGCGCCGGCTACGATCTCGGCTCGATCGCCGAACGCGCCGCCAGCGAACAGGAGCAGACCGCCGGATCGGCATTCGAGGTCGTCGTCAACCGGCTCGAGGACCTCGCGCTGCCGACGATCTGTCGGATCAATGGCGGCGTCTATGGCGGTTCGACCGATCTGGCGCTGGCCTGCGATTTCCGCATCGGTGTCGACACCTGCGAGATGTTCATGCCGGCTGCACGGCTCGGGCTGCATTATTACAAGAGCGGCATCGCGCGCTACGTATCGCGGCTCGGCGCCGACAACGCCAGGAAGCTGTTCCTGACCGCGCAAAAGATCGGCGCCGCCGAAATGCTGCGGATCGGCTACCTCACCGCCATGGCGCCGGCCGAGGCGCTCGACGAGGAGGTGGACAGGCTGGTGGCCATTCTCGCCGGCAACGCGCCGGTGGCGATGCGCGGCATGAAGAGCACCATCAACGAATTCGCCCGCGGCAAGCTCGACGAAGAGGCCGCCGACCGCCGGCACCGCGACAGCATGCGCGGCGCCGAGATCAAGGAAGGCATCAAGGCGTTCGCCGAGAAACGCCCACCGCGGTTTTGACGATCATCCCATTGGGGGACATGGTCTTGGTCGTGTAAACACGGCTTGAGACGGACGTCACTCTTGCGGACGCTGGCTGTTCAACTGGGCATGCTGTCGAATTGCGGAAGGTTGAGCGGCTTTGCCCATTCCAGCCGGCGCTTGGTGAACATTTCGAGCTTTGGCTTGATCAATTCGGGCCGGTCCAGGCTGCCAAGCATCACGAAGACGAGGCCGGGGAAACTCACCAGATTATTGGTGAACAGTCTGGAGCCGCAATCGGGACAGAAGTTGCGGTCGAGTCCCTTGCCGGATTCGGCGATATAGTGACGCGCTTTCGGGTTGCCGCTGATCAAGATGAAATCATCCTGCGGAATGCCAAAGAATGTCGCCGCCTCGCCGCCCGACGCTCTCTTGCAGTCGAGGCAATGGCAGTTGGCGATGAAGTCCGGGTCGGTATCGAACTCAAATTTCACAGCGCCGCAGGCGCATTGACCCGTGTATTTCCTGGTCACGCGAGGTCCCTTTCCTCTTTTTGAACGACGTTATGATTGCTGTCCCGCGCCAATACCATATTGCCGCACCTCGACGCGCGTCATTGGACTACGACGTTCTTGGTTCCCAAGACAACAAAAGCGAGCAAGCATTCACTTCGCTAAAATGCCGGTGGCTGGCGGGCGGCGTCTTCCAAGATTGCACGTTGCCGGCAGGTGCCGTGATTTCAGTGCGATATGTGCAGTCTAAGGCAGCACAAGAGATCATTCGGACGCCGGGCGGCCGGGGCTTCTCACGCACATTGACCGTCGCCTGCACCAGCCATATGGTAGGGTTTGCTGTGCAAGCCGCACCCGGGCCCGCGGGAAGGGTTGAACCCACTTGCAGCTTTCGAGCGATATCTAGAGCCTTTGTGCAGCCGGGATTGCGGGCCTTCGGCGATGTCATGCACGGAGGTGTCTGATGAACCGGTCTCCCGATCGCTTGAATCTCGACCATCTGAAGAAACAAGCCAAGGAATTGATCCGTCTCTACCGCAGCCGCGATCCGGCGGCGATGGTGAGGTTTCGACTCAGGCTGCCGGCCGCGGCCGGCCGTAGCGATGACGAGATTTCGTTGCTGGACCTTCGACTGCACGACGCGCAATCGTGTCTGGCGCGCGAACATGGTTTTGCTTCGTGGCCTGATCTGAAGCGTTACCTCGAAGCACAGTCAGCCGCGCAGCAGGAGCGCACCGTCCGCATCTTGCACTGGTGCAAACTGATCTATCCCGGCGACGTCAGCGGCACACTCAACCGCGCGAATCCGCGCGTCGCGCTTCGGATTCTGGCTGATGATCCCGAATTGATCGCCGGCGATCCTTACCTTGCATGCGCGATCGGTGATGAAAGCGCGCTGCGGCAGGCGGCAGAGGTCGATCCGTCATGGGTCAATCTGCCCGGCGGCCCGCTGCAATTGCCACCGCTGCTTGCGGTCGCGCATTCAAGCCTGCTGCGCGTGCCGGAATTTCGCGAGCGGCTCCGCGGCGGCGCGCAACTGCTCATCGCGGCGGGTGCCGACGTCAACCAGTGCATCTACAGCCGCTGGCCGCCGGGCTCGCTGAGCCAGCCGGACCAGCGCCATCCCCTCTCGGCACTCTATGGCGCCGCCGGGAGCAACCATGATCCGGAACTGACCGAATTGCTGCTCGAAGCCGGCGCGAATCCCAATGACGGTGAGTCGCTTTATCACTCCCTCGAGAATCCGGCCTGCACGCGCCTGTTGCTGAAGCACGGCGCCCGCATTGCGGAGAGCAATGCGATCTACCGTTCGATCGATCTCGACGACGACACCGCATTAAAGCTGTTGCTGCAACATGGCGGCGACCCGAACGAGCCAGCGCGAAATGCGCCACTGACCGATTGGGGTTCGCCGCTGCTGTGGGCCATCTACCGACGGCGACCTCGTCATGCCAATGCCCTGCTGACCGCCGGTGCCGATCCATCGCGAACTACCCCGGATGGCGTCAGCCCATACCGGCTGGCACTGCGGTTCGGGCTATCGGACGTTGCGGCCCTGCTCGGTGCGGGAGAGGACGTGCCCGACATCGCGGATGACGAGCGTTTCATCGCCGCATGCGCGTGTGGCGATGAGGCCGAGGCGCGGACGATCGCGGCGTTGCGGCCCGACCTGCCCGCCGCCCTGTCGGCCGCACAGTTGCGATTGCTGCCTGATATGGCCGCTGCAGGCGCCGACGACGCCGTCAGGCTGATGGTTCGTCTCGGCTGGCCGGTCGCGGTGCGCGGCGGCGACTGGGACGCCTCGGCCCTCAATCTCGCGGTGTTCAGGGGCAATGCCGCCTTGGCGCGCTTCCTGCTCGAACATGGCGCCAGATGGACGGAGCGGCACGGCCACGGCGACAACGCCTGCGGTACGCTGTCGTGGGCCTCCCTTAACGAGCCGATCGAGGGCGGCGATTGGGCAGGCTGCGCACGCGCCCTGCTCGATCATGGCATGCCCGGCGCGACTGAAATCCCCGGCGATCCCGAACGGGTGCTGGTCGCAGGAATCAAAAAGCAATTTTCCGACGAGGTAACCGAGGAGCTTTTGGCAAGGCGCGCGTGACGGCGGCTTCGCCGGCTATTGCTCTACGAAGGTGACGGTATCCGCCACGCTCGCCCGCGAGGTGCGGTAACTGTTGACCTTGTGCGCATCGTCGGCGAACCCGAAGGAAATGCCGCACACCACGCGCCGGTCGTCGTCGAGCTTGAAGTGGCGACGGATCAGCCCGGAATGCCGCGCAAGTGCGGCCTGCGGAATGGTGCCGAGACCGAGCGCCTGCGCCGCCAGCATGAAATTGCTGACATAGGCGCCGCAATCGATCGCGCCATAAATCCCGAGCGGCTCGTCGGTGTGGATGATGGCGACGTGCGGCGCGCCGAAAAAGTTGTAGTTCTCCATCGCCTGCTTCGCATACGCAGCCTTGTCGCCGCGCGCGATGCCGAGCGTGTTGTAGAGTTGGAAGCCGCTCTCGCGGCGGCGCTCGAGATAAACCCCGAGATATTCGCGCGGCGGCGTGAGGTCATGATTGTCGCCGGCGCCCGAAGCGGCCTCCGCATAGATCAGCTTGCGGAAGCGTTCCTTGGCGTCGCCGCTGGCGATCAGCACCTCCCAAGGCTGGCTGTTGCACCATGACGCGGTGCGCTGGGCCGCAGCAAGAACATGCTCGATCGTGGCGCGCGGCACCTCCCGCGGCAGGAAGGCGCGGCACGAATAGCGCTCGCCGAGCAATTCCTCCAACACGCCGATCCGCTCCTCGACGCTATGCCGGCCGGCCGGCGACTTCACATCCATGCTCATCGCCCTTTGGTCGGGATCTTGTTGAACGGCACATTCTTGTCGACGCGGATGTCGCCGGGCAGGCCCAGCACGCGCTCGGCGATGATGTTGCGCAGGATCTCGTCGGTGCCGCCGGCGATCCGCATCGACGGCGAGCTCAGCAGCATCTGCTGGAACTGGCCGCGCGCCTCTTCTTCGGCGGCGCCGGTGAAGACACCGGCAGCACCCTCCAGATCCATCGCATAGGTCGCGATGTCCTGCAGCATCATGCCCGAGACCAGCTTGCCGATGGAGTTCTCCGGCCCCGGCCGCTCGCCCTTCGACAGCGCAGAGATCGCGCGGTAGCTGGTGTATTTCAGGCCGCTGGCCTTCACCGCCCAGTGCGCAAGTTTCGAGCGCGTGGCGCGATCGTCGATCGCGAGCCCGTCTTCCGTCATCAGGTTGGAGCAGAACTCGAATATTTCA
>Ga0307510_10010514_pt1 | contig 10995 bp, 8 predicted proteins | sample 12_EM_MG_FD_207224 | JGI IMG/M metagenome (GOLD analysis project Ga0307510, IMG submission 207224) | Populus trichocarpa ectomycorrhiza microbial communities from riparian zone in the Pacific Northwest, United States - 12_EM | ecosystem: Host-associated > Plants > Roots > Unclassified | place... | reverse complement strand
TTACATTCATTGGTTTCTTCCAGTTCAATATAACTTCTACCTTTTTTAGATCCATAAAGATACCATTTGTTGAAGTTACATGTCTTAAAAAGACCACCTCATTCAACAAAAACTCACACTTGTTCAGTTTCACATACAACCAGTGATCTCTTAAGGTTTGCAACACAACTCTTAAGTGTTGTTCATGCTCTAAAAAAGAGCTAGAATAAATAAGGATATCATCTATGAATACAATTGCATGTTTATCCAACCAAGGGTAAAAGATTTAGTTTATTAAATCCATAAATATTGTTGGAGCATTAATAAACTCAAACAACATTACTAAGAACTCGTAATGTCCATACCAAGTTCTAGCAAGATTCAACCAAAATATAGAAACTTATCCCCGTGGAATTTCTCCTATTTCTTTTACACATTACATATATTGATATCATTGTTTAGCATTATTAACACAAAAAAACAATGAACCCTTTATTTTTCACTTTCTCCTTATGAAATTAAACATATGCAACAAACCTGAACAACTAATGTTCTTATATAATTATCACAACAATAATTTCATCCTACTAGTTACAATCAATGATAATATTCATCAACTAATCAATTTCCCAAAAATGTTTTTATGGCTAGCCTTAAATATGTTTCATTTTCCAAATTTCTTTCATTCTAATTTCTTCATGGTTCTACCTCATTCACATCCACACAACCTACAAGTTAGCCTTTTATTCATTCAATATGCTTATATAATAATGTTCTTTCCTATTCTTACACCATAATCATCATTTCCCTCATACAAAGAATACACAATTCATCTACAGCAATATTAAATACAAGAACACATTTTACCACTATATCTTCCATAAACCCTAACACCCATACAATTCCAATTTCATCAAAACATGTATTTACTCAAGTTTTCTACATTTTGCAAAAACTAGCAACAACTTCAAAAAGCAATAAGTCATTAACCTAGTAGTCAGCTGCAGCTAGAGAGAGAATTTAGAGAGAGATGTTCTCCTTCTCTTGAAGTTTCTCCTCCCGATCCTGCTACTGAGCTCCGTGAGATCATTTCTTCACGCCTCTCATGGCCAATCCAACATCGGTGCCTCTGTTCCAGCAACCAGTGAGTGTGCGATGGATCTTGTCCGAAACCCTAACGGGTTTCTGGTTTGAAGCTTCTGATGATGGGGATTTTGCTGGATCATCTGTGGCTCCTTCTTACGAGCTAGATGACTCACCATGCTTACTGGGGTTGATCTGTCCCGTTGGAGATGGTCAATTTTGTGGGTATCCCCATTGTTCAGGTATTGTTCAACGTTGTGCTTTTCTTTGATCTGAAAGTGGTAGGCCAGCTCTTACTTCTCCCACTTCATAAATTATACCTAGCTGGATCTTTAAAGGGGTCCATCTCCCTCTGCATTATCATGGGGTCTTACCTCATGAATTGTCCTGTATCCAGTCTTCGTGCTGGTTCGCTGCTCTGTCTTTCTTTGTGTTAGTGTTTGCTGTTGTTGTTGCTTTTTGTCCCGTGTATTTGCTGTCACTGATGCTTGTCTATTAGAGCCAAGGGCATGCTTAGTTGGTATACAGTCTTTCAAAGGTGTGAACCTCGAATTGGGATGTTGGGTCTGGTTCCCTCGTTCCCCTGTTCCTGCTGATTGGAGTTGGTGGAGTCTACTTTGCTTGTTGTCTCTGTGTATACTGCTTGTTGATAGCTATTTGGTCAGCTAGTAAATAGCATGCGTTGCTTTTGGTTGGTTTATATGATTTGGCTGCTCTGCTTTTGTGTTGGGTGGTCTATGGTTTGAACTCTTCACAAGCTGTTATCTGTTGAGCTACTTCGGACTGGCTTGTTGGGATTCCTTATTGTCCTGCTTATGAGGTTTCATCTTTACTGTTGTCCATTGTTGCAGCTGGTTGCCTTTGGGACGGTTAGCTTTGCCTTTGCTCTACTGATTGTCCTGTAGGTTCTGTTTGGTCGTGTGCTTTGAGTGGTCTGTTGTTTGATGCTGGGGTTTCACTTGGCTCTTATGGTTGGCTGCTGGACATGACCTTAAACCCTTTAGTGGATGTTGTTGCTGCTATAGGCAAGTTTCTCTGCTGTGCTTCTTGTAGCTGCAGCTGGGTTTGCTATTGTTGAAGTTTTGCTTGTTGCTGCTATATGTAACCTGATGTTCTCTTTGATTGCATATGCAATTGGAGATTTGCTGGAATCTGTCCTTGACCTGCAGATTGCTTGTGATGTTGGCCCTCTTGGGGCTGGTTTTGTTGCTTGCTCCAGTCTGCTTGTTTTGCTGGTTCTGGCTGGTTGGCCTGGGCTTCCTTGCTGGTAGTGGATGGTTTGTGTGTGCATATCAAGCTAATCAAGCTAATTCAACCGTGGGTACGTTATGGAACTTGGCTAGGTGAAGGCTTCCCTGTCTGCTGAAGCTTTGTCTGGCTGGGTGAGGGTTCTCCCCAAAGTACAAACTATTCGCCCCTTGTTCTCTTTTGGTCACTCTGCATATTTGTTTTGGCTGCTCTTTTCTTGGGCTCTTGTGGAGACTGCTCCCACTATGCTCTCTTTGTTGATGCCATGGATTCCATCAGTTTGGGTAAGGCTCTCTCCCTAATTGTTTGGGCTACTGATGTAGTGTTCTATGTCTCAGCTCTACTAGCATGCTAGTTCCATTGAAGGATATTGGGGGATCTTTCTTTCTTCAGCTCCCTTCTAAGTGGAGAGTGTTGGATAGAGACTGTTCTAGTATCAATCAAGTTAATGTTGTGGTGCAGCTTTGGTCTTCTGGTGATGATGTGCGGATGGTTCACTACTCTTGAGTTGCTTGGTAAAGAGCTCTATTTGGGTGAGGGTCTCTCCCCAAATGTTTTGTCCTCTTGCCTGTTCTGTTCTAGCGCAGCTGGTTTTTTCTCCCCTATTGGGTTTGCTTGTTGGTATGCTGGAATGGATTGTGTATTCTGGCACCTTTGTATTGGTTTGTGCAGCTCTTGCGACTTGTGCCTTCTGGGCTTACAGAAGCTAATGCTATGGATAGACTGTCAAGGTTGCATCTGTATGTTATTATCTGTTACTTTGTTGGGCCTTTGTCTGTTTGGGTGAGGTTCTCTCCCTAATGTCCAGACTGTTAGTCTGCTGGAGTTGTTGTGTGGCTGGTCCACTACTTTGCTTTGTAATGTAGCTGGTTTACTGGGTTGTTGCAAGTTTTGTTGGCGAGATTACTGTTGGGTTTATGATTGCACTGCAATCCATATTTTGATGGTTTTGATTTGTGGATAGCTGGTTTGTTGATGAGGTAGGTTTGTTGTTGGTTTATGCGGTTTCCAGGCAGATGCGTCTTTGTCTGATAAGTCTGTTTCAGCTGGCCTCACTAGATAGCTACTCTGAACCCCAACAGGATGGGTGAGGCTCTCTCCCCACATGCTTGTGCTGTTGGTTCTCTGTTGCTACTCTGCTGCCAACAGTGCAGGTTGGTCTGTTGGAGATGCTGCCCTGCAGATGATTTATCATGCCTGCTTGGTATAGGGATCCATTTGGATAAGGTCTCTCCCCAAAGTATGTTACTAGTTCCCATGTAGTGGCAGAGTTACAGGTAGGATCATATTGGAGGTTATACCTATTACTGCTGCCGATCTGTTAGGTTGGAAGGAGATCCACCCTTCTGATACTGCCGGTTTTTTGGACTTCTAGGCAGATGCTTCTTTGTCTGCTAGGACGGTTCTAATGTATAATTATTGCCATTTGGCTTTGATGCTTGTTCAAGGGAGCTTGTTCCCTCTGATTTAGGTTGTACAAGGGAGTCTATTCCCTTTGCTTTCTGTTCCGCAAGCTTGTCTTGCTATGGTTTGTTCAAGGGAGTCTGTTCCCTTTGCCTGGATATGTATATCCATTTATACTGCTGGTTTCCAGCTTGTTCCGCAAGCTTGTCTTGCTCTTTTTGATCTATACAATTCTTACATTTGATATAAAAAAATAGTCATTAACCTTAGATTATATTTTCAAAACAACGATCCAAATATAGAAATTGAAGCCGTGCATAATATATCTCAAAACCAAAATGATCCAAAATTACATCTTCCTAGATTGGAATAAAACCAAGTTGACTTGAAAATTGACGAGCTACTTTTCAAAATGAATAAAAACTTTTCAGAATGATTGTTTCCAATGTTCATCGTCCAGAGTGAAGAAACCATCCAGGCACACCACATATCCAAAACAAAATGTGATCCAACGATGGTAATAAGAGAACATGGCCAGCGACCGAAACTTCCCTATATGGTGTTTTTCCAAAACATTTCTCATGGCGATTTCTCTTAAACACAAAATGATCTTACAAATCCCTCCAGTAAGATTGTAGACGGTGGCGAGAAGAAAAATATATCCAAAACTCAGCCCAATCTAAAGATGGATGCCAGAAATAAAACCATCGGACTGTATTGCCTCATATAGGTTGGCTTTTCCAAATTCTTCATTTCTCTCTCTAGTTGATTTTCTCTCTAGTTTCTCATTTTGTTTGTTTTTTTATTGGATGAACAAGCTAGAAATATCTTAATCTTTATAAAACTCTCTTTAATCTTACCCATTTTGTGATTTTTCTTAAAAGTTTGGATGAAAGGACATAAAGCTCTCATATTTTTTTTCTAAGTTAGACCAGTAGGCCTCGAGGTTGTTTTAAAGGCAATTTTACCATTAATTACAAATTTATCCCTCATTTATGTCTTTATGTATTATTTTTTTCCACGTAAACTATCGGTCTTGTTTCATTATTAGATCAACTTCATTTTTCTTAAAGAGGTTTGCCTAGATGTCCTTTTTGTTCTGAACAGTGGAGATTAGATTTCAACAATCTTGGAAAGTTTTTTACCTCTTAGACTAGCTTCTGTCAGTTTTCAGTTGCTGTCAAGACATAATTATCAATCACCCATAAACCGGTTAACCCCACGACCAACTGTTAATCCCGCTACAACCACAAAAAAACCTTTAATACCACCCCAATACCTCAAACACCATAACCACCACCAAAACCATCCCTCAATCTCCTCAAAACACCAAGAATATCCCTAAACAACCTCATAAAAAAAACCCAACTTATGCCCACACAAGTTTCCACCACAACTCACAAGAACACCACCACCCTAAACTCTATCTCTAACACTTTATAAGTTGATAAAGTAAAGGTCTCAAATGTTATAACCTGTGCCAAGATAACCTTTTTTTCCACGGCAAGAGATTGACAGCATTTTAGACATTCTAGATAATGTCATTAATGAGAGTGCATCGAAATGGAACCAATAATTGATGGGATTCTTCTATGTTATAAGATGCCTTACCATGCAGCCAATTCTATAACATTATGGCCTTATAGGTGTTATGATGACACAAAAAGGTTTCTTGATTTTTTGATTCAAGAGTAAAGATGTTGCTCACTCATTTATAGAGAAGGGGTCATGGATGTTTGGGGGGATATTCATTGTCCTCCAAATTTAGCACCATTATTTTTTTCTTAACTAGAATAAAATTTTAAAGGTGCTTGTACGGGTTTGCCTTCAGGGTTTACCTTATCATTTTTGGAATGAGATAGGCTTAGGCATGGTCGCAAGTATAGTAGGGAGACCATTGGTTTGTGATGAATAAATAGTTAATGGCACTCAGCTTGACTATGCTAGAATTTATGTCGAATTAGATGCTTCGCTACCCATGGTCCATGTTTTTCAGCTTCGATGTAGGTTATCTACGGAGCCTATCATAATTATGGTTGATTATGAATGAAAGCCAAGAGCTTGTAAGATTTGTAAAGTTTTTATCCACTCATACAAGACATTGGTTGAGGGTCCAACCTTATCGATAGAAGACATGCTCAAGATAAAAAAGATAAAAAAAAAAATTGGGGGTGCTCTATATACATGTAACTCACCAGTTATTATTGCTGAAGGGGTTGCATCCCTTTTGATTGTTGCAGGTACAGTGAAATCAGTAACCCAAACAAACTGTTTAGTTGGAACCGGTCGACAGGTTCAACCATCCTAAGAACTAGACGACTGGTTAGACATAACAGAGCTCTCGGGAGCTATTGTGCCTAGAAATGGTCAACTAGTTCAAACTTTAAAGAAATCGATTGACCGGTTAAAGATGTAGGCTACTACAAAAGTAGTTGAACCTTATGATCTTGAGAGGATCAAATTTAATGATGATGAAGGGTTAAAAGCTAACTCATATCATGATATATTGCCTATCGAGAGGGACCAACCCCAATTAACTTTACTGGCCAAGGGTTCTTTAGTTTCTACCTCGACACCTTCTCAGCCAAGTGAAACAAGTAAGGATGATCCTCCAAGTAATCATGAAACTGAACAGTATGAAAAAGACAAAAAGAGGGAGGGCTAAGACCCTCTGATTATTTTCTTTTGTTTTGATATCATGTTTTCTATATCCATGTATAATATAGAAAGTTAGAATATTAGGGGTCTTAATGGCTCACCAAAACATAAATTAATAAAGTTTTGGGTTAATAATTATAATCTTAGCGTATTAGATATTCTTGAGACTAAGATTGCATCTAGCTATATGGGGGGTTGAGGCAACTATAAATCCTCCATCATGGCAGTTTCTTTTTAATTCTTGGTTAATTCCAACTGTCGTATTCTAGTTTGATAGGATCTGATGGTATGTATTGTTGTTTGCTTGCCTTTTTCTCAACAGTGGATAACTTGTGAGAGAGTTTGGTTGGTGGGTGCTTCTTTGGTGTCACTTTTGTTTATGGCCTCAATACACCTTTAAGGTGTTAGAACCTATGGGATTGCTTGGTTTCGTGCTACTGTATTTTGGTCAACATCATTGCTTATTTTAGGATACTTTAATGTTATGTTAAGCTCTATTAATAAGTGTGGGGGTGATCTTACTTGACATGATCACCTAGATGATTTTGGCAGATGTATTCAAGTAGTGAAACTAGTTAGAGTTCCTTATTTAGGCCTAAGATACACTTGGCACAATGGTTAACATGGTAAGGGTATTATTCTTGAGAAGCTAAATTGGATATTTGACAACTCGTATTGGTTCTTTACTTGAACAACTACTTATTCTGAATTCTTACCTAGAGACTCCTCATATCACAATGCTATGTTTTCTCAATTGTTTTTCCTCTTCCCAAGCTAAAAGCATTTTTAAGTTTTTGAATCCATGGGCTGATAGGGATAATTTCTTGGGTTTAGTTGTGGATACATGAAAGATTCCTGTGGATGGTAACCCTATATACAGGTTTATCAAGAGACTTGGATTATTAAAGCTTAAGTTGAAGTCTTTACATCACCAACACATTAACCACATCACTAGTCATGTGGTTGAGGCAAAGACTAAATAGGCCACAACATAGACTCTTCTTGATGGTTCTCATCGGATTAATTACTATCAACTAGCAAAGAGAGAGCTTGTTAAGGAGTTCTTTTAATTGAGAAAGGATGAGAAAGCTTTTTACAAACAAATGTATTGGATTTAGTGGTTAAACATGGGAGATAAAAACACCAAGTTCTTTCATATATCATTCCTTTATAGACAGATTAGGAACAAGATCCATTAGTTGACTAATGAGATAAGATCTCAGGTTCAGGATCAGTAGGGTCTGGGTCAGTTAGCAGTCCATTACTTCCAATGACTACTTTTTACACACTCAATTATCATTTCAGAGGATGTATCTAGTACTTCTTTAATATAATTCCTTCTGACATTGTTCCTCTTTTGGAGTCATGCATCACAGTTGATGAGATCAAGAATTTTTCATCCCAGATGATAAAGCTCCCGGTCTAGATGGTTATACCTTTTTGTTCTTCAAAAGAAATTAGAACATTATTGGTAGAGACTTCATTGCTACTGAGGTACTTCTTTAATTCCTCAACTATGCCTAGGTGTGTTAATACTATTAGGATTGCTTTAGTTCCTTAAATTGCAACACCCATAACTATAAATGACTTTAGACCTATCTTACATTGTAACATGATGTATAAATGCATATCTAATTGAAGAGGATTTTTCCAGATGTTATTAGTCCTGCTCAGACTGTTTTTATTCTAGGTAGGCAAATATTAGATGTTATCTTGTTGACTCACTAGCTCATTCATAAATATCACCCAGCTAGTCTTATGCCTAGATATGCTTTGAAAATAGACATAAGAAAAGGTTTTGATATGGTTAGTTAGGAATTTATCCTTATGAATTTAGGGCTATAAGAGTTCCTAGTGCTATAGTTAGATGGATAAAGGTGTGCATGTCTACAACTCATTTCTCCATAGCCATGAATAGAGAGAGATAAGGTTTCTTCCCATCTTTCATGGGTCTTGAGTAAGGTGATCCTTTGACTCCTTACCTATTTATTATGGCTATGGATGGCTTATGAGGCATTCTTAGAAAAGCTTCACATAACCCAAGGTTTTGATATCATTAGCGATGCCAACAGACTGTCATTACTTATTTGTGCTTTGTAGATGAACTTATGATTTTTTTGGGCAGATATAGACTCGGTCAAGATTATAAAAAGGGTTTTAGATTATATTATAGGGTTGTCTGAACTTGTTACAAATCTAGAGAAAAGTCATGTCTTCTTATTAGTAGTTGATGATGAGCTTGTGACCTCTTTGCAAAATCTTTTAGGTTTCAGGCTAGGTTCTCTGTTGATCAAGTACCTAGGTGTCCTATTGATATCTACTAGACTGACACACATTAATTGTATGCCTATGGTAGAGCAAATTCTCTTTAGGATCAAGTTGTGGACCTTAGCTTCTCTTATTTATGTTGGGCATCCTCAACTTATCAAACTAGTTCTCTTCTCCATCCAGGTATAATGGTCCTCTATATTCATTCTTGCTCTATTATTAAAAGGATTGAGGGTATCTTGATCGTCTTTCTTTGGAAAAATCGCTCTCTTTCCCACTTAGAAGATAAGGTCACTTGGGCCTATGTTTGTTATCCCCTGAAAGAGGGTGGCCTAGGAATTAAAGGGGTTTAGATTTGGAATAAAGTAGCCATTCTTAACCATATTTGAAGACTTCTTTCAGATAGATCATCAGTTTGGTCTGGATGGGTCCATACTATTTTGCTTAAAGGTAGATCGTTATGGCATGTTAGGCCTCCTTCAGTGTCTTTTTAGTCATGGAGGAAGATTTTTCTCAACAGAGATTAATGTAGAGGGAAGTTTGTCTCCTATATTGGTGATGAGACTACTACTTCTTTATGGTTAAACTATTGGTTGCTAGATGGCCAGCAGTTTTGCAACTTATTGCCTTTCAGGGCACTAACTTCTACTAGGATCCCTTAGGATGTCAAGGTGTCCAACATTATTGAGAAGGGTACTTGGGCTTTTTCATCGGGTAGTCCGGAGCTTCAGCCTATTTAGAATTTAGTTAATTTCCACCTTAAGAGTTTCTTACAAAACCATCATAACTAGAAAGGTCATTCTTCAGAGAGGTTCTCTATTAACTCGGCATGGGATGTTCTTGAAAATTCCAAACCCACAAACTCTATGCACCATCTTCTTTGGTGTCTAGGATTTTTCTTGAGGCACTCGTTTATCCTTTAGCTTTCTTCGATATGTATTCCTTGTGGGTCATAGGTTGAGACATATAACCATTTGTTCTTTCAATGTCCTTTTTCTACTGTAGTTTGGGGTGTTATCACAAGCAAGACCCTTCTAGGTTGGCCTTCTATGACATGGCGACCTCTACTTCAATAGGCATATACGCACTTGAAAAAGAAAAGGGAGTTTATCCATCTACTTGCTCGATTAATTCTCTTAGCCATGGTTTAATTCATCTGGTATGAGAAAAATAACTGAGTTTTTCATCGATTTTACTGATCTTATAAGGATGTTTGGGAGGAGATTTTTTAGCTTATTAGGTCTTGTTTGGTTGAGCTTGAACCAAGGTATCAAATTTCAGCTGCTTTCAAGTCCATCTTATGCCTCCCAGAGTCATGTGGTATCATTGTTCTTATTGCTTTTTGGGTTCTACTTACCACCTATATTGTTTTATAGAATTGGTTAACTGGTTCTGTGATTTTCAAGAATTGATCGACCAATTTCTGGGTATTTGAATTCATGGGTTTCTATATGAACCACTAATGGATTAGTTTTGGGTTTTCTAGAAACTAGTCAACTAGTTAACCAATTGTTTTGTCTAAGGAGTCTACTTTTAAACTTTTAAGCTTCTTTTAGCTTTTGCTTCTTTTTCTTGTTTTTTTCGGTAAGTTTGACCTAGGTAACAAGCTTCTTGAGGTATGCCCCTCGTACTTTTGTATAGTTTTTTTCCCTTTAATACAATTACATTTATCTAAAAAAATCATATTCCTAGATTAGATGATATGTTTGATGAATTACATGGATCTTGTTTGTTTTTCAAAATTGATCTTAAAAGTAGATATCATCAGATTACAATGAAAAAATATGATGAATGGAAAACTACTTATAAAACTAAATATGGTTTGTATAAGTGGTTAGTCATGCCTTTTAAACTTACTAATGTGCCCAGAATTTTTATAAGATTGATAAACTATATATTGCGTGCATTCATTGGTAGGTTTGCAGTTGTATATTTTGATGATATATTGATTTATAGTAAGGGATTAGATGAGTATATAGATCATTTAAGACAAGTACTTGATGTACTTAGAAAGGAAATTTTGTATCATAATCTAAAGAAGTATGATTTTTGCATGGAAAAAATTGTTTATCTTGGATATGTGGTTAGTACAACTAGTATTGAGATGGATGAGGCTAAGATTAAAGTTATGAAAGAGTGGTATGCACCTAAGATGGTAAGTGAGGTAGGAAGTTTTCAAGGATTGGCTAGTTTCTATAGAAGATTTGTGAAAGATTTTAGTATAATAGTTGATTCATTAACTAAAATTATAAAAAAAAGACAATAAGTTTTAAATGAAAAATTGTACAAGATAAAAGTTTTAATTTGTTATAAAAAAAAGCTTATTCCGACCCCATTACTTATTTTGCTGAACTT
>Ga0307510_10010513_pt1 | contig 10995 bp, 8 predicted proteins | sample 12_EM_MG_FD_207224 | JGI IMG/M metagenome (GOLD analysis project Ga0307510, IMG submission 207224) | Populus trichocarpa ectomycorrhiza microbial communities from riparian zone in the Pacific Northwest, United States - 12_EM | ecosystem: Host-associated > Plants > Roots > Unclassified | place... | reverse complement strand
AAAAAAAAAAAAAAAGAAGAAAAAACGACCAAGAGATAGGATCTTCACGCAACCATCTAAGTACTTTTCTATACTCAAGATATTGCAATACGATTACTCTTTACTCTCTTTACCAAAAACGCTCCTTCACTACGAGATCTTACGCTCTAAAGAACCCGGAGACTATTGTAATAGTCTCGACGGGCTGCTCGAACATAGGACTATTGTGATAGTTCTATCAAGTACGACAATCCACCCATATTACTATCTGACTAGATAGTATCCTTCGACGGATCACTCGAGTCAAGCAAGCCAGTTCCGTACTATCTGAGTAGATAGTACTTCCATACACCTTAGGATAAAATAAGGAGACTTGCTTACTTAGGAAATAAGTATCGTTGCCTGTTGCATACCTAATTACAATAGGATTGTTACAGCTATTTGAATTAAAGACAAGACCAAGTAACTGGTGTGATAGCTAGAGGAGTAAGAAAATTTACTCAAAATTAAAAGAGAATCAGAGGTCTCAAAAAAGGAGGTTATGACTGAAATTGCCGACAGGATTCTCATAAAGCTAGCATTGAAGGTTGGATATAAATACGACAATCTAGTGAAATGATATTATCAGACAGTAAAGCTGAATAGTCAATCAGGATAAGACTTAATAGCAACAGATTAGGATAATGAAAAACAAAACTTACAAGATATGTTAATTTGTAATTGTTAACTAATATGGAATATAAGTTGCAATACCGTAAGAACTCGAATAAACGAGCCTTGTGCTAGGGGGTCAGATTAAAGTGAAACCTGCCAAGCATATTCGTCAGGTAAGGCGCAATATCATTTCTTGGCAAAAAATCTACTCAAAAAATAAGTCTGCCTCATCATCTCTAACATCTAACTCTACAGGATCATCCTCATCATCGTCAACCTGAATACCGCCTTCCTCCCAGTTTTTTAAACCCTCTGTAAGAAATCCAGTTTCAATGCCTTTAATTGAAATTTCTTCATCTGCTGACCCGTCAATAGGAAGCCCCAGACCCACAACCCGAAACGCCCGCCGCACAACCTCTGCTTTTTCTGCTGAAAAACACTCCCACGCCTCCCCCACCGCCCAGGTAACTGCAATCCGCCTCCGTCCAACCTTACTTCCGGTAAGGCTTCCTCCTTCCTCCAAAGTTCTTTCTTCCTCTCTTTCAATCTCGTCCAGCTTGGCTTCTAAACTCTCCTAAATTTGACAATGTTAACAATGTGTTAGGTTTTGGCCAAACCTTGAGCTGGATTTAAGAGTCACCCGCCCTCCAGCCAGAAAGTGTTTCTCTCTATCGGAAACCTCGCTATTATGAATGAACCGCCTGGGAAATTAGACTTCTGCTCTCATACAAATGGTCTTCGCTATAAGGAATTTCTTTCAAAACCACGCTATAACGAACGAAAAATCCTGAACTCTTGAGGTTCCTCATAGCCGGCCCAGGGGAAACCTGGTTGCCTCTTTTGGGAAAGGAGGAGCCGGGAGTAGAGTCAGTCAGAGGGCTATGGGGTACGTATTGCATCCTCTGACAAATCAAAGTTAAAGTATTGAAAGTTGACTAACCTTTAGAATATCCTTAAAGGGACGATTTATAGAAACGTCGAGGGGTTGAATAAGTCCTGTGCATCCACCGGGAATCACACTGATCGTAATATCATTCGCTTTTAAGACATCGAGAACCTCATCTGTCCTGTGTCCTGCAAAGAGATCAAGTGCTAACAGGGTAGGTTCGACTTCCAATACTGGTACTAACTGTTCTTCAATCCAGCTAACCATGTTGTCACTATTCGCATAGGCTGTCGGATTAAATTTGACGATAACCCGGTTATCGTACTTTTGGGCTTCAGTCAAAATTGTTTGTCCAACCCCCTTGCCCCGAAAGAATATCAGTGGCTTAACACGCGGGACCCCATCTGCGAAAATAGTGAGTTGAATAGTGCCCTGGCGTTTATCCCAGCCTGATGACTGACTCGCTTGCATCCAGATTGTCTTTTCCCCCTTTATATCATAAGTATGTCCTCCGATGAACTCATATGGTACTGGTGTCTGATCCATATTACAGACATTTCGAAGTCTATACCTACCAACCCTTGTACCAGAGTTACTCCTGGTAAGTTCCCTTTCTTCCTCTCCTCTAGGTTGAGAATTTCTCCGATTGAATCTCATCCAATTGAGAATCGTATCACTAAAGTCACTAGGTAACTTACTCGCTTTGTTGGTGACTGCACGAAGGCTAATCTGATGCCAGGAGAGAAAGCTGCGGAACCAACCATTAGAGAAAGCAAACTGGTTGACTTCTTCCTCTCCATAGTACTTTCGAATTAGGTCTTTACTAATGCGTCGAAACCAACCCCTTCTCACAGGTCTTCCCATCGCCCGCCTTTCTCGAAACTCATTAAAGAGTTCTATCTCCATTGCCTTCCACCGCCGCTGCCTCCCTCCGCCAGTGGCACGACACTGGCTGCTTTTCGCTTCATTGAAGTGGCCAGCCTGCTACTCCTTCCTCCAGCGCGAAAGATTTGCTACCGGAATGCGAAATCGAGCTGCTACCTCGGCCCGGGTTGGCTCACGAAGTCGAGTTGGGCTATAAGGTATTGATCTAGTGTTCCAATATGAAAGAACACGAAGCTTATAATTGACAGTATAGGAACGATGAGGGTTGCTGGTGGGCTTTTGGGGCTTCTGAAGAGTGTCGGACAATGGTTTTCACTTCGGGTCAGGTTTTTTTTTGATGCCTGCATAGAATCGTTCGGCAGGCAGGGCTGGAAGATTTCGTTCGATCCGTATACGCCCACAGGGGAGATTCGAGCTTCTGGCTGGCATAGGTGAATTGTTGATTTCTGCCTTGGCTTGCTTTCTTGTTGTGAAGTATCACGGTGGAAAACAATGGACGTTTTTTCTTCATATTTAACGGGTTTATTTATTCAAAATTACTTTAGAGTCACAGTCGCGGTATTGTTGACTTGAGGTTCAAATAGCGTTGAGATTATCCTATGTCTTATATATGAGTCTTCACTGAGACAGTAATTTCCCGAACCCTCGTATTTAAAACTCTAAATTGACTACCTAGCACAAGGCTCGTTTATTCGAGTTCTTACGGTATACAGAGAGAAAAAGAATAAACAAATAGAATAAATAAAAGAATTATTAAATAAAGAAAATAATAAACAAAGAAATGAACCAAAAATATAAGAAAAGAGATAATTAAGAAAAAAAGAAATACTAATAGTAGTAAAATAAAAATAGAGAAGCTGCTATGATAACTTGCACACTTTTTCCTCTTTGTCACAATTTTGAAAAATTAACAAATCATTCTTCCGACCTTTCTGTTTAACTTAGAACTGAGTCAAAGCGATACTGCACAAGCAGTTGGAGGGATAATCAATGTAATGGAAAAGGGGGTAAATTTTGAAGAAAGAAGAGGGAGGAAGGGAAGTGACCGGATGAAGAAAGAAGAAAGATGAGAATAGGGGTTGAAAGAAGACGAGTGAGGAGAAAGGTCAGAATGAAATGCTAAAAAAGAAGATATTATCCAAAGAGAATAAGAAGAGAAGGAGGTGAATATGTTGAAGGAGAATGAGAGACAAGGGAACTTCATCTAAGCTTCTTTATCTTAAGAGTAAAGGAGTAGTGATAATGAGTATTAGAAAGGGCATGAGCTATTAGGTGAAAGGGTAAAGGTTCTGAGAATTTTAGAGTGCAGAACTGTAACTAGGGTCAGGAATATGAGAGGACTGAGAGAATGAGGAAGTCAAGAGAAAACAAGTATGAGAATGCACATCTGAACTTCCAAACTACAAAACAGGCATTCTGCTTATTCTTCAGCAATTTGTGCTAGAACTTGAAAGAAGTAGGTGTTTCAGTTATTAGTTGGAAAGAAGGGGCAGGAGGAGAGAAAAAGATTGGACAGAGTATGGGACAAGGTTAATAAAAAAAAAGGGCAGAGGTGAAACCTTGATAGAGGATGTTACCATTTTAGTATCAGTAAAAACAATGGGCAAAGATATGACATTTGATTTCTTAAATTAGAATTCTTTTAGTAGAAAGTTTTCTTATATTTTTCTTCTCTTGCGCAATTCTTCTTGTATGCTTTACTTCTCTAATACTATTCTACTCTTGCAATTTTCTGCTCTTTTACTTGCTTCTCCTTGTTCTTTCCCCTCCTTCTACTTCCCAGTCCCCCCTTCAAGTTTTCTGCTTTTCACCTTTCCTTCTCTGCTCTTTTCTTCAGGTTTTCCTGTACATTTTCTTTCTTGTTTTGTGTTTTTTCCTTGTCTTGTTCTTGTACATTTTCCTTTTCTTGTGTTTTTCTCTTATCACACTTCATTTTCTTGTATAATAACAGCATATCCTCTTTCTCCATTCTCTTTCAGCTTGTATTTTACCTTGTAGTCCTAAAGGCTCATCACCTACTGGCAGTTCATCTATTAATTTTTGCTCTAGCTGTACTTCTTCTCCTGGAATAAGCTTGTAACAAGAAAGGGAAGATTATTTTGACTGACCAGAATTGTTGAAACATATTTGCAAGTCAGATATCACTCAACTGGCTGGTGAATTGGGATTTCTCTGAGGTGTCAGGCATCCTGGTAATTGGTTTTTGGTTTACTAATGGAGTATCTTGCTTAGGCTTCTCCTTTTACACTTCTCACTTTCACTGGATACTGACCTCTCAATCTCGGTAGCCAACTATACAAAAAGTATCATATTGTATAGTAAACTATTGGTAAATTGACTCCTTTTGTCTATGCCAGGCTTACTTAAAACTCACTGGTAAACTTAGAATTCCCGACCGTTTTAACATTGAATACCCCTACTTGTTCACTTTCTAATATATGATACAAGTACCCTTTCAAGCTTAATGGCAAATCCATGCGACAGTGGTCGCTCGGAAATCACAATTTTTAGTGCTTTTGCTTTGGCCTGTCCATTAAACAGCCAAGTCTTGTAGGTGACTAATGAGTGACTAACCTGAGTTTCGCTAGCATGTTGATGACGGAGTGACAAAGAACTGGATGGGTGCAGCGGGGCCCCATCAAACCCGATGTTTGCTACCGTACCGTACTTGATTTTTCTATTCATTATTTCCTCTACAACCGCTACCGTTATGCTACCGGCACCCCAATCGAGCCCAACAGGCCTTCTGTACCCAACCCTATCGCACTGTTTCGGACTTGTCTCCCTCCCAAACCTTGCAAACCATAGCTGCGGTGTTGGGCTCTCGGTTTGAAATGGCTTCTCGCGGCCTCCTTCGGCGTCTGGATGGTTTTTGTGCATGGTCGGAGCTTTTTTTGGGTGATTTGGTGGGGGCTGAAGTTTCAATAAAGTGAAAATATGACGTTGAGTGGTGGGGCCTGAGCTCTTAGCCAGTTGCATGTTACATAATCTCTGCGGGAACCTTGGTGCAACTACCGAGGTCAGCCTCTTCGATATTTGGATATATCAAACTTGAAGCTATTATACAAGCTGCCCAGATCCTGAAGCAACGGATGATGATCTGGAACTCGAGATTATGGCATGTAGTCCGGAGCATTTTCCGAAACACGAGTGAAGTGATTACATTAACCCAGGCAATCACCAGAATCTGACAGTATCATAGGTTCTAACTTTTCTGCTTGTTGCTTTGCATACCGACGCAATATTGGGAGAAACTGCCATCCTTAGAAGGATGTGCAAGCTCCGATGGATGGGAGGCGGCTTTAGCCATGCACATAATAGGGCATCAGGGGGAGTCAGGAGGCAACGCAAGGACAAACTTGGGTGGGAATGGCAGCCTTGATGTGGGTATCGCTGGCGGAGAAACCTTAGAAACTAGAGCGCTGTGTCGAGCTGTGGCAGCAACCTCCCGAACTATTGGCCTGGATACCCGATATATTCCCCTGATGAAATCTCTTATAAGGAGTCGCCTGGGACCGATAATTGTTGACCAGGAAACATCAACGGTTCTGCTAGTGCACGCAACCCTACACGAGTATTTAAGCAGCCATATCGACATTTCCCATCGTGGCCTTGAGACCATTACCGGGGCTTGTTTGGCTCATCTTAGCCCCGGTTCTACCAAGACCGCTAGCAAGGCTTCTTAACTTCACCGAGGGATCCGGGTTCTTTGAGTATGCGTCTGACTACTAGGGAGCTCATGCCCGAAAAAAAATATACCACTTAAAGGGACACTTGCTATCGAGGCGCTCCCGGGCTACAAATGACATCTACCTGAATACTGCTTTCACTTCGAAGAAAGCTTTCACTGAAATCAATGTCATTCCCCTGAAAGCTTACTGGATCACACCGGATCGCTGGTTTTGGGATCACTGAAATCGCAGTTTCACGATCGAGGGCGTTGACATCTGCTTAAAAACGCCTGTCACAGCGGTGGACGCACACTGTTTTCTTAAGCTACTGAGAAATGGCGGAATGGCAGCTCAGCCGGAGACACGCTAATGTCGACCCGCCGAACGAGAGTGGCGGCGCTTAGGATTTTAGGCAGGCCATGAGTCAGTAGCAGAGATTCTACTAAATCAAGCCAACATCAATTGCAATAGAGCAGATATTTATGGCTGAACACTGCTCCTTGGGGCGGCACCAGCAAGGCATAAAGGGATAGTGGAAGCGCTATTGGGCTGCCCTAATATCAGCCCAGACCTGCCAGACACTCGTGGCCACATGCCACTCGGTATGAGCGCCTTCTATGGGCACAAGGCAATCTTTAGGATGCCACTAGTTCGAGCCGGGGCCAATCCCAGTTCAATTGATGTTTTGGGTGGGGCACTCCTGCCTTGGGTTGCTCAATACGGACACAGCGAGATCATTACCATTGTTGTGTATCGTTAAGCTTATGGGATCTGATGCTATGAAGTTAGATACCGCCATATATTATGGCGAAGGATTACTCGCTCGCTAGATATTGCTGTTCCTATCCCTTAGGCAGTGTGAAACAGTAAAATTCGGACCGCAGTACACTAAGACCAGATTTGGCCACAGTCAGCCATGTTTGGTCAGAAACTCCTATTTCCGATCTCCTAAGTGCTCAACCGACTCAGCACTCTTAGCGGGTCAGGAAATTCTCAGCAAATCGTGAAGCTCAAATCTTTCCAGGGCAGGCTTAGCGTACTGGGGTCCGAATTTCACTGTTTCACACCGCCCAAGGGATAGCACCTACCGGCCCCTGGACAAATATCCGACCATAGAGATCACTGGGGTTTGCGCCTTCACTGTTCCCCGTGCTTTCATTCTCTAGCTCCCCCTCCCTTCCTTCCATCCGCCCATCCACGATCGGGGTGGCTTCCATTCCGAAGAAAGGTGTGTCAGGACGCATCTTTTCGATACCGGGCTCTGCGTAAATCACCGCCGCAGAGTTGAACACTATCCTAGATGCACTAGATAACGCCTTGCATCCGCACCCTCGCCACCGCACTCGTCCAGATGATCTCGGAGTTTGGGCTACGCTCTTCCTCTATAGAGGTCTCCGGTGCACGGCTTGTCGGGGGAGGCCGGTGCGCGCATCCGCCCTGTCAAGCCCCCTCTCACACATAGAATCTAAGCCCTGATGCAATGTGAGAGTGGCTTTTGATCCATCTTCACTATGCCGCAGGATGTGGGCTATCGAACCGCTAACCAAACCGCCTGGTGCCGCCGTCCGCCGACCCACCAGCCAAGAGGTGATTTATCAGGGCACAAGATTTGGACACACTTGCCAGCACTGCATAGCCAGACACAGGGGCCCTCATTCCAGGCGGGTAGCGACTCTGCTGGTTAGTTATCAGAGAACCATACGGAGTTCCTATCCCTTTCTTGGTAGATGCGAGACCGCCCACACCACCTTCTCCGCGGGCTTTGTCTTCTCCCCCCCTCTCCCCGCCATCTCATCCACTTTGCCTTGTATCTCTCCTTTCTCATTCCAGACTTCCTCGGCCCTTCAAGAGTGTGCTCACAGTATCGGGTAAGCGGTGCCCGCGATGGAGTAGCCCGTCCGTCTTAAAACCTGGCCAGAACGGACGACTTTTTGCTGTCCCGTTCCACCCCGCTATCCTTAGTAATTCCTCAAAGTTTCTTTTCCTTTCCACGTTATCGACTTAGCACTTGTGTTAGTGCTTTTGTAGCACCCACCCGCAATTCCAGTACACTCCTGTCCAAAACGGTCTCGCCGATCCAAAAGTGCTCTAGAGGGGCTTGGCGGTAACAGAGGTACCAGTACGGTACTTGAGTACGAGTCGGCTTTCATATATTGAGTAGTTCATATTCGACTTCTCCGTAATTTCTCTTGAGGAGGAATCAGGACTGCTCTTTCCACTTGTTTAATGTGCGATCTTTTTTGGTCTTCCGGGCCGGGGAGCATCCTTAACGGAGTCTCGTATCTTGTGTTGATACTTCTGTTGCTGCCAAGCCCCGCTGGAGTATTTTTGGAAAGGCGGGAAACTTTTTGGACAGGAGTGTAGTGCTTTATTCAACGCTCGTTGAGCGCCCCTACGTCCCCAACTGATAAGGGCGAGGGCACCCCCGCAGAAAAAACAGACCCTGGCGCCGGAGTATCCGAGACACAGTCTGCTGGTAAAGAATATGGTGTTTGGGCTGGCAGAGGATGAGCTAGTATGGTACACAATGCATAAGGAACACGGATGCTCAGCGAAATCCAGTGTTGATGCATGCCCGGAGACTCCAGCGACTAATAACAAGTATATCACGGTATCAGCATTTTGTTTATATTACGGATAAGTGCTGTAGATTCCACACATTGCGAACTGATAAGCCACACGAAATACAGTTTTATATTATAGTGCCGCGCGGATCTACCAAGGTTCATGGTGTATGAAGTAAGCATAGCTTGCTGTATTTCAATATGTAACCCATTATATTAGTGTTGAGTCATTGGAATAAAAGGAAAAGACTACGAGAGCAAGAATAGTTGAAGTGACTCAGTTGCGAATTGCGTTATTAGGATATCCTTGCGCAACCCTTGCGCAACCGGTAGAGTGCCACACGGATCCCCAAATGTCTAGCTAGAGAATAGTGCTATCTTTTCTCGGTTGCTGGGTTGCTGAAGTCCTTGAATAACTGGGCTGTTTAAGGAATATCCGGCATTATTGTACAAGTTACAGGCATATAGAACCCGAACACTTGAGTCCGAATTCTGTATGGGCGGTCAGATACGCATGGATAATTTACCATAAAAATGGTTTATCCCCGTCCCTTCCCGCACCAAAGAATGGTTACATCGGGGATACTAGCCATGTAATTCGGGAAACATTTGTCCTCTGACGAAGAAAGCGAATGTTTCGGAGGAAAATCACAGATCTACACCTGAACCGCCTCGCCCCCCGCTCCATGGATATCATGGGAGAGTACTATGATTAGGTACCAATGTCCTTTTTTACCAGAGGTGAAGTATCATATCAGGCGCCCAAACTGTCCATTTTCTGAAGAAGCAGTCAAAAGATCAAGAAGAAAAAGTATTATCGGCTAGTTCCTATGGTCTAATGGCTTAGGAAGACTGGCCGGCTAATTTGAAAGCAGGGACCATCATAAGTTCGAATCCGGGGGGTAGTGGAGTAGTCGAGCATTTAAAAAAAAAGCTCGGCGAACCACTTTTGTTTTGCTGGGGGGTAGGTCTAGGGTTGATAATACCCTTGGGTCAATTCCCGCCAAATGTTGCGGTGGGGCTGCTGGCCAGTGTTTGGGTATAAACTATATGCCCCTAACTTGTGGTTCTATGATATCTCCCGAAACAACGGAGGATGAAAATTGTCTCGGGGGAGGCGGGATACGACAAGATATCATAACAAAATTTACTCCCAGACCGAGTCGATGCCAAACCAGACTCCGAACACCGTTCCGGGCACACACACCGCTCGAGTGGCCTGCTGGAAGTCGCCGCGAGGGGGGCAATCACCAAACTTCTAGATAGAGATAAGGCGAACCCGACCTCAGCAGACAACCGGTGCGGAATAGTTCCCGAGGATGAGTTCGAAGTCGTGGCAAAAACGATAGCAGATCAGGCCTATGCCAACACCCGAGAGAAGAGATATCATAATCCTCGCTGACCACCCCATCTCACCAGCTACGGTAGCCAGCCCTGGTGAGCACGAAGGAGTCACCAAGATTCCCTCAGATAGGCCAACCGTCAACCCGACTATTATATATAACACACATCACGGCTACTTCCAAATGCCCCCCGTGTCGCGCTAAAATTAGAAATCGAGAAATGCGATTCAAGTCAGTCAGTCCGTTAGCAAATCTCAATAGAGCAGACGAACAGATCGGGCAAAATACCGCCCCTTCTCCTTCCCCTGCTCCTAAGTGTGGAGGGTGTAAAACTTACTATGATATCTTGCTCATGTATATTGCTTTCCAGGCTGCCTGCCTTGGTGATGCTTGTATCCCTTCTTCTTTTCTTTCTTTTACTAGAGTGTAAATTGTGATATGTAGTGATACTGTCAAGGCTAACTTAGAACTATACAAATACTCGATCTATATAGCACGGCTCGTGACTCCTGATCGCTATTCAACCCTTCCTTCCTTCCTTCCTGCTACATTCCAGCACCTACCTTTCACACGCGCTGAAAATTAGAATAGAGAAAAGAGATTCATCAAAGATCACTCGGGGAAGTTGTGCTGTAAACTGTTGTCCAAAAGAATGTATTGCGCATGTTGGAAATGTGGAATGATTGGGGTTGCAGGAATGGTCGCTGGTATGATGGAATGGTGTAATGCACGGCATGGTTGGGGACAAGGAATGACACTATGCGCTTGAGAATGAGAAGCGGTTCCATGAACAGCGGAATGGATGGAAGCCGGGTGGCTTCGCTAGACTTGGATGTTTGTATATATATATAACCTGTTATATTATGTTGATGGGCAAGCGGGCAGAACGAATAAATACGATTCTATTTAAGGGTTAACTTCTGATTTCATAAACGTTGGATTTCTGGTTAATTACTGTCTTCCATTATCCTCACAAACAACAGCTTTGTCGCATGCATTTTCCTTCCCATATC
>Ga0307510_10010512_pt1 | contig 10996 bp, 7 predicted proteins | sample 12_EM_MG_FD_207224 | JGI IMG/M metagenome (GOLD analysis project Ga0307510, IMG submission 207224) | Populus trichocarpa ectomycorrhiza microbial communities from riparian zone in the Pacific Northwest, United States - 12_EM | ecosystem: Host-associated > Plants > Roots > Unclassified | place... | reverse complement strand
GCCGCTTGCCCGTTGAGTCGGCGACCCCATTGTTCCAGACATACCAGTCGTGCCTGGGATCGGTGCGGGACGCTGCCGCGGCTTTGAACCAGGGATGTTGATCCGAGGTATGGTTCAGCACCATGTCCAGCAGCACACGGATGTGGCGTTTACGCGCCTCAGCCACCAGGCGATCGAAGTCCGCGAGCGTTCCGTATTGCGGATCGACGTTCTCATAATCCGAGATGTCGTAACCGAAATCGACCTGCGGCGAGGGATACATGGGGCCGATCCAGATCGCGTCCACCCCGAGCCCCTTCAGGTAATCGAGGCGCTGCGTGATGCCGTTCAGGTCGCCGATCCCGTCCCCGTTCGAATCCTGGAAGCTCCTGGGGTAGATCTCGTAGATGACGGCATTGTTCCACCACTTGCCGCTCGGGACTTGCGCGCCGAGCGCCGGTCCCACCAACCAAAGCAGCATGCTCACATGCCGAAGTAACTGTCGGAAGCTCATGAGTTGACTTGCTCTCGATTCCCGCGCGTTCGGCGCGCATAGTACGCCGATCCGCCCCGTCGTGGTGCTGACATCGCCGTGAATACGAATGCCGCCGCCGTCTAAGCCGTTAGTGTCATTCTGGCAGATCTGGAACATGTGCTTCGGTTTCCTCGGACTGCAGTTCGCCTTCGGTCTGCAGAACGCCAATGTCAGCCGCATTTTCCAGTCCCTGGGGGCCAGCCTCGATCAGGTGCCCCTGTTGTGGATTGCCGCGCCGCTCAGTGGACTGCTGGTTCAACCAGTCATTGGCTATTTGTCGGACCGCACGTGGACGCGGCTGGGCCGGCGCAGGCCGTATTTTCTCGTCGGTGCCGTGCTGGCGTCGGCGGCCCTGATCCTGATGCCCCGCTCGCCAACACTCTGGTTTGCCGGAGCGTTGCTGTGGGTACTGGACGGCTCGATCAATATCTCCATGGAACCGTTCCGCGCGCTCGTCGGCGACCAACTCGGTCCGCGGCAACGGCCGACCGGCTACGCCGTACAGAGCTTTTTCATCGGTATCGGCGCCGTCGTAGCCAGCCTGTTGCCCTGGATTCTGGCGCGCGCCGGAGTCAGTAACGAAGGTCATGGGGCTGGTGGCGCAGAGGCCATTCCCGACACGGTGCGGCTCGCATTTGATGTGGGCGCCGCCGTAATGCTGCTGGCAATCGGCTGGACAATCGTGCGGACACGGGAATATCCACCCGCGACCTTGCTCTCATTCGATGATGCTCAGCCAGTTCCCGACAGCAAGTCGGGAATGTTGGTCACCATCCTGCAGGACCTGCTCGCGATGCCACAGGCGATGCGACGCCTGGCCTGGGTTCAGTTCTTCTCCTGGCTGGCGCTGTTCGCCATGTGGATTTACACCACGGCCGCCGTGGCCCAGGTGCATTTTGGATCGGTCGACCCGCACTCCGCCGCGTACAACGAAGGCGCAAACTGGGTGGGCGTACTGTTCGGTGCCTACAATGGTTTCGGCGCGCTGGCCGCCGTGTGTATTCCATTCATGGTGCGCCGGTTCGGCCTGCAGGTCACTCACCTGGTCAATCTGTGGCTGGGCGCGCTCGCACTCCTGTCATTTCTGTTCATTGGCAATCCCGACTGGCTGTTGTTGTCCATGTTGGCAATGGGTTTTGCCTGGGCCTCCATTCTGTCGCTGCCGTACGCAATGCTGTCTGATACGGTACCTGCGCAAAAAATGGGACTCTACATGGGATTGTTCAACCTGTTCATTGTCATTCCACAGGTGGTGGCGGCCAGCGCGCTCGGGTGGATACTGAGAGCCCTGTTTGGCGGGCAGCCGCTTTACGCGCTGGCGCTGGGTGGCGGGTGCTTTATTGTGGCGGGACTGCTTACGTTGCGAGTGCCCCGCATGACTGCCTCACAACCAGGTGCGTCTCGAGAGTCTTTGCCGCGGTAGGTTCGCCCCTGATCTGGGCGAGCACGGTATCAACCAGCACGTCGCCCGCGAGTCGCGTGTCCTGGGCCACGGTGGTCAGCGGTGGGTTGGTCAATGTCGCGGCCGGAATATCGTCAAAGCCGACGATCGCAACCTGCTTCGGAACATCGATGTGACGTTCCTGCAGGGCGTGTATCGCTCCCATTGCAATCAGATCGCTGGCGGCAACGATTGCATCGAAGCTGACGCCTCGTTCAATCAACTCGCAGGTCGCCGAGTATCCGGATCGCTCGGTTGTAATGGAATCGACTTGCAGGGCCCGGTGCGGAACGATTCCGGCATCCTTCAAGGCATCCGAATGCCCACGGTAACGCTCGAGGAACTCGGGATAATGAGTCGATGCCGCGCCGAGAAACGCGATGTTGCGCCGTCCCAGGCCAATCAGGTGTTGCGTTGCCGTATGGCTGCCGCGGTAGTTGTCCGAGCCCACTGACAGGCCAGGTTGGCCGGCCTGCATCGCGCCCCACAACACGAAGTTGGTTCCCTGCTCAACCAGGCGCGCGAGGCGGCCCCGGTATTCAACGTAGTCGCCGTAGCCAAGAAGAATCAGACCGTCGGCCTTCCGTGTGTCCGCGTAGTCTTCGTGCCATTGCCCGGCCTGCTGTTGAAACGAGATCAGCAGGTCGTAGCCGTGCCGTGCGCACGCGCGCGTGATGGAGCCCAGCATCGAATGGAAGAACGGGTTGATCTGCGAGTCATCCGGCGTGGGGTCTTCAAAAAACAGCAGGGCGAGGGTGTTGGATCGTTGGCAGCGCAGGTTCGATGCGTTCTTGTCGACCTTGTAATTGAGCTGCTGAGCGATAGCTTCCACCCGCCGCCGGGTTTCCTCACTAACCTGCGGGCTGCCGCGCAGAGCGCGCGAGACCGTCGGCTGCGATACGCCCGCCAGATATGCAATGTCGAATGAAGTCGCCTTGGAAGGCGCGCGAGCCTTGTCGTTGCTCACCCGTGGAGTCCCCCTTTGACACCTACATTCTCAGTATAGGCGCACCCGAACATGAATGAATACGTATGCCGGGGACTTCCGATTTTAGTCCCGATCGATAAGCTGAATACACAGGGTTTGCCCTGGCGCTTGTAGCGCTTCGACAACATGGGAGGGGGACATGGGCCAGGTGTTTAATGGTTATGGATTTGCATGCCTGCTGATTGCAGCCGCACCGATAGCGGGCGCCGCTGAAGCTCCGGCAAGCTCTGCCGCAGACGCCCCGGCAACCGCCGCAGCGGAGGGCCCAGCAGCCACCGCGGCATCCTCCGACGAGTCCTCGGATAACGTCGCGACGGTGACGGTGACCGGCATTCGGGCGGCGATCGAAAGCGCGATCGGCATCAAGCAGGATTCGAATTCCATTGTCGAAGCCATCTCGGCCGAAGACATCGGCAAGCTCCCCGACACCAGTATTGCAGAGTCCATCTCCCGCCTCCCGGGCCTGACGTCGCAGCGCTCGGACGGCCGCGCTTCGGACGTTAGTATTCGCGGTACCGGACCGGAATTTGCCACGGCATTGTTAAATGGTCGCGAGCAGGTGAGCACCGGCGACAACCGGGGGATCGAGTTCGATCAATACCCTTCCGAGCTCATCAGCGGAGTGATCATCTACAAGACACCGGATGCCAGCCTCGTCGGCCAGGGCCTGTCAGGCACCATTGCCCTGCAAACCATGCGGCCCCTGGAGTACGGGCGACGGGCGATTGTGTTGAACGTGCGCGCGGAGAAGAATTCCGACGCCAAGCTGGGCAGTGACTCGACCAACCACGGTTATCGGGCCAGCGTTTCGTACATCGACCAGTATTTCGACAACACCCTGGGTCTGACGATTGGCTATGCGCGTCTGGATTCGCCGATCGTTGGCAAAGAGCTCGGCATGTACGATCCGTGGAAAACAAACGCGGATCCCACGAGCGGCAACCTGGAGCATGCCACACTGCCCGGAAACGTCTGGATATCCGACGGTATCAAGTCGTTGGCCAGCTCAGGCGACAACCGCCGCGACGGCGCGGTCGCCACGCTGGAGTGGAAGCCCAATAGCAATTTCACGAGTACGCTCGACAGCTTCTATACCAAGAACGAGCTGGACAACGATCGTCGCAGCGTGGAAGTCAACCTGGGCAACTATCCAGGCACGAATGTTTTCACCAACCCGATTTACGCGGGGGATACGCTCGTGGGTGCCACTGTGAGCGGTCTGACGCCACTCGCTCGTAACTTCTCCTACCTGACCAACGACCAGATCGTGCAGGCCGGGTGGAACAACAAGTGGGTCGCCGACAACTGGAGCGTGATGGGAGATGTTGCGTGGTCGCGTGCAACTCGCGATGAGCACGACTACGAGATGCAGGGCCAATACCAGGACGGCACGCAAGACACCGCAACGTTCTATCTGCCGGAGTCTTCGCAGCCCACCTTCAAGCTGCAAAACGCCTACGACAATCCGGCCCAGATCCTGGTAGGTCCCACGATCTACGGCGCCGGTTACAGCCGCTTTCCGCATGTGATCGACGAGCTGAAGTCATTCCGGCTCGAAGGATCCCATGCCATTGGGCAGTGGCTCAGCGATGTTGTCGTGGGTGTCAACTATGACGACCGCAAGAAGGACAAACATCAGCCGGAGACGAGCCTCGACACCCTCAACAGTCAGTCGTACCAGGTTCCGGCGAATCTGCTCCTGCCGGATGCCAACCTCAGCTTCTCCGGGACGCCGAACTCGCTTTCGTGGAATGTCCCAGGTGTGCTCGCGCAGTTCTTCCAACCGATTGAACCAACATCCACGGGCGCCCTCGTTGGCAAGACCTGGAAGGTGTTTGAAAAACTGACCACCGTCTATGTGAAGGCAGACCTGGATCAGCCGCTCACGGATAACATCCGTCTGCGGGGCAACGTGGGCGTGCAGGTCATTCATACGGATCAGAGCTCGAGCTCCACCCTGTTCAATGAAGCGACCGGCCAGCCGAGCCCCTACAGTGACGGCAAGACCTACAATGATGTGCTGCCTGCGGCCAATATCGTGTTCGAGCTACCCGCGCAGCAGTCGATCCGCCTCGGGGCCGCCAAGGAGGTGGCCCGCGCCCGCATGGATCAACTGGCGGCCTCATTTGATTTCAACATCTCACAGACCACCGGGTTGCCGTCAGCGACCGTCGGCAACCCGAAGCTCGATCCCTGGCGTGCGACCGCCTTCGACCTGTCCTACGAGAAATACTTCGCGAAAAAGGCCTACGTTTCGGCATCCTTCTTCTACAAGGACCTGAAAACCTACATCTATTCGCAGACCATCGACGGAGTGGACTACTCGAAGTACACCGCCGGCGTGCCGCCGGGCTATGCCACGGTCCCCGTCCAGAACAGCGGCTTCGAAACCATTCCGCTGAACGGCAAGGGCGGCCGCCTCGATGGTATCGAGCTCACGGCATCCGCCCCGGGCGAGCTGCTGACCGACTGGCTGAACGGATTCGGCGCCATTGTCAGCGTTTCGCAGACGGATAGCTCGATCCGGGTGCAGGGCGCGGTGGCTGCGGCGAGCTCCGACAACATCACACTGCCGGGCCTGTCCAAGACGGTCTGGAATGCGACTGTGTACTTCGAGAAATATGGGTTCTCCGCCCGCGTGGCCACGCGTTACCGGTCCAATTACATCGGCGAAATCACGGACTTCTCCGGCAGCCGCGCCCTCGAGTACGTGCGCCACGAGCAGATCACGGACCTGCAGACCAGCTATGAGTTTCAGAAGGCACCGGTGCTGGGATTGTCCCTGCTGTTCCAGGTCAACAATCTGACCAACACACCGTTCATTGACTACGCCGGGGATACGCACCGAATCCGCGACTACGAGACGTTTGGTCGGGATTTCTTCTTCGGCTTCAACTACAAGATGTGAGCATGTTCGGCCGGAGTTGGGTTTGCGCGGTGGCACTGGCCACCGCGCCGCTGACCGTCTACGCGGCTGAGTATCGTGAACGCCTGCCGCAGGACGAGGTCATCTACTTCCTGCTGCCGGACCGGTTCGCGAATGGTGACCCCGCAAATGATCGCGGCGGGTTGCGCGGCGGGCCGCTACAGACAGGGTTCGATCCGTCGGCCAAAGCCTTTTTTCACGGCGGTGACCTGCGCGGGGTGTTGTCCCAACTCGACTACATCCAGCAGCTTGGCGCAACGGCTATCTGGCTGGCACCGATCTTCAAGAACAAACCGGTACAGGGCAATCCCGGTCACGAGTCGGCGGGGTACCACGGTTACTGGATCACCGACTTCACCCGGGTCGATCCCCATTTTGGTACGGAGGCGGATTTTCGCACCCTCGTCGATGCCGCGCACGGGCGGGGTCTCAAGGTCTACATGGATATTGTCGTCAACCACACGGCTGACGTCATCTTCTACCGTGAATGCACACCGCAGTCGTGCCCGTACCGCTCCCGGGCTGACTATCCTGATCACGCCTACACGCCGTACATTCCGAAAGGCCAGGAGCACATCAAAGTCCCGGACTGGCTGAACGATCCGATCTACTACCACAATCGTGGCAATTCGACGTTCGAGGGCGAGAGCGCCGAGGACGGTGATTTCTACGGCCTCGATGACCTGATGACCGAAAACCCACGCGTGGTGCAGGGATTCATTGACATCTACGGTGCCTGGATCGACCGCTACGGAGTGGATGGTTTCCGCATTGACACTGCGAAGCATGTGAATCCGGAGTTCCTGCAGGCTTTCGTACCGGCAATGTTGGCTCGCGCGCATGATCGGGGCATCCCCAACTTCCATGTATTCGGTGAGGTGTACACGGGCGCAACGGATGTCGCCCTGTTGGCGCGTTACACGCGACTTCACGCGTTGCCGGCGGTGCTCGATTTTGCGTTTGCGGTCGCCGTGCGGGAGTCGGTCGCAGGGAACCGTGGTACGGACTTTCTGGCACGGGTGTTTGCGGACGATGTGCTCTACGAGGGTGGGCCAGACTCCGCGTTGCAGTTGGCCACCTTCATCAGTAATCACGATCAGGGTCGGTTTGCGTATTTTGTGCGGGCTGCGCGTCCCGGCAGCAGTGACGAAGAGGTGCGCAAGCGGGTTTTGCTTGCCCACGCGATGTTGTTGACTTTGCGCGGAGCGCCGGTTTTGTACTACGGAGATGAACAGGGATTTGTGGGTACGGGGCTGGACCTGGACGCGCGCCAGGATATGTTCGGGCACTTCGACCGCCAACACCCGTTGTACCAAGCGTTCGCCGACCTCGTGCGCCTGCGCGAATCGACCCCGGCGCTTCGTCGTGGCCGGCAAATCACTCGCAGTGCCGGTCCTGAACCCGGCCTGCTCGCCATCTCGCGATTCGATCCTGCCTCGGGCCGTGAGGTGCTCATCGCCTTCAACACCTCGACCGCTCCCGTGTCAGCTCGAGTACGAGTCAATGTCAGCTCCCAGCACTTTTCCTCACTCCACGGCCAATGCTCAACGGAAATAACGGCATCCGGAAGCTATTCCGTGACACTGGCCCCATTGGACTACGTCATCTGCGGAGCTCGCGAGTGACGGGCGCCGAGTGGTGGCGCGGGGCCACCATCTACCAGATCTACCCACGCAGCTTTGCCGACTCCAACGGCGACGGTATCGGCGACCTGGCGGGAATTGCAGCACGCCTGGAGCACATTGCATCGTTGGGTGTCGATGCGATCTGGCTGTCGCCGTTCTTCAGGTCGCCAATGAAGGATTTCGGCTATGACGTCTCAGACTATTGCGACGTGGATCCGATATTCGGGACGCTGGCGGATTTCGATCGCGTGGTGGCGCGTGCTCACGCTCTTGGGTTGCGAGTCATCATCGACCAGGTCTTTTCGCATACCTCCGACCAACACCCCTGGTTCCGGGAGAGTCGCTCCAGCCGCAGCAATCCACGCGCCGACTGGTACGTATGGGCGGATCCCAAGCCCGACGGCTCACCGCCCTCCAACTGGCAGTCAGTCTTCGGCGGGCCGGCCTGGACCTGGGACGCCCGGCGTAGCCAGTACTATCTGCACAATTTTCTGACCGAGCAGCCGGATCTGAACGTGCACAACCCTGATGTGCAGGATGCTCTGTTGGAATGTGGGCGCTTCTGGCTGGAGCGGGGCGTCGATGGCTTTCGTGTTGATGCCATCGACTATGCAATGCACGACCCGGCGCTCACTGACAATCCTCCAGTGGTGCCAAACGGCAAGCTGCGCACGCGGCCTGTTGACTTTCAGGAGGCCCGCTATAACAAGTCTCATGTCGACATCGTGCGATTCATTGAGCGTATCCGCGTGCTTGCGGACAGCTATGGGAACCGGTTCACCGTCGCCGAAGTTGGCGGGGAGGGCGGTGAGCCCATCATGAAGCGGTTTATTTCAGGAGACCGCCTGTTTCATACGGCCTACGGATTCAACTTCCTGTATGCCGATTCGTTCTCACCGCCACTGATCCGCTCCGTGTTGGAGAGCTGGCCGGACGACGGGTCAACCGGATGGCCCAGTTGGGCCTTTTCAAACCATGACGCGCCCCGTGCGGTGTCCAGGTGGGTGAGTCCAGCCGATCGGGTGATCGGGGCTCAGCTCGCGATGCTTCTGCTCGTGTGTCTGCGCGGAAACATTTTTCTTTATCAGGGCGAAGAGCTGGGCCTGCCGCAGGCGAAGATCGCGTTCGAGGACCTGCAGGATCCCGAGGCCATTGCGAACTGGCCGCTGACCTTAGGGCGGGATGGAGCCCGGACCCCGATTCCGTGGGTGTCGGATGCGCCGCAGGCGGGCTTTTCATCGGTACGTCCGTGGCTGCCGATTCCTTCGGAACATCTGCCGCTCGCCGTTGACCTTCAAAATGGCGACGGTGAATCGCAGCTAACGGTGACGAGGCGCTTGATTGCGCTTCGAAATAGCTGTCCTGCCTTGCGGATCGGCACATTGAAGGTGGTGGAGGCCACTGAAACCCTGCTGATCATTGAACGTCGCCACCGCGACGATCGTCTGCTCTGTGTATTCAACTTCGGCACTGCCCCACACACGTTCTCAGTGCCTCCTGCTGGACAATGGCGATTGGTGGAATCGGTGGGGCGGGCCGAAACCTGGAGCCTGCCGCCCATGTCAGGATTGATTGCTATGGGTTGATTGGCGGTTGTACGCTATGGGCTTCAGCTCACCTCACGGAGGCGCACCTTGAAACATCGTTCCGCCCAGCTCGCAGCGTTGATGGCTGCTCTCGTGGTCTCGACTCTCGCAGGGGCGGAGCCGCACGCCGGTGACTGGATTGACGTCTCGGCGCCCATCGATCCCAAAACGGCGCCCGTCTATCCGGGGAACGCACCGGTCAAACTCGACTTCATGATGCATTATGAGAAGGGCGACAAGTTGGCCCTGTCGAGCTATTCACTGGGTGCCCACACGGGTACGCATGTCGATGCGCCTCTGCATTTCATCAAGGGCGGCACACCGGTGGACCTCGTGCCGCTGCAGCATTTTGTCGGGCCGGCGCGCGTCATCGATTGCTCACCCGATGCGAAAGTGATCGATGCCGCCGAGCTGAATAAACATGACTGGAAAGGTGCGCGGCGTATCCTGTTCCGCACCCGCAACAGCCGCAATCACTGGATGACCGACCCAACCTTCCACGAGGATTTCACCTACGTGGCAGCGGATGCCGCCCAGTTGTTGGCCGATGCCGGTGTCGAGCTGGTGGGCATCGACTATCTGTCGATTGAGAAGTTTCACTCGCCTGACCCCAGGACCCATCTCATTTTGTTGGGGAAGGGTATTCCCGTGGTGGAGGGTCTGCAGTTGGCGGACGTGACGGCCGGGGACTATGACTTGATTGTGTTACCGCTGCGGGTTTCGGGGCACGAGGCCGCTCCGGCGCGGGCAATCCTCAAGCACCGGCCGTAGCGTTGTTACGCGGCCCCGGGGCGTCCTATGCGGCCGCGCCCGCCGCGGCCAACTTCTGGCAGCGCTCCAGTAATTTGCCGGCTCCGGCGGCGGTGGCCCATGCCGCGAACTTCGCCGTCGGCCCCGCCCACCGCAACTCATCAACATTCCCAAACACGCGAATGTCCGTTTTGAGCGTGGCCAGCTCCTTGAACTTGAGCGCCAACTCCTGTTGCTCGCCCAGAACATCCGGGGGGAACGTCTCGATGGCGCCGTATTTGTTGACCAGCTTGGCGGCAGTTGCCTTACCGATACCGTCGAGGCCGGGGTAACCATCCGCGGTATCACCCACCAGCGCCAGGAAGTCAGGTATCCGCGCGGGGCTGACACCAAACTTCTCCTTGATCCCTTTCTCGTCACGGATGGCCTTGGTCTTGCGGTCAATCTGTACTACCCGATCGCCGCGAACACATTGCGCGAGATCCTTGTCAGGCGTCCAGATGCAAACCTTCTCAACTCGATCGTCGTCCGAGGCACGATGCGCCGCCGACGCCAGTGCATCGTCCGCCTCTGCCTCCACCATCGGCCAAACCATCACACCCATGGCCGCCAGGGCGTCCTCGAGAGGCTCAAATTGGGCCATCAGGGCCGGGTCGATGCCTTCGCCGGTTTTGTAGCCAGGCCAGAGCTGATTGCGAAATGACTCGATGACATGATCCGTGGCAACACCGACATGGGTTGCCTTTTCTTCGATCATTTGCAGCACCGTGGTCAGCACACCGGTCACCGCGCCGAGCGGCTTGTCCTGACCCTTGTTGAAGCGACGCAACCCGTAAAAATGCCGAAACAGCTCGTAAGTCCCGTCAATGAGATGGACGATCACCGGTGGGTGCCTCTTGCGGATTGGCGATGGCAGTGCAAGGGATCATACTCCCTCACGTAGCTGAGGGAGGTGCGGCATGAATACCGACCAGTTGAACGATCCCACCGTCAAGGCGGCCATTGAGGCTCTACAGAAAGGCGACAAGCAGGCCTGGACCGCGCTGTTCGAGCCAGGCGCCCGGTTGTATGACGATGGCAGTGAGCGCAGCCTGGAGAAATTCACCCGCGAGGCGCTCGGCCACGAGCGCTTCGAGTCAATTGATCTTGTTGAGAACGACGGGCTG
>Ga0307510_10010511_pt1 | contig 10996 bp, 13 predicted proteins | sample 12_EM_MG_FD_207224 | JGI IMG/M metagenome (GOLD analysis project Ga0307510, IMG submission 207224) | Populus trichocarpa ectomycorrhiza microbial communities from riparian zone in the Pacific Northwest, United States - 12_EM | ecosystem: Host-associated > Plants > Roots > Unclassified | place... | reverse complement strand
AGAAAATAGGCATGTTTTATGTTAAAAAACTGGACCCAAAAGTTGGCCACCCTGAAATTTACGTGGGGAAGTCCGCAAAGTGCATTTTCATACGTTCTCTGCCCCCCTGAGTTCGATCCTGAACTTACTTTGTCATAAATCTTTATATTTCAGGGCCGAGCAAGTTTGTCGATTTTGGTTGTCCGGCACTGTACGTACTCTCGACGGGCGATTTATCAGAGGGAAAATGCATGGAAGCAACATCTATTCTATTCTATTGTCGCATCTGAAATCTCATCTGGCACCCCTATATCAACACCTGGCGGTGTTTTCGAGTCCTCCAGCCCGATGACTACGAAGCTTACTAATACCAACGCTGCTCCGAGTACTACTTGGTTTTTCACAGGATGTTGTATCACTATATCTCCCAAGACGGCTAGCGGCATGGTCAAACTAAGGCCGATGGTCACCACCAGCGGTGTCGTCTTGAGCATTGCAATTACATAGATGTAGTCACTCGAGAGCGTGATAAACATCTAACCGATCAACGCACGCATTTATCAGGGGTGATGGAATCAAAGGACTTGATAGATGAAAACTTACATTGACCAGCAAACCGGCCACAGCTCTGCTAGTGGTCGGCAGCTCAAACCTTTCCACACCAGTGAAATGTAAAATGACACCGATCGGCCAACACGCAAGGATGTTGAACAGGCCGACGAAACCAAAAAACAGCTGCATATCGATCCGTGATTCCGAACGAATCCGAACCTTCAGCAAGATGACGTAAATGGCATAGAACAAGGCGGAGAGCAGCGCAAGACCGTCTCCCAGAAGAGACCGCTGTCCACTGGAGATACCTGCCAGTGCAGGACGGCCAGATGTCGGAGCAGGACGTGGTCGAGAGGCCGCCGGTGCGTCGTCAGAGTCCGAAAGGGAGACAAGGATCACCCCAGCTAAACTTCAAATGGGTCATGTTCCGTTCCCCGGCGCGAAAGTACACAGCTCACCTGGTAGCCACAGCCCCAATCTTTGCAACTGTGAAGTGGTCAACGTGACATATCCGCCCAATAATTAACGTGAAGAATCCTGAACTTGCATATCTGAGTACATGCGGTGGAAATAGCAAAAGGATGGCCACACACCGCTCATGCTGGACAAGATTGTAGCGCTGGCCACGTGCGTTAGGCCAAGACCTGCGGTCAACGACCAATTGGCAAGGAACCAGAGGAAACAGAACACGGATGCGAGGTGAGCGGTCTCTCGTATGGTGAGGGGAGGTAAAGCGGCAGAGGTGGACTCTGGCAGTACATGGGACGAAGGACGGTGTGGGCTCTTCGAGGTGAGTCACGATAAGGATGTTGGTTGAGGGATGGGAAATCTCTCACCGTGTCTTGTTGTGTCTCGTCTTCGTTAACAAGTGGCTCATATTCATGCGAAGGACTAGCACAACGTTTGGATGGGACGCGATTCGTCAATACTACTCACTCACATTACACCATCTCTTTGGTCAGGGCCGCCGTGATGTCTTCGAATGTAGCTCTTTATTAGAAACGGTAGGAGGTACAGCGAAAACGTGCTCGTTGTGAGATAGGTGATGCTACATGGTGTGACAGTGAGCAAACAAGGGCGGGTAATGAAGATAGAATGGCACAGACAGGAAAGGTTTCCCGTATCCCCCGGCGAACAAGTCCTAGCGTGCAAGCATACGAATCGTAAGTCGAACAGACCAGTGATCATATTCAAGGCGCACCTCGGTCACAAAATTGGAAGCTGTCCAGAGAAAGACGACGAGAAGGAGCAAGCATACGCCGACAGTGTAATCTCTACGAGCGAGTTTGCGAGACATAGGAGATTTTCCTGTCGCTGGGGGCTGTGCGGGCATGGATTCCATCTCAAGAGGTGGGTCAAGATGACATTCAGACATGCACTGAAGAGGCCTCGGGCCGCACAGATCCCGTCGCACGCCACCGTGGCCATTACTGTAGCACTGACTGACCAGCGAGCTGTATCTTGTATCTTACAATGTGTTTAATTGTGATAGCCCACAAAAATACATATAATGTTTGTAATAACAACGTTATGCTCTCGTAGATGAACCACCCCAAACCGATGTGTGGTTCTTTACTCTTTCGAATATGCGGTAGAGACTAATCACCAAATTAAAACAATACATGAGCAGTCCGATCCCCACAAGGATGATCAGTGCTAGCTGGTTGTCGCACAGTGTCTCTCCCACGTCTTTATCCGCCAAAGGGCTAAGGGGTCGAGGGATGTTGCTGTACCACGAAATGGACGAGTCATCCGCACACGGGATGGGGGACGTGAAGAAATTGTCGAAGCAGAGTGAAAGGGCAGCCGACCAGGCACAGATGGATAGCACCTCCAGTAATGTATGAGCTAACTTGGCTGACGTTCGCCAAAGACCGAGAGGTCGTCCGAAGTACTCCAGCTGTTGACGTGACAAAACGGATCAACGACAAACGACGGATGGGGATTCCGCACAGGGCTCACGTATATAGCAACCATGACGTGAACCAAGGTCAGCGGTGCGAATATTACGACCAGGGTCCTACGTTACGTTGAGGCACGGTTATTCAGCCGTCGAGCACACGCGCCCGACGAAAGTGAAATGACAAACGGTGAGCTGCCAAGGATTCCGGTAGAATTGGTCCGCTTTTCGACCTTTCGTATTTGAATCGCCACCCCCAGGGCCGCTGCGGTGAACGTGATATTGATGAACCGAAACAGCTAGCAGGCCGTCAGTGGGGACACGGGAATTTCCACCCAACTAGAAGCGTGCTTTACCAAAGGGACATAGGTGTTATTCAATAGATACGTCCTCGCACGCTTTCTCGTCCTCGGCCACCAACTGTCATTGGCATTGTTACCGCCGCTGTTGGGCGATTGATCGTCGGGGGTACCTCCATTCTGCAGCGGTTCGTAAATGTTCCGACGTGACAAAGACTCGAACGGCCTTACGACCCACGGAGAGTCCCACCCCGGCGTCCGACATTGCGAGAGCGTGTACGGAAAGGCGGGGGTCGCAGGCATGACTATGCGCAGGTTTCGGTCTCGTCCGCGCGGCGATGTCGATGCCTGTTCCTGATTCCTCCCGCCGGTGAGTGCTGGGGTGTGGCCCTCCCTGCGGGCAAACCCGGTAGAAAGGGAGGGCGACCGGAGGATGCTGGACCGCTTCTCCAGTCGGGCGGTGGATGATGGCCCAGCGGCAAACAGTTCCGGTCCGAGCATTGGGCGTCGTCGAGTGAACGGGAACCAGCGATGTTCGCCGCTCGGTCCTGCGGAGGCGTCGTTCAACGCGACGTCGGAGAGACGGGCATCGGTTGGGCCACGCGAGCCGCCCGGAGATGGGGGCTCGTGGTTATGGTCTGTGGGCGAGGGGGGCTCGTCCTTCGCCCACGCTGTGTTAGCGGTGCAGTCAGAAACGATCACCGTCAGCGCGGCTGCGGAAATGGGCAATTAATGCAGACATTAGTTGCGTACGGGGTCGTGTGATGATCTTGCTCCTGGCTGAGGCACTTGTCTGTTTGCCTCGGGCTGTCTGAGATTTGGTGTTGTTCGAAACAGATAGTAAGTGGGCCTGCGCTGGAGGGACATCAGCCATAAACGCGATGGGGTGGTAGTGTCAGTCAAAGCCGGGTTTGCCCCCGACCGCGTTCCTAAAATATACCACCACAATTGCCATGGCAGATGAAGAAGCTCTCCCTTCCATCTCAACTGGCGTGGTTGGATCTCGTTTCGTCTCACAATCGGACATTGAAGCCGCTAGGGCTCGCAGGGATGAACAGTGGAAAGCCGCATACGCAAGGTTACTCAGGCTTTCTCTCTCACAAGTGTCTTTCTTCCTCAATCACTTTCTTTCACGTTTAGGCTGGGCCAAGAACCACCACCTGCACCTCAAGAAGACGCGTATGACGGTCGTAGTCTGGCAGAGGTAACTTTATATCTCCCATCATGCTGTGCATCATCGTGTTCATCTCGTACTCCTAGAAACTTGCCGCCAATCGCGTAAGTCTTGCGCAATGGCACAACGCCGTGCCTCATTCCATGCCCTCTTATACTCCCCCGGACAAACATTAGGCAGCCAAACAAGAGGAATGGGAAGAGAAGAATAAACTAGCGAACCAATTTCGCGCCCTCGAGGAAGACGAGATCATGTTTCTTGACTCCATCAGGGAGCACCAGGAAAAGGAGGAACGCGAGCGCAAGGAGCGAGACGGTGAGGAGCTCAAGACCTTTCGCGAGTAAGCCTTGCAAAAGCAAATATGTTGCGCCGTTATCTCGTACTCATAATGTGTGCCCTTGATACAGAGCCGTTGCAGCAAAGGTGATTGTCAAGACCCCACCACCAGCACCTGCAGTCGAGCCGGCGTCAGCGGCTACAACGAAGACCGGGTCGGCTCCTGCAAAGAAGCCAACAAAGGCACCTCTCAAGGGGGTCATAGTGAAGAAGAAATCGAAGCCCGCTCCTGACGCGAAAGCACCTCCAGACGGTGCCAGAACCGAAAAGGTGGAACATGGCAGCACATCTCCCGATCCGAAGCGTCGAAAACTTGCTGTAGAGTCATGATCGTTCGTGTTAACTATCTGCACATATGTTACGACTTTCTCTCTAGTGAAACAGGAATGCTCGCTATTCCGGTCCATGACTGCAACTAAAGTCATGTTATCTTCGCGTGACAGGACTCGGTGTCGGTGTCCATCGTACGTGGTTTAGGTCCTTGTCTTTGTTTTTGTCCCAGCCCGCCGCTCTCCCCATTGCATCTGCTCTCCTCGACGCAGCCGTGCCCATGGTCGTCCTGTCGAGCAGCCTTCTCGCCGCAGGTGTCAGCGAGCCCGACGCCTCCGCACGACGTGGCGTCCATGACGGAGGTGGCATGTCACCCTTTCTTCGTGCGTAGGCGGGCCCCAGCAAGTTCGCCTTTGCACGAAGGCTCTTCGTAGCAGAAGACGAAAGCTTGTGTGAGAGTACTTCGCGCTTGGTCGGCGCAGATATGTGGAAGGGCGTGCTAGGCGTCGGTGCTGACGCCTCGGCAGGGTCGTCAGATTGTGAGAGAATGCGAGGTGTTCCTGCGAGAGTTCCCCAGGTCATGAGCTGTTTGACAGCCGCTGGTCCAAGTTCGGATGGTGTAGGGGATGGAAGGGAAGGAACGTATGAGAAATCGTTGACTCCGGGTGATCTTGGTCTGTCTGTGGGGAAAGTGATGAGCCTTGCACACGCGTACGACCAAACATGATAAACGTACATGGCGTGCCTGCAATAGCATTGTCAACCCGACTTTGAGTGGGGCTGGGTGGTTCGGACATCGCTCGAGACGAGGACAAGCTTTCGTCTTGTTCTAGTAGTCGTGTGTTTCCATGCTTGATAGTCTTTGGAGGTCCCTTTGCGGGCGCGTTCTTGGCTGACGAGCTCGAGGGGTCATAGGGAGACACGTCCGCCCCGGGGGAGAACATCAAAGAATTCCTCGCTCGGAATGCCCAACCATCCACACCCGCAGGCCTGGTGTCTTTCTTCGGCGCCATAACATCCACCACCCCGTCCTCCTCCTCCTTCTCTCGAAGCACGACCTGCTTACCCTCGTCAGAAGACGGTTCCCCATTACCGACAGCGACAGCGGCAGCAGCAGCAGCAGCCTCAGCCTCGGCCGTCGTCTCCTGCTGCTGAGCGTCCTCTTCCGAGGAGGCAGTGATGAGCCCAGCCGGAGCCACCGGCGCCTCGATCCTCATCTTCTCCCTCACGCCCGCGCACTCGGGCATCTCGATCAACGCCCTCTCGCGCACCTCGAGCGCCCTCTCCCTCTGCGCCTCAACGCGCTTCTGCGCGTCCCACGCCCAACCGTACCTCTCCCGCCGCCGCGCGTTCTCCTCGTCCAGGATCTGCGTGAAGCTCGCGTTGTCCTCGGACGTGTACCGCGCCTGGAACGAGTCTAGACTCATCTCCGTGTCGTAGCGTGGTCGTTTGGCTGCCGCCGCCGCCCCCGCCGCGGGCGGTGGCTCGCGGCGGTGCTGCACGGGGGTCTCGGATGGACCTATGCCGTAGGGCGTTTCGGAGGGGGTCTGCCAGGGGCGTGCGGTGGATCTGACGGAGGCGTTGACGGATTCGAGGTGCCGGACGCTAGCTCCAATGAGTTGCGGGTCGCGGGTTTCAAGGGCATCCAGGTAGGAATTGGTCGCATCGATATGAACGAGGGACGGGAAGAAATCACGGGCGATGATATGGGAAAGGGCGGCAGTGTATTCGTCTTCTTCTAGAACTGTCTGACGGTTCAAGGAACGCTTTGGGACTGAAGTCGAACTCGATGAGGGCTCTGAGGGTTCTGACATGTCTGAGTCGGCAAGAGGAAAGGGTGTCACGGGCCGGCATTTCCGGACAAGGGGGGCATAAATCAATTCTGTACAACTTATAACTTGTAACATAACCATAACAAACACGAATCTCCAGCTACGTCGTGGTATAGAACTGGCCCTGATATAGGTGCAAGACCTTTCTTTCTATCGTGTCAAGGATGAATGTTGTGTGGGGAGGCAACATGACCGAGGGCATTAATCGTGGAAGCGTCGTAATGTTAACTGGGAGGAAGGAAAAGTAAAAAAGGCCGCGGATATACCAACAGCAAGGGTAGCAAGAAAAAAGTATGGGGTCGAAGAAAGATAGGGCGCAGTATGGACGCTAGAAGGGTGAGATATCCGACAGATACAACCATGACAGCCGACATTCATACCTAATCAGCTGCGTCCAGAGCCAGTGCGCGGCCGTCCCTTGTCGCGGGTATCTAAGAATCGGCCTTCAATGTCAGAGAGATCGGCACCTGCGCTCCGACGCCCGCTGAGACCAAAATTAGGTCTCCCGATCCGACTCTGTGATACCGGTGTTGTAGATGGCGTAGGGAGTTTCGAATGACTACGAACTGTGACATTAGAGTGAGGAATTTGCGAGAGAGGTTTGCCGGACGAAGCGGTCGGACTCTGGGCTGAATATGAGGTCGAGGACGATAGCGCGCGATGAGAAATGCCACTGTCAGACAAGCTTCCGCCGGTGGGAGAATCCCCTGTAGTCGAACCCAATGACGATCGCTTGAAATAACCACCACCGAAGCCGGGGCCGCTTTGTCGCTTCAGACCAGTTGCACCGGCTGTCGAAGGGTGGGCATATAGCCCAGAACTTGGAACCGGAATGAATGTGGGTGTTGATGGGCGTGAGACGGGAGTAGGTATCGAACTAACGGTGGCAGTCGTGCTGATGCTGCTCCGACCCTCAGTGGAAGTTGATAGTCGGGACTGCGGCCTTCTCAAACCAGACGGCTGTACGTTGTGGGGCTGCACGTCCGGCGTGCCCAGAGCGTCAGGGTTTACAAGTGACGCAAAGGCATTAAGACCAGCAGCTGAAGGGGGGCTCGATGCTCTTCTGTGGTCCCTCTCTTTGGGTTTAGTGGGGGAGGGCGAATCTTCCATGATAAGGACCCAACCAGAAGAGTTCGCGGGTGTTCGTTTGTTCTCATCACTATCAACAGTGCGCCGACTGAGGAGAGACGGCCGAGAAGACCGTTCCTCTGGGGATCTGATTGATTGACTGCTCCCCGCCGAGGATAGGCCCGACGACTTGGAGTTTGAGGCTGTGAGAGCAGGATTGGGACGACTCATGCTACCCATCCGAAGTCGAGGAACGCGTGTATGAATCTTCTGTTCTAGGTTTTTGACCTTTGCCCGCATTTCGGACACCATCTGGACGCCTCGGCTCTTGGACGTAGTAGAGGCAGTACTGGCTGCAACTGAAGCAGTCGAGGAACCAGTAGCATGTGAAGTGGTACGATTGACAACGGTCCTAGGAGGGATGCGAGAAGCTGTGGACAATGAAGGTAGTGTAGTAGACCTGCTCAGAGATGTCGGTGTCTGAGGCGAGGTCATCTTGTGGCGAGGGAAGGGGAAACCTGCACGCTGGAGTAAAATAGATTGTCCTGATTCGGAGTCTGCGGATGACGTGGACGGTCGTGGTGCATCCGGAACTGGAGGTAATTCAGGGAAATCAGGTAGCTCGATATCGGGAGGAGGTTGAGTATGAAGTAGATCATCTTCCAGGGACTTGGATGGAGGGGGTAGAGATGAAGCTTCTGAAGGCCTCCGGGCATGTACAGAGGAAGCGAGTGTCTGGCTTGATGCACGGGCCTGTGCAGTCGCCAACTGATCTCTTAAAACTGAGATTTCCGCGTTTGCGTCTACGGGGATATGAGGGGTCTGCGAAATCAGAAGCCATGTAGCATACCTCGAAGTTCATCTTTTAGCCTCTGGCATTCTTCCTCGATATGGGCCTTGTCGAGTAACTCGTGCTCAAGTAATATCTTTTCCTCGAGGGCCCGAGCGTACCTCGCCTCGACATCCGACAGGCTTGATGCAACGGCACGTTCGTTTCTCTCGAGGTCGTCGTTGCCCATCTCGAGTTCGCGAAGTTGGACTTTTATTTTCTGATTTTCCTGACGGAGGGAGTCGAGCTCACGCTGAAGAGAAGTTGTCGTTGTGTTATGGTTAGTTTGAAGTGACATGAACTTTGACTGGATAGGGACTGAGCGATGGATCACAAGTAAAGAAAGGACAGGACGTACCTTCCATGAGTCGCGTTCACTCTCTGCCCGTTCCACCTTGACTTTCAGTTCCTGCTGGGCCTTCTCTGTTCTCTGGAGTTCCCGCTCCAGTTCCTCCTCTAGCTCTTTACTGGATTGGTGGAAGTCATCGAGCTCATTTTTAGTCTCTGTGAGCATCTCCGCAGCTTCATAGTACTTTATTTTCCAGTCCGTGACGGATGAGGGTGAGGAGTAACTAAGGTAGACGCGTTCAGGGTGGCGTGCATAAAGTGGTCGAGAGGACGAGCATTACCTGATAAGGTCGCTATCGAGAGTTGCCATGATGTGGTCCTTCCGCAAGGGGTCTGAAGGAGAGAGGACAGCGGTCATAGTCGGACCGAATGGAAAGGTAGATGGGGAGGGAGACGCGGTCGAGCTGAAATTGAACGTGAATGTGAACGTGAATAAGAGACGCCAGGAACTCGTTACGCTGCGCCTTGAGCACGTCTCCAGAAAACACGCCTTGTTTGGCTCTTGTTTGTCTCTAGCCTCGGGGCTAACGGTCCGGTGATCATATCATTCAACTACAGTACTCGTACTACTACTAATCTCATAGTCCTTCTGGTTTCGCACACTTTCGTTTCTCCACCTTACCCGTCTTTGGGCACCGCATCTCTTGCCACGATACAGGCTCCATCGTTCCACCTAACACGTATTAGCCATTTACATCGTCGAATACATCCCTCCCCGTCACGAACCTGCCTCGCTCGTAGCAAATATGACACCAAGGTCGTTGCGCGCAGTAGTTATGTAGTAACTACGTGCATCTCCGAGGGAAATCTGTTCATGAATAGGCAACACGGCGATGGGGACAACAGAACGTGTTCGTACCACTAAACCCTTGATAACATCCCCGCCCCGGAAACAATCTCCCACCTTAACTTTGTCCTTCTCTGTTGCCCGAATGTCTTGCACGCGAATAACTCCCGTAAAGTCTTCTCCGTGTGGCAGCGGTATACCATCTACAACCGTGATAGAAACAACTGCCTGCTGAGGGGACAGTCGGGTGATAGCACCCAATACAACCGAATTCGGTGCAGGTGGACGAGGTTTCAGACGAGGAATTGTCAAGCTCTAGTAGCCGAGGCAGGCGGAACGATTATTCGAGCCGATGAGGTATAGAGAGAAAAGAGACCGACGGGGCCCTGATGTACCGGGGTACCAAAGACACTTGCTCTCGTCTCACCATTTCTTGTGTATATCCCGCCACCAAGCTGGAGTGAGGGACCACGTGGAAGAGGAAATGGTTGACCAGGGACTAAGGAATCGGGAGGCATGCGAAGTACGTCTATAATAATAGTAGGTGTATATGCCCGCACTTGTCGGTTGTTTGGGGGAGAAAGAGAGTGGTGGAATCCAGTTGGGGATTGTTTGGTTCGTTCCGAAAGGTCACATAACTCGCGTCCGACCAATCCTACTCACTTACCCGTTCCACTTTCCCTCGTCCTCACCTATGTCTTCAGTTTCCCTGGCCCGCATCCTCTACAGAGGTATTTATATCCTCTTCCTATCGCTTTCCCCATGTGATCCTTATTTCCCTTCATCAAAGGACTTCATAGTTCCGCTCGCCGACATGCCCTCACAAAGATGTCAATGCCAGCGATGAGTCCGACAATGACAGAGGGCGGAATCTCTCAATGGAAAAAAGCGGAAGGAGAATCATTTGCCCCCGGCGATGTCCTTCTCGAGATTGTATGTGCATCGTTCAAAAACATACCTTAGACCTCAACGTGTGACAACGCGTCGTTGCAGGAAACCGATAAAGCTGTCATTGACGTCGAGGCACAAGATGATGGTGTTCTTGCGAAAATTGTCGTACGTAGTGGTGATCTCATGATTGTACTCGTGCTTCTGTGTTCACGCGTCCACGTCATAGGCTCCAGACGGGTCGAAGAATGTCGCCATCGGTAGCACTATCGCAATTCTCGCCGAGGAAGGCGACGACCTTTCTGGTGCCGCGGAGATGGCCACTAGTGCTGCTAAGGAAGCGCCTTCTGCGCCTCCTTCCAAGGAGGAAAAGACCCCTGAGGCTCCCAAGGCTCCGGAACCTTCAAAGGAGCTGTCCCCATCTAGCTTTGAGTCGAAACCCGAGCTCCCGAAAGGCGATCGTATTCTTGCATCACCCATTGCAAAAAAACTTGCTTTAGAGCGTGGAATCCCCTTGGCCAAGGTCAAAGGCACTGGTCCTGATGGCCGTATCATCCGCGAAGATGTTGAGAAGTACAAACCTGAACTTGCCTCACCTGGCGTTGGCCCATCCGCACCTGCGGACCCTTCTGCAGACTATGTGGACATCCCTCTGAGCAACATGCGCCGCACGATCGCCAGTCGTCTTGCAGAATCCAAAGTCCAGTCGCCACATTACTACTTGACAGTGGATA
>Ga0307510_10010510_pt1 | contig 10996 bp, 14 predicted proteins | sample 12_EM_MG_FD_207224 | JGI IMG/M metagenome (GOLD analysis project Ga0307510, IMG submission 207224) | Populus trichocarpa ectomycorrhiza microbial communities from riparian zone in the Pacific Northwest, United States - 12_EM | ecosystem: Host-associated > Plants > Roots > Unclassified | place... | reverse complement strand
CTGAACAACAACAGGGCCTGCAGAAGGGAGAAGGGTTAGCAGGGTCACAATGAGCAGACAAGGGCACAGGTAGGAACAGAAGGGGAAAGGAGGAAAGGAAGGACACAAATAAGGTGAGAATGAGGTCCGAGAGGGCACGTATAGAGCGCAGCGCAAGGCCTGGGACGAGGGGCAGGGCTAAAAGGGCAGGGCTGGTGTGAACGGATGGGTCAGGACCACGAGCAGCGCCGCAACTCTGCAAGGCACAAAGCTGCTGATCGTGCCAGAGTGCTGGAGGAAAGCTTGAGGGCAGAGCACAAGCTGAGGTGCGTCGCAGAAGCGCCGCGAGACACAGGTGGAGAGCTTTGCACAGGGGGACTAAGGGCGGGGGAAAGGGGTGGGTGAGTTTGGCATGCTGGGCGGTGTGCGTGGAAAGAATAAAGACGCACCCATCCAGCTCAGAAGGCAGCTTGTCTTCTGTCGTCCGTTCCGTCACGGGTGGCGAGCTGCCCGTCACGGATGCAGTAAAGCCTGCATCGCTTGTCACAACGTCTGCCCCAGACGTTGCAGCTGCACCGTCCTGCCTTGGTACGGCAGCGCCACAGAGCCAAGCTTGGCTGCAAATGACACCCCCCGGCCCTGTGCCAACCCGACTTCCTGCGGGCGCACGCCGGCAGGGAGGTCCACGGCGCGCGGTCTAGGAACACGGTGCCCAAAGCGCAAAGGAGGCTGCCAGCAGCGTGAGGCGCGCAAGCGCAAGTGGCAGTGCAGAGAAAACGCCGCCGCCAAGCGCGGTGAGCTTGAGCCTAAGAGGGTGCGTATGTGGCACAGCGCAAGGCCTGGGGTGGGGGGCGAGGCTAAAAGGGCAGGCCTGGTGCAAACAGGTAAGCCGGGACCTTGAGGGACGCCGCGAGCTCCACGCGGTGCGAAGCTGCTGCGGCATGCATCTGCTTTCGCCGGAGCGCTGGTGGGGTGCTCGAGGGCGGAGCGTGAGCTGGGCTGCGCTGCAGAAGCGAGGCGAGGTGCGGGCGTGGGAGCAGAACTTTGCGCGTGGGGACCAAGGGCGAGGGAGGGGGGCAGGCAGGTTTAGCGCGCTTGGTGGCGTGCACGAGCGGGAGAGGAAACGGAGGCACAAGTGGTGGGGCGGCACCACAGAGCCAAGATCGAGCTCCAAATGGCGCCACCCGGCCTTGTGCCTGCCAACTTCCTGCCGTTGCGCGCCGGCACTGAGGTCCGCAGCCTGAGGCCTTGGAGTGCGGCGCCCAAAGCACAAGGGAGGTTGCACCTGCGAGCAGCATGGGGCGTGCAGGGGTAAGCGGCGACGGGGAGAAGAGGTCGCCACCTAACGCGGCGAGCGTGAGCCTCAGGAGGGCACATATAGAGCACAGCGCGAGGCCTGGGGCGGGGGGCAAGACCAAAAGAGCGGGCCGCGGCGACATGCACCGGCTTTCACCGGAGCGTTTGGCGGGGTGCTCGAGGGCGGAGTGCGAGCTGGGCTGCGCCACAGAAGTGAGGTGGGGTGTGGGCACGGGCGCAGAACTTTGCGCGCGGGGACCGAGGGCGAGGGAGGGGGGCGCGCAGGTTTAGCGCGCTTGCGGCGTGCGCGAGCGGGGGAGGAAACAGAGGCATGAGGGACGAGGCGGCACCACAGAGCCAAGATCAAGCTCCAAATGGTGCCGCCCGGCCTTGTGCCTGCCGACTTCCTGCGGGTGTGCGCCGGCAATAAGGTCCAGGGGCGGGCAGATTTGGCACGCTTGGCGGCGTCTGCAAGCGGGAGAGGAAGCGGAGGGACGAGGGACGAGGCGGCACCACAGAGCCAAGATCGAGCTCCAAATGGCGCCGCCCGGCCTTGCGCCTGCCGACTTCCTGGGGGTGCACGCCGGCACTGAGGTCCGCAGCCCGAGGCCTTGGAATGCAGCGCCCAAAGCCCAAGGGAGGTTGCGCCTGTGAGCAGCGTGGGGCGTGCAGGGGTAAGCGGCGGTGTGGAGAAAAGGTCGCCGCCAAACGCGGCGAGTGTGAGCCTTGAGAGGGCGCGTATAGAGCGCAGCGCGAGGCCTGGGGCGGGGGGCAAGACCAAAAGAGCGGGCCACGGCGGCGTGCACCGGCTTTCACCGGAGCGTTGGCGGGGTGCTTGAGGGCGAAGTGCGAGCCGAGCTGTGCGGCAGAAGCAGCGCGAGACAAGGGCGTGGGCACAGAACTTTGCATGCAGGGGCTGAGGGCGAGGGAGGGGGGCGTGCAGGTTTGGTGCACTTGGCGGCGTGCTTGAGCAGGAGAGGAAGCGGAGGCACAAGGGACGAGGCAGCACCACAGAGCCAAGGTCGAGCTCCAAATGGCGCCGTCCGGCCTTGTGCCTGCCAACTTCCTGCGGGCACACGCCCACAGAGGTTTGCGTGGTCCGCGGTCTCCGAGTGCAGCGGCGAAGGGGCGAAGGTAAGCCGCAAGGCAAACCCGGCCATGCTGGTACTCTGGAGCACGACGTCAGCCTAAGGGGTAAATGGACTGAGAGGCAGACGGCTACGCACCTTGGTGAGTCCGAGCGCGGCGGTGGTCGACAGGGCGGTCGGACCTTTTCTGAGGCCGAGCATATGTGCCAGTACGAACGGCTGACCGCCCGTCGAGCTCGAAGAATGCGTCCAAGTTCGGGATGTACAACGAAGAGGGAGTGATCCCGACGAAGCTGAGCACGCCGGCGGCCGCACTCGAGAGGGTTCCCCGACGGGCGGGAGAGGGAGGCGGGGGCACGCGGGGGCACGGGCGAAAGGCCGCCCAAAATGGGGGCGGCAGCGCATCCAAGAGGGGGGACAGGGGGCAGGAAAGAAAGGAAAGAGTGCTCACCTTGAGCCGGTACACGATGCGACAGTTCTAGCTCTGACGAAGGCAGCCCTGAGGGTGGCATCTTGATTGCGTGGAGATTTTTTTTTGGCTATTTGGTGTGCTCGAAGTCGCGCGCAAGAGCTGGAAGACTTGTGGGAAACTTCAACCCAAAATGCGCAACAGGTTCGAATTCTGTCACTAACGCGTCTAGCGTCTCCGGCGCACCTGACACGTGTGCCGCGTCTGACGCGCGTGACACGCATGGCAGCTTGGCAACGTGCCCTCGGGGCCCGCCTAATCGGGAGCGGCTCCGGGAAACGTACAAATTCGGGCATGGCCTCAGCAGCGGACAGCGTGCGACGCCGTTTCGGAGCTGATCGGATGAAGAAGAGAGCTAGCAAACGAGCGAGAGACGCGGGGCTGCGGTTGCCTCAACGGTACCGTGTGGCGATCTTCTGCAAGGCCGGGCGATCCCGTTTATAGGGCATGTGCAACAACGACAAGCACAGTGCACTATGAAAGATCGTGAGCAAGAGACAAACAAACGGACGAAAGCACTCTAGCTGGCGACAATCCCGCGCGGCGGTGTGATCAAGGCGTTCGGATCTCAGGCAAACGAACGCTGTATCGAGGGTGCGGCTGCGGGCGCAAGGCCAAGGCATAGACGGCGTTCACGTTTGGGCTGTCGGCGAGGTAGAAAGAGGAGATATGAAGGACACCAGAAGGGGAGTGGTTTGTTCGATGGCTAAGCAGGCAGAGAAAAGAAAAAGAAGAGAGCGGGAGTTCTGAGGTATGGGAGTGGGGCAGAAACGCACAAATAAGGAAGGGGAGTAATAGAAAACGTGCCCAGCAGCGTGTGGGGCTGGACCGGCGAGGCGATGCGCACGTTGTTGTTCTGCGATAACGGCGGGCGATCCGAGAGTTCTGCAGCACGGAACTTGGGGGCGGTGTGCCTTGATGAGGTGAGGTGGCGATGGATCGGCGAGGCGATGGGGACGCGACGGTTCTGATCTTGCCTTCTCTGCGCTCGCGCCCGCCGCTCTTGTCACCACCGCTCGCCCTCGTTCGCCCCCGCCGTCGCTATCGCCCAACGCTAGCCAACTCTGCTCCGCCATCACCTCAAAACTCTCGCTAGCTTCGGCATCAGCTTGCTGGCAGCCTCGCTTCTCCCGTTTCATTGACCTGCACGCTCTCGAGCCCTTGGGAACCCGGCCCCTGTCCTTCTAAGCACCTCTCGAAGCCTCTTTGCTTGGTCTTACCAGCCTCGCTCCTCAAAGCGCTGCGCGTGACTGTCGCAAGAGCGTGCTGACGAAACCAAGTTGCGGCCGGTCGAACACGTTCGCGTACGCCTCCACCGCCTGTGGGACGCAATAGGCTCGCGAGTTGTCGGGCGGTCGAACAGACGCACTCAGAGAAAGACGGAGGAAGATGGGCTGCGGTGGCCTCCGGAAGCACGCAAACGAAATGGAGGAAAGTGGGCCGCAGCTACCTGGCCCCTTGACGAAGCCAGGTGCGAGGTTTTTATATGCAGAACCACATCGATACAGAACACGTACTCTACATGCAGAGTAATCAAGGGGGGAGGGGGGGAAAGAAAAGACGAGCGCTGCTGCTGGCGAGTCGGCGACAGGCCGCGCTGCGCTGTGTGCGATAAAGGCGGCGTCCGAAGGTTGGAAATTTTACTGAATCGTCGGAAGATGTGTGACGTCGAGCGCGAACGTAGCTAGGGGGAGGAAGGGCGCGGCAACCCTCAAGGGCGAAGTCCAAATCTAAACGGCAAACGTAGAACGGAGAGCAGCAAGTCAAAAACGAAAGAGAGAGGAAGCGTACTGTAATGCAGAACGGTGTCTGCGTGCCGAGTTCGGAGGTGTCCCCAGGTGAAAAGAGAGAGAGAGAGGGAGAGGGAGAAAGGCCACGCTCTTGAGTGCTTGAGAACGCGCAGATGAGAATCGGGAGAAGCATAGATGCCAGTGTGTTGGCATTGAGCGTCGGCGCGTTGACATGATGAGGCGGCGGCGATGGCAGTGACGAGCGATGGGGGCGAGGACGGACGAGGGCGAGGGCGAGCGATGGGGGCGAGAATGGACAAGGGCGAGGGCGAGCGAGGGGGGCGAGAATGGACAAGGGCAAGGGCAAGGGCGAGCAAGGGTGAGGGCGAGGGCGAGCAAGGGCGAGGGCGAGCAAGGGCGAGGGCGAGCAAGGGCGAGGGCAAGGAAGCAGAGACACCAAACGAGACGAGAGGATCGGAGAAGACAGTTGCGGCGCAGCGGGCTTGCGAGTCGTTACACAGTCGGAGATCACACAGAAAGGAGGGGGATATGAGGCTGCAGTTGCCTTCTATATTCTCTCTCATTCTCCTCTTGACAAGGTCAAGGGCAAGGTATTTGTACTACAATGGCTACTCTATGCGCGAAGTAAGTAAGAAGGAAAATAAAATAAAACGAATGTTTAAGCCGGCGACAGGCTGCGCGGCGTCGTATGGAAGTGGGAAGCGATGTTGAAATTTTACTGAGTTGTCGCGAAGGGTGCAACGTCGAGCACAAGGCAACGGGAACGAAGAATGGTGTGGCGGTAATCGACGCCGACCTCTAAGTCTAATGGAGAAAATGAAAAATGAAAGGAGAGTGAACTAGAACAAAAGAAGGGGAAATACGCAACGAAGCCCAAGTCCTTCTACTCCGAATCCTTCCTTATCGGTCCAGACCTCGGGACGGTCAGCGAGGGCAGCGCACTGCGCGTGCAACGAGGGGCGGTGTCGCTTTCGGGTTTGTCGTTGGCCAGTCTGATATGGGCGATCCAAGTCTCTTCAGCCGAGAATGCTTGGTGAGTGGTGGGCGGAGCGTCTTGACTGTATGTGACCCGGGTCCGATTTACTGATAACGAAGGCGGGAGGTGGGGAAAATGGGAGGAACGATGGGACGAGGAGGAACGGCGCGTGGGAAAGGCGAAAAGTTGCCTTAGATCTGAAGGCGTCGAGGCGTCGGGCTCGGGCAACTTGGGAGTCGTCACGTGGTCGGAAATGACCGATTCTGAGGCCACAGCGTGTGCACACCTTACAGTACAAAAGAAAGCCGAGCTATCCTACACCCATCCTGGACCCTTCCAAAACTCCTGAGGCCGAGGAGCGGTTGGCGAAGGGCAGGTAGAGACCGTGCTACGTGGACCAACGGTCTCTTCGGGCCTTGACGTCGGCAACCCGCAAGCATTCGGCCGTGAGGACTTGCTATGCGGTGAGCTGTTCTTCGATCCGTTGACAACGAGGGTGGAGAGGGTGAATGACAAGAGGGGCGACATTGAGACGAGCGGAGAGGGCAAGGCGCGGCGGGTGGCTCCGGAGGCGTCACGTGGTCGAAGATCGCTAGTTCCAAGTGCCACTGCGCGTGCCCACCTTACAGCGCGAAGGCAGATCCGCACTTAACAACAAAATAGTGCGGGCCACGGGACTCATTTCTGAGGTCACCGCGTTCTCCACCCTTACACTCGCTGTCGGAAGCGATGAGCTTGGCACAGGACACAGCGACGGCACGTTGTCAGAGATAAGTGATCATAATACGGCCAACTTCGCTACGTAATACAGCTGAGGTTGCCAGAGGCGCATGAGTAGTCACGTGAACTTTGTTCGGCATTACCCGGGACGGTGCCATATACAAACACACAACGACGCGACTCTTCCTTCTCTCCCACCACAACTACACTGCTTCAGACACCAACGCTGCAAGCACATCAGGCACCGTAGCCGGGTCTGATGTATGAGCGGCGTTGCGTGTACCTGAGCGTTGTACTGAAGTGGTGAGGAGAGAAAAAGAAAATTAGCTAGCTTGGGACGGGCGCTGCATATGCAAACACACAACAACGCGACTCCCCCTTCTCTCCCACCACAACTCTTCAGACACCAACACTGGAAGTACATCAGGCACCGTAGCCAGGTCTGATGTATGAGCGGCGTTGCATGTACCTGAGCGTCGTACTGAAGTGGTGAGGAGAGAAAAAGAAAATTAGCTAGCTCGGGACGGGCGCTGCATATACAAACGCACAACGACGCAACTCCCCCTTCTCTCCCACCACAACTCTTCAGACACCAACACTGGAAGTACATCAGGCACCGTAGCCAGGTCTGATGTATGAGCGGCGTTGCGTGTACCTGAGCGTCATACTGAAATGGTGAGGAGAGAAAAAGAAAATTAGTTAGCGAGGGATGGGCACTGCATATACAAACGCACAACGACGCGACTCCCCCTTCTCTCCCACCACAACTCTTCAGACACCAACACTGGAAGTACATCAGGCACCGTAGCCGGGTCTGATGTATGAGCGGCATTGTGTGTACCTGAGCATCATACTGAAATGGTGAGGAAAGAAAGAAAATAAGATAGCGTTGTGCATGGGAACAAGCGCGTGGGTTGGCTCGGGGATCATGGGCGAGCCATGCATGACGCATATGCGAACTGACTGGGGGTTTGAACTGGGGGGCTGGGGGTAAAAAGACACGGCGGCCTTATTGAGACACCGGTGCACCTTATCAAAGTCTTTCTTATGAGCTCATACGGGACTAAAGGCAGAACAAGCTTAGAACTTGATCATCCTACAACGCTGTCTTTACATAGAGTCAGAGAGGTGGACTGGGTCGAGTTGAGTCGACAAGTATAAACCAAGACACTGCAAGCTATCAAACAACTATAGGGATTACGGTATATAAGGGAGTGTGGGACTGAAGTGCTGGGCTAGAAAGGTCGCTTGTGGTGCAAGTGGTACGGCGGTTGAACGGGAAAAAAAAATGATGATTGGTAAGCGCTGTGGCTTGCTCTTTGACACACATCAGGCACCTAGGCTGAGGGTGCCACAGGGCGCGGTGCAATGCGTGGCCTGACGTTGCGGTTAGTGCTACGTTCATTTGCAGGTTAGAAGGTGCTCACCTCTTTGCTGCTGCCCCATCTAAGCTGCCACCCCTTGCTCGCTTCACCCCACACTCTTTCCCACCTACCTTAGACAACCTAGCCATGCGCTGCATAGCCCATGCGGCGTCATCTAAGGCATCGCACAGCTCATCGTCGTCAGATATATCCCCCAGGGCTGCAGCCCACCATGTAAGAGCCAGCACCACCATAAAGAGCCCATTTTGCCCCCCTCGGCAGAGCGTGTCCCACTGCTCCCCCTCATCGGGTACCTCCCTTGAAACAATACCGTTTGGAAGCTGCCTCCACTTTGGCTGCAGTCCGTACCACCAGCGCTTCCAAGATGACCTATACTTGCCAAGGTCTTCTATCCTTGGAGGAATTGAGTACTTGCGGCCATTTTTGAGCCATGCTGAAACCTCAGCGGGCCTCTCCTTGACCTCAAGCCTTCCCTACTCAAGTAAATCAGCGCTCTATCTGCTAAAGTAACTGACAACCTACAGCTTCACTAGGCCCTAGCTGCCGCTCCAGCTTTACAAAGCTAACCAGCAGCGACAGCCACTTCTCCTCTGCTGAGATTTCCTGCAGGTAGCCCATGCCGTTTTCCAGCCACTGGGGCCAGCCGTCATGGCTCAGCAAAGCATCCAAGTTTAGCTCAAAGCTAATGCTAAGAGTGAGCACGATCTCTCTTACTCAGCAAAGGTGACATACGGGGTTTCTGGGCTAGAGGCTGGCTCATAACTAGGGCTAGCATCGCGTCGTTCAAGAGGTGTGCCACCAACTTGTCCAAGGGGCTCTGCGTCAGTTCTACAAAAAGCAAAGCAGGTGCAGCCAATAAATCAGCTTAGCTGCTAAGTAGCCGTGCTATGCTTACCCATTAGAACCGCCTGGCCCCATCTGTGCACCTGTATCCTCTTCGACGACAAAGTCCTGAGGGTCACTGGTAGAAGCTGATTGGGTCAGCCTGCTCTCCCGGAGGTTTCTCATAAAGTTTGATAACAAGGCAGCTCTGTCTTGGTCAGCGGGCACTGAGCCTCCCTGCTACGTCATCAGACCTCATTTTATACCAAGTGAAAAGGTACCTACCGCATTTCCAGGCCCATGTGCGCTGTCGATTTCTTCCTCTGCCACTTCTTTGGAAGAGGCTGTTCTAACAAAGCTCTCAGCAGGTGGGCAGCTGCTCTGAGCAAGCGGTGGTGCAGGTGTATTTCACTTTGCCCGTTTAGACAATGCATGGGAAAGGCAATCTTTGTGGGCTTAGCAATAGTTAATACACTGATGTGCGAAAAGTAGCAGGGCACTCTTACAGAAAATGTCATTAAGGTGTGCAATAAATGGCTCTTCAACGCTTGACTTCCATTCATCGTAGCTCTCGCTAAAGTCAAGGCCTCTGTGGACCTTTCCGGTGTGAGCCCTAAGAGCTATCAGTCGCTGCTCTAAGCACCTAAGGAGAGAACATACGACATGACCATGATCTCTCCGTTTTGTCTTGGCTCCGGCCCACCAACGATAATAAACCCCACCAGACCGGTTAATTTCTCAATTTCCTCCATGGCAGACTCAACCGTCACTTGGAGGCGGTCTTGGGCTCTAAGTGTTGATGCCTGTCAGCTAGTGTCATCATGTGGTAAAGAAAGCGCCTACTTTTGGAGTGCATAAGCCTTAGCACGTCGCTGCTTCTCTGTAGCGCTCGTGCTTTCACCAGCGCCTTCCAGCTCAGGCTCAGGTCCATCGTCATCAAAGGCGATTCCCTCCTCACGACGCCGCTCAACCTCCTTCTTTATGTCCTCTGGTTCAGCATCCAAGAGCTCCCTGAGAAGCTTGTTTTGGTAGTTGAGCCGGTTGCTTCTCAAGTGCGTTCCGCCTGCACCAGGGTTCTCTGCGATGTACTGGTCCCACCTTTCATCAAGAATTGGCTTTAACTTTTCCCAATAGAGCTTCCCATATGCGTGTGTGGTGGAGAGCTTCCTTGTTGGCCGCACTGATAGTTTGAGTGGCTTTGGTCGACGATCTGTGCCAACAGCTACTGCCATGTCACGTGTATGGTTGTTATACCACTCCTTGAGACGCTATAGCCAAAACATAATCAGCTCATAAGCATCAGAGCAGCAGTAGGTGCACACCTTCTTTACTTTTTTTACTGCCTCTACGTCCTCCTTGGTAACTGCCGGTGCTCCTGTGCCATTGGCTTGAGGGCCTAGAGAGGAGGGAGCAGCTGCCTCTGGCCAGCGTGCAAACCAGTCGTTGAATAACTTTACCCAGAAAACATTGAGGCAGCTGCGCCCGTCAGCTTTAGCAGCAGCATAAGCAGTTGTCTGGCCGGCAAGCCAAGCAGTTTGTTCTGGTGTTGTCCATCTCCTACTATCACGATTGGCTTTAGAGGTCCCAAGTGGCGTTGGCATTATGTAGCAAAAAAGAGGGGAGGTAGGCAGGGGCTGTGGGATAGGAGGGGGGGGAGCAGAAGGTTAATGCAGGCAAGAGCCACTATTTTTGCAAGTACTAGCTATAAGACCGTCACTGGCTTCAAGTGCCTGCTGACAAAGCCCTTAGACACCATAGAGCGGCTAAACTAACTTCAAGTATTGAACTCAGGCGCTATGCTTACTGTCTTGGCAAATAAGAACAAAGCTGTTTTAACCGAATTGGACTACCTCTGTCACCAGTACCACTTCAGCCGAAACCACCGGCATTAAGGCACCATACAGCAATACATTCTGCCGGTAGTACAGCAACAATACGCTGTTGGAGCCCTCCCCCAAATGCTTTCACTACACAAGGTAACACACCGCCAAGCACCCCCTGACCACATCCAAGCTCTTCACAGCATTTGCATCTAGCACCCTGCTCAAAGTCTTCTGCATTGGCACAGTAGCCACTGTTATCCCCGCCACATACATCAGGTGCCAGTGGCAGTGCAGCAGCAGGACAGGATATTGCGTTACCTGTTGTTGGTAGAGAGGACAGTGTCGTACATGCACTTAGGAGTAGCTTGTGGATATTTAGGAGGGGCATGTCAAGTGGGAGTGGTGGGGTGTACAGTATGAGGTTGCTGATACTGATCACCCTTGATAGCTGTACTATACCATCGACTGTCTTGGATTTCAGGTGTATGGTACAGGTTGAGGCCATTTACACACTTGCTACACCTGTCGGCATAGTGCTTGCAGGGGTCATGAGAGCAGCAGCACAATATACCATATATGGAGCAAATGCCACAAGTGTTATCTAAGCGAGATCAGTCCGTTCACCACTTTGACTTGGACACCTTCAACCACCAGTTCTATCTCATACTCATCAAAGTTCTTTACTAT
>Ga0307510_10010509_pt1 | contig 10997 bp, 11 predicted proteins | sample 12_EM_MG_FD_207224 | JGI IMG/M metagenome (GOLD analysis project Ga0307510, IMG submission 207224) | Populus trichocarpa ectomycorrhiza microbial communities from riparian zone in the Pacific Northwest, United States - 12_EM | ecosystem: Host-associated > Plants > Roots > Unclassified | place... | reverse complement strand
CTCGCTCGCGATGCATTTCGTGACGTTTTCAGGCAGCGACTTCAAGGCATTCAACCCGATCGTCGAGCTCGAGCAGGCCAAACATGAGATGGGTGGGCTACATCAGCATGCAGGAATCACAGCTCTTTTCATCTAAGTATGCGTACTGGCTTTGGCTCTCGGCCACCGGTGACGACGAAGATTTGTTCTATTACAGGGTGGCTGGTCCGCGTATCTCACCGTTTCTGTCAGGCGCCAGTACCGTACCGACCTGTGAGCATGCTCAGTGTCGAGCATGCAGCGACGTGGCGAAATTCCAGCGATACGACCAACAACTTGAGGTCGACCACGGAGGTGCCACAATATGAGAAATCGGTTGAGAAGAGGGTCGACCTCGAGCCCGGGCGAAACAAGTGTATTATCTCACTATTTTATGTGCCCATTTCATACGTCACAACCTGCGCATTATTCATTGTACCGCTCTTGCATTGACGCCTCCATGAGTGAAGACGGCTACGGAGACCCGGAGTCCTATCCCTGATCTGTCATGTGTCTCACTGCCTGATCACGCTAATCCATAACACGAGCCATTCATTGTCTACTGGGTTTAAGTCTCATATCTATATTTGCTAGTAAATGTGCACCGATAATATACTTTCCCATGTCATTCATACCAGCAGTCAAAGTGGACGAACCTGATAATAAAACGAACTAGGGTAACTAGATAACGAGTCAAAGTTGTACCCAAGGTAAAACTCAGTAATCATAGAAGCAGTGTGCCCTACAACAACCGCGTCATCGCAGCACTATTCTGCAAGCCAGTAGTTAGTACCAATACCTCTCCAAGATGAACACAACTACTAACTGACGACGCCGAATCATGCACCATAATGCACGAAGTTTACCCAACGCTCCAACGTCATCCCTCCACCCGTCCTTCCGCGCAGTTTAATCACAGCATCTCGAAGTGCTTCCGCAGTTCTCTCATAATAACATACCCCTTGACTCTCCCCTACCGAGAACACCGACTCGTAGAAGTTCTGGGCCAGGTGTGGCCCATCCTTGTCTGCCATCGCCCACATCGTCCCAACAACACTCCGGAATCCACAGTACTGCATAGCAGCACTGAGGTGCAGCGCCTCGTCTGCAAGGCTCCCGTCTGTCAACTCTGCCGTGTGACAAGCAGCAAGGAACGCAAATTCGGCATTGGGAAGTCGAGATCGAATGATGTCCAGTAGCGTAAGCCGATTGCCCTCGTAGAGCTTGAACGAAGAGTCGAACGGCTTCCCTGGTTCGAGTAGTCCGTGACATACAATATGCACAAACCGGTGATCCTGGAGGCGTTTCAGCACGGCAGGGGGTGTCGCCCTCGCCGAGATCAGGGTTTTCACCTGAGTATTGACAGACCGTACTATGCGTATCTCGCCCGATGCCGCTTTCATAAATGCATCTTGCTGTACGACGAGGAGAAGTGAAGGCTTGCCTGACGTCCGTGACCCCAATTTGTTGGATTCGATCAAAGCGGAAAGCGTTGGCGTGTACGATGGGATGTACAGGTCGAGGAAATATCGAGGGGGGTCAGAGTCAGGTGGAATTGGACCCATAGCATGAAGTGGAAGTGAGCAAAACGCAGATGTCGGACACCACCAAACCCGAGATTGTTCTGGTACGCGTAATTCGTTGAGCCTTTGAATCACTGACCGACCTACGAGCTCATAGAGTTCCTTGAGTACGGAACGGAGAGCGTCCTCGTATTCGACCGAATCGAGGCCTTTCTTCCTCGCGCCTAATAGCTGATCACGCAACTTGTTTGCTCGGTCATAGAAATCGTTGGCCGTGGGAATGATGGAAGGAGGAGAGTCATGAAGGAGAATGATGATGTCCGAACGCCATCTGCAGTGGTTGATGATGATGGCGGGCCCACGCATAGCAGCTGAACGGAGATCGTCGAAGGTCGGCGGTTTCAAGAAGGACTCCAATCCTTTCCGTGCTCGGATCTGGGAAATGAGTTTGTCACGATCATCCAACAACCCCCGTTGCCGCACAACGAGACGGCCAAATGGACCCATCCCTTCAACGCCGTCTTCCCCACCATCACCATAGTTGTTCTGCACTGAGGTCAAGGCCAGCACCTCGATGTCCTGGTTGATCGCAGCAAGCTTGTCTGCTAATTCGGGGTCTGACGCGCGAAGTTGGTCGATCGAAGAACGATGGCCGCGCATTTCGGACCAGATCAGGGCCCTTCCTCGTTCGAGGGTTTCCACGGCGCTCTGGAGATGACCTGTGTGGACTTGGTAGGATGCGCAGTCTAATGGCAGGGTCTCGTAATCGTTGCGCATCGCGACAAGTCGGGAGTGCTGTATGTCAAGAGTTGGGGCGAATGTAAGAGATTCCTGCATTGATGAGAGCGCGTAGTCATATGCGGTTGAGGTGGAGGGGTGACCATGGATTCGTGCAAGCTGTGCCCATTTACATGAATCCTGGAACCGATCAGGACTCTTGGCACTTCTGTGATCGGCGAGCATTTGGAATACTTGCATGATTTCACCGAGGTCTTCTCCGGAGAAGCGTTGGTCAAGGCGGATAGAAAGGGAGTGAATGAGTACTGTGAGTACTCCGACACGCTCCGCATTAGGTAAGTTGAGACCCTCCCGAACAATTGAAATCGCCTCGTTGACGTATTCGATGTTGTTTGTAAACTTAGAGGCACGGAGGAGGAGACTGCCTAATACGACGACGCCAAATGATTTATATAGATCGATAGGGTGGAAAGAAGCAACCAGAAGTCGACAAGGCTTGATGGCCGCTTCAATTTCGACCATGTCAGTCATGCGAATAGCGGAGTGGAGTGCGAGGATACGTTGCCTCTCGGTCGCCATCGAGGGGGATTGAAGAGGTGCAATAATATCCCAAAATGATGGCTGGTCAGAGAACACAGAATTAGACGAACGATTCTCTTGAAGGTCCCCAACACCGAAGTCCTCGAAACGTCTAGCCTGAAGGAATGTGAGATAACTAACGAGAAAAGGACGATTGGGATCTTCAAGAGGAATCCAAGGGAGCAAGTTCCGTAAGCGGTACATCGCCTCCTCGAAATACTCCGGCCTCCCGGACACGTCAAATCGGTCAACTGCGAACGTGGCAATAATCTCTAACGCTTTTCGGTATTGACTTGGGTCATCCCCGGGAGTATGAGAAGTGAGAAACTTGTCCAGGATGACTGTTCCTTCTTTGTAATCATCGTTCGAATGCGCTATTTCGAAGCGGTCGAGAAGGGCGTAAGAGAGTGCGATGGAGAGTTCGTCCAAATCGGGTAGGCGACTTTTCGCCTTCCTTAGGCAATCTATGACCTTTGCGGGAGGTTCTTTCCCTATTCCCCATCTTCCATGTCGGTGTTTAACCGCTCCAGCAAATAAAGTGATTGGGACAGTCGAGGTCGTCCAGGTGTCAGAGTTAAGAAGCTCGAGGAAAAGGTCCGCTATTTCCTCAATGTCTTGCATCACGTCTCCAAGCTCCAACACAACTTGGAGTGCCAACGCACTCATAAGACCCTCTTTGACCTCATCGGGTGAGATATTGAATGCTTCGGGGGACTGTCCGTGGAGGCATCTTAGGTAGATAATGGGATGCTTGAAATCTTCGGGATGCATGTGGCGAGTTGCCCGGGAAATAAGGAGTTTTGCAATGAAACATAAATCTTGGGCGATATTCGGGGAGCGTCTATCCCAATGCGGCGGGAGGAATATCGCTTCTGTGAGGCAGAGGATTGATTGTTCGAGATCATCTACTTGTCTTAACAAAATGTAGCGCTGAGCCAGTGCGTTTGCTAGGGCTTTGATACTGCCGATGCGCTCAGGACTAGCTCTCGGTAATGTTGCGACGACATGTCGAAAATTGGTAATATGGCTGTTAAGTTGATGGAGACGATCTGAAAAGATGGAATCGTTAGTAAGATACTTTAGACCGTAGGATGGCCCAAAACATTGTGGGTTTGATTTCGAACTTACGTTGTAGGTCACTCTGATCACTCATAGCCCGGACAATTGTTGATTTGGGGTGTTGCGAAAGAAAGACACAAGTCGGAATGGATGTCCCTGCGGTTATAGCAATTCGAGCCCACGCCTTTGACGCGTGTACGGTCACGGTGCAACTCACCGCGGAAACGTGGCCATACTCTTGTAAGTTAAGGATGGCATACGCGCTACCCTCGGAACGGAAACGAGCCTCGCAAGCCGAACCCGGCCCGCCTATCTCTCAACGTGACCCCGCCACGTGATTCTCGGCGCCCGAGGCGCCCCAGTCCGAATTCGCCGTCTTGACCTGTCTTCCATCGAGCAGCCGTGTTTTAGCCGATCTCAGCAGTAGTGGCGCACCTCCTTCCGTGGGATATACTCTCATGATAGTCGAATGCGTCTTCATCTTCCTTTTCGTCTCAGCGCCGTACCACAGCCACGGCTGTGCGCAACGTGCTCGGTGCGGAGCCGAGCGAAAAGCTGGTCCCGCGCTTCCCTTGGGGGCCATGGATACCAAAGGACGAGGAAGTCACGCCGGGCGTTGGACGACCACGGAGTGCTGAAGGGGAAGAACGACACATGCGCGCCCTTGTCACACAAGGCGTTGCGATCACTGCAAGAGGCAGGAATCGCAGCTCTTTTCATCTAAATATGCGTACTCGCTTTGGCTCTCGGCCACCGGTGACAACGAACATTTTTTCTATTACAGGGTGGCTGGTCTGTGTCTCTCACCGTTTCTGTCGGGCGCCAGTACTGTACCGACCTGTGAGCACGCCCAACGTCAAGCGTGCAACGTTGTGGCGATTTCAGCGATATGATCAACAGCTTGAGGTCAACCATGGAGGCGCCGTAATATGAGAAGTCAGTTGAGAAGAAGGATGATCTCAAGCCCAGGGCGAAACAAGTACATCTACTCTGCATTATCTCACTCTTTTCTTTTATCTGTTCATTTCATAAGTCATCTCAGCCCTTTTCAAGCTTATCCAACCAATTCCAGCGCGCTCTCATAGCCATATCCACTCCTCTCACCTCATCCATTCCCATATCCGAATTTGTGGTCAACTTCGCTTGGCATTCTGGCCAAGCCCGCCCGACCCCACCACACTGACAACGCCTGAACCAGACTACATTCCGTCATCCCCTGCACGATACGTACCACCTCCACACTACACAACTGATCCGCCCCTGTCTCATCCAGACTTCGACGCATCCGGATCCGACGACTCACAGCCGCACGCACCTCCGCTTAGTCAAGTTGAAGACACCAACGTTCAACCTCAGCCACTCCCTCCCGTCCCTGACAACTTTGGGCTGTCTTCCTCCAACAACGAGCAACCTCTTCTGCATCCACCACCACCCCTCCAGCGCCAGCCCCGAACACCGCCTCAGCCCGTGCGATGAATTCAGCGCGCAAGACCGTCGCCGCCACTCCCGCCTATCCCTCAAGTCGTGCCAGTTATGGCTTATGCACCAGCACAAGGCGTTGCCGCCATGCCGTCCACGCGATCCAAGCTTGCGCCGCGCTTCTCGGGCGAAGTCGAACATCTGGTGTAGGATTTCTTGGACGAGTTCGAGGAGTTAGAGGATAAATGTGGCCTCACCAGCCTACAGAAGGTGGAAACGGTCATCCGGTACGTCGACCGCTCTCAACGCCATGTTTGGGAAGCGCTACCAGGATACATCGACCGCAACTGGAACGACTTCCGCGATGAGCTATGTGAAGAATATGTCAACCCCTCCGCCGAAGGCCAGTTTTCAAAGAAGAAGCTACTGGACTTTGCCAACAAGTACGCCCGGAAGCGCATGGACGATGAGACCGATGTCATCAATTATCACCGCAAATTCAACACGCTCAGTAAAACCCTCCTTGAGTCGGGCCAGATAACTAAAGGTGAGTATAACGCCATCTTCTGGCACGGATTCCACCCTGAGGACCGCCAAGAACTGCATGAACGCCTCATCACCAAACAACCGGACAAGCTGAAAGGGCAAGTCTTCAACATCAAGGACGTCCTCAAGGTTGCAAGAGCTTTATTTTCAGGTGACGATGACTTCCTTCTACAGGAGCCGCCCCCACGACGAAACGATTCCGACCGCGCGCGACAAGCGAGAGTCCGAACGCGACGGACGCGCTTCTGGGCACAGACGGGCACGCGATCCCTCCCCCGATCGTCAAGACTCCGGAGATGATGAGGCACAGTACAGCGATGAAGAAGACCAGCCAAGCCGAGCACGCCGACACTCGTCACAGTGCATCGAGACTAGAACTGTGCGATTCAAGGATAATCAATGCGGGAGCAACGACGGGGAGTTGGAGGATATGGTTGGTCTACATCACGACCTCTCAGTGCGAAAGAGCTACGCAATCTTATTCGCGCAATGCGCAAACCGCTTCCCTGACGCCATGTTTGGCATTCCCAAACCGGAGTACAGAGCTGGTTCCCCCGCCATTGCCTACTCATACCAATCTACAGCCCCGTTACCTTCGCCGCCGCAGCCGTGGAGCGCGCAAAACACAGCATCAGCATCGACCGTACCTGCTCCTTCCGTCAATACAAGCGCTACCGCCTCCTTTTTCCGTTTCGGTCCCCAGCCTGGGACTTGCGCTTTCTGCCACGCCGAAGACCACCAAGTTCGCAAGTGCGCCATTGCGGATGAATACGTCAAATCGGGACGAGACTCCATCGTCAACGACCGGATCCACCTACCGAACAGACAACCGATCCCCTTCGACAGCACCAAGCGAGGACTGAAGGCGAGTATCGACGCATGGCTAACTTCGCAGACTGCCCCCGCCTTGACTCCGGCACAGACGCGCGCGGTCTTCACACGAGACTCCGCCGCAGTTCGACTCCTGCAACGCTTCCGCTGGCCGAATCGAGGAGATAATCGAATCACATATCTTTCAAGTCAGGGAAAGCACCACTGCAGACAAGGATGAAGACGAGTTTTCGCACGACATCTTCAAGGTATTCACCACCGAAAAGAAGAAACGAGGGGACAAAGTGAGCAAAGCCCCAGAGCTCTCAGTGCCACCCCCACTGACGCAAGCACCCGCCACCAGCTCCGGCAGCTCTCGGCCCAACGCGCAGTACCGATACCACTCCAACGCCGAAGATCAGCGGCTTTTGTCGGAACTGGAAGACTACCTCATGCAAGGCAAGCTGTCCCTCACCACGCCTGCTCACATCTTTGCTGTCAGCCCCGCCATTCGCAGGAACGTCATCGAGAAACTCAAGGTGCGACGTGTCAAGACCAACGAGTACGAGGTAGTACCTGTAGAGGATGCGCAAACCTCCCCATCGGCCGCGTGGATCACCACGAAACATGACGACACCTCCGACTGCCTCTCGCACCAGCCATCCGCCTTCTGTTTTCTGCTGCAAGATATCAACGTACTCGTCAACAGCAGCCTCAAGGCACCAGCTATCCTTGACACCAGCTCACAGTTTAACGTCATCCGACATGACATTGTACAATCGCTCGGAGCTTGCATTAATTATCAGCGACTCGTCGAAATGGAAGGAGCAAATGGCGCTACAAACTGGACGGTAGGATGCGCCGAGAACCTCACGTTGCAGGTCGGCGATTTGTCTTTCAAAGTCAATGCGCACGTCGTCGAGGACGCGTCGTTCCTCTTAGGCCGGCCTTTCCAGCGGACGGCACTCTTCTGGTTCGAAGATCTCCCCACCGGCGAAGTAGAAGTCTCAGTGTGCGACCCCACTAACCCAGCGCAGAGGACCTATCTCACCTCATGCCCTCGTACCGGACGCGTGCCAGCAATCTCCATACTCTCTGTCCGTGACTGTGCAACTTCGTCTCCCCCGCCTCAGACTGGAGAACCGCCCCGACGCTCCCAACAGATGCAGCACCTTTCGCTCCCAATTAAAGTCGTGCAAGTCACTCAACCTGTTAGCCCCAATCTCGTGTGCGCCCCTCCCAACTTGTCAGACGACGCATCCACTTGTTTGACTCACAAAGCATGCCATTCTTTACCATTAGCAGGCAACCTTGGTGACCAACGATCAATTATCGACGAGTCGACCCAGGAGGGTCGAGATTAAACCCCCCAGGAGGTGTAAGGTGTGGACTCGCGCTGGCTTCGGATTCGGCCATATTCGACCATGTGACGGCTTCTGCGCCTGCGGCTCGACACGTCAACGTTCCCATTTCAAGCATGCCTCGTCCCTTCGCCTCTTCCTCCGCCTCCATCGCCTTGCAATCGACACCCATTCCCTTGTCATGCCCATATTCCGACATATCTCACCTCAAATCTCGCTACCGACAACAATCGGATCGCCCAGAGTCGCCAGCACAAGAGTCGCGTGCCGCATCGAAGACGGCGAAGTAGGCCTAAGCACCACGGCCTTGTCGGATAAGGAGCATTGTTCATAGGTCTCCATGCGCCTTCGTACGCTTATTACTTTCTTTTCTTATCAGAACATCCGCTCGCTTCCTCCTTACCTTAGCATTCCCTTATTTGACCTCACGCTTACCGTCACGCCCTTGAAACAATTCACTCTTTTACATGCAATTTGGGATATCGAACGTCGCCGCGCGGGTCTATCACCGGCAAGACCAATCCCCTTTTTACCTTCCTTTTTCCTTGTTTTCTACTCACTCGTTAGTAGCGTACTTGTTCCTAATCACGTCAGCCCAAACATAAATATCCGTGCGCCCGCCTCACTGAAAAGCAGGCAACCGTGGCCCAAGATTTCCCCTCTTTCTCGTATGTGTGCCGGGTGACCGAAGCCCATCCCTTCCTTTCCCTCTCGCTTGAATACGACCACTAGCGGACGCGCGATCGCTACTCGCCGTCTGACCTTCGATCTACTCCACAGCACACTCTCGGACTCTCAGGAACGCGGCCTGGATCTTACTCTATCTTTTCACCCATTCGTTATTTCTTGAACTCGCGCACGGACACGACGTCTGCCATTCAATGTACCTGCGGTAACAGCAATTCAAGCCCACACCCTTGACGCGTGTACGGTCACGGTGTAACTTACCGCGGAAACGTGACCATACTCCTGTAAGGATGGCACACCATACCATCAGCAAATCGTCCAAATTCTGATGAGGCAGTGCGGCACTCGCGACTAGGGTCCGGGCCGGTAAGAGGTTGTGCCCCCAAACGACCATTGCGCCGCGTCGTTACGACTCGGTTACAAGTTTCCACTATACTCGCCACTTAATACAGCCTTCTTTGAGACTCATGCTGGATTGTGATCCATAACTCAGGTCATATAATAATCATATGTCGTCGTGAGTAACATGTCTGGTCGTACTCTCCTTCTGAGGCACCTATGAGCTTGCACTATTCTTGTCAGATCAGTTCAAGCTCGTTCCCCACTCATTTGGAGGAGTGCGTCATGTCCTGGGCCATGCAAGATTTGTATGTCAATGTGAGACTAATTTTGTGTCATGTTCATCTCCCGAGGCACTTCACGCCCACATTGCTTTCGTGTCCGATGCAATGCTGACCTCAATGTCACAGACGCGCATTGCAGATCGAAGTCACGGGCCTCAAAGACGTCGTAGCCCAGTTTCAACAAGAGGCCGAGTCCTCACGTGCGGCGGCGGCGGCAGAGGAAAGTCGTCGGCATCGCGAGGAGGAAGAGCACCTCTCTGAAATGCTCCGCGACAAGCAACGCATGGAGAAAAAATCGGAGCGCTTCGCTGAGGTCACGCGTTCGCTCGAGAAGGAGCTGAGAGAGGAGCGCGCCGTCAGCGGCGGGTTGTCGAAAAATCTCGAGGCGGCGCAGAAGCGTGCGGAAGAGGGAGAGACAGAGCGTGCCGCTCTCGCGCAGCGGGTGCAGGAGCTCGAAGATCAAGTGCGGAAGGTCATGTTTTTCCTTGAGGCATGGACAAAGATCGAAGATGGGGAGGGGCAGATGGCGGAAGTGGCTGGTGGGGATATTGCAATTCCGACCCCCGCGCCGTCGACGCAGCCGCCTAGGAGGAAGAAGAAGGGGAGGCGTTAGGTGAACGATCCATCCCCATGTTCCTCAATCTCGATGTCAACCACACATGTATCATTATCTGCACGTGCCTTGTGACTTGTACCGTAATGCCCTAATGTATCAATCTCGTCATTATAGTGTACCCATTGTGTGACCGTTCGGTTTTTTATGGCCTCTCGCCATGCATCAGAGAGGTATCACATAGGTATGTATCTCACATCGGTTTCACACCCGTGACGTGCACACATGCAAGGGCAATTACGCACAAGGTCGACTCTGACATGGCCAAGAAGTCCTTTGAACATGGCGGAATCCTTGGTGAATTGTCAAAGGCCCTCCTGCGACGTCTGTCGTTGTCAGTCATCATCAGTCAACAGTAAGCAACTGCACAGTGACTTGATGAAACTCGAAATAAAAAACAACGATATAGACAAATACATTGCCGCCTTTGAGCACCTTATCATTCGCGCTGGTTGGGAATGCGGTGCGAAAGGATCCTTGGAGATGTTTAAGCAAGGACTCCGAAAGGGAATCCATTACACCATCTCCCAAAGAGATCCAATTCCACCGAGCCTTGATGACTGGCAGACAGCCACACGATGCGAAGTTGAACGTTGACGAATGGTGGTGGCCAGCCTCAGACCGCGAGGTGGTGACATCCTCAGCACGCGCCAGAATCGACGCCGCGGACCGTTTGGAAGACCAACGCATCAGCAATCCCAAAGGGATCCTGATGCGATGGACGTCGATGTGGCCACGGTTGGCAAAGGCACGGACCATGCAAACTGGTGCGAGCGAGGGGGCAGCCTGAACAATGCCAAATGAAAGAAATGGCGGGACGAAGGGCACTGCTTCCGATGTGGGCACCAGGGTCACATGCGTTGAAACTGCCTGAAGACGATTGAAGGAGGAGGAAGGAACGGGAAAGGAGGGTGACGTGAGGAGAGATCCCAAGTAACGACAATGGAAGGACGACAAGGAGAGGGTAGTCAGTCGGGAAGTGGACGGTCAGACGATGACCACGCACCTACAGCCCCTCCAG
>Ga0307510_10010508_pt1 | contig 10998 bp, 5 predicted proteins | sample 12_EM_MG_FD_207224 | JGI IMG/M metagenome (GOLD analysis project Ga0307510, IMG submission 207224) | Populus trichocarpa ectomycorrhiza microbial communities from riparian zone in the Pacific Northwest, United States - 12_EM | ecosystem: Host-associated > Plants > Roots > Unclassified | place... | reverse complement strand
TTTGTATATAATAACTATTCTCAATTGCGGTTGTTTAGTGAAAATTAAAATGCATATATTATACAAATTAATTAACTTGAATAAAAGTCAACCTAAGATTTATAAAAATTCAATGAACAAAAGATAAAGATTCAAGATACAATAACCATGAAAAAGAGAAGATAAGCTGATATGACCAGATAGAGAAATGAGAAATAAAAAATGGGTAATCGGGGACACATCGGAGCTCTGTTTTCAACCCATTTAGTATTGTTTGAAAGATCTCAACAATACGATTCTCACTACATCTTGAAAGACCATCAAACAAGGTCATGATTAACTTTAAATTAACCCCTAACAAATTAAGATCTTGTTTGATAATCTTTTAAGGTGTGGATAGAATCATCTTGGTGTGTTTTTAGTGATCTATTCTTTTGTTTCTCGTCCTCTCTTCTATCATTTTAGTTTATCTCTTTCTTTTTTTTGTTGAATCTTGAATCTTATCTATAGAGTTATCATATCTTTATTAGATTTTAGGTTGATTTTTATATCTATTAATTAATACAAATGAGACATAGTTTTGAAATAACCGTTGGGTTTATTCAATACTTTTCTAAACATGTCATTTTCTCAAGAACTTTATCAAATTGTGATTGTGTTAGAATAGTAAAAGATACTTATCGTTTCCAGATTTCTTTTGTTGATTGTGGTATTGCGAGAAAAAAAAAACTCAATTCTACTGCCCTACGCAGTTTGTTTGTTAGTCCCAGAATGCATGTGCTTGTTTGGCAGACATTAATTCCAGCGAGAGAGGGTATCGGCAATTTACCAATTCTAGCAGATGACAAGTATGGTGTCTGCCTGCAAGACTCCATTAATCAATTATGTAATTTATATCAACCCCTTTCCAGGAAGGTAAATTTTAATTTGCCTCCTGATGTATGTTTTGTATGAATCAGCCCCCTCAATTTTTATTAGAGTCGAGTCTCCCCTTTTATCCATTTCCGTCCATTATAGTTCACTCTAAAGGCTATGGAATATCTCAATCAATATCACCACAAAAGAAATAAAAAGTAAAAACAGTAAAAAAGTTAAAAGTTAAAACAAGAAATCAATAAAAAAACAGTTTTCATTAAAACTAATATGATCAAAATTGAGAGGGTTAGTTTTCTCAAGGAATTCCCATGCCCCATCAAATTTAGTGTTCGTTCACCAACAAAAACACCATCTCTTTTGTTTTAGCACCCAAGATTTATCTATCATATTTGTTTTTAGGTAATGTTGTTCTAGAAAGGTAGATGGTGTTGATGAAAAAATTATTATTATTATTATTTTCATTCATTAGTAAATCATAATTCTTACCAGCAGAAAAGAAAGCAAAGAACATCAATGCCTGGAGTGGCTCCTCCCATATTTCTCTCTCTTCTAGATTTCCACCCAAACAACTTTCACTGTTTATTTTTTCACACACAAATACTTGCTCACGTAAATAATTTATTTGTAAACCCTCATCATCAAACAACTTGAGTAATTAGCTTCGATTTGAGAAATCCGGATATGATTTATTGATTGTAGTTCTTCATTCTGTAATGACGTCTAGAACACCTTTATGAATAAATTTGAAGAGAAATTCTTAGTTTGGGTTTCTTGAATTCCCATATGGTTTCCTGTTGCCAAATGGATTTTGAACCGATTTAGGTTTGCGTTCTTCAAGATGAAAGTAGATGGGGTTGATTGGATTGATTTCACAGGTGCCCATTAGGAAAAATTATTCCTTTTCTAATATAGATTGAATTTGATCTGTTTGCTGCTTCAAACTGGTGGTGGTTAATGGTTTGCTTTGAGTTCTAATCTCATTCCTTTTGTTGGAGTATCAGTAGCGATTCTCTGTTTATCAAACTTGGAGGTTGTTAATCAATGATACTGTAATTCTTTGTTATTATGGGTGCATGTCATCATCTGGGCTGGTTGTAAGTGATAACTTCTGTACATTTTCCAGTGGAAATAGATTTGGTTGAAGGAATGAGGTTGATTTTCTGCCTTAAAAACTTTTTTTTTTTTGAAAAAAAAACAGAAACAACTAAACAGCTTAATCCAATTACCAGTAAATTGATTGCAACATGGCCTTCTGTAAGAAGCGACTGTTGCTTAGAACTATTCCGAGGATGATATAACCTTGTTGCGACAAAAGAACTATTCCGAGGATGTCCTTGGCGTAAAACCAAAAATCCTAGGATGCCTTCGGCAGTAGGACAGCTAATCAATCAATCTTTATATAAACGGCTATGATGGATTGCATACTTATTTTCAATCAGACTCTTTAATGGCTACGGTGAATTGATTACTTATTTTCAATTAGACTCTTTTTTAGATTTTGAGTTGAATGCTATCGGTGGACGAGTACAGCCGGATGACTTTTGACCCAGCTCACGCTTGCACTGGTTTTCAAAAGCCTATTGTTTCTTGCGGGAGCCACGTGCACAAAGCCTAGCTGTTATCACTCAGATTCATTGCGTACCTAATCTTCAATTCTTTACCATGAATCTGAACCGATTATATAATAAAATCACTGCGTTTTTTTGGATCAAATTGACCAATCTTATCCAAATTTAACAAAATAATATAAAAGGGTGCAACTTTAGGATTCTCAAGAGAGAAGCTCAGCAGCTCATGTTTTATCTCAACTAAAGATATCAGTTTTCCAGTTCTTCACTAGGCATTTGTTCTGTAGTGAAAGGAGTGTTTTGAGAATAAGAATTTTGAGAATAAACACGTGGCTGGCTTCAAGCCATCCGATCTATGCCGATCATCAGCCCATTAGCCCATTAATTTGCTGTCCAGAACCAATTCTCATGTCCGCGGAAGGTTGCAAGTAAAATGTCAGCAAGATTCCACATTACATTAAACAGAGGGAGAAACAATGATTCATCAGATTTTCTTGAGTCGATGATTGGATTTTGCTTCTCATTTCATTGATCATGATTTAACAATGGGATCGCACTATATATGTACGTAGGGCCTTGCACCATCCATGCTTGTCATTGCTGTGAGAACACATAATACCAGGAACAAAGATTAGCGAACAAGAAAAGCCATTGAACCCTTACCCTGCGAAATGGGACTCCATATATATCACCATTATTTAACTCGGAAAATATTAATCAAAGTGATCGCCAATGATTCTCAAATGAACTCCTCCCTGAAAGCTTCTGGTGGCTTTGTTCCTAGAACCTTCTGCTACATTTACACAAGACCCAGTACTCTTAATATTGAAGCTACTCGATTAGCAGGTGGATTGGATTCCCATGGGCCAAAAGTATTCGATTGGTTAATGAAATGAATTTCAGTAAATTAATAAATAATATTGAATATTACAGAGTCTAATCCACACGCACCTAATTATATATCCCCATGATCATAATTACTCGTATAATAAATGCATTGAGTGTGGAACTATCCTACTTGATAGCAAGTGTGTTTGAATGCATTTCATAGCAAGATTCTTTCTGTTCAATCCTTCAAATGCCATCATTTGTCTCCTCTTAAAGCAACCAGTTAGAATTCAACTAATTCAGGCTATATTCCAACTACTGGTTAAGAGCATTTGATGATGACCTAAACCGAGTTCTTTTTGACAAACTGGTGCTATGAAATTAATTAGGTCATGAAAAAGAAAAGACCCACAAGCTAAGAAGATAGAGACGCTGCCACTCATGAAGATAGGTAGGAATGTAGGATAGCTAGGGAAGATATCGGTTTTTAAAACTAAGCTTCTCCACTTCTAAGTTCTAACCATCTCCTTCAAACCCTACCATACATGTCTCAATGATGAACAGACAAAAGAAAGGGAACTGCCATATCATGAGATACTACTTTAGTTTGCTAAATCAGCATGCTTAGCTTGCTTGGCCCGCTTTCTCTTTTCGCCTTTCTTAAAGTCGTGAGGTTCTACAACAAAGTAGAGACCAATAAACTAAGTAGCACGATCCCCTCTTTTCTATTTTTGCTTGAAAAGGAGCTTTGCTTATTGGACCTTCATTACAGCCTGTATTTTTTAGCATCGATCGCTTCATGCTTGGAGGGTCAAGATGAATCAACGAGGTTTAATTGCTCGGCAAAGAAAAATAGTTTTTATCGTTACCTATTTTTTAACTCTAATTTTTCTACGTTTTTTGAAAAATTATATTTTTATCCAATTTAATTTTTTAATATTTAATGTAATTTTTAATTATGATGATTATATATATATATAAGAAGAGTTTAGAGAGTAAAATAAAAGAGAGGGAGAACGAAGGGAAAATAATAATAGGAGATTAGGCAAAAAAGAAAAAAAATAAATGAGAGGATCAATAGATTTGAAAAATTAATGAAGGAGATCCTACACTTTAAAAAAAAATTAATTAATTAGAAATTCATGGTCAAGAAGGATATAATATAATTGCCTAATATTATTTTACCAGTTTAGTTTTTTTTATTTTACCGAGGATCTCAAATAATATAAATAGAAAAAAAACATGTATAGAGAGAAAAATTGAAAGGAAGATATTTTTGAAAAATAAACTAGCAAAAACCCAAGGAAGAAAAAAAAAAAAAGCAATCCAGAAAATCCAGCAGTGACAACCTCCTTCTCAACCGTCGATCTCTCACCAAATATAATTAGAATCTGGCTCGGGTCCTAAATCAGGTTAGAAAACTATGAATTCAAGAAATATAATTAGAATCAACAAATCTTTTATTTCATTAATAATTAATTATTAAATGACTTGGTTACATGTTATTATTAACAATGATAAATTGATGTTGAAAGAATAAGATAAAAGATAGTTAAAGATAACTCCCTTGATTAAAAGTTGGTTTTCTAGATTTTTTGTTTTTAAAAGTGTTTTGAAAAAAATTAAATTTTTTTTATTTGTTTCTTTACTTTAAATTATTTTTTAATGTTTTCAGATCGTTTTGATGTAAAAAATAATTTTAAAAAAATATTTTGATGTATTTTTAAGTTAAAAACATTTTAACAAGCAACCGTTACTACACTCCTAAACATTCCATCAATGACAAGAAAAGGAGAGAGAGAGAAAGCAAACTTTTTATAAACTTATAACAATATTAAAAAAAAATTCCGGCCTAAGTAAAATCAATCATTTCCCTTAAAAATAAATAAATATTAGCCATTCAAACTACTATAATAAATATTATGTAACTAAACTATTAAAAGAAAACCCTTAATTATATGAAAGATACTACAATTCTAACTCCTGCATCATTCTATCCGGTTGGAATTTTTAAACTCGGTTACTAGTTTTTCATGGCTATCATTTACTAGTAACATCGTTCTTCTTGTCAAGTTCATCATTTCAATAAACTACATCTCTTGCTTACTTGATTGTCATCCCTAAAATCGTGATCAAATTTATACCAAGAAATATAGAAAGAAAAAGACAGGATAGCTAGAGATAACTAACATGGCCAAAAACTAGGTGAACAATTTGAAAAAAAGAAGAAGCTTTTTATAAAATTATCAAAATAAAGCTAAAGCAAAGAAAGGCTAATCGTAACGCAAGGTGTGGTGATTGGAGGGGGCCATCTCCCCCATGCTCTCAAGTGCATTGCACCCCTTCATCATGGCTTACTCACTTTACTAATCAATCCAAATTTTCACCATTAATGAAACTTTCGGTGCTGCGCTTTTTATATTTTTTTTCCCGGTAAAAAACCAGCATCCCCTGCCTCCCTCTAAAATAACATTAATTTTTTTTAATTTCTATGCTTTTACCTTGGTTTATTTAGTACAGTTTAATTAAGTTGAGAGCTTTTGGTATAATATGGCAGTAACATACTAATTAACAAGCATAAAGGTAGCTGTTTTATATGAAGGGGGGGTGGCATTGGAGTTTACGAGGGCACTAGCCAAGATAGCATGAGTAACAACTGGCAATGGCTCCCAAAGTCACGAGTTGTGGGTATGATTGGTTCATGAAACAGGGCTCGTGGGTTTCAACTTTCTTACCCATCTTTCTTTACTAAATTTTTAAATAAGTTTGGCCAGCATTAGAAAAGCAAAGGGCAAGAAAAAGGAGTGTTGGGAAAAAATGAACAGACTGATGGTAAAGAGAGACACTAATAAAAAAAGAGAGGCTAGAATTCGAAAGCTGCCAATTCTCTCCCCACCTTTCTTTTAAAACCTTCTACACAGACCCATCAAAACCCAAAAAACCATATAGGTCATCAAGCTCAAGAAAACGAGAGGGTCTGAGTTATTAGTTCATATTAAGCTGAAAAAAAATCAAAATGAAAGGAAGAGAAAGCAGGAGAGCTCCATCAGCAGATCTGTTAGTATGTTTTCCTTCTAGAGCCCATCTAACATTAATGCCCAAACCCATTTGCAGTCCTGCAAGGCCATTAGAACCCAGCAAACCCCACCAGAACCGCCACCACCACCGACAACAACGGCCCCACCATTTGAAGAAATCCAGCCCTAGGGGTGGTGGAAGCCGAGCCAGTCCTCTCTTATGGACCAAAACCAGGGAAATGGACTCGGAGTTATCAGAACCAACATCGCCAAAAGTAACATGCGCTGGGCAGATCAAAGTCAGACACAAGGCAAGCTCCTGCAAGAACTGGCAATCAGTCATGGAAGAGATTGAAAGGATTCACATCAGCAGGAAAAGCACCAAAAAATCAACCTGGCTTGACTCACTGGGATTCAAGAAAGATATAATGCAATTCTTAACATGTTTAAGAAACATAAGATTCGATTTTCGATGCTTTGGTTCCTTTCCAGCTCAATCAGATATCACTAGTAATGATGAAGAAGAATATGAAGAGTATGGGGAATATCAAGAAAACCATGTTGGAGTTGATGGAAGAATTGACAAAGAGGATTCAACAACCATATTTTCTAAGTGGTTCATGATGCTGCAAGAGAATCAGAATAGCACTACTGGGTTCTTCAAAGAAGACGCTAAACAGAAAGAGAGGTCTTGCAATGATGAGTCTCTAGCTGCGCCCTCTGTTCCACCACCAAATGCTCTCCTGCTTATGAGGTGTAGGTCTGCTCCGGCGAAGAGTTGGCAGGAAGAAGAGGAAGAAGAAGAAGAGCAAGACAGGAAGCAAGAAGAGAAGAAAGGAAAGAATTTGAAGGCCTTAATGGAGGAAGAGGGAAAAAACAGTAAAAAAGAGAACTTGGTAGTGATGAGCTATGATACAGATTTCTATAAACTTTCAACTGATATAGCTAAGGAAACATGGGTTGTTGGTGGAATGAAAGATACAGTAGCAAGAAGTAGAAGTTGGAAGAGATGATCATGAACCTGGTGATCCTGCTACATTTTCCATTTTACTTAGCCCTGCCAAGTAATTACTTCCCGTCTGTTCAATAATTACTTTTTCTACTATTCCTTTCAAAATTATTGAAGTTGAATTAATACATCCTGTTCTATGAAAATAAGTTCGGTTTACTAGTTCTTTTCCTCTTCTGAAACAGGCACACAGGGGAGTTAAATTCTCCTTCCTATTCAAAGCTAAAGCTAAAGGGGACAATTCCTGTTTTGTGAAAGCAATGTCGGTTGCTTGCATGGGCTTGTTTTCCTCTTCTGAAATAACAAGTAACACAAAGTCAAAAGGGACGATTCCTGTTTTGTAAATAAAAGGACGGCCACAACACAAATTTCTCTTCCTCTTCTGAAACGGGTGCGCAGAGGATGTCAAATTTTCTTTTCTGTTCAATGTATAATAACAGCAGTAGCAAAAGGCAACAATTCCTTTTTTTTTTCCTTTGATTTTTTTTAAATATATGTTGGTTTCCTTTTTTTATTATTATTATCGTGGTTTAATGACGTAAATTTTATTATGAGATTAGCAAATTTATTGAGGTTGGCTAGTTTTTTTTCCTTTTATTTAATTGAGTTTTTTTTTTTCAATTTCAACTTTAAATATTTAGTTGATTGAGAATCATTTTGTTTTTAAACCTATTAAATCAACCGGGTCATATTAAATTGTTAAAATAATTATGTATTAAATATATTAAAATATAATTGACTCTTCCAAATATATTTTTTTTATTGGAGTACACAAATAAAAAAAATATAAAATTATATTTATACTATTTAAATAGTCATATTACTAATTTAACTATTTTAAATATCATCTTGTGTCTTTCGTAGGGCTTTTTTGAATTGCATAGACGATGACGATAGTTGAATATACCAGCTTCGTATCGTTTATGTTATTCTATAGTGCTTGCACGTGCATGTATCCATGTAGACTAGAGACAATCGAAGAGTCACATGCAATTTGATCCAGATTCCCTGTCTCTCTTGTATGTTCGTTTTGTCACAGAATGAGCTTGTCCAAGTTAATTTTTGGTGGAGAATACGAATCTTCTGCAAAATTTTCATCAGAAAACAGAAGAACCTTAAGTAAAATTCCACCAGAGGTCCAAAAGTTAGACAGGGGAACTGAAGGAGTGTGATGTAGAACAGTCTACAGGAGGAGAGGAAGAGCAGATTACAGGAAGCAGAGCAGATTGCAGGATATAATATCATTGCAGAGAAATCAGGAACTGCAGTTACCATTGGAGTACCCTTCTGCCAGATTGCCTCCTTATTTAGGAGTCTTAATTAATGTTGTAATATCAAGATTTATTTACTTTTCCAGCTGTAGTATTTGTTTTCCTTATTCTAGTTATTTCTTTCCTAAACAATTATATTCCTAGTCGAATTAGGATTTGCAGCCTATATAAAGACTGCCTCTTTTCATTGTAAGGCACTTTTGAATTTGCATAATAAACTTTCTCTTTGAGAATCTTATTCTCTGGCTCGTGGAATCGAGCATTTCTTGTGTTCGTGGATTCGAACAATTATTATTTTTGAAGCAGACGGTGAACTGCTTTCTCAATAGCTTTCCGCTACGTCAGAGTGCATGGCTCAGCCATGTCAAATTTACTGATCCTGCTCCTGGCTCAAGGATAGCGATCATATTTCGGTCTATGCCAAAAAAAAAGAGGGGATAGGGGTTGTAAAGCGGGTATTGAGTTGAAGCTGCCATTTCACTCATAAGAATTTATTTCCCTCGTCAAATAAAAACGTCTCGTATTTCTCGTTAAGTCCATGGCACCCGCCAGCAAATGCTTAAATTTCAGGTGAAGTTACAGAGTGTCTAATCACTGGAAACCAACACTAAATTAGAATTTAGAACCATATTTGAGGTCCTTGGTGTCTTCACCACGTTGCTTCTTAAGTTGAACCTGTGAGTCAAGCAAGGCCCGGCCCACCTCCTCATCGGCTGGACTTTCTCTTATCAACATCTCAAAATCTTGAATCGAAGCTTCCCATCTTCCCAGCTAATCATGAAAAAATAATAATAATAAATAAATTGAACCGAAATTAGAACGATGGCTCGAATTTCAACAACCTCAAGTCATTTGTGATACTCAAAATTTACCTCGGCATTGCAGTGCGCCCTTCTTAGCCTGGCCTTGCTATAATTAGGCTGCACACTGAGAGCCACGGTGCAGTCTTCTACAGCCTTTTCATATTGGCCAAGCTTGGACCTACAGGCTGCTCGGTTGCAGAGCAAAATTGAGTTGTAAGCGTCGTATTCTAGGCCTTCACTATATGCGATACATGCCTCGGTGAATTTTGATACCTTGAATAACGAGTTGCCACTCAATCTAGCAGATGCTACTGCTCTGACACTCTTTACCACATTGCTAACCTCCCCGTTCCTGAGATCGAGTCGAGCTGCTTGCTGAGCTGTAGCCATAGCGTCTTCAAACCTATTAAACAACAGACACGTTTATTAAAACTGCTCAATTTTACGACAAGTACCTATTAAATTCATAATCATTACAGAATAAGTTAAAAAATGTAATCATTTTGCTGTTATTACAAAAATTAACTTGAAAACCAGAATGCCGTCATTTGGCAACTAATTTGTTAATGTGATTTTAATTAAATAAATAAAAGTCCAAAGAGCATCTTGCAAAGAAAAAGCAAACGAGAACAACAATCCCCTTTTGTTAGCATCTCTTTGAAAATCCTACGAAAAGAAAAGGGAAAGGCTCAAAAGAACAACATTTTCCTTTATCAACTTCTTTAAGTGGTGGAATCCTGAGAATTAGAAGTATTCTGGTTTCAAATTGTTCTTTCTTGTTTAACAATTGCTTGGACAAGACACATTCTACATCAAGAATTCAGGATACAAGAGCCTAATTCACGCATAAGTTTGTTACAAGATAAAATTCTAATAATATTAATAGAAAAAAATATTATTTTCTAAAAAAATATCATAATAAAAAAATTAATTAAATTAATTAAAAAAAATATTTATTTTTCTAAAATAGCTCAAATGATTTTACCAACCTGCCCGCAGCCATGTAAATCTGTGCCCCGATCATTAAGATATAAGGTGCTACAGTCAGACCAAATAACTTGGTATAAAAGTCAACAGAAAAATTCGGTCCCTTTTGGTAGGCCGTGTAGGCTTCTTGATGCCTGTGGAGCCTCAATAGTGCCTCGGCTTGCATAGCATAAACCTAAGTGTAAAACAGAAGTAACCTGCTTAAGCATTACAAGCTCCACAACTACAGGCAGTAGATACAATTCTACTAGTGCCATTGTCCTCTTCCATGGTAATACCAAGAAAAAAGGTCCAAGATTGCTCACCTGTGGAGCTGAATCAGCACCCGAGGAAATTGAGCGCTCAGTCTCCTTCAGCAATCTATTCCATTCTTTTAGTTTTCGAGCTTCAGTGCACCTGTTCAGGTGCATTTGAAGTGCCTGAGCTTGAGCAACTTCCTTGGAGTCAGTATTGGGGCCTGACTGTTTGTAGTGATACAGAGCTTTCTCTGTTTCTCCCAGTCTGCATTATGAAATTCACATTATTATACAATAAAACAGCAAGATCACACAAGTTCCAATGTGTCAGCTGTTTAGTGCACAGAACTCTCTTGGCAATCAAATAAGGCGGACCTGAAATATAATGTTTGTTGGGGATTCCGGCACCCCCATGCGCGGACCG
>Ga0307510_10010507_pt1 | contig 10998 bp, 10 predicted proteins | sample 12_EM_MG_FD_207224 | JGI IMG/M metagenome (GOLD analysis project Ga0307510, IMG submission 207224) | Populus trichocarpa ectomycorrhiza microbial communities from riparian zone in the Pacific Northwest, United States - 12_EM | ecosystem: Host-associated > Plants > Roots > Unclassified | place... | reverse complement strand
AATGGGGTGATCAACAAGATATGGTTTTTAACTTATAAATAATAAATTATATATTGCTCATGTTTTAGCTTTGCCATACTTTAAAAAGGCTTTCAAGATTAAATGTGATGCTTCAACTATAGGTATTGAAGCCATGTTAATGTAGGACAAAAGGCACACTGCTTATTTCAGTGAAACGCTCAACAGGGTAGCATTGAGTTACCTTACATATGTCAATGAGCTTTATACCTTGGTGAGAATATTGGAGACATGACAACATTATCTTTGGCTCAAGGTTAAGAAAGAATTTTTTTTATTATTGGTTAAATTTAGGTTTTTAGATGTATTTCATGATGTTTTTGGTTGAAAAATTAATTTATTGAGATTTCAAGGGTGTTTATTAGTTGTTTTTAAGTGAAAATAGATTGAAAAATAATTTTTAAAATTAAAAACAAAATTTCCATCAGCTCCACTTTTCACCTCAAAACAAAAAATAGTCTCATTTTTTACAACCATTTAGATGGTTGGAAACTAGGCAAGCAAGCAAAGCATTATTTACTTTAATTTTTTTTAAAAAAAAAAATGGATGGACAATGCATTTTAAAAAGAAAAACAAAAGTCCTTGACCTCTAGGTCTAGCTTGATTTTTAATGGGCCATGTGTGATAGATCTTTCAACTCTGCACGTTTGGTTTGTTTGTAGTTCTTTATTTTTTTTAATGTTGTTTTCTAATTCAAATTTATCTTTAAAAAATAAATAATTAAAAATATGTTAGATATATTAATTTATTGAATTCTTAAATTAATTCTGAATATATTTCAGGTATTATTTTATTAAATGCCATTCAATTTTTACTTTGCTTTCAAATAGTATTAAAGCTATCATTTTATAACATTAACAATCATTCTTTTTTGCAAAACCCATAATAATTTATTTGTCTAAATCAATTTGGTGACTTTTCTAAACGCATCTATTTTTATTATTATATAATTAAATAAAAAATAGTTTTTTAATAAATTATTAAACTCAGCTATGTACATGATCGAAGGTATTAATTTGATAAGTTAACTCGAGTTAATCCAGATTATTCCAAGATATCGATGTTTTAATATTAAAAACTCAGATGAGGCAAAAAGCTGGGTTGTAGGTCTTCAAGTTGATTTGTTAAGCCTAGTTTAATAACATTATCAAAGAGTTCCCGACAACAACTCACAACATTGGATTGTTTTTATGATTTCTTATTAGATTTGCATCAAAATTATCAGAATGTTTTTTTGTTTAATTAAAGTTAAAAACGAGTTAGTAACAAGAGTTCTAATAATATAGAGACAAAGATTTTGAGTTCACAATTCAAATATTATGATGGATCAATTGTGTTAATAAATATGAAAAGGAAGGTGTCGAATATTATAAATAATGTTATCTACAAACATAATGAAAGGAAATAAATCAAAATGTACTGGTTAATAATTCTGAATAAAATAACTAAAAGAAAGAATTCATTCTTTTATTGGGTATTGGAATATCTCTCGATCAATCCTTGATAATAATGTTTACTGATCTCATTCATTCTTTTCGAAAAGGCTGATAGCCAAATCATTATATGCGTACATTAATTATATAAGCAGGAAGAAGAAAAGATTATGCAAAACAGTGGTTGGCAAAGTAAACACATCAAAGGTCAACTCTCACTCTTCATTGATGTAGTCGGCTTCTGCCTTCATTCGCAGTTACAGGCTTGGACAAGCTGTTTATTACATAGAATATTAAATCATGCGATTGAGATGTCTTCGTACGTAAAAGCCAGATGACCAAATCAGAAGAAGGGGAAGAAAAGAGAAAAGAAAGAAAGGAGGGAAAAAGCTCCTAGTACTGGATCAAAGAAATACCGTCCGTGGTCAATAATTTGAGCCAGGAGTATCCCAAGTCTCAGGTATGACAGAGTGAAGTATGCACCACTCTGGTGGACTGGATAGTATTGAGCCCATAGAAGAAATAGTGAATTCCTCATTTGCATTCACTACTTCCTCTATCTTCTCCATCACTTCTCCCATAGGTGGGCGCTCTTCCGGTGATTTTGATACACATTTGAGAGAGATAATGAGCAAAGGGAATGCATATTGCCTCGCAGCGTGATTGAACTCCTTGTCGAAAACTTCTCCTGTCCATTCCTCCCTTACTATGGATCTGACCCATTTAGGAAGGTCTATCCCACTCTTCTCCACAGTTTTTCCTGTTAGTAACTCAAGCATAATTATTCCAAAACTGAAAACATCGCCCTGTTCCGACAAGATTTTCTCAGGGGCTGTATAACCATTGGAGGAAAAGGACCAAACTCTCTTGGGGTCCAAAAATGTTGAAAATCCGTACTCACTAATTAGTGGTTCTTGATTTTCATCCAGCAGGATATTTGAAAGCTTAATGTTCCCATGAGGTTTGATCTCATGCTCAATAGGATTCCTGTATATGAAGTCCAAACCCCTTGCAATGCCAATTGCTATTGACAGCCGATGTTTCCATGGGAACTCCCTCTTGCCTTCAATGTAGTCTGCAGGTTACCAACAACAATCTGCTGATATATATGTTTGCATGTAGAAAAAGTAACACATTTCAAGATCTGAACGTGCTGGTCATAAGAATAAGGGTCACGTGATACTATGTTGTTCTTTATATCTTAACCTCATTAGTTACAACGAAAACCGAACATTAATTCTCTTAAGAATATATTCTGAATGGAAAGGCATATAAACTATATTCGAGAAGCAACAAGTTCAGACATTCTTTTATTCTCTTTAATTTGATGAATGTGGAACAATTTCAGACATGGGAGAGAAGTTCAAGAGTGGCCAAGCATGCCGCCTTTTACACTTCTCAGGCCTGAAATGGCTTGCACAGATCCTTTTGCATTTGAACACCCACGTGTGTGCATGCATGCTTGCTTCTCTGAGTCTGAGTGCTTTTGTGTGTGCATCAAGCATGTTTGGGACAATTTTAAATCAAGAATAGCAAAACTTACCCTCTAGCAGGTTTAGCAGGCTTCCACTGCTTTGATACTTGTATATTAGAAGTTTTTCCTCATCAGTGGAATTGTAACCAACAAGGGGTAGAATGTTTGGGTGCTTCAAATTCCCAATCTGCCTCATTGTTTGGCCAAACTCCTCAAATGATACCTGCAATTTCTTCAATCTTTTGACGGCGTATACGATATTACCAAGCTTCACCTTGTACAGACTGCTGCTAGGGGTCTGACTTTGTAAGTCAGCGGTAGCTTCAAAGAGGTCATCCAATCCGAATCTTTCTTTCTCTTCAACAAAGAAAACGAGCTCTGAGCATCTTTCTTTAGGCTTCAAGTCTTCTTGAGGCACAGGTGGAGGAGTTTTCTGAGGAGAATGTGCCAGAGATTTCAGAATCTCCCTCTCTTTGGCCGAATCAGAGAACCTCTTATTCACAAAATAAGCTAATACAGAGAGAAATACAATGCCAAAAGCTAATGGGACGACGTATATGGCTTTGTCGTACCATTTCCTTTTGCCAGAACCAGGCTTGCTTCCATTAGATGGGTCTGCAGGATGTTCGACGGAACCAGCGTCAGTGCTATTTAGGGCCACGGAGTCTGCCACTATTGCCAATTTTTGAAGATTGTACATCTTCACTGCACTATGTTTCATAGAATAATGATTTAGATGCTTGAATTCCAGTTCGGGACGAGGAATAATTACAGTTAAATAATTGTTAGAGATATCCAAGGTCCGGAGATATTTCAACTTGAATAGAGGCACAGGCACCCTCCCAGTCAGAAAATTACTGCTTAGATTTAAATAGGTCAGGCTTCTGCAATTCAATATGGAGTGAGGAATATTTCCTTGGATGTGATTCTTTGCTAAGCTCAGGACTTGCAGGTGTTGGAGCCCACAAAGGGAGTCTGCATCAATTGTCCCAGTAAAGTTCTGCCTGTCAAGCCTGATTTGTGTTATAGCAGGAGGCTGAAAATTGCACTTGACTCCCCGCCACCTATACGAGCAAGGATGTGGCACTATCCCACTCCAGCTGATTCTCAGCACATTTTGGGGATCAATGGCTCTCATGAAAGTGAAGAAAGACTCAGTTTCGGACAACTCACCTCCTGAACATGCTGTGATGAAGAAAAACACGGTGATGTGTGCCAGGGCCTTCAATAGCAGATAGCAATTCCTCCTCCTCCACATTTTACTAACATCTACTTATTTGTTTGAACATTCGAAAACAGGATGAAAATGTGATCAAGGTGGAAAGTTTTAATCAGCAGTTTTTTCACTTTCTTTTAAGGTATCAAATCAGAGAAATGGACTGATACTACAAACATCACTCCTCCATTGTTTTTGTTCCTCAGACGAAGACATTTCTTTCATCATTTCCAAAGATTATGTAGATATGGCCAAAGTTTCAAATATTGTTCAATACTTCGTTGTCTTCTATGGGATACCGAAAAGCATATTAGAGATTCTTCACTATAGATATAATCAAAGTTGAGATTGACCCACAACCAGATATATTAGGCTGCGAATCCAGGCTCGGCGTTTGCTTGATAACAGTTTGAAGTTGGCCTTGCATGATTGTTCTTCTGAAATTATCACATTAATGAATGTTTGTAAAACCTCGGGTTACCGTCGGCCAAATTATTAAAAAATTACCCTGAAGTTTGGATGAAATTGAATTTAGTTTTTGGATTTTAAATTTTGATCGCTCAAACTGTTTTTTATAAAAATAGATTTTTTTTTATTAATTTTGATGTGAAAACATATTATTTAAAAAAAAATAACAAAGTGATGGAAACCTGAACAGAGAGGATTGTTTTTTATTAAAAAATAGTTCATTGTATTTAATTAAAAAAATTTAATAACTAATAAACCCAAAATTCATGATAACTTTGAGTAACTTAGGCCATTAGAATAACATGTCACGAACATCAGAATCAAAGGATATTTTGTAGAAAGCAATGCATGTCCTCTGGAACATCTGTGCTCAAAGAACATGCATTTTCAAAGCTGCCATCATTTAATTCATCGATTAAAAAAGAAAAAAAGAAAAAAAGAAGCTCATGTTTGATAAAACCAAGTGGGAATGGACATACGTGAAAAACATAAAGCAGTTGAGGGAAGTTGCACACACAAGACGACAAATTTGTGGGAATTTCTTCAACTTCAATTACAATGGAATTTTTCAATATTTTACTCCAAGAATCATGTTTACATTTGAAGCACCGTAGCTCATCGTAGGGATATCAGAAGCTGTCAGTGCTGGAGACCGACAAAAACTAACCTTCTGGGTTGGAAAAGCATTTGGATGTTTTTGCATCTGTTCATCATGTTAGGATTATTCATAACATTTCATCACCACTTCATCAAATGTTTATATTTGGCTAAAGAAGGAAACACAGGTGAAATTACTTTATATTTGGCTAATAATAATAATGAGAACTCAAGGAGTATTATTGCCCTTCGCTAGTAACGGCTTTGATTTCCTTGCATGGGACTTCTATAAATAACAAACTGGTGCCAGGGGAGAAGGGTGGAAATGTAGTAGTGCCGTGCCGTTCAGTCCATGATTATTAGCTGTCGTTTGTATGTATATCAGTTTCATTTGCGATAAGGTTCACTGAACCTCACAAGGATGAGATTTCTTCCAAAGCTGATCGATCATTAGGATAAAATGTTGAGAATAGATTATTAGATATTGGAATCACCAACATTTACAAAACAAGGTTTTTCTTTTTTCTTTTTTGTTTTGTGTGGATAAGAGAAGTATATCAACCAAAAAAAAACAAAATAACAGCAATAGGGTAAAACTCACACAACTCAAAAACACAGACAAAACCCCACCTAACCTAAAGCAACGAACAAGAAAACTGGGACGTACCCCGGAGACAGAGGCTAAGAGGGCATGCCCTCAAAACCTAAACAAGAAACAAATCAACAAGAAATGAAAATATCATCAGAAAATCCTCATAAAATATGAAGTAGTATGTTAGTATTCAAAGATACCATATTATGAAGAAGATTAACTTTAGAAACAATACAATTAACAATATCGCTATAAACAATTGAATTGTTGCGAGGAGCTTCACCATGGAGCCGAGCATTCCTTTCCCTCCAAATGTAGTAAACTACAACATCTAATATCAATATGGTTATCAACGATTTAAGAGAACTACCTCCACCCAAAAGAAAGAGCCGTAAAATGGTACTAATCCAGGATCTGCGCCAAAAAAGAATGAGGCATTTAGAACAAAGATCATACCAAATGCGATGAAAGAACATGCAGTAAAAAAATAAATCATCAAAATCTTCCCTACCACCCCCGTATAAAAAGCACTGGTCAACCTGAATGGAACCGTAGGACATGAACTTATCCCAAGTCGAAAGTGTCTCGTGAATAGCAAGCCATAAGATGAAAGAGAATCGCAGGATAGCATGTTTATGTCATACAAGCTCTCACCACTCCACTTTGTTCTATAATGGACGGATAGAATTCCAAACACTATGAATGGAGAAAATACCTTTAGGATCATCCTTCCAACACACAATATCAAACATCCTATCATCCAAGTGAAAAAAAAAAACAGGGGTACATCTAGTAGGAGTCCAAGTTCACTCTTGACCAGCAATAATACAACTCAACCTTGCTTCTCTACCCAAGCCAGAGTCAATAATAATTTTGTCCCCAAAAACCTTCACCAAGTGACCCCCAGGATGCCAATTATCAAACCATAGAGAAGTGGAACAACCATCACCTATGCGGTAGCATATAAACCTTCGAATAAGACTGCGAAGACCAAGAATCTTCCTCCAACTCCAAGAATAGTTCCTAGGACAAATCACCTCCTAAATACTCCTACCTCGCAACAAGTATGAATGTATCCAAGACGATTAAATTGAATGAACCAGTCTAATGCATATAGTCCATAAGTGTTTAACCATGACGGCTTGATTCTAAACCTTCAGATTTATATCACCTAAGCCCCCTTCCTCCTTTGGTAAGCAAATCTTATCCCAAGAAATTTTAGCACCACTTAAAGCAAGATTACTATCATTCCACAAAAAAGATCTCAACAAAGAAATGATTTTCACAACAACAGCCTTCGGAAGAATGAATAGAGAAGACCAGTATAGGTGAATAGAGAAGAGAAAGGATTTGATAAGCTGAAGTCTAGCCGGATATAAAAGAGTGCAATTAATTCACTCTTAGCCTTAGCCATAATATGGTCCACAAGGATCAAACAATTAGGAGATGTGAGTTTTTTAGTAATAAAAGGAACACCAAGGTACCTAACGAGCAACTTCCCTTCCTTGTAATCGAGAACATTAAGAAGCTGCATTTTAGTATCAGGCTTAACACCATATAGGAACATGCTACTCTTGTTATTATTAGGAGACAAACTAGACAAAATCCAAAATTGATCAAGGCTATGGTTAATTAAGGAAACCATAACCACCTTAGCTCGACAAAAAATCATCAAATCATTAGCAAAACACAAGTGAGTAAGATGCTCCTTCTCACAATGCTAGTGAAATATAAAGTCATTTTCTCTAACCATCTAACCTATCAAACCTGAGAAAACTTCCATAGCAAGAATAAACAAGTAAGGCAATACAGATCTCCTTGCCTTGACCCTTTACCACTAGGAAAGAAACCATGAACCTCACAATTGATAGAGACTAAAAATATAGAAATAGAGATACATTCAGCAATCCAGTTAACCATACGGGAAGGAAAACCAAACATATGAAGAACAACCAATAAAAAGTCTCACCTAACTGAATGATAAGTTTTCATCAATTCCACCTTCAAAGAACACCTAAAATGACCCTCTCTCTGATAATAATTATGAAGAAGCTCTTGAAATGATAAGATGTTATCACTAATATTTCACCTCTCAACAAAAACAGAATGAAATGGGCCATCTAAATCTGGAAGCATACTCTTAACTCTATTAGCAATAATCTTTGCAATGCATTTGTAAATGGATTACAACAAGAAAGCCATAAAATCCTTAACCCTTGAAGGATTAGGAACCTTAGGATTTAAAGCTATAGTAGTAGCATTCACCTGTTTGAGTAACTGGCCAGAATTGAAGAAAGACCAAACAACATTAATAGTGTCTCGACTAACAATACTTCAAGCTTTCTTAAAGAAACCCATATTGAACCTATATGGATCGGGATTCTTATTATCTTTAAAAGAGAATAGGACCTTCTGAATTTCATCATCACTAATATGAGTTTCAAGACTCATGGTTTAAGAAGAAGATAACCGCCAATAAAAAGCCTCACAAATAAAAGAATAGTCAATACTAGAATTTGAACGAGACCCCCCAAAATATTCTCAAAGTAGTTAACAATGGTGTCATTTACCTCCTTTGCATCAGTAATAAAAGTGTCAATATCATTATGAATGAAAAGATATTTTTTGCGACAGTGATGATACTTGACCGAGTTAAAGGAAAACTTTGAATTCTTGTCCTTTAAATTCAACCAATGAACTCGATATTTTTTCCTAATACCAGAATTTGACCGAGACCCCCCAAAATATTCTCAAAGTAGTTAACAATGGTGTCATATACCCCTTTTGTTCAGTAATAAAAGTGTCAATATCATTATGAATGGAAAGAATTTTTTTACGACAGTGATGATACTTAATCGAGTTAAAAGAAAACTTTGAATTCTTATCCCTTAAATTCAGCCATTGAACCCGATATTTTTGCCTAATAAACCTCTCATCGGCTTGAGCAAGTCTCACATACTCCTTTACCAATATAGACTCAGTTCTATGAATATCCAAATCAAGAGGGTTTTGCTACACCAGACATTGAGCATCTTTTATGGCTTTCTTAGCCATCAAAACCCTCTTCGGTATCTTAGCAAAAAACTTCTTATTAAATTCTTTCAAAACAACCTTAACATACTTTAACTTTTTACACAAAATGACCATCAAGTACTAGTGACTTTCTCCACCTAGGCCTTGACAATAATCTGTACAAAGTGAGGATAATCAACCTAAAAATCAAAATACTTGAAAGGAACCTTCCTTTTAGGTATGTACACAAGCTTAACTAACATCCAAAAATGATTCAAGATACCAAAAGCATGCAAAAATAGCTCTAGAAACTGCAAAATCACACTTCCATTTCATATTAATAAGCACATTATTACATTGCTGATTAATCCAAGTAAACATAGAACCAAAGAATCTAAGGTCCTCTAAACCTAATTGAATAAGATTATTAAGGTTATTTTTTCATAGCGGCCACCATATAGCACCACGTCTCTTCTTATCTAGAGAATAAATAACATAAAAATCACCCATAAGAATCGATGAAGTGGACTCTCAACCATCACTATGACTCACAATATCAAACCATAAAGCCTCACGTTTAAACAAACTATTATCTCTATAAATGATAGAAGCGTTGAAGCAAGTATTGGTACCCAACATATTAACACAAACATAAATAAACTAATTCGAACTACCTAAAACATCCACCTTCACCACATCAGCATCCCAACAAATTCAAATTTGAATGCAACATCAAAAATCATAATAATACAAGAAAGACCAATTTTGAAGAAGAAGAAATCTAGAAACACTATCTTTATTTCTTTCTCTAACTTGAGTTTCAACTAACCCAAAAAATCCACCTTTTCATGTTGGACAAGACGACGCAATTATAAATGCTTTATAGAATCATTCAAACCTCTAACATTACAACATTTGATAAACATAGAAAATGTAGAGAGGAAGACAAACAACAACACAAAGATTACCTCAATTTACCCGTGCAAGGAGCCTAATTTCTTTTTCTTCTTGGAAGAACCTACCAAAACCTTCTTCTTTTTCTCAAGAAAGTCTTTATCCTTATTTGCAACTTAATTAACATTTCACTTGCTGACATAATTTAAATAAGATTAAGGAGGACTTACCAAAATTAAAAGCATAGACTCTTGATTAGTACACTCCCTATCCATATCACATTCCCTAACTTCAATATCAATCTCCTCCTTATGCCCATTGAACTCACTTATAGAAGAAAGAGATTGGATAAATTTTCCATTAATGGTCTTCCAAGTAATAGTGTTGGATTCGACAGTCCTTTGATCTAAAATAGTACATGTACCCCTTTCTCTTACATTATATCTCCTCATAAACAATTCATAACATAATTAGAAAAATGGATTCTCATTTTTAATGAGTACATTTGGACATTAGATAAGTATAAAGACTAAACATTAAGAGAGAAAAATATGATATTTTGCATTATCATCAATAACATAGTTTAATACATGTTGCGACTGGCGAAATAATACAGTTTGGTACACTCTCCATCGAAAGGAAAATGAGTCATCATTACATGTGGCCCACTCCGGTCACCATTACTGATCTTTCTTGATGTCATTGGATTCATTTCATCGAGATCTTTATGATGATATTGTTAGTGTCGTAATTGGAGTTTCAATGTGTCTCACTTGCCTTTGAACGGAGAGTGTGATCCACTTTTGTCAAAATTGATGACCTTTCTTAGTGTCATTGAATTTATTTTATCGAGATCTTTTTTATGGTAGTAGTGATGTCATAATAAAGTTTCAATATACTTTTAAAATCTCTTTATTTTTTTCTCTCTCCTCTGTCCTCATTTTAACTAATATAAGTTTATTTAACAATTTCTTTGAAATACAACATTTTCATTTAAAAATATCTTAAGATGATATATTTTTTTTAATCACGGTGCTAAACTATTTTATTTCTCCAAAACTTTTGATAATATTTGACCAATTTTGTTTTCAAATGGTGTTCGTAACAAAAAATAGCCTGATATATTCCTTTAAAATATGCTTTCAAAGGATTGGCTTCTGAAATTAGCACATGTAAATTGTAAGGTCATCTTTTATGTACTTTTATCCTCGCTCTATGAGCATTATCATAATACAACTCAATATAAAAAACCAGTATGATATTAGAGGAAAATCTAAAGAAAAGAAAAACAAA
>Ga0307510_10010506_pt1 | contig 10998 bp, 10 predicted proteins | sample 12_EM_MG_FD_207224 | JGI IMG/M metagenome (GOLD analysis project Ga0307510, IMG submission 207224) | Populus trichocarpa ectomycorrhiza microbial communities from riparian zone in the Pacific Northwest, United States - 12_EM | ecosystem: Host-associated > Plants > Roots > Unclassified | place... | reverse complement strand
TTGAGATTGGTTGAACGTGCACCGCGGTCAAGACCAAGACCCGGGCCGGACGCCCGTGACCCTTGCACCGTCGCACCTGACCGAATCCTCCTCAACCAACTTTCCTCCCTTGTGGAACAATGGAACTGCACGAGGCAAAACCTATGTCCCAGTAACAACCCTAGACCAAGGTAGGTGACTCGAAAAAGAAGAGAAGGAGGAGGGTTGCAACGATCATCAAGATCATTTAGAGGGCTTTGCTGCGCGAGGGATCAAAATAGAAAAAAGAAAACGACAACCTTTCTTTGATAAGTACTGATAGACTACTTTCGTAGTATTTTTGTATCCAAACACAGCAGTTCCTTGTGGATCAATATGAGTATGGATATGGAAATCCCTTGGACGATTTTTTGTCTAATTGCATTTCCAATTGGTTTGACTTTATATCACACATGTGCAGATCAGGTATATATAGAATGCAATGGGAATTTCTTCATGAGTGGACATGCCGTTCTTGAAGAGATACGAATGATTTACTTTCATCCAACTTCTGATCCACATTTGAGTCCCTCCACTAGTATACTGTAGCACCACTGGTGCAGTAGACATGACACTTGCCTTGAAAGCAAGTGCACGGATTCGATCCCACTTGCCTCGAAAGCAAGCAAGTGGGCTTGCCTTGAAAGCAAGCGGCATGGGATCGATCCCCCTTTGTGGTAATGATTTTTTGTTGGGTATCGTTACCCCCTTGTGTCATGTGGTCACAAACTGTAAACTTTGATTTTTTCATGAGTTAACAGATCACGAGTGTGGCATTGAGGTGGCTTCTATTGAAAACCGGCGAGATAAGATGATATACTATCTATTTGGGTAATTTGTGTGCATGTCTACCTCAGTGCTCCAACTCAGTGTGGCGATAGCTCGACACCAATCAATGCTTCCGAGTAGAACACAACAAACCTTGCATGAAAAAACGCATGCATGAAACACTCTGAGCTCTTTATCATTTCAGGCGCTGTCGAGCCGGGGTCTAGTTCAATGTGTCACCACAACTGCACACCCAGAGAAACCCCGGATCAGGCACATGTGCAGAGAGTAGAGTCAGCTGACCAGGGTCAAGAAGACCTGTATAAAGGAGGAAGAAATGCGTGACGTTACATCAGGCTGTTGTCGTAAATGCTGATATTTTTATTCATCATCGATCAATATCAGGATGGGCACGCATATCTCATTGATGAATTATGTCTACTTGTATTTCTAGTTTGTTTGGGTCCACATCACCCAGACACAGAGCGGGGATATGGAGAATCAATCTCCATTTTTTTTTCAGAAGTGAATACGCTGTGCATAGAGAGATATGAAGGATTGATTATCACCCAACTTCCTGTTTATCCAAGAAATGGTACTGGAGTAGTGTAGCACCAATGGTGCATCGGACATCTCAATTGCCTTGAAAGCAAGTGGTATGGGTTCGATCACACTTGCCTTTAAAGCAAGCAAGCACACTTGCCTCGAAAGCAAGTTGCGTGGGATCGATTCCCGTCAGAGGTAATGACTTTTTGTGATCCATTGCAACACACGCAAAGGGTGTAGAAATATCACAAAGCAAATGAAGGGTTTCTATGGAACTAGTGCTTCCCAAGTATCATGCCTTTGTGAGCTTGGCAGTATGACGAATACAGACGGAGGAACGCACACTCCACTGTTGGAAACTGAGATTACACGACGTCGAGCAGCCCGAGACCCCGAGACATGTGCCTTTATCTACCTCTGAAAATTGGGACCAAATGGATTTCCTGCCTTGGGATTCCCGTTACATGACATGCAAACTTGCAATCCATAAGGTTCTCCAGTACGGCGTCAGGTGTCGCTTAATTCCAAATCAAATAAGAGCTGTTGTCGACACACTGACAGGACTGGTGGGACATCTTGGGCGACACCTTTGGCGACATATTCTATGTCGCCGAAGTGGCAGTGGGGCCACTTGGGCATCACATAGAGTACAGCACGCGTTGTGCTAGTGTTGCCTGTAGACAGCTTGCATGGACGATTTTAGTACATACCCCAAATTTTCTTCTGTCGAGTACCCTAGATTTACCAGCCCCCAGTCTCTTTAATACATCCGTAGTTACACAGTGGCTCCCTCAGTGTGTGCATTTCTGTGCCCAACTGAAGTGAGCATTTACTTACATTCCTCTTGCGTTTATCTCCTATGCTTACAGTACATAGTTCTGTATCCGCACAGGTAAATACCAATCATGTGTGCATTTCCATGCCCAACTGAGCTCTGTATCCGCACAGTCCGCTTCCAGCCCACACTCCTTTGCGCTCGCCTGCTGCTACACAATTTCAACTTCATTGTTTGCTACATTCTACGGGTTCTATTGTATGTGTGCATGGTCTGTACATAACCACGACTTGGCATTCGAGTTGGTTCAGTGATCCAATTGTTACTTGTAAACTTGGTTCGGAATCTGGATGTGGCGTGATTCATAGAACTGTGTCTGTCAGCGTGTCTGCATTACCAGGGCGTTCCCCCATCTGATGGTGCTCCGACACTTGTTACACGATCATGCTCTCACTGGATACCTCCCTTCCTGGATAAGGAGACAAAAATTGTTAACCCGAACAGGAATCGATCCCATGCCGCTCGCTTTCAAGGCGAGCATGCTTGCTTTGGAGGCAAGCGGGATTGAACCTGTGCCACTGGCTTTCAAGGCAAGTGTGATTTCCAGTGCACCATTGGTGCTATACTACACTACTATGGCGTCCCGAATATTACCAGGAAGTTGGATGAGAATAAATCCCTTGTATCTCTCCAGTATCTCCCCAAGCACAGCATGCTCACTCATGAAAAAAAAACCCCCCACACGATCCATGTATAACAGCCCTAAGTCTGCGTAATGTGAAGCCAAACGGACTAGAATAGTACGATTAGACAAAAATGGTCAACGAGATGAGATGTACACCCTATTATGGATCAATGAGAAATCACCAGAAAGGTGGCCTGCCGCCGCATCATCACAACGTAATGCAATCTCGTATTCGCGTCCCCACACCACTTGGGATTGATGCCTGTCACGAGCTATAAGGGACGCGGGACAACCCTGGATCTCTGGCCAGTGGCCACCCTTGCCCATTTCTATTTGTTACAACCCGAATTGGAACCTGTCTGTCACGGACGAACGGGATATCGTTTCTACGCTCGAACGACATCCTGATCGTATATTCGAAATCAATCTTACCACGTCAGAGTCACTCTTAGAAAAACCAAATGTCTGGACGGAGTTGTTCCCAGCATTGGAACACCTCTGTCTAAGCTGGCCTTATCCCGATCCTACGGTCTCTCCCAGTGAATTCCTGGGATGTCCCGCTCTCGCCTCCCGCAGGTTGCGTTACATTGATTTGGAGGGAGTTTCCCTTCCTACTTTGCCACAGCTTCTTTTGTCTAGCCGTGATCTAATCCGTCTTTATCTTGGCCAAGACGTCCTCACGGGTGATGGATTCCTCTCACCAGCCGACCTCCCCACTGCGCTTTCCGCAGCAGCTCGGCTCGAGCTCCTTCACACCTACCTCCCCTCCAATATGTTTCACAAGGATGAGGGAAGCACAGATTCCATGCTACCTCCATCCAATCTCGTTGTCCTCCCTGCTCTTACCTTCTTCGAATCAAATGGTTCTAGCAAGTACCTGGAGGACTTCGTTTCCAGGATTAATGCACCTCTTCTTAAGAGGATCAGGGTTAACGTCTCCAGGGAACCTGCCCAACCTTTGGATATCCTGCGACTATCCAAGTTTATCTCCCGGACAGAACGCATGAGTTGGTTGCCCTGTCAAACGTTTATTTTCCTGGACAAAAGTAGCACCAAAATTTCACACCAATTCGGAACCCAGGGACACATTTCCTTCGAATTGGCATGTAATCAGGGGTTCTTTCAGGTGCCTGAGGCGATCCACATCTGCGGACAACTGTCACCACTTGTGATATCCGACGCGGAACGAGTAAACATTGAGGTAAACATTCCTCCACAAGATCCACCGGACGAAACATACATCATACTGTGGTTGCGGCTATTCCGTCTATTCGATGGTACGCAAGAGTTGGAATTACACAGCAAGCATCCACTGTACGAAGCGCACGACTCTCCAACGATAGGTCAGGAAGCGTTTCCAGCGTTGCGCGTCCTCCAGCATGACCTTGGCCTGCGTGCACCAGGTCGTTCGTCGCTGAGCGTGAATTCGCTGGTCGACCCATCACCGTGATTCGTACGAGGACACCTTTTGAAAGTAGTTCAGACTTTGGTTCAGACTCTGACTCCACCTAGGAGAAGGTCATGTAAATGACGGGTGCGAATCATTAATATTGTGCCTCAATCTGTACCTGTATTAATGTTCCCTGCAGTCTTCGCTCCTTTCTTGAAAACGAAAATAAAAACAGCATTTTCTTTGCTACAACTAGCTGCTAAAGGTTGAAGTTGTCCCATCTTCGTGAGAACGATTGGGGGAACGAATAATTGGTGCCACCAAGGCCACACCCACGTATGGGTCGAACCATACAGTTCCGGGGGGCAGTTGGTTGCCACCACCTGCCAGTGCAGATGCAGACGTTCGGCTCGGCTCTGGTGTCATACACTACCCGGTGGGAAGCGCTTTAGCTGACCCGCAACTATCGTTACTCGTTTAGTCATAGATCTCCCTTTTCTTGTAAAAAAAAAAAAAGAAACCACTTGAAACGATTCACGACGATCCACACTTCTCTGCCCGTATCATACACCATGATGTTTATGTGTGCTAGCAAGATGATTTACCTTCCCTTGAAGCGGCAGCTTGCTCAGGTTCTCAGCCCCTGAATAGCGTGATGATGCGTCGTGGTACGGCGTCAATGAGAGGCGTACAACAAGGCATTAGTTAGAATTTGAGTTTGAACGAGAATGTCCGAGTCCGGACTACGTCCTGTGAGCGCTCATTCTCACATTTTAGATGTGACGCTCACCACCCACTGTGTGTCCTCGAAGATGCACGACACATTAAAGAAACCCCGAGAACTATGTACGAGCGTACATGAAGATCTTTGGGGACATACAGCAACGTAAAAATCGCGGCTAGGACGTCAAGGTACTCTTGGAAGTACTAAAGTAACATATTGCAAAGCCCATCAACGGCCGGCGCTTGCCCGGGCCAGTTGAGGTTGGTTGAAGGTGCACCGCAGTCAGGACCAAGACCCGGGCCGGATGCCTGTGACCCTCGCACCGTCGCACATGACCGAATCCTCCTTCCTCAACCAATTTCCTCCCTTGTGAAACAATGGAACTGCACAAAAAAAAATGGAACTGCACGAGGCAAAACATATATCCCAGTAGCAACCCTAGACCAAGGTAGGTGACTCGAAAAAGAAGAGAAGGAGGAGGGTTGCAACGATCATCGAGATCATTCAGAGGGCTTTACTGTGCGAGGGATCAAAATAGAAAAAAGAAAACGACACCCTTTCTTTGACAAGTACTGATAGACTACTCTTGTCGTAGTATTTTTGTTTCCCAACACAGCAGTTCCTCGTTGATCAATATGAGTATGTGTCGCGAATATGGCGATTGGCCCCCCCGAGATCTCACATACAGTACATAGAGTACAGTGCACATGGTGCTAGCGCGAGCCGTAGACAGCTTGCACGGACTATTTTAGTTACACTACCCTCATTTTGCTTCCATCAAGTACCCCTTTTCATGCTCTCAGACACTCGTTATATACTCATAGTTACTGCTCAAACCTCCCTCAGTTTGTGTGCACGTTTGGCACCCTTACTGAGGTGAGCTCTTAGTTACATTCCCTACCTTAGTTTCCTATGCTAACTGTACGTAGATCTGTCCGCGTTTGCATAGGTAAATACATCCTCAGTTTGTGTGCACGTTTGGCACCCTTACTGAGATCTGTCCGCATTTGCATAGCTCCTCATTCCTTTTTCTTCTCGCGCTCGTTCCCTCTCGCACCGGCTGCACATTCCTTTCACCCCTTTTGCTGCGACAGTATGGACATGGAAATCCCTTGGACGGTTTTTTGTCTAATTGCATTTCCGATTGGTTTGACTTTATATCACACATTTGCAGATCAGGTATATATAGAATGCAATGGGAATTTCTTCATGAGTGGACATGCCGTTCTTGAAGATATACAAATGATTTACTCTCATCAAACTTCCGATTCACATTTGAGTCCCTCCACTAGTATACTGTAGCACCACTGGTGCAGCAGACATGACACTTGCCTTGAAAGCAAGTGCACGGATTCGATCCCACTTGCCTCGAAAGCAAGTAAGTGGGCTTGCCTTAAAAGCAAGCGGCATGGGATCGGTTCCCCTTTGTGGTAATGATTTTTTGTTGTCTATCGTTGCACCCTTGTGTCATGTGGTCACAAACTGTAAACTTTGATTTTTTTCATGAGTGAACAGATCGCGAGTGTAGCATTGAGGTGGCTTCTATTGAAAACCGGCGAGATAAGATGATGTACTATCTATTTGGGTAATTTGTGTGCATGTCTACCTCACTGCTCCAACTTAGTGCGGCGATAGCTCGACACCAATCAACGCTTCTGAGTAGAATACAACAAACCTTGCACGAAAAAACGCATGCATGAAAAACTCTGAGCTCTTTATCATTTCAGGCGCTGTCGAGCCGGGGTCTAGTTCAACGTGTCACCACAACTGCACGCCTGGAGAAACCCCGGATCAGGCGCATGTGCAGAGAGTAGAGTCAGCTGACCGGGATCAAGAAGACCTGTATAAAGGAGGAAGAAATGCGTGACGTTACATCAGGCTGTTATCGTAAATGCTGATATTTTTATTCATCATCGATCAATATCAGGATGGGCATGCATATCTCATTGATGAATTTTGTCTACTTGTATTTCTGGTTTGTTTGGGTCCACATCACCCGGACACAGAGCGGGGATATAGAAAATTAATCTCCTTTTTTTTTCAGAAGTGAATACGCTGTGCATAGAGAGATATGAAGCATTTATTATCACCCAACTTCCTGTTTATCCAAGAAATGGTACCGGAGTAGTGTAGCACCAATGGTGCATCGGACATCTCAATTGCCTTGAAAGCAAGTGATATGGGTTCGATCACACTTGCCTCAAAAGCAAGCAAGCACACTTGCCTCGAAAGCGAGTTGCGTGGGATCGATTCCCGTCAGAGGTCATGATTTTTTGTGATCCATTGGAACACACGCAAAGGGTGTAGCAATATCACAAAGCAAATGAAGGGGTTCTGTGGAATTAGTGCTTCCCAAGTATCATGCCTTTGTGAGCTCGGCAGTATGACGAATACAGAGGAACGCACACTCCACTGTTGGAAACTGAGATTACACGACGTCGAGCAGCCCGAGACCCCGAGACATGTGCCTTTATCTACCTCTGAAAATTGGGATCAAATGGATTTCCTGCCTTGGGATTCCCGTTACATGACATGCAAACTTGCAATCCATAATGTTCTCCAGTACGGCGTCAGGTGTCGCTTAATTCCAAATCAAATAAGAGTTGTTGTCGACACACTGGCAGGACGGGTGGGACATCTTGGGCAACACCTTTGGCGAGATATTCTATGTCGCGGAAGTGGGGGTCGGGCCACTTGGGCATCACCGTGACATAGAGTACAGCGCGCGTTGTGCTAGTGTTACAGCAATCATCCACTGTACGAAACGCCCGACCCTCCAACGATGAGGCAGAAGGCATTTCTAGCGTTGTGCGTCCTCTGGCTGAACCAACGTCTGAACTACTTTCAAAAGGTGACCTCGTACCAATCACCGTGATGGGCCGACCGGTGGGTTCACCCTCAGCGACGAACCACCTTACGAATCGTGGTGCTCGCAGGCCAACGTCGAGACTCAGACTCCGCCTAGGAGAAGGTTGTGTAAATGACAGGTGCGAATCATTGTGCCCCAATCTGTTCTCCGCAGCCTTCGCTCCTTTCTTGAAAAAGAAAAAAGAAAAACAGCATTTTCTTTGTTACAACTAGCTGCTAAAGGCTGACGTTGTCCCATCTTCGTGAGAACGGTTGGGGGGACGAATAATTCACTGCGGAAGTGACTTTATTTTCACATCCGTTTTATGTAAGATTATAGATGTAATGACACCATTGTCTGAGGTTGTATGATATGACGTTTTCTTATCAATCTGACTCTGAAGAGAACGGGTAAAGACACAATAAAGACACACTTGTCTTAGTGGGCCACTCCTTCGTCTGGCATATCCAAGTTCTCTCAGATGTGTACAGCTGCACCTCCCATTCAGTCTCCTTTTTTTGGCAATCCACTCTCTTTTTGCTTCTGAGCAAGTTCCCAAACCATGGTTTGTCAGTGTCTTCCAAAATTCCCATCTTATTCATACACATCACTTCTGGCCCGGGGTTGATTTGGGCGCCACCACATACATCCATTGTCATACTTCTACCAGAATCCTGTCTACTGGAGTTTACAAGCTCGGATGATTCCCAATAAAATCTTCTGGAGCTGTTCTCCTTTTCAAAAGCCCTTGTCTTGGACCTTATGCTCTCCTCTAGACCTTGATAGTCTCTGTCCTCTGCGCGCTAAGACATCAGCTGCGCAATTAGCTTTGAGGTGCTCTATGACTGAGGAAAAGAGGGACCAGTTGGCAAGACTGAAAGGGGGCAAAGGAAGGGCGGGATTCCTCCACCATAGACCTGGGGACAGAGCAATTCTCCTTGGGGAGGGGCTGGCCCATGCCTTGCATGGAGATGTGCATCAGGTCGTTTGCATTTGCGCCCAGGCGACTCAGAATCATAATGGGGGAGCACAAGAGAAAAGCCAATGTGTTCACTTTAGAGAGAGAGACAAAGGTAGTGACAGATTAGTTTCACTCACAGCAACACCAAACGGGAGACACCATATCAAGGTAGACGTTGAAGCCGTGGAGTTGGACACGTAAGTGGCAATGATGATGATGACGATGATAGCGTAGATCGCACCAGACTCGGCCATGGTCCTGGCTTCCCTTGTGAGACCGAACACCCTGCACGGGTCACACACCCTCTTCGTCATTACCATGGCCTTCGTGGTGAACAATGTTGAAACAGGGGAGTGAGGAGTGCGTCAGTGTCGAGATGTCGGTGAGGTGGACGTTGCACATACCAGTGAGCATAAGGTACGGCTTGTCCAAGCGTGGATGTGCACAGATGATGGGCGCGATGCGGGTGCAGACGGTGGTGTTCGTCGAGAGCCCTTGCAGCGGTGCGGCTACTTTGGCTTCTGGGTAGGCTTGTGTGGGGGTGTGCGAGGGTGGCGTTCGGTAGGTGGGTGTTGGGAGGATGTGGAGAGCACACAGGACTAGGGGGGGGGGAAGACTCACCTATTCAAACCTCTACAAAAGTCCGACCTCCTTGTCATGTTGTGCATGCAGCCGATGTGGGTTCAGGCGCAGTCATCCTTGTGCGGGCTCGGCATCAGCATTTAACATCAACACCTGCAGCAGTGACAGCTTCTGCCACGTCCCTTGCCACCTCAGGGTCGGGAAAGGAATGAAAGTAATTGCCAGCGCAGGTTGGGATGGCCCAGAAATCTGCCCGCGCCACCGGAACCAAAGGGTGGAGTTGAGGACAAGGACACTAGTGCGCTACTTGCAAGCGATGACATGGGCGTCCTTGACAAGAGTGACGGCTCATGAAGGTGCTGGTCTGGCAAGGGAGCTGTCAGTGTACGTGCGAGTGTGCTCAGCGATGCGCCGCGGCCGCCCTTCATGTCGGGGAAAGCGGTGCATTTGAGGGTTCATCGCAGTGGTAGGGCGGGTTGTGGTGAAGAACGTTGGTTGTGAGGATGAATGGAGGGCCGCGACGTCGATCGAGCGTGGTACGTAAGGGGTCGGTGGGCATGCGTACTGTGTTGGGTTCTGAGTTGGCAGGCGGGGTGGAAGGAAATAAGTTGGTTGTTGTTGTGGCGGTGGCGGGGCCGGATGTTGGAGTGGAGACGGAGCGCAGCGAAGTCGACGATGTACGCCTGAAGGACCGCCAGACCTGTGCAATCAAGCTCACGGCGGTGCGCCATCCTCAGGGTCGGGGTCCGGCTCAACGGTCGATTTAAGGGGAATATGGTCGCACTAGCTCGGGATGCATCATTTGTGGCTTGAGTCGTACACCCCTTATCGTCCTCGGTCTCCGCCATCCCGTCGCTGGTAAGGGATAGACTTGACTGGGCACACCCTTTAAGCGCAGTGGCGGAGGCAAGCATAGTCTCAGATGGATTCTTGCTGGTGGGGGTCGCCAGAAGAAAGAAAAGAAAAGAAAAGCGAGCATGAGACCTCACTCACTTGGAAGGAAAGAGCAGGGACTTGCGACAAGGTCAAATGGTATGAAGTGGTCGGGGCACAGGGGAAAAAATGGGCGAGGGGGAGAGAAGAGCAAACCCGAGCGCGAGGGTTGAGGACGTACAATGGAGCAAGTTAGAGAAGTGGAGAGCAAGTGAACAAGATGTCTACTGGCGGTATACCTTGCAAAAATGACATGTGTGATGGAATCTGCAGAGTGAGAGATGGCAAGGAAATATAAACGTACGGTGCGCAGTCAGAAAGTTGAATGATGGAGGACAGAGTCGATAATCAGTTGGATGAGAGACGAAAAACACATGAAGAGAGAGGGGGGGAGGCATGGTTGCCTGGAAAGCACGCAAACAACTTGAGTCGACTCGCGGTTAGCTGAGCCGCGGCAACACAACTCCTGTATCTGTACAAGAAACTCTCACTTGTCCAGCCTTGCTTAACCTCCAGCGTCACAATTCCAAGAATTGAAAGGACTTCAACCATTATCTTAACTATGATGACCATCATTTCAGCGGTCAGTGCGACTGATATGTAGACCTCGAGGTGTCAGAATTTTTTTTTCAATGCACTCATGTTAAGGTCCAAGGGCCTTAAAGACGCGACGTGCGTGGGTTGGTTTGGCGACGACTGGGATTGCTCAGTGGGATCTCCTCCTGAGGCAATAGATCACGTGAGTAGCTCGGTACCGATTGGCTACAC
>Ga0307510_10010505_pt1 | contig 10999 bp, 8 predicted proteins | sample 12_EM_MG_FD_207224 | JGI IMG/M metagenome (GOLD analysis project Ga0307510, IMG submission 207224) | Populus trichocarpa ectomycorrhiza microbial communities from riparian zone in the Pacific Northwest, United States - 12_EM | ecosystem: Host-associated > Plants > Roots > Unclassified | place... | reverse complement strand
GGCGAATGCTGTTGGCGCGCTTCGCGAGGACAAGCTGGGACTGCGACCCGAAACAATCTAGGGTTGGAAATCGGAGAGCGCGAGTCGCGGCAAGTAGCCGCCGAGACGCTTCATCTGCTGATAGGCGTCGAACGCTTCTTGCGCCGTCAGAAGGCCCGCCGCGACGGCTTCGCGCAGCAGACCCACGGTCCCTGTCATGCGCGCTTGGCCAATCTCGCGCTTGATAACGCGACGCGCGGCTCCGTCGTCGCAGGCCACCGAGCATTCCAGCGCCTTCGCCGCCAAGATGCATTCAGTCTCGCCGGGGCCGAGGCCCCACTCGTCCAGAGCGTCTTCGAACTCCTGCGCGTCAATCGCATTGTCGTCCACCCAGGAGATGTCGCCGCACTTGACCGCCGCACGGATAGCCTTTGCTACCGTTCGCGACTCGCTCAGCACCACTGGGCTCACTTGAAACGAGCGTCCGGGCAGCGAGATGACGTTCGCGAAGACTTCGCCGTTGGCGAGGTTGATGAGCGTGGATGCGTCCAGAACGACGGTCACGCGCCGATTTCCGAGTTCGCCACCACCAGGGTCGAGATCGGAACGTTGAGCAGTTCCGCGGCTTTGCCAAGCGACAACTGGCTGGCCCGCACCATCGCCGCGGCGGACTGCACAAGCGCGGGCGAAGTTTCAATGAGGAGGTCGGGCCGCGGTGGGATGTCTATGCTCGCGGCGAACTTCTCTGGGTTCTTGAAGTCGTCTTCGATGCGCTGGTAGAAAGCGCGCGCACCGCTACGCTCCAGCAGGCCGAGGGCCTCGAAGCGCCGCGCGGCGACTTCGAAGCTCACGTGGAAGAAGTGGGCGATCCAGGCGACCTCGATGGCTCCCAAGGGGCGCTGCGAAATGCCAAGCTGATCGCGCACCGCCCGTAACGCGCTGAGCACGCCATGCGCCGGAAGTAGCAAGGCGGAGGCGAAAGCGTCGGCAAACTTCTCCTCCGCGCGCCGTGGAGCCCGCGACCAGTCGACCTCCTTGTCCAAGTGCGCGTAGCCGTCGGAACGGCTGTCGTGGTGCGCGACCAGATGCCCCATCTCGTGCGCGATGGTGAACAACATCCGCGGCTTGAAGGTGCGCGCGCCGATCACGACGATCGGGTGACCCTCGACGATCGCGGAGACGCCCTCGATGGTGGGGTCGCGCGAGAAGAGAAGCAGTACGCCCAGGTTGGCCGCCACTTGGGGGAGGTGAGGGAATGGCTCCAGATCGTCAAGCTTGCCAAACTCCTTTCTAAACAGCTCCGCGAAGGCAGGGGCGGCGTCCTGCGTCGCCTTCATCCCCGCGAATAGGTCGAGCCAGTTCATTTCGGAGGACAAGCCATGTGCCAGCACGAGCGCGTCACGGACTTGGGAGGAGAGCACGTCAACGTGTGAAGCGAGCTCGACGGCTTCGCGCTGTTCCAACGTTTGCCGGAACAGCATGCGAATCGGCTCGGCCGGCGCGCGATTCATGAGGCTCGAGATCGGCACCTGCAGTGCTTTGGCGATGCCTCGCATCTCGCCCAGGCTCCCCTTCGCACCGCCTACTAGCTGCTGGAACCTTTCGGGGGTGAGGCCGGCTTTCTTTGCCGCCTTCTCCACGGTGAGGTTTCTGCTGGCCAGATGGGCGGCGAGGTTGGTCACGCGCGCGCCTCTCGCTTGAGATCTTCGAGCGCGCGGCGCAGCCTCTCGGCCTGAGCGTCTGAGAGCTTACGGTTGCGCCCCATCACATGCTGGATACGCGAGCCCTGGCGATCGAACAGAGTCGAGAGGATGTCGACCGAGCGCTCGCGACCGAGCTCCACTTCTCGTGGGGTCTCAAGCACTATCGGGTTCTTACCCAGTACGTAATTCTTAATACGACTCTCAAAATTCGAGTGACGGTCGTGCGGGTGCTGCGTCCCATCGGACAGCGCGATGATGTTGCCGGCCTTGTTCCTTCCGTCGAACCGCAAAGCGTTCTGCGGGACCCTGCGAAGCGCTTCGAGCTGGTCCTCGAGTTTCTCGTCGATTTGCATGCCGCCGATCACGTACTGCTTGTAGGTGCGCCCAAGACTACCGCTGACCACGAAGATGTGGTCGCCTGGCTTGACCATCCTCCGCAGGTCCGGCCGACAAGATCCCATTGACGGCTTCGACGAGCTGAGCATGGGATCGACGAGCGCGCGACCGGCTCCAGGGTCGGAACCTGGTGACACGAAGATGTAGCTTGGCACGGTGCACTCCTTGAGGCGTACCTGTATTTTTAACCAGTATCGACCTTTGTGCAAGCACTCGACGCGCTGCACGCCGCCCCAGCAAGCGTCTTTCGCAGCGCGCGGGCGAAACCGGAGCCCTTGCCCTCGTCGATCAGGTCGTCCACCGAGGCGGGGGCTTCGGTAGCATCGCCAATTCAGTTGTCGTCAGTTTCCCACTCCGGTGCCACATCGCCGAAATCAATGTGTAGGTTGCTTCTGGCTGCCTCGACCTAAACATCGACAAGATCCGCGTCTGCAGCGAGACCCCCCGACTTTGTGCGGCTCCGCTTGGCAATACTCCGGACTTCCACCAAACCTTGACGCTCACTCGGTGTCGCCGACCTTGCGACTGGCGTGGCGAGGGTTTGGGGAAGCGGTACTGCGTCAATCTACTGCAAAGTCTTGGAGTGCCTTTCCACCCGCTAGCGCCGCCTTTAGCCAATTTGGCCGCCGCCCACGGCCAACCCATGTATTCCCAGCGTTGTCCCGGTACTTGATCGCCACCGCCGACGAAGTCTGCCCCGCTGCGAACGCCTCAATGCGGCCGACCAAGGGGATAGCACCAGAGACGTCGAGCACGACGATTGCGATCTTGCTTTGCCGATCCTTCGGAACGAGCGATTGCAGTTGCAGTTGCATCTCCTTCGCTGACTGCGGAGTGCGCAACGGTGCAGGGGGCGCAGGAATTGACTTCCCCCGCTTCTCGCCGAACCAGAAGACAACGTAGATCCCGAATCGGTGCGCATCCGGGTCACGTGTGTAGAACCTCTCCAACTGGTCTTGGATCGCAGTCCAGACCTCCGCGTGGTAGTCACGCTTTAGCTCGATGACCAGCTTCATAGCCGGGAGTAGCGCAACTATGTCGGCGCGCTTGTCCCCAGCCATATGACCTTCCGGCTCGATCGAGATGCCTTGGGCCTTGGTCACTCGCGCCCGTAAGAGTTCGACGAGGTAATCGCGGCAGCTCTCTTCGCCTTTGGGCCGCTCTATTCGACCGTAACCGTCCTCGTTCCAGAATCGCTTGAACATGTCGATATTGGCCGCGGCTATGTGTGGCCCGAGACCTTCGAGATGATCCAAAACGAGGGCATGTAGGTCTGCGATGTCGGCGGGGCGCCCGTTCGAGAGAATCGCCATGGCATCCGCCCAACTCGGCTGGCTGAATTCGGAGTCAATCATCCTTACACGGTGTTGAGCCAGAGCATGTCTGATATCTGCGGCATAGCTCTCCGCAAATGGCTCCGCCAAGAGTCGCTGGAGCACTTCACCTGCTTCACTCAATGGGCTAGCTGACAGTTTGACAATCATCTTTAGTGCGTAGTCCGTAGCATCCCAGGGGTTCCTATCTCCTCCCCACCCACAAGTTGGATGCCCCGTCCTGGGGTGCCCGCGCATCGTAAGCCGGAGAAGAAACTCCATCTGCTCGACCAACAGAGTTGGCCGCTGGCTGTGGCGGCGCCGCGCGAAGCCGCTGAGGTCACGCAAGGCCCACATTAGCTGAGCAGCCGGTTCGCCTTCGAGCCCGTCGCAACGCATCCGAAATTCGGCTGGTGCGACGAGAAAGCCCGCGGCGCACCAAAGTGCGCGGGACTCAGCGTTGCATTGACTGTCGTCAACCGCAGTTCTGGCGTTGGTCACAAGTTCCTCAGGTGAACACTCGGCGATCGCAACTTCCAAAAGATCCTGAAGCGCCCGACCTGCCGCGGAAGGGAACTCGGCTAGAAGGCTCAGAGCAATCGACGCGCGCTGATCTTTGAAAGCTTCGTCATGAAGAAGACTATGCAGACCGTGGACATTTTGCACATTCTTCGCGAGGTCGGCGCTAGCCAATGCAACGTATGCGGAAGAGACCAGTTCAGGTCGCCTCAGAAGCAGGCCTGTTCTCCAAGAGGGCGTATGCTGGCTACTGACATTTCCCTTTTGAACAAAGGTCGTGTGTACGCATTCGATTGTTAATGCGGATCTCAGAAAGTCATCCGATAGGCTGCCTACGTCTCCTCCTTCTCCCACGTACTCATTAAGCCCGGCTAGGAGCGCATACCACCACGAATAGTGCTTGCCTTCGTTATACATCCGAAGAACCGTTTCGACCTCCGTCGCCGCACCGCGGCGCACAAGAGCAATCAGCCCCTCGATAGCTACATCGGCTCCTCGTTCACCGAGCTCGGAGATCAGCCGTTCACGCGGAGACGCCTCTCTGTCCAAGTCGGAAAAGTGCGCGAAGTAGACCTTTGCGATCCAATCCAACCATCCAAAGTGTGTTCCGCTGCGAATCAACTCGCGGTGTGACTCGACTTCGGCAAGATTTCGGGCGCGCCCTGCGGACCGCTTCTCTCTTTCCTCGCGACGGCGCTCCGACTCGTTCAACCTCCAGTCCTGGATCTCCGCGACGCAGCTTGCCTCCCTACATGCCTCCAAAGCCTTGCTGCCGTCCGCAAAGGCATAGAGCTCTTCAAACGACTCTCGGACGTCCGGCCCGATTTGAAACGCGACCATCAACGCGAGTTCGTACAGGAACTCCTTCTTCTGACCAAACGGCTCTGCACGCATCGCCAGCAGCATGCGATCGAAAAGCAAGCGATCGGGCAGTCCGAAGAGCGTGAGTTCACGCAAGCGATGGACGAATGCCCAGCGCTTGTCATCAACAGCAAGCGCTTGAATTGCCGCATCGACGACTCGGGCAACCGTTGGTAGATTCCGCGCGAGCAATTCCCGCGTTCCCTCGCCGAGGTCACCAGAAGACAGGTGACTCGTTCGCCGCCGAAACTCCAACCACTTCAGCAGACGATGTCCCTCAAGCTCTGGAGCAATCTCCAATGCACGCGCGAGTAGTCCGTCGAACTCTCGCAGTACGTCAGAGGAATATCGCTCCCCGTCTGCGTCTGAGTCTGGGTCTTCGGCAATCAAGTCAGACAAGCGATCAAGGATCTCCAAGACGTCGCGGTCAGCCACGTTCTCGGCCACTCGCCAGACGATGCCAACGATCAATCTGTTCGTACTCGTGATCACGTCGTGGAAGAGACCTACAAGGTCCTTTGCATTGAGGCCAACCCTGTAGAGGTCTCGGACTATTCTCGACCGAAGCCGCAGTTCATCCTCGACGTTGCCAAGCCGCGGATACAACCTGCACAGCGCGGATGCGCCCGGGTCGCCCATTCGGAACAAGATCCCCACGCTTGACTCGCGTTCGGCATATGACGCACTCCTGTCAAGGACCAAAAGTTCGAGATCCCCCACGAGTTCGACGGCAACATATCCAGAAGACAAAGCATCCAGCACAAGCGTGCGCAGGCTAAATCCTGAACTGGATGAGGCCAATACCGCGCGAAAGCTTTCGACCATGTCAGGTCCTGACAAGCCGGCGACCGCCGAGCTCGACCAGTTACCGTCTCGAAACCATGGGTCCACTTCTGCCAACTTCGCCAGAGACTGCAATAGATAGCGTCGCAGTCCTGGCGCCAGAGCCTTGGCATCGCCATAGCTCAGCACTCCAAAGGCATCCGCGTCGATTAGGACTTCGCTGTATTCAGTTAGGTGCACCGCCAACCATGCGTGCAATCCACGCAACTCGGATGCGGGCCGTCCGTCGATTCCAAGCAACGTTGAAACTCGCCTAAATGGGAGACCGTCTCGCACTCGGTCTGCGAGCCAGGAGGCCCCTAGGTACTCCGCGATCGTTCTGTGTGCATAGTCTGCACTCTCAGGTACAGGCCCTGAGACAAAGACTCTACGCCCGAGTGCAGCGAGCGCCTTTTCCTGATCCCCTGAACAGACGCTCCTGTAGCTAGGTAGATCTGCCGTACGGTCGTCCTCTGCAAGACCAAGCGCAAGCATGTCGCTGACAAGGCGTACCGCGCACAATTCTCCCGCTGGCCCACGCAACTCGTTGGGCGAATAGCGACCGCCCGGACGACGGCGCTGATTGCTACTGTGTTCTTCAAGCAGGAGGTCCACTGCGCTTCGGTACAACTCGGAGCGTGTGCTGGGCCAGTTTCGCTTTCTCACGACTTCCGCGAGCATCGTGAGATTTTGAGGATTACCGAGCAAGTCGCCTAGACCTCTCTCCACCGCCTCAATCAAGAATGCTGTCGCATTTTCGATCCCGGCCTCGGCGAGTACGCGGGTGCGCTCAATCTCTGAAAGTGGCGACAGGTCTAGTACGACGCATCCACCAGTGCGCTCAAAGTACGTCGCAAAGCCGACCAAGTCGGTTTCGCCCAACCAGTCAGCGGCGCGACAGGAAATCCGCACCTTTTGAGGCCTCACCTCAAGTAGCTTCTTCACCATCTCGTCGATCGCGCTGTGGTCGCCGCGGCCAGCGCGCCGCTCATCCAATGCATCGATGAACAAGACCGGCTGCTGCAAAAGGTCAGCGCTCTCGGCGTTCAAGAACGCTCGCGCAACAAGCAACTTGGCGCCTTCGGCAGTAGCGAACTCGCGAAACAGGTAGCTCTTACCCGCGCCTGGATCTCCCAGCAGCACGATATTGGGAAGATGGCTATACGCGGAGAAGGGCCGCAGGTCATCGCTCGCCGCAGGCTTCGGATCCACTACTTGAACCAAACGATCATGCAGGGGCATGGGGTCTCATCGGGTGTCGACAGCACGAGTGTTGCAGAGGCGGAGGAATCCTCATAGATGTCTAATGCACCGCTCTCGAACGCAAACGCAGTATGGTCGGCGAAGGAGTGACACACGAGCTGCCACTTCACCTGGAGTGGGCAACAGCGGCGGAACATGGGAACAATCCGGGGAACAAATCTTGATGCTCGCCGCGTCAGATCTGGCTGCAACTGTTATGACCGGCTACCGGACCGCCTCGGTACTAAGCCGAGGCGTAGCTCCACTTCATCAACGCATCGTAGTGTCATGGCGTGCCGCGCAGTCGCCAGACGCGAACTGGCCAAGAAGTTCATCGGCGATATGCCTTTGGCAACGGAGTCGGCCCAGCGAGGACGGGCATTGTGAGATGGGCTTAACCCTTCCCGCACGGGTCGCCCGTATAAGCTGAGGTTGAATCCACTCTCTGAGGCTGTTCATGCAAGCACGTCAATCGACCAGAACACCCGCACGACTCTGCGCATTGATCCTCTTTGCACTGAGCTCGGGAGGAGCCCATGCCCAGGGCGCTGCATCGCCACCGACGACCGAATCCCGCATTGCGCAGGTCAAGGTATACCCGGGAAGCGCCACGGTTGAGCGCGTGATGCGTGTAGCCGCGGGCAGCAAGACACTGACCTTCACGTGCCTGCCCGCGGGATTGGACGTCCAGAGCCTCCAGGTCACGGCTGGCGCCTCGGTTCGCGTGGGCGAGACTTCCGTGCTGACCGAGCAACGTGCGCTCTCGTCCCAGTGCTCGACCAGTGCACTTGATGGCCGCATCCGTGATCTGGAAGATCAGAAGGAGTCACTGCAGGCTGAGACCGACGCGCTGGGCCTTGTCACAGGCTACCTCAGAGGTCTCGCCGGTACTGGCGAAGAAGCTTCGGGCAAGCATGTCATCGTCGATGCAAAGTCCCTCACTGCGGTCGCGGATGCAATGCGCAAGACTGGGCAGGACGCTTTGCAGAAGCAGCGCCAGATTGCGCGCCGACAGGCCGACATCGACAAGCAGCTCAATCCGCTTCTGGCAGAGCGAAAGAGGTTGCAGGGCAGCGGAAGCGTCGTCGCCGTCACCGTGACCCTTGCGGCCGAAGCCGACGCCGACGTTCGGCTCAGCTACCAGATCAACGGTCCAGGCTGGACGCCCGCATACCGCGCCTTGCTCGACACGACGACCCGCAAGCTCCGCATCGAGCGTCAGGCGCTTGTCGCCCAAGCGACGGGGGAAGACTGGCGCGGCGTGAGGCTGGTGCTTTCGACTGGACAACCGCGGCGGGAGACGACGGGCCGCTTGCCCAGCCCATGGCGCATCGGTATCGAGCCGCCACCGCAGCCACGCGGCGATTCGCGCGGGTACGCGAGTGCCCCTGCACCCGCTCCGGCTGTGGCATCGGCTTCGCTTGTGATGCGCAAGAGCCTGGAGGAACCGCTCTTCGACGCGAGTGTGTTCAACGGCAGCTTCGCGACCGAGTTCAGCTTGCCTCAAGTCATCGACGTGCCCTCCAATGGCCAGCGTGTCGTGATGACTCTAGGGCAGCACGAAGACGCTGCGCTGCTTGCCGCCCGTACCACCCCTCGCATCGACGCGAGCGCGTTTCTGGTTGCGGACATGCCTCGGCCAAGCGGGGTCTGGCCCCCCGGGATGCTGCAGCTCTACCGGGACGGCGCCTTCGTGGGCAACGGACAGTGGAGTGCGCCGGACGGTGAGCGCCTCACGCTTTCGTTCGGCCGGGACGAACTGGTGCGTGTGGAAGTGGAACCCGAGCGTGACAACCAAGGGACGGGGGGCTTCGTCGGCAGCCGCGCAGAACGCACGGTGCAGCGAGCTTACGTGGTCGAAAACCGCCATCGCACGCCCGTCACGGTGCAAGTGCTAGAAGCGGCGCCGGTGTCGGTCGACGATCAGGTACGCGTCGCCACCCAGTTCGTGCCGCCACCCAAGGAGTCGGCCTGGAACAAGCAACCCGGGGTGGCGATGTGGGCCATCGAGCTGGATGCCGGCAAGTCGGCAAAAGTAGCGACCACGTACACCATCAGCTATCCAAAGGAGGTGCGCTTGCAGGAGCGGTGAGCCACAGTCTTGCATGTGCCCATCGAGCCCCGATGCGAGCCGAGCACGCTTCTCAAAATGATGGGTAGGACGATGGGTAGGACCGTCCAAACGGCTTGCGAGCCGCATGGATACTAGGCGTTTGGCGGAGAGGGCGGGATTCGAACCCGCGGAGGGTTTTACCCCTCACACGCTTTCCAGGCGTGCGACTTAAACCGCTCATCCACCTCTCCGGAGCGCGAGAGTTTAGCCTACCGCGCAGGCGTCCCCGGTGCCTTCATCAACGCCATCGCCGTGCCGATCAGCGCCGAGACCTCGGTCATGTTGCCCGGCACGATCATCGTGTTGTTCTTCTGCGCCAGCTGCGCATACGCCTCGACGGCCTTCTCGGCCACCTTGAGCTGCACCGCCTGTTCGCCGCCCGGCGAACGGATCGCTTCGGCGATCTTGCGGATCGCCTCGGCGGTGGCGTCCGCAACCGCCACGATGGCCGCCGCTTCGCCCTGGGCCTTGTTGATCTCGGCCTGGCGCTGCCCTTCGGAGCGCGCGATGAAGGCCTCGCGCTCGCCGGTCGCGATGTTGATCTGCTCCTGCTTGCGGCCTTCGGACGCCGCGATCAGCGCGCGCTTCTCGCGTTCGGCCGTGATCTGCGCCTGCATCGAATGCAGGATGGCCGCCGGCGGCGTCAGGTCCTTGATCTCGTAGCGCAGCACCTTCACGCCCCAGTTGCTCGCCGCCTCGTCGAGCGCAGCCACGACCGACATGTTGATGTGGTCGCGTTCCTCGAAGGTCTTGTCCAGCTCCATCTTGCCGATCACGGACCGCAGCAAGGTTTGAGCGAGCTGGGTGATCGCCGAGATGTAGTTGCTCGAACCGTAGCTCGCGCGCATCGGGTCGGTGACCTGGAAGTAGATGATGCCGTCGACCTGCAGCTGGGTGTTGTCCTTGGTGATGCAGACCTGGCTGGGCACGTCCAGCGGCACTTCCTTCAGCGAATGCTTGTAGGCCACGCGCTCGATGAAGGGCACGACGAACTTCAGACCCGGGGTGAGCGTGCGGTCGTACTTGCCGAGCTTCTCGACGACCCAGGCGTGCTGTTGCGGCACGATCTTGATCGTGCGGATGATGAAGAGGGCGGCGATGACCGCGACGATGAGGGCGAATTCCATGAGGTGCTTCCGATGACTTGAGGCGAGGCGGGGTTCAGCGCGGGTTGACGGGTGCGAGCACGAGCCAGTTTCCTTCGACGGCGACGACGCGGTGCGCGCCCGACACTGCGGCCGCGCCCGGTGCGAGACGCGCAGTCCAGGCCGAGCCACGGTACTGCACGCGGGTCGTGCCGTCGTCGACCCAGGTGCGCACGACGACCTGCTCGCCGATGTCGAGGTTGACGTCGCGGTTCTCGGCGGCCGGTGCCGATTGCGGCTGCTTGAAGCGGCGCCAGTGCCAGACAGCCGTCGCGCCGCCGCCGACGAGCGCGGCGACGATCACCTGGGCGCTGAGCGCCAGGCCCAGGTGCGCAGCCACGGCGCCGGCGGCCAGACCGAGCGCCATCATCAGCAGGTAGAAGGTGCCGCTCGCGAGCTCGGCGGCGACCACGACGCCAGCGGCGATCCACCAGAGCGTGGGCGTGGACAGGTCCATGGCGATTCCTCAGTGCGGGTGTTTGCGCGCAGTGTAGGCGTGTCATCAAGTGGCCCTACACTTCGCGCTTCGTTTTCTGTGCCGTTGATTTCAGAGGCCCGCCCATGCTGCGTTTCAACTTTCCCATCGTCATCATCGACGAGGACTTTCGTTCGGAGAACACTTCGGGCCTGGGCATACGCGCGCTCGCGGCGGCGATCGAGAAAGAAGGCTTCGAGGTGCTGGGCGCGACCAGCTACGGCGACCTGAGCCAGTTCGCGCAGCAGCAGAGCCGCGCCAGCGCGTTCATCCTGTCGATCGACGACGAAGAATTCACCGCCGGCCCCGAGCTCGACCCGGCGGTGCTGAACCTGCGCAAGTTCATCGAGGAAGTGCGCTTCAAGAACTCCGAGGTGCCGATCTACCTCTATGGCGAGACGCGCACCTCGCAGCACCTGCCGAACGACATC